>Ga0207101_1010_pt1 | contig 47495 bp, 30 predicted proteins | sample Alteio_BWMinHeat_83_FD_153581 | JGI IMG/M metagenome (GOLD analysis project Ga0207101, IMG submission 153581) | Enriched cells from forest soil in Barre Woods Harvard Forest LTER site, Petersham, Massachusetts, United States -... | ecosystem: Environmental > Terrestrial > Soil > Temperate forest >...
ACCGGCAATGGATTTGAACTGCGAGTCATCGCGGCCGCCGTCGTAGGAGGCACGGGGCTGTTCGGTGGGCGGGGAACAATATTCGGCACATTTGTTGGGGCGATTCTGCTGGGAATGTTAACCAATGGATTAATACTGATGAGCGTCAGGCAATTCTGGGACGGTGTCACTTCTGGAGCGCTGATTCTGATCGTTTCCACGCTTGATCTAGTGGTGCGGCGAAGCGCCGTTCGCTTGGCAGCGATTTCTGGATAGTGACGAACCTCCATCCGAACGAAATCGCCAACATGGTGTCTCGAACAATGGCTGATGAAGATAAGAATAGCCCCTTGCCAAGCGACGCAGGGCTTGGCCGTAGGGAGGCATTTCGGAGAGGCTTGGCTTTGACGGCTCTACCGGCGATGAGCGCCCTTTTCCAGGCCTGCCGCAAATCGCCCGCACCAACCGCGGAAGACCACCTTAAGTCTTCGGGGAGCGTGCGCCGCAAACTTGTTTGGATTCCCCAGGCTGCGGGCGACTGGGAGCTTCCCATCCGCGTGGGCCAGATGGAGTTCTGCCAGATGGTGGGTTGGGATTACCAGCATATCGGCAATCCGGTTTACTCGGTGCAGAACCATCTTGACCAGTTTAACGACGCAATCTCCGCACGGCCGGATTTGATCGTGACGGAGCTCGAAAGTCCGGGTATGGTAAGTGGTTTCAAGCGTGCCTTGGATGCCGGCATTACGGTCATTATCATTGACCAGGCGATTTCCGAAGAAGCGTCGAAGCTGGGACTTGGCGTGATCAGCCCGAATCCGTTTGCCACCGGAATGCTCAACGGTTTGCAAGCGGCGACGTGGGCGGAAAAAATTACCGGTAGGAAGCAGGGCGTCATTCTGATCGGGAATGGTAACCCGGGCTCCGCCTTGATCGATGCCCTGCAGAGTGCCACGCAGGCGGGAGTCACGGCCTACAACCGCGACCATCACACCCAATTCACTACTGAGGCTTTTGCCGACAGTGGTTTTGATGACATCGTGACGAGCATGTCGAAATATGGCGCCCACATCGATCAGAAAGGTGACAGCCTCGTAGCCCTGGTCGGTTTGGGGGGAGCTAGCGCCATAGCCATTTGGAAAACTTTGAAGGAGCGTGATATCCCACCCGGCGGGCGGTTCGCTGCCGGGTCCCCCAACATCTTTCCCGACCAACAGACGGGTATTGCCCAGGGATATCTACAGTGGGGAGTCGATGAGGACTTCCTGGTGATGGGGTTTCTCTCGGCGGCCTGTGGTTGGTTGAAGATTGAACGCGGCTATCCATACTGGGATATGCACACGCCCGGCGAGCTCATTTTGAAGGGTGATATTCCGCGCGTGCGCGCACGCACCACGACGTGGCTGGCCCGGGCGAGGGAACTGAATCTGCTTGAATCCTGACGCTAATCAACCGGTGATTGCAACTCCGACGGCCCCTGACTCCGGGAAGCCCGCCGTTCCGTACCTGCGCGGAAGCGGGCTGGCAAAGAGTTTCGGACACGTGCGAGCCTTGCAGGACGTCGACGTCGACGTTTTCCAGGGCGAGGTTCTTGCGATCGTCGGGGATAATGGCGCGGGAAAATCCACCCTCACGAAGATTTTGAGCGGAGTGTTCCCGCCGGATCGTGGCGACCTTTACATTGGCCAGCAGAAGATTCGCTTGGCGAACGCGCGGCAGGCGCACGAACTGGGGGTTTCAACGGTCTTTCAAACCCTGGCGCTCATAAACTGTCGCAACGTGGCCTGCAACATATTCCTCGGACGGGAGCCGACGCATTGGCGCTTCTTCGTGGATCGATGGAAGATGCTTGCCGATGCTCAGGCCGCCTTGGCTGACTTGGGGGTCCACATACCCACGCTCCTTGGCGAAGTAGGTGAATTGTCGGGAGGGCAGCGGCAATGCATCGCGATCGCCAGAGCGACCTCGCAGCAAGGCAAAGTTATCATTATGGATGAGCCAACGGCCGCCCTGGGAGTGAAAGAGTCAGGAAAAGTGCTGGATCTGATCCTACGGCTGAAATCTGCAGGCCGCGGGATCGTGATCATCAGCCACAATATGCACCATGTGTTTTCGGTTGCGGATCGCATCATGGTGCTTCGCCGGGGAAATCTCGCCGGTCTCCGGCGCAAGAAAGACACTACTCCAGACGAAATTGTCGCCATGATTGTGGGAGCCAGTTAGCAGCCTGGGAATGAATACGGCATTTGCCTTCACCGATTAACGCCGGACGAAGTCTTCGCACGGAAAACCCGAATTGGAACGCCATGCCGGATTTATGAAGATCCTTTCGACAGATAAATTCCGTCACGTCCTGCTTAACCGCACCGTCGTCATCGCCCTTGCCGCGATTGTTTTGTTTGTGCTCTTTGCGCTCACTGTGGACCGGTTTCTGACTACCGAGAATCTGCTCAACATGCTGCGCGAAGTGTCCCTGCTTGGAATCATGGCTGTGGGCATGACATTCGTGTTTGTCGCCGGTGAAATCGACATCTCGATAGGTTCTATCTACGGATTCTTGACTGTCATCATGGGCATTCTGGTAGGCCGGCATGCGTGGAACCCCTGGTTCGGAATGCTGGCGGTGGTTGCTCTGGGAGCAATGATCGGCGGCGGCACGGGATTGATCGTCACTCGGATAGGCATTCCATCCTTTATCGTGAGCCTGGCCGGGTTGGTTGCTTATCGCAGTGCGGCTCTTCTGGTGTCCGGAGAACAGCCTTCCGTGACCGACGGATTGGGATCGTTTTACGTCGTCAGTGGCGGCTATCTTGGGGGCCGCCTGCCGTGGTTAATCGTTTGGATGGCGACGGCGGTCCTGCTGGGCGGTCTTGTCCTCTCACGGACCCGATTCGGCTATCACGTGTTCGCCACCGGCGGCGATGGCGAGGCCGCGCTGAGCTGGGGAGTTAACGTGCGCGCGGTGAAGTTGCTGTGCTTCGTGATCATGGGGGCACTTTGTGGATTGTGCGGCGCCCTTCTGTTCGGCTGGCTGCACGTGGCCGCTCCGATCACTGGAACCGGCTTCGAGTTTCGCGTCATTGCCGCCGTGATTCTGGGCGGAGCGGCTCTGCAGGGAGGACGCGGATCGATTTACGGCAGCCTGATTGGGTCCATTATTCTCGGAATGCTGAGCAGCGGTCTCGTGCTCCTCGGTTTGTCGCAACAGTGGGAAGACGTCGCGACCGGCGGAATCATCTTATTCACGGCTATGCTGGACTGGTTCGTGCGGAAAGCGGGCGCACGCTTCGCTTCCGAACCTCGATCCGCCGAATAGCAGCGCTTCGCCGCAAGAAAGCTCTGACAGTGCTTGGCTTGAATCGTCGCGGCGGCAGTTCGACCTGCCGAGAGTGCTTTATAACTGATGTCTAGGGGGATCACATGGCGAGTGTTTCGAAGCGCGAAGAGTTGAGTCGATTTCGCGAAGCGAACGAATGTTTGGGGGACTCGAACCGGATCAAGGCACGCTTTGAGGAGGATGGATATCTATTTCTGCGCCAGGTTTTGAACCGTCAGGAGGTTGAAACTGTAAAGCACGATTTTATTCACGTGCTCCAGGGACAGGGTGTGGTACGTGCTGGCGTAACGGAGGCCGTCTGGACGGGACTCGGCGTTGACCGGATTGACGAATTGGAATTGTACGCTCAGCAATCCACATCCAAGCTCCTGGATTCTGCGCAAACTATGAGATTACTCGAAGGTGTATTTGGTGAGACGGTATTCATGTTTAAGAGTCAAAACATCCGCTACGCCATTCCTGACGATGCGAAACACGTGACCCCTCCCCACCAGGACTACTTTTTCATACGAATCAATCAAAGCTTTCGCACCTTATGGATTCCGCTGATGGACATTGATGAGGAAGTCGGCGGATTGGTACTTGCGGGCGGAAGCCACAAGCGTGGCCTGCTCGACCACGTTGAGCAGGAGGCGGCGTATTCCTACATTTTCAAAGGACGGAAGCAGCGGGGGATCGCCTTGGGAACTTTGCCGCAACCCTGGTTGACTACCGATTATCATCCCGGAGACCTTCTCATATTCAGCAACCTCATGGTTCATTGGGCGCTGCCGAACCGTTCGGACCGGATTCGACTTTCCATTGACAATCGGTGCCAGCCGATGACCGCTCCGCGAACGTGGCAAGCTGAGATGCCGATTTTGGAGGCACGGAGGATCCGCCAGACCGCGAAGCAGATTGCTGACGACGAAGGAGCGAGTGAAGCCCAATTTGAGAGCATCATGATTGAGTTGATGAAGCGGGGGTGGGAACCCGAAAAGGGGAGGATCAAAACGTTGATGGCCGAACTCCCTCAGTGAACGGCCAGTGCCGCTTCCCCCGTCCTTACAAAACGAAGTAAAACGAAATCAAATAGCGATGCCCGTTGCCGAAAGAGGCAAGTCATGGTATTTTATTCCGGCTGGATATAACCGGTTAGCAAAGGGCATTCGAGTCCCCAAACCCCCAATGAGCAGGGGGGATGAAGGGCATTCCCTCAATTTTGTCGGGACAAAAGTAACTATTTTTAGGAGCACCATGGCCAACCAGACTGCAACCTTATTATTCAAGAGTCCACTGCACCAGATGACGCAGACAACGCCGACCTGTCTGTGGAACGACTCAGCCTCGATCAAGGAACTGACCTACTCGATCGAGCACGGCGCCGTCGGAGCCACCTGTAACCCCGTCATTGCCGTCACCGTCCTGAAAGAGGAAATGGATTACTGGAGGCCACGCATCGTCAGCCTGATGCGGACGATGCCGACGGCCAGCGAAGAGCAGATTGGATGGCGCATTATCGAGGAAATGTCGGCTCGGGGCGCTGAGCTGCTCCTGCCTGCTTTCGAGGCGTATCGCGGCCGAAACGGCCGACTTTCCATCCAGACCGATCCGCGCTTTTACCGCGACTCCGTCTCCATCGTCGATCAGGCCATTCACTTCAGTGAACTTGCGCCAAACATGATTGTGAAGATCCCCGTAACGCGTGCCGGCATCCCTGCCATCGAAGAAGCTACTTACCGCGGCATCAGCATCAACGCGACTGTGTGCTTTACGCTGCCGCAATGCATTGCTGTGGCGGAAGCGGTCGAGCGCGGCTTGCAGCGGCGGGAGCGCGAAGGCAAGGATATCTCGTCGATGGGTCCCGTGTGCACGATCATGGTGGGCCGCCTTGACGATTGGCTGAAGGTGGTCATGGAGAGGGACAATATCAGCACGGACCCTGGATACCTGGAGTGGGCCGGCGTTGCCGTTTTCAAAAAGACCTACAAGATTTTCCGCGAGCGCGGATACCGCCTCCGTCTGCTTTCGGCAGCCTTTCGCAATCACATGCACTGGAGCGAGTTCATTGGTGGCGACGTGGTTATTTCCCCCCCCTGTGCGTGGCAGCGGCGCTACAATGCCAGCGATATCGAGGTGGTTTCACGGATAGAAACCCCCGTTGATCATCGGATCCTATCCGACTTACAGAAGAGATTTGCAGACTTCCGTGCCGCTTACGAAGAGAACGGCCTTAGTCTGGACGAATTCGACTCGTTTGGCGCCACGCGACGGACCCTGCGTCAGTTTATCGGCTCTTGCGCCGAACTTGCCGCTCTCGTACGCGATGTCATGTTGCCAAATCCCGATCGCGCGGCAGCCAAATAGGAATTGGAAGTGTGGGCGGCGGCACGTTCCATTGATCATACCTATTGTTCGCAGGAAGCGGTTGAGCTAGTGTGGATGATTCACTGAACGTCTGCCGTAAGGTTTAGGAACATATGAGTGCGAAAAGGGTTCGGCGGGCCAGCAAGACAAGCCTTCCCAGCATCTACGATGTGGCAGAACGGGCAAGCGTTTCAGTTTTCACGGTTTCTGCCGTCATCAACAAAAGCCACCAAGTCAGCGTGCGACTGCGGCGGCGGGTCGAAACGGCCATCAAAGAGCTCGACTACCGGCCTAATTTGCTTGCCCGAAGCCTTGCCAAGCGGCACACGCATACCATCGGGATCATCGTCCCTGATATTTCCAACCCCTTCTTTCCGCTCATCGTACGCGGCGTGGAAGATTCCGCGCAAAATGCCGGTTACAGTACTTTTCTGTGCAATAGTGATGATCGCCAGGAAAAGGAAGAACAATACCTGGAATTGCTTCTTTCGAAACGTGTGGATGGAATCCTGCTCACCAAAACTCACGAACCCCTCTCTCCGGTTCAGCGGCGAATACTCTCCGATACCAAGGTCCCCGTCGTGCTGATGATGCGTACCTGCCGGGGTTTTAATACGGACGCGGTCGTCACGGACGATTTTCATGGGGCGTTCGAGGCGGGTGCGCATTTGGCGCGATTGGGGTATCAAAAGATTGGGCTGGTTAGTGGCCCGTTGGACGTGAGTAACGGCCGAGCCCGCAAGCAAGGCTTCCTGAAAGCCCTCAAGGCTCACCACCTGCCCAGCGATGAGAGCCTGATGGTTGAGGGTGATTACCGTGTTGAGTCGGGTTACCGCGCAGGCCTAACCCTATTACCGAAGCGCCCACAAGCGGTCTTCGTTGCCAATTACCTGATGACCACCGGCTTCATGAAAGCCGCGGAAGAAATCGGAATGCGATGCCCCGACGACTTCGGCCTGGTCAGCTTTGACGATTATCCCTGGTTGGGATGTTTTCACCCTCGCCTCACGACGATTGACCTGCCCAAGTACGAAGTTGGCGTGGAAGCGACATGCGTTCTTTTGCAGCGAATCAAGGGCATGACCGGCCGGCCCACCGTGAGAACTCTGACCCCCCAATTGGTAGTTCGCGAGTCGTGCGGTTTCTCGCTGAGAATAAAGGAAAACAGGGCGAAGCCTGAAGTTGCAACAGTTGGGGACCAAAATCCATTTGTGCCGGTCCTGCAGTTCCGCGAAAATGACGGCAATAACTTGGAAAGAACGAAGATTTAGCCGACTTCGCCGGTCCTGTCCTCGACTCACGAAATGCGCATGCCTGCCTCTGACAAAAGGATAAGAAACCAGGCAAATACGCGAGACAAAAATCTTGACAAACACCACCGATACGGTTAGCGTTCCGGGTATCTAAGCGGTTATTTTAATCTAAGCATTTCTTGGCAGCACGCGGAGCAAGCACTACATTGGGCTCTATGAGACCGCGGACCACGTCGTCGAGCGCAATGTGTGGGGCTTTGCAGGTTGGGCAGGCCCGGCTGACTGGGCGATCAAACTCGGCATTCAGCACTGCTGCACTGGCAGTTCCGCACGATCTTTGTACTACGTCTGGGAGCACATCGTGGAGCACCAGGGGGACGAATTGCGGGTGAATCTGCTCACAGTGCAGGAGTGGATTGGGCCGGGAAGTTATACTTTGGTACTCAAGGGAAGCACCGTCGTCTCAATCGACCCGACGGGCCGGAACGTGCCGATTTACCAGGACCGGGCGAAATACCGGGCGGGGGAAGTGCAGTGGAAGAAAGTAGAGCGCTTTGTGCCGAATAACGCAATTCGGTGGTAGCTGATCACGCATCAAGTCAGACATCTGACCTTGTTCGGCCCCGCCGTGGCCGAGATTTTGGGGGCGAGGTCCACGGCGGGTTAAACAAAAAAATACCTATGAGTAAAAGGAGAGCATGAGTCCTAACAGTCGACGCCTTAAAGTCCTATTCCTTCCTCATCCACCTGAGTTGCGTGAACCGTGGCTGCACGACGTTCGCGAACTAATCGGGGACCGCCACGAGCTGCGGGTTTACGACGAGCAGTTACCGCTGCCCCCACAAATCCAAGACGTCGAGGTTGTCGTCGATCATGGTGGTGGGCACAGCACCCGCGAGATGGCCGACCTCGGTTCCTCGGTGAAGCTGTGGCAGATTCTCGGCACCGGATTTGACCACTTTGATGTGGAATACTGGCGCCGGAAAGGCTTTCCTGTGGCCAATACGCCCGGGCAGTTCAGCGCCCCCGCTCTTGCTGAATGCGCCATGATGTTTATCCTGATGATGTCCCGTCGCTGGCATGTGGCAGAGGCGAAATTTCAACAGCGCCAATTTCACGAGCCGATGCATTACGAATTGGAAGGGCGGCGGCTGCTGTTGATTGGCTTTGGCGCCAGCGCTCGCGAACTGGCGGCGCGAGCGATCCCGTTCGGCATGAAGATATCGGCTGTTGACATTCGCGAAGTTCCGGAAACGGAAAAGCAACAATTCCATTTGGATACGGTGGTGAAGCCGGAACAGATGGACGGGCTAATCCCGGAATGTGACTATCTATCGCTACATTTGCACCTCAATGCCAGCACGAAGTCCATCCTTGACGATCGCCGCCTGCGCTTGATGAAGCACGGTGCGTACCTGGTCAATGTCGCCCGCGGCGCCCTGGTGGACGAACCGGCTCTCTACCGAGCTCTGGCGGACGGGCGTCTTGCGGGTGCGGGCCTGGATGTCTTTGGTACGGAACCGCCTGATCCCAATAATCCGCTATTCAAATTGCCGAACGTTTTCGCCGCTCCTCATTTCGCGGGAATGACCGATGGCACTTCTCGCCGGCGCGCCAGTTGCGCCGTCCAGAATATAGACCGTATCGCCCAGGGGCTCGAACCGCTTTACCGAGTTGATACCATCGGCTGAGAGGCCGCGGGAGGAGTTCATACAAAATCATGACCGTTAATCTCGGAATCATCGGTACGGGTTCGGCGATCCGCCGTTTGCACTGGCCGGTTTTGGAGAAGATGCCGGATGATTTCCGGGTGATCGCCGTTGCCAACCGCACGCGAGCAAGAGCCGAAGCTTTTGCTCGCGATATCGGCGGAGCCACGGTTTACGATGACTATCGCGCCTTGTTGGACGATCGGGCAGTGGACGCCGTACTGACCGCCGTACCGATTGAACTGAACGCGCAAGTCCTGACCGATGCGGTTCGGGCGGGCAAACACGTGATGGCGGAGAAGCCCATTGCCGCCACTCCTCGGGAGGCGCAAGAAATATTGAGCATCTGCAAGGGCAGCGGCAAAGTAATTGCCATTGCCGAAAATTTCCGCTATCGCGAAGACGTGATCAAGGCCCGGGAGATCGTCGCCAGCGGCGAAATTGGCGGCGTCTATTGTTTTCACATGACCACCCAATTTGATGTCGGCACGGAATTCCGGCGCGCTTGGTTCGAGAAAGGGACGTGGAGACACAGCCCGGTTTTCCCAGGCGGAATGATTACGGACACGAGCGTCCATATGGTGAGCTCGCTACGTGACATTCTCGGTGAAGTAAAAGAACTGTACGCTCAGGTGCTGCACTCTTCCACCGCGACGGAAGGTCCGGACGGCCTGGTGACACAGATCACCATGAGAGACGGAGCGGTGGGTCAATACCTGGCTTGCTTTTCCGCCAAAGTGCCGAAAGAGACGGTCTTGTCATTTGAAGCCTTTGGCACGAAGGGCTCGCTTCGACTGACCGAGGGCGAGGTGAATTGGATGTGCGCGCCGGGCGCAGCGGAGCAAACGTACCGCCCGGAAGGTTATGATCGTGGCTACACGCCGCAGTGGCGAAATTTCTATCGGGCCATCGGCGGCAAAGAGGCCGTCGTCTCCACTCCGGAGCAAGCTTGCCAGGACCTGCTGGTGATCGATGCCGCGCTGCGGTCCGCAAACTTGGGACAGAAAGTCCTCGTCGGCGCCCTCGCCACCGTTTGAAAAGGTACGAACCCCTTCATGCTGAAACGACGAGACATCTTACGGGCGGCACTTGGTGGGGGAGTGTATGCCGGCTTGGGATCGAAACGCGGCACGGCCGGACAGTCGAAATCCGGCAAGCGTCCCAACTTTGTCTTTATCTGCGCGGATGACCTGGGTTGGGGAGATCTGGGTGTTTACGGCCATCCTGAAATCCGAACACCCAATATGGACCGTTTGGCCAGCCAGGGGACAATGTTCACGCAACATTACGTCGGTGGCCCAGTCTGCTCCCCCAGTCGCGCCGCGTATTTAACCGGCCTGTTTCCCGCCAAGACTCAGATACTGCGCCCACTTGGCAGTCATGCCCAGAGCCGGGAAATGAATATTCCGGATTTTCTTGACCCCGCCACGCCGACCATCATGCGCGAACTGAAGCATGCCGGGTACGTGACGGGCCATATGGGCAAGTGGCATTTGAGTACGCATGACGCTCCCGGGGGTCCCCCTCTGCCGCCGGCTTATGGCGTCGATGAGTATAAGATCGATTTGCCGGAGGGAGTGGTGGGTGCTGAACACCACTACTCTTCCCATCCTCTCGGGCGTGACCATGTCACCTCGGGAGACCGCTTCATCTTCGATGACGGCATCAGATTTATCGAATCCCATCGAAATGAGCCGTTTTATCTGAATATTTGGAGCCACATTCCGCATATTCCGCTTTTCCCGAGCCAGCAGGAGATGGCCCCTTTCCGCTACCTGCGCCCCAATGATCCCTGGCCTGCTCCCAAGCAGGTTTATTACGCTGCCGTCTCTATCCTCGATGCAAACATCGGCCGCTTTCTTACCCGTCTGGAAGAACTCGGGCTGGCGGATAATACCGTGGTGGTGGTTTCCAGTGACCACGGGCCTGAGAACGTCCATCTGAATGAGGATGGAACGTGCGGGATGGGTTCGACGGGTCCGTTCCGCGGCCATAAAGTGAGCCTCTATGAAGGGGGGATTCGAGTCCCATTCATCGTCCGCTGGCCCGGCAGAGTCCCGAGCGGGAAAGTCGAAGATACCTCGATCATCGCTGGAGTTGACTTGCTCCCCACGTTCTGCCGGCTGGCAGATGTTGAGCTTTCCGAGAACGTGAGCCGGACGCTGGATGGCGAGGACATGAGCGACGTCTTTCTGGGAAGTTCGCGTCCCCGCCACAAAACGCTCTTTTGGGAGAATCGATTCTATTACTATGGGGGTACCAACGATCCGGTCATCCACCGCAGTCCGATTCTGGCGATCCGCGAGGGTGATTGGAAGTTGCTGATGAATCCGGACGGAAGCCGCAAGGAACTCTACAACATCCCGCGTGACCCGTCGGAAATTGACAACAAAATGGATGTGCACCGCGATTTAGGGGAGCGCCTGGCACAACAACTGTTACAATGGTTTCAGTCCATGCCGGGAGACGTTCGCACCAATTACGTCATCGGTACCAACACAGCTCCTGGCTTGACCCCTCCTCAGCCCGGAGGCAACACCTACCCCTGGCCTACAGCCGCGAGCGTAGCGGCAAAAGTCGCACGGGAAGGTACGAGCTAATTCCAGCCTGACAGATGGATCTCGGGGGTGAATCACCATGAACCGCAGAACATTCTTGAAAACCGGAGCGATTCCTGCCGCAAGTGCATCGGGACTTATCGGATCCGGTGAGGTCATATCGCCAAGCGCTAGGGCTTCCAGTGAACGCGTGCCCAGCGGACAGGCGCAGGTGCCGGATACACTTGAACTATCTCACCACGGGGAACTCGGTATTAACGGCATCCTCGGCTCGCTGCATCCGGAGCTGGACTTCGAGACAGTGTTCCTGAACATTCTGGATGTTAATCCCCCTTATATGCTGCATTGGAGCAGCATGGTCAGCGGTGTTCAGCCCAAATATGTTGAAGCGCTCCCGATGCTCCGCCAGATGTCCGGGAGCAAACGGGATTTGGACCTGGAGAAAGGGTTCATGGAGGCGATGACGCGCAATGCCTCCGAAGACGGCTTGGTGTATGACCGCGCCCGGCCCAATCGTCCGTGGAATGTTGGTGTCGGCTATGGAAGAAGGGACTGGGATGAGGATTATGCGAACATGGCCGGCAACGGCCGTTACCTCGCGGGCCTCACTTACATGTACCAGGCTACGGGTGACGAAGAGTGGAAAAAGCGGGCGCAGAAGACGGCGGAGCGGATGCTGGAAGTCGCGGTCATCGAGGGTGACAGGGCGTGGTATCCCAATCCTGGACTGGGCAATGATTTCAGCTACCCCCGGGTGAGCGGCTGGACCACGCGGCAGTCGCCGATCAATCCCAAGGAGGGTGCCGAGGGGGCGACGACGTTCTATCTTTATCAACCCCTCCGGGGCTTCACCCGCTATTACGTGCTGACCGGGGATGAGCGTTTTCTGGACCTGTCGAAAAAATTCCTGAAGCTGGGCCAGGGAGTCCAGTTCTGGCAGGGGCTGGATGGCATGTCTCCACAGGCGAGTTCAGAGCGCGGCCACTTTCAGGGCCATCTCCACGGTAATCTGGCGGCCATTCGCGGCGTGCTGGATTACGCTCTGGTGGCGAATGATGAACAGCTTAAATTATGGGCCCGAGACTGTTATGAGTGGGTGCGCCAGATCGGTATTCCTCGGCTGGGGATCATGGCGCACTCGCGCCGAGCTGCCATGGAGGGCTGCGTTCTTGGCGACATCACGGCGATGGCGGTGGCTCTGACGGATGCCGGCATGGGCGATTACTGGGACGACGTTGAGTGCATCGCTCGCAACGGGCTGGTCTATGGCCAGGCCAGCGATATGGACGAACTCAAACGAGTTTCAGAAGAAGGCCAGGCGCGGCCGAAAGGCGCAACTTGGGGAGGTGTGTGGGACCAGAGGTTCTCAAATAACAATGCCAAACGCGGGTCCCTGCCGGGGCAGGAGATTTATGACAACGTGCTGGAGCGCTCCGTCGGCGCTTTCTCCTTTTTGTCGGGCGCCCGGTATGCCCAACCGATGCGGATGTCGTGCTGCACGGCCAATGGCAATCAGGGATTTTATTTTGCCTGGGAAGGGATTACCCGCCGCAGCGGCGACACGGGCGTGGTGAACATGTGGTTGAATCGCCGTTCGCCCTGGCTGGACGTTTGGAGTTGGCTGCCCTATGAAGGCAAACTCGTGGTTGAGAACCGGGGAATGCGTCAAATCGTGGTGCGCAAGCCGGGTTGGGCGCGCGCCAGCCAGATCTCATGCCGGATCGATGGCCATCCCGTCACGCCGTCCTGGATAGGCAATCGCGCGCTGTTCACCGGCCTGCGCGGACATGAGCGATTGACGTTGGAAGTGCCGCTCCAGATTGACAAAGCCTCTTACACGATGGTGAATCTGAATCACCCCTCGGAACCCGACGGAGTCTACGAATGCGAGTTCAAGGGCTATACGGCCATCCAGGTGAACCGGACGGAGGCCGGAGCGGACGCGGGAGATCACAACTGGTACCGCTTATTCCGGCGCGAATCGATGCGCGGCAATGTGGCGCCCTTGAAGCCTGTACCCGCCTACGTCCATCCCGCGAAGATTGTGAATTGGTTTAATCTGTGATGACTTATACAGAGCAACATGAATTGTAGCGTCGATCTCCGATCGACGACGGCGGTCGGAAACCGCCGCTACAGTTCCATGCGCGAGCATTTACGTCGCTCTGTCTAATTCAAACCTTAAGCGCCTTCAGATAGTCGCAACTCATGCGGGCGCTGTCCAAGGGTGGCCGGTCGCATCGGTCCTGCTCTACGAAATAGTGCTTCACCCCGGCGCGAGGAGCCGCCGCAAAAATCGGTTTCCAGTCGAGGACCCCTTGGCCCACTTCCGTGAAAGGCTGCCCCACAACCTTATCGGTTGAAGGCCCGAAGTCCGGTTTCATATCCTTGATGTGAAGCAGCGAGAACCGCCCGGGATATCGCTTCAGATATTCCACCGGGTCTTTCCCCGCGAACTTACACCACATGCAATCCAGTTCGAAACTCACCAGTTCAGGTTGCGTTCTTTTCAGCAAAACATCGTAGACAATCGCATCGTCAAAACTCCTGAATTCCCGATTATGATTGTGAATGGCGAGTTTAATCCCCACCGCTTGGCACTTCTCTCCCAATTTGTTTAAATCCTCTGCCGCCCGCTTGCAATCGTCCAAAGACTTCATGGCGCCGGCTTCGACCGAATTCAGCATCACGATGTAGTGCAGGCCCATCTGCTTGGCCTCCTCCACTTGCTTTGGCCAATTGGGGTCCGATGGCTTATAGAACCAATGCGCGCTTGGGCACTTCAACCCGTGCGTGTCCAGGATCCGGCGGAATTCTTTCGGTGTTTTGTTGAAGAAGGGTTGGAAGGCTTCGACTTCTCCATACCCGAAATCCGCCAGTTTCTGCAGGGTGCCGTCCAGGTCCGCGGCGCAGTCTTGTCGCAGCCACCCCAACTGTGTCCCGATGGGGAGGCCCAGGGGATTAGCCCGGAGCTTCGCCTCCCATCCGCAGGTCCCCGCCAACGCCAGCAGTCCGCCGGCCGCGTTCCTAAAGAATTGTCGCCGGGCTTGCGATTGGTTCGGCATGGTCACTCCTTTGCATTGGAATACCTTAAACCCTTGGCATTTTTAGCAAACATTTTGAGCGCGACGTAGGGGCGGGCCTTGTGCGTGCTCTCTTCCATCGGCAGGGCCGACGGGGCGCCCACGAGGGGCGCCCCCACGCCTCATCGCCGCGCCGCCGCACTGCGCAGTCCGGCTTCACCTTGAATAAGTGTCGTACGAGTAGGGAGTCCAAATCGGGACGTCCTCATTTTGTCTCCAAGACAGAATGAGGCGTCAGCTTACCATGCAACCGCGGTTTCTTCGAGGACGAACCGATCCGAGTAGTGTCTCCGTTTGAATTTTTCGGCGCGTGACTGACCTTGTACTTAATTCCGCTAGCTAAGTTGAGAGCCAAAACTCCGAAGCCGGCAATCACAGTGATACAGACCCAGTTCGGTCCACAAAAGTCCGTATTCAAGAAACACGTAAGTTCGGAGCAACCTCCCCGAGTGCTCGATTCCGGTCACCGTCGCTCGCGCATTTTTCCCTTGACAAAGCCTAGGGTTGTGTGTATACATACAAGTGGAGTCGGAGCCCTGCCATGTGGGCTTCGATGGTATCGAGAATGAAATCTTTTAGCCCCCATCTGTCCCGAATCTGCACATATCAAATAGACAAAACGTCATCCTGCGGCAGTCTCTACGCGAAGAGATATTAAAAATGCTGATCGATCCGACTATGTGTATGAAAACAAAGGATAGCACGACAAAATGTCGTGTCAAAATGCAGAAATTTGACATAATTTTGCCCAAACTGCGCGCAAAAACGGCTATGCCGAGGACAACGTAGCTGTTCTTGCCCGCATGGCTGTGATTTTGACCAGTTCTTGCTTGTGGCGGACAGGTGGGTTGATAACGATGATTCTTCCGCTGCTCACGTCCGTCAGGCTTGATAAGCTCAGGACCACGAAAAGCTGCGAGGGATCGAACACAATCAAGCGTAGCGTGTCGCACCCTGTGCAACACCTAGCTCACTCGCATTTCCTAATTGGGCGTGTGGGCTTGTACCTGCATGCGGTCATAAATGGCGGTTTCGTTGGCCGCTTCGGCGGTTAGTCCGAGCTGACGATAGGCGCGCGCCAAGTGAAAGTGGATCGTCGCGTCCTGGTGATCCAACGCGCTAGCCCGCTTCAGGTCTTCGATCGCTTCGCGGGGCTTCCCGAGGGAGAGGAGAGCGCGAGCGCGGATGGTGAACGCTCCCGAGAGATCAGGCTTGAGTTCCAGCGCCCGATTCGCCAATCGGAACGCCTCCTCGGGGTTATCGGGAAGTACGATCCGTGCCGCCTCCCAGCTGGCGTTGTAATCGTAAGGGTCAAGTTCGAGGGATCGTCGATATTGTTCAAGAGCGTGCGGGATGTCCCCGGCGGACCACAACGCGTGCGCCCAGAGATAGTAAAGCCCCGGCGCATTCGGAGATCTCGCGATGGCCTTCTTGTAGTGTTCCGCCGCCTCGCTGTACTCCCTTCGGGCCTCTGCGGACTTCCCCAAAATTACCTCGATCAGATAGGAGCCGGGATCGACCTTCGCGATTTCTGCGATCGAAGACTCGGCAAGCTTCGTATGGGCCATGGCCAGCGTGTAAAGGACCTCGACGTCCCGGGGTTGTTCCTGCTTAAGTTGATCCAACAATCTTATTGCGTCGTCGAGTTTGCCCAGTTCTACCAAACTTCGCGCCAAGCCTAGCTGGGCGTTACGGTCAACGGGATTAAGTTTCAAAGCGGCCTTGAGTTCAGCGCTCGCCTTCGCGAAATCGCCCATCTGAAAATGAGCCAGGCCCATCTGCGCGCGAGGTGCCTCCAGGCTGGCGTCCAGCTCACAGGCACGCTGGAAAGACCGGATGGCCTCGTCCAAGCGCCCTTCTTGATAATAGAGTCGGCCGAGGTTGTTATGCGCCGCCGCGAGTCTCGGGTTCAGCGCGATAATCGCCCGGTATTTCTCAATCGCTGCATCTGCCCGCCCTTCGTTCTGTGCGCTTTTGGCTTCGGCATAAAGGTGCTGGATCTGGTCACCCACATTCTGTGAGGCGGCTACCTGGACGCTGGACAGGAATATTAATACGAAAACAATACGTCTTCTCCTGTACTCCATCGTCTCAGCTCCCGGCTTGTCCGTCTGAATCTTACGCCGAGGCGCTCGCTTTTGGCAAACCACCGCACATTCTTAGTCAATGACCGCAAGGGGTCCCTTCGCCAAGGGCAGATTATGGCTACTCCAGTCCCACCCGGGCCAAGAGGTTGAGAAACTGCTGGCGCGTCCGCCTGTCAAGTGACTCCGCCGCGAGCTTTCCGCTCCGATCGTAGATGAATGTTTGGGGGATACGCACCACATGAAACAAGGACTTGACTCTTCCGTCAGGGTCGAGGAGCACCGTGTAAGAAAATTCCCGTTCCGCGATGAAGGGCCTAACCGCGCTCGCATCTTCGTCGGAGACCGCCAGGATCACGAGTCCCCGCTTTTGAAACTGCTGGTATAGCGACTCGAGATCGGGCATTTCCTTGCGGCAGGGTGGGCACCAAGTGGCCCAGAAATTCACCACCACTATTTTCCCTTGCAGGCCTTTCAGCCTCCACGCCGTGCCCTTAAGGTCAGTGAGGGTAAAGTCCGCCTGTTGACGTTTTTGGTCGTCCGCCTCCAATTCCGCCATGGCTTTCTCGAACTGGGGTGACTCGACAGCAGCCTGCACCCGCTCGTAGCGCGCCAATTGAGCCAGTTCGCGGTAGGGCGCGGCAGGCTCCCTGTTCTCTTCCGGCGCCGGATGCTGCCCGAGCGCCATGGCTAGCGTGGTCGCCACTTCCTACAGAGCATCGTGCCCGAAGTCTCCCTCCGTCGCGAGATGCGCCAGGCTATTTGCCAGCACCAGCTTGCGGTCGCCCGCAGGGAGAGCCCGAATTGCGATGGCCAGTTGCCTGGTCTCCCGCGCGCGCGTCGTCAGAAAGCGAGCGCAAGGTATGTAGTGCCTGGACGATGGGTTTCTCCTGTTCAGTCCACGCACTCTCCTCCTGCGGGGCGGGCAACCCTGATGACGACACAATCGCGACCGTCATCCATACGCCGACTCCCAGGATTGTCCAAAGGTACATTCGGCAACTGAACTTTGGCGGATCGCCTCTTGCTTGGTGCCTCGTTCGCTTTAAGACCTCCCGCCCGATTTCCTCTCCATGCCCACACCCTTTGCCCGTTCACACCCACCTGCGAGAAGGCTCAACGGGAAGGAACCAGGGGGAAGACGCGCGGAATAATTCCCTCACCTTCCTTAACGGCGATGATTTGGTTGGTGGGAACGTTCGTGAGCTTATCCACGATGCCGCTGGGCCAGGTGATTTCAAGAGATTCAACGCTGTGCCGTTCCCCCAAGCCAAAGTGGAGTCGGGGGTCGTGCGCCGACATGTAGCCCATACCGCCCTGGCGCTGTTGGTATTGCGTGAATCCCTCTGACACCAGTTTGAGGCCTGCGCCTACACCATCGCGGTTGGATTTAGCGCCGACCAGCAGAACCTCCAGCCAATTATTGGCGTTTCCTCCGTCATTGCGCAGCAATTGGGCGTTATCGCCCCGATTGGAGATGGCGAGATCCAAGTCGCCATCGTTGTCAAAGTCGGCCACGGCGGAGCCGCGCCCGGCGGTGGGGTGAAGGAAGTCGGGCCCTAGTTGCTCCGAGACTTTCTCGAACTTACCTTTCCCGAAGTTACGAAACATCAGCTTGGGCTCTGCGTAGCTAACATCGTGATTATATAATTGAATGTTGTCCAACATTGCTCCGTTTACTTGCAGGATATCGGGCCAGCCATCGTTGTCGTAGTCAAGGAACTTCATGCTGACGCCGCTCAGGAAAGTCGCCTTATTGCCGATGCCGGAGGGGTACGTGGCGTCGTCGAACGTCCCGTCGTGGTTGTTGTGATAGAGGCGGTTGAGTTCAAGGCTCAGGTGGCTCACGTAAAGATCAGGCCAGCCGTCGCCGTCCACGTCTGCGGCATCCGTTCCCATGCCTGCCTCATAGTTCCCGGACTCGCCGACGGCCACTCCCGAACTGAAGGAAACGTCCCTGAAAGTCCCGTCCTTGCGATTGAGGAAGAGAAAATTCGGCCACGTGTCGTTGGCGATAAAGATGTCAGGCCAACCGTCGTTGTTCAGGTCTGCCAGCACCACCCCCATTCCCTTGGCCTCCGGAATTCCTACGCCGGATTTTTCGCTGCCGTCCGTAAACGTCCCATCGTGATTGTTGCGGTACAAACGCAGTCGCTCGCCGTGGTATCTGTCCGGATGGCAGTAGGTGCGGTAGCCAGGGCGATGCTCGCCGCACCAGGGGTTATTTTTCGGTGACCATTGGAGATAGTTGCAAACCAGCAGGTCCAAGTACCCATCCTTATCATAGTCGAACCAACCTGCGCTGGTGGACCATTGGCCCTCGTCGGCGACGCCGGCCTTGGCGGTTACATCTGTGAACGTACCGTCCCCATTGTTATGGAAGAGAATGGCGTGGCCATACCCGGTCACATAGAGGTCGGGATATCCATCGTTGTCGAAATCGCCCACCGCTACCCCTTGCGCGTAAAAGCCCGCGGCGCCGACGCCAGCTTTATCCGTGACATCCGTAAACGTGCCGTCGCCATTGTTGTGATAGAGGGTGGAATGCAACGGTCGCGAGGGCTTGTACCAATCGGTCCCCGCTGTCTGCGCGAAGTAAAGGTCCAGCAACCCGTCCTGGTCGTAGTCAATCCAGCCGACCCCGGAACCCATGGTTTCAAGATAGTTCTTTTCGTCGGTGGCCGTCGCGTCAAGCCGAAAGTCGATGCCGGCGCTGGCGTGCACATCGGTGAAACGGACAGGAATGCCGTTGGGAGGGGACAGCGGGGGATGGGCAGAAAGGTGGTTCCACGCCACACCGACGCCGATCGTCAAGGACACGATGGCAAGCGCCGCAGCACTGGGGCGGAACGAGGAGTGGGGTGAAAACGATCGCTTTAATTGGCTTCGCACCGTCGGCAAGTTCACGACCCCTAGTGCCTCGTTAGGCCTGTCCATTTTGCTCCCAACGCCCTCAGAATACACCTGAAAAACGTAACGCTCGTAGAAAAGAACTCACAATCCCGGATATAGAAACGATACGATGTACCGCAGGTCTTTTCGGCGCAGAGCCGAGTGCGTAACCAGATGCGCCTCCGATGGCAGGATGGAGTTGACCCCAACCGGGAGAACTTGTCCGAGGGCGCGCCAACGGATTTACTAACGATTCCATTCTTACCCTCACGGCCCAATTTGTGGTAGACTCAGCGGTCATAAACTTGGCGTATCCGGGGTGGAGCCTGTATACAATCCGCGATGTCGCAAGATTAGCGCACGTTTCGATCACAACAGCTTCTGCTGTTATCAATGGAAAGTCTACGGTTAAAGAAGCGCTAAGGTTGCGGGTGAATCGTGCCATCGCGGCACTCGACTATCACCCTGACAGCGTGGCGCGAAGTCTGAAGGTGCGAAGGACCAACACCGTGGGCGTTATCGTTCCCGACGTCACCAACCCGTTTTATCCCGAGATCATGCGGGGCATGGAAGATGTGGCGCGCCGCAGTGGATATTGCGTCCTTTTCTGCGATTCCAATGAGGATGCGGAGCTAGAGCGTAGCTATCTCAGCATGCTCTTCTCGCGGCGTGTTGATGGCGTGCTCATTGCACCCGCTAATCCCTATGCCATCCGGGACCGCCTGATGCGTCAGCGTCTGCCCTTCGTGCTCTACGACCGGGTGCCGGCGAACTTTCCGGGTACGGCGGTGATCACCGACAATTTTGAAGCTTCGCGACAGGCGGTACGTTACCTGATAGCATTGGGTCACGAGCGCATCGCCATCGTCATTACCAGTGCACAACTGGCTGCCGTCGTGGATAGGCTGGAGGGCTTCCGGCAAGCGCTGAAGGAAGCGCATCTTGATGTACGCGAGGATTATTTCCGCGGCGCCAACATCGCTGACCTCTCGCCGCAGAAGGGCTATCAATGCGGATTAGAACTGATGCAGCTTTCTGATCCGCCCACCGCTATTTTCTGCACCAACAACCGAATGACGCTCGGGGTGATGCGCGCGCTGGCGGAACTCCACATTCCCTGTCCGGACCGCGTGAGCCTCCTGGGTTTTGACGACTTTGAGTGGGCGCTGAGCGCTAGCCCGCGCGTAACCACCGTCGCCCAGCCTACCTATGAGATGGGAAAGCGCGCGATGGAGTTGCTGGTGCAGAAAATGGAAAATGACAAAGACGACTTGGAGACGCCAGAGTCTCAATTGATTACGTTGCCAAGCGAATTGCGCATCCGCGATTCAACGGGCCCCGCGCCCCTTAATCCGATGACTGAAGAAGGCGTCACTGTCGCCCATGGCCGCTGACGCATCATTCGGATGTTTGCATGCAACTACAGGGGTTAAAATCGTACGAGATTACTGCCTCCGTCGCGCTTCCCAGTCCCGGGCAGGCTAGCCCCCGCACCCCTTGCAGACTCTGAGCCAGAAGACGCCCCGATTTTTCCCCACCGATACGGGGGGCGACGCTCCCCATCCACGATCTCAAGCCTCTAATGTCTCCCGGCCGGGTGTAGGTATCGTTTATATTTCCGATGGCTTTCTCCTAAGGTCTTATCTGTTATATTGAAACTAGACAAACGTTAAACAGCCCGAAATAAATAATAACTCTCATAGCTAAGTTATTCTGTAAACAACTGAAAATACTATCAGTGTCTGACGGCAGCAGCATGCCCCTATCCAGAATTGCTATGCCAGTTCCACCTATGTTTGCCTCACCCATAAAAATGATAACGTTTATCTTTTTCTCTTGACACGTATCGTCCAATATGGTCTCATCTGCCCGCAATCGCTTTCCGACCCCTCCTGCTCGTTAGGGAGGGATGGAACTGGTCGCTAAATTGGAGCGGGTATTACCATCGGCGGTGGGCTACGGCCCCGAAACAGCAAAGACAGCACCATCCCTAGGTGCAAGAAGCAGTCTTGGGACTGGCGGATCCACTCTCTCTCACAAATCTTATCAATTCATACTGATCACTTGTTCGGTCGCGTCGGGTCAATTTACTCATCAGGTTCATTGCACCAGTTCACGCCGGCGGCAGGAATGGCGGAACTGGTGCGGGGAACCACCCACACGTTGGTGGGAACCTAAGAAGATCGAGGAGGTCTTTATAAAATGGTTAAGCGAAACGGTTGGATGACCGGACTGCGGGGCCTGCTTTTGATCGGCCTTGTCGCTATGACGTGTCCTCAACTGGTTTGGGGACAAAAGGTTTCGGGCAGTATTTCCGGAACCGTCGTCGACTCTTCCGGCGCCCTGGTGCCGGGGGCAGCTATTGTGATAACGAACGTGGATACCAACGTCACAGTGTTTCAGGGTGCAACCGATGACGCGGGGCGGTACGTTGCGCCTTCTGTTCAGCCCGGGAACTACACCATCAAGGCAAGCCGCACAGGATTTGGCACGGAGGCTCGACTTGGAGTAGTGCTTCTGGTGAATCAGGATGCCACGATTGACTTCACCTTGCACATCGGTGCAGTGACGCAAACGGTGGAAGTGGTCGGAGGCGCGCCTTTGCTGACTACGCAGTCGGCAACATTATCCGACGTAGTGGAGAGAAAGCCGGTTCAAGACTTACCCTTGAATGGCCGATTCTTCGTGAACTTGGTGACGCTCACGACGGGAGCCGCACCCGCCGTTGACAGCGTACAAAACCCCAATGGCACGCAGTTCCTGGGCGCCAGGGCGGGTGAGCCCGGCGTGGAAACCAATGGCGGGCGGCCGGGGAGCAACAATTACACCATCAATGGAATCGATGACGAAGAGAGCTGCGTCGCCAATATCGTTATTTATCCTCCGGTTGATGTGATTCAAGAATTCCGGATTCAGACGACCAACCAGGATGCGCAATTCGGGAAGAACCCCGGAGCTGCCATCAATGTCGTTACGCGTGGCGGGGGCAACTTCTTCCATGGAGGAGCCTACGAGTTTTTGCGCAACGACAAACTCGATGCCGCCAACTTTTTTGACCCTGCGAACAAAAAACCTCCCTTCCGCATGAACCAGTACGGCGCCAATATGGGAGGGCCTATTCGCAAAAACAAGACCTTCTTTTTTGGTTACTGGGAAGGGGAGAGAATCCGGCAAGCGCAAACTTACGTCTCCACCGTTCCCACCGCCGCCGAGTGGACCGGGAACTTTTCCGGGCTAGGCGCTCCCATCTATGACCCCGCAACCTTGAACGCCGCCACCAATCTCAAACAACAATTCTCATACGGTGGGACGCTGAACATCATACCGCCGAATAGGCTGGACACGGCGGCTAAGAACCTAACCGCCCTGCAGTATCCCACTCCCAACTTGCCGGGAATGGTTAACAACTTTTCATGGAATCCCAACCGGGCTTCGAACGGCGCCAGTTTTGGCACGCGCATCGATCACCAGATCAGCGCGAAGGACAATCTCTTCGGCCAGTTTATGTACCAGAATTTTTCCTTGGCTGATCCTAGCATTATGCCACTGCCGATCGAGCCGAATTCAAACTTGGGAATTAGTAAGGAGATCGTTGCTGCTACCGAGGTTCTAAATACTCGGGGGCTGATGATTAATGAAAACCACATGTTTACCCCCACGTTGGTCAGTGATTTTAGAGCGGGGTACACACGGGAATGGGTGTTTTTCGCGAATGCACTTCTGCCCTTCAAGAACTTAGCGACCCAAATGGGTATGTCGGGTCCCAACAATCCTAACGTGGCATACTCCGGCGGCTTGCCAGGTTTCACCATCGGAGGATATCAAGCCGTTGGTGAAAACAGCATTCAGCCGTTTATCGTTGCCGACAATAATTTTGAACTGACCGAGAACATGTCGTGGGTGAAGGGAAAACACAACATCCAGTTCGGCGGTGCTTTTATTCGCCGGCAGTATAACTTCTTCCAGGCAGACTGTCAGCGTGCCTGCTTTACTTTTAACGGCGGGTATACCAGCCAACTCGGTGTTGCCAATACCGGGAACGGCTACGCGGATTTTCTGTTGGGCATCCCAAATACCAGCACTTTGGGAGTGTTTGGCGGCGAAATCGGACAGAGGCAATGGGAGGACGGGCTATATGTGCAAGATACGTGGTCCGTTACGCACCGACTGACTCTGACGATGGGTGTTCGTTACGAGATTTTGCAGCCCAGGTCGGAGATTTACAACCGCCAGGGGAATTTTGATCCGGCCATTACTGGTGGGGCAGTCGCTGTCGCCAGCAACAGTGCTCCCTGTGGCCGCGCTTTGCGCTGTATGGATTGGCGCGACATCGGGCCGCGTGTCGCCTTAGCCTACAAAATCAATTCCAAAACCGTCCTGCGCACCGGATTTGGCATTTTCTATGATGACTACGCCATCAACGGTTTTGGCGGGACATCAGGGCTTTTGTACGATCCGCCGTTCTTTCACGGAGCAACGGTCACTAACTCCATTACCACACCGACCATTACTCTTGACAACGGTGTTCCGTCCGTTCCGACAATTCCGGTTACGAACGGATTCGTCTACCCTGTGGCGGGCGTAAATTACGTTACCAACTATCATGATCCGCATGGGAAAAATGCCTACACGGAAGAGTACAACATCTCGCTCGAACGCGAGGTCGGAAAAGATGGCCTGGCGCGTGTCGCCTACGTCGGCAATCAGTCGCATCGAAATTGGTACTCCACTGATATCAACCAGGCTTATCCTGGGCCGGGCTCGATTGCCTCGCGGCGTCCATTCCCGCTCTGGGGTGACCTTGACTCGATGATCATGAACGGTCAAGGGGCCTACAACTCCCTGCAAGCTGCATTTAAACAGAGGGTGTGGCAAGGACTGGGTTTCAACGCTGTATACACCTACTCCCACGACATTACCGAAGGCACGGGTGAGTGGGGCAATGTTCAGAATTATTACGACTTGCAGGGAAGCCGGGGCAACGAGGGGTGGGATCAGAGGCAGCGCTTCACCCTGAGCGGGACCTACGAACTGCCGATTGGCCCCGGGAAGCAGTTTGGCACGCATCTTACCGGCGCTCCTGCAAAAGTGGCGGCAGGCTGGCAGTTCAACATCATCTACTCCGCCGCGGGTGGATTCCCCTTCACTCCCAGTATGGTGGCCGATGTCTCCAACACAGGCAGAGGTGAATGGCCCAACCGCCTTTGCAATGGCAAACTGTCCAACCCGACGATACACGAATGGTTCAATCCCGCCTGTTTTACGACTCCCGCTTTGTACAATTTTGGAAATTCAGGACGGGGCATTCTAATGGGGCCTGGCACGAATGAAGCAGACTTCAGCGTTTTCAAAAAGACTTATATAAATCCCGATCAGACGCGGTACCTGGAATTCCGCGCAGAAATGTTCAACCTTACGAATACGCCTCAATTCAATAATCCCAACGCTGGCATTGGATCAGCCAGTGCGGGCACTATATCGAGTGCTGGTACGCCAGCGAACTTCTCGCGAACTTCACGCCAGATTCAGCTCGCCTTGAAGCTCTACTTCTAATCTGGAGTTGGTTCGAGACTTCCGACAAGTTGTCTGGAATGTGGCAGGATGGGGAAGGTGACGGAAAGGCGAAAGCCCGACTGAAACCTTCCCCCTGCTAACAGGTGCGCGGGGTGTGCTTCCCACCCTCTTGGTCCTAATGCGCCCGACGCAGCAGATTCGCAGGCCGCAAGCTGTACCATCAGAAACCACCACGGAGGCGTGAACCATGCAAAGACGAGAAATACTAAAAGGGATGACGGCCGCTGCAATGGGGATATGCCTGAGGCCGTCCAGTTGGCAGGCTCGCGCAGCAGAGCCGAATAAACAGGTAAACACTGTCTATCTGTTCTACAAATGCCACCTGGACGTAGGGTTCACGGACACTGAGCATGGTGTGATTCGTACCTACTTCGACGACTATCTCCCGCGCGCCATGGACACAGCGGAAACGCTACGCCGGTCGGGTGGGGAAGAGCGCTATGTGTGGACGGTCGCGGCGTGGATGCTCTACCACTACCTGGAGCAGGCTTCCGCGGACCAGCGCCGTAGGATGGAGCAGGCCATCGGAGAAGGCGATATTGCCTGGCACGCTATGCCATTTACCTGGAACTCGGAAATGTTGGACCGCTCGCTGATCACCTCGGCGTTAAAGCTCTCGGCGGCACTGGATCAGCGCTTTGGCAAGAAGACCATCGCCGGGAAACTAACCGATGTGCCCTGCCATACGCGCGGCTTGGTGGGACCGCTCGCCGAGGCCGGCATCCGTTTTTTGGATATCGGCGACAACGGCGGCTGCAAAGCGCCCGATGTTCCGTTCTTCGCTGCCGCCGGTTCACCTTCGGCTCAACAACGGCAGGAAATCCTCCTCCGGGACAAGGCTAAGCTTGTCTCCGTGTTGGCGCAATACGGCGCGCAGGAAGCGGCGGAAGAAGACTCCCAAGCTTATCTGTTCAACTGGCGCGATCCCGAAGGCGCGGAAATCATGGTGCTCTATCATCCCCTCGATTATGGAAGCACAGTAGCGATTCCGGGAACCGACATCGCTGTATCCATCCAGGTTCGAGGTGACAACTCCGGCCCGCATTCCTTGAATGAGATCAAGGCTCACTATGCCTGGCTGCACGCGATTTTCCCCAGCGCCAAAATCGTTCCCACAAACTTGAGCACCATCGCGGCAGCTTTGGTGCCGCTGCGGTCCGAGTTGCCGGTGGAGACGAAAGAGATGGGCGATACCTGGATTTATGGGGTAGGCAGCGACCCCGGCAAGGTGGCGCGGTATCGCGAACTGTGCCGGCTGCGGCGCGAATGGTTATCGAACGGGAGCCTCCAGTCGGGTGACGCTATTGACCTGGCGCTGACCTCGAAGCTTATCCTGGGACCCGAACACAACTGGGGTCTCAGCATTGGTCAATATCTCCGTCACCCGGAAGTTTACTCTCCGAAAGAACTCGCCACGGCCCGGGCAACCTTGCCGGAGTTCAAAAGGACGGACGCCGGTTGGGTAGAAAAACGCGCGGACATGGACCGAGCCGTCGAGGTGCTCCCTCAGGGACTGCGTGAAGAAGCACTGAAACGCCTGCAAACGCTAGCGCCGACGCCGCCGGAAACCCGTGGAATGGCGCCCCTGACGCCCGGATCAGACGTGCACGCAGCGCACTTCGTGGTGGTCCTCGATCCCGCGACGGGAGCGATCAGCCGGCTGCAGGACCGCAAGAATGGCCGGGAATGGGCTTCCGCGCAGCACGTGCTGGCGGGCTTTCGCTATCAGACGTTTAACCGGGCGGACTTTGATCGGTTCAACCACGCCTACAACACCAGGCCCATGGGCTACGACTTCAGCAAGCCCGGCATCGAGAAGTACCCTGCGCAAAGCCGTACTTGGCAGTCCACCTTGCAGGAAGCCCTCGTGAGCGAAGACGTCCAAGGGCACCGCATCGTGGCGGAATTGCGACTGCCCAAGGCCGATGCAGGATTGGCTGACCTCGTGAGCTGGCCGGAACGCTTGACGATGGAGATCCGCCTTCCCAAGTCGGAGCCGGCACTTCACCTTACTTTTCAATGTTTCGACAAGCGCGCCAACCGGCTTTCCGAAGCGATGTGGCTGTCATTCTCCCCGGACGCGCCGGATAGCGAGGGCTGGTTACTGGAAAAGGTGGATCGACCGGTTTCACCCCATGACGTGATTGCCGATGGTGGCCTGCACCTGCATGCGGTGACGCGGAACGTCAGTTATCGCGATGCACGGGGAAGCTTCGTTCTGGAAACGCTGGATGCCCCGCTGGTAGCCCCGGGCCAGCGAGCGCTGCTCGTTTTCGACAAACACCAGCCGGATATGCACGAAGGCGTTCACGTCAACCTCTATAACAACCTTTGGGGCACCGCCTTTCCGCAGTGGTACGGAGAAGACATGCGCTTTCGTTTCATCATCAGGGTGTGAGGAAGGCGTGGTTGTACAGCAGAACGCGGTTCGTATGAACGGAAGCGGGACGTGGAAAGGGGAACGGGATGGAGAAAAGGTTTCTTCATAGCCTTTCATATTTTTGGACACTGGGTCTAGCGGTGTCATGCGTGGGTATGCCGCCAAGTGCGCGGGGCGAGACCCTCTGGCGCATTGGTACTTTCAACTATTCATCGGGAGAGTTCAATCAGGGGAGCGCCGGCGACCCGCTGATGGGGCAGCGTTTTCCCCCAGGGGACCTCGTCTATGTCGTGGGAAAGAGTAGCCCTCACAAGGACTGGCCCGCTTTTCAGCCTGGGTCGGGCAATGGCCGAGCTGGTTTTAAGCCTCACCCCTATACCATTGAGTTTGATCTCGCCAGCGTCCCCCGGGGCCTGGTTACCCTTAAAGTGAGTTTGCTGGTTGAAACTCCCCGTGCGCCCGTTCTCGAAATAGAAATCAATGGTCACAAAGCGCTCTATTATCGCCATCCCAAGCTTGAGTACAGCGGCGGGGACCGGGAAATGGTGGTCAGTCCGATCGGCGCCGCTGACACGATCACGGCAGAAATTCCTTCCGGCTTCCTTGCGAAGGGGACCAACAAGCTGGTCTTGACCGCGATCAACGAAGAAACGGCGCGGGACGACGCGACCGATTCCGGGATCCTTTACGATGCCATCGAGCTCGATCAAGATCCTGGCGGGAGTTTTAGCAACAATGCGGTGACTGCCGATATTGTCCCCTCGGTCTTCTACGAGCGCAACGGTAATGCCCTTACCGAACTTGTTGACGTTTATCTTAGAAGAAACGCCCCTTCGTCGCATGGCCAGTTAACACTGGAGCTGGGAGGGCAGAAATACACCCACGATTTATCGTCGAATCGGGATTTCGGCGAGGATCGAATTGAGTTTGCCGTGCCGGAATTCACTGCCGGCACGCCTGCCAGGGTTGACATCAAGATGGGCGGGCGCACACTGCACTTCCCCGTCACCGTTAATCCTGCCAAGAAGTGGACCATCTACGTTGTCCCGCACGAGCATCTGGATGTCGGCTACACCGATTTCCAGCCCAAAGTGGCCGAAGTTCAGAGTCGAGCCCTCGACGAAGCCATTCAGATGATTCACACTTACCCCGACTTCCGCTACAGCCCGGATGGCTACTGGTGCGTTGAACAGTTTCTTGCAGGACGAACCGACGCGCAACGGGACGAGTTCCTTCGTCTGGTGAAGGAGAACAGAATTTTTGTGCCGGCGCAGGAAGCGAGCCTTCTGACGGGTTTTGCCAGTCTCGAAACGTTGATTCGCTCGTTATCTTCCAGCTATCAATTCCACCAGAAGTATGGCGGAAGTTTTGATTATGCCAACATCACGGACGTTCCCTCCTATTCGTGGTCTTATGCCTCGATTTTGGCGGGCTCGGGCTTGAAGTACTTTGTCGCGGCCAGCGATAACGATAATGGCCCCATTCTGGTGCGCGGCAGGCTCCACGAAAAGTCTCCTTTCTGGTGGGAAGGGCCCGACGGCGCAAAAATCCTAATGTGGTTTTCGCGCAGTTATTTGCAAGTAGCATATCTGTTTGGCTTGCCCCCGCAACTGACTGCAGGTCGCGACTCGCTTCCCATTTTCCTGCAGGCCTATTCCCGTCCTGAATACAAGTCAGACGCGGTTTTCTTGTTTGGCACCCAGGTGGAAAACACCGACCTTTTCCCGCAGCAGGCGGAGATGGTGGACGATTGGAACAAACTCTACGCTTATCCGAAGATGCAGTTTTCCGGTTTCACCGAAGCGCTTGATCATATTACCCGTCAACTCGGCGACTCGATTCCTGTGGTCAAAGGGGACGGCGGACCGTACTGGGAATTTGGCAACGCCTCTGATGCCGCCTATGTGGCCATCGAGCGAGCGGCGGAACACCGTGCCCCGTCAGCCGAAATGCTTTCGACCATCAGCACCCTGGTTAATCCCGTCATCAAACCCGACCGCACGCGGCTCGACCAACTCTGGAGAGATTTGGTCCTGGTCGATGAGCACACCTGGACGTCGGCCGTCAGCGTTTGGGACCCGGAAGTGGAAGAGTCCGCAAGCCAGATTGCTTTCAAGGAAAACTACGCGCACGAAGCGAAGATGGATATTGATTACGTCCTGCGACGCCACTTGGCGACCATTGCGGGTTCCATCAACGATCCGGCGGGAACCTTGATCGTCTTCAATCCCCTCACTTGGAAGCGCAGCGGCATGGTGGAATACGATCTAACCAAGAGTCACACCCTGGTTGACCTGACCACCAAGCAGGAAGTTTCCTATGAGGTTCTCGCCACAGGACAAGACTACCGGCATGTTCGCTTCCTGGCGCAGGACGTGCCCCCGGTGGGTTACAAATGTTATGCCTTGACACCCGCGAAGTCTGAGCCTGCGGCGCCCCCCAACATCCCCGCTGGGATTCTAGAGAACCGCTTCTATCGAATAGCTCTGGACCCCGAGAGCGGGTCGGTGAAGAGCATCTTCGACCAGGAACTCAATCAGGAACTGGTGAATACCTCCAGCCCGTACCGGTTCGACCAGTACCTCTACGTGACGGGTGGTGATAAGTGGCCGAATCGCCTGCAGGAGTTCAGTTCCGCGACGCCCACACCGAAACTTGATATCCACGCCGCTGCGGGGGGCCGTCTGGTGTCAGTGAGGCGAGAGCCTTTTGGCACCGTGGCGAAGCTTGAAAGCACCAGCCTCAACACCCCGAGGATCTCGACAGAAATCATATTGTTCGACAATCAGAAAAAGATCATGTTCGTGAATCGTGTCCAAAAATTGCCCGCCTACACGAAAGAGGCCGTGTATTTCTCGTTCCCGTTAATGATGGACCATCCTGAATTCCGGTACGACATTCAGAATGGGATTGTGAATCCGGCCCACGATCAAATGCCAGGAGCAGGAAAAGAGTGGTTCTCGGTGCAGCACTGGGTAGAGGCTCAGCAGGGAGAGATGAACGTAGCGATTGTCCCGGTTGATGCGCCGCTGGTGACGTTGGGCGATATTGTGCGCGGAACGTGGCCACAAGAGTTCGGTGAGCGGGGCGGCGACATCTTTTCCTACGCCATGAATAATTATTACTTTACCAACTGGCCTGCGGCTCAAGGCGGAGACTTTACTTTTCGCTACGTCGTGTCGAGCGGCCGGGACCTCGGTTCCGAGTATCTGAGCCAGTTGGGCAGAGCCGAGTTGGCCCCCCTCGAGGCCGATGAGATCATCTCCAACGATAAGGCCGTCAAAACGGCTGCACCCCTGCCCTCCGACGAAGCGAGCTTTCTCGAAATCGAACAGCCTAACGTCGTAATGGCGGCTTGGAAGCTTGCCGACGATGGTGACGGTATGGTCATGCGCTTTCTGGAAGTTGGTGGCAAGAGGAGTACCGTGAACGTCCGGCTTCCACATTTCAAAACAGAGGCGGCGTGGAGTTGCAACCTGATGGAGGAAAAAGGGGAACCGTTGCCGCTGTCGTCGCAAGGCTTCAGTTTTCCTGTCAAACCGTTTCAAATAGTCACGCTCCGGGTGAAAGGTGTCCCGGCGTTATAGTTCCCGAGGGTCAGACGAATGGGACGGAAGCGACTCGTCGCATAAACTGTCTCTTCAAAAGCCCCGGAGAAATTGGAACTGCACATCCCGGCAGGGTAGTTGTGCAGCGGGAGGACAGAATGCAGACCGTAAGCAGAGTGGGGGAGAGGACAACAGTTCCGGGAGGGCAGGCTTTTGCTTGGAATTCTCGACAAAGGGTTAAATGTGCAATCGGCTTTAAGAATCCCGACCGTGTTCCCATCTCACACGCGGTCCTTCCCGCGGCGCAGATGAAGTATGGTAAAGCGCTGGATGAAATCCTCGCGGAATTCCGCGACGATTTCGGCTGGGACTACATGCAGGACCTGCCTCTCGCAGATTTTCCTGCTGTTTACAAGCAAGGTAGAAACATCGACGATTTTGGCACGGTCTGGTTCTCAGAATGGCTGGGGGTCTGTGGTATCCCCATCGAATGGCCCATTAGCAATTTGGAACGCTACGAAGATTACAAGTGGCCTGAGCCTTTCACCGCCGGGCCACCCAGCGGCAGGCTCTATAGCGGCCACATGATGGGATTTGATGATCGCTGGTATGCCCGGGGCGCTTGGATTACCTACTTCGAAGAGCTCCAGCAGTTGCGCGGCATGGAACACTTCATGATGGATATTGCCACGGAGTCCAAGGAGTTCTATCGGCTGCTCGACGACCTGCTGATGTTCCACCTGGGTTGGATTGACCGGTGGACCGCACTTGAATATGACGGTCTGCACTTCGCCGACGATTGGGGCAGCCAAAACTCACTGATCATCAAGCCCGATACGTGGCGCCGGATTTTCAAGCCGCGCTACGCGGAAATGTTCAAGCGCGCACGTGACAAGGGAATGGACGTCTGGTACCACACCGACGGGCAGGTGCGGGACATCTTCGGTGATTTGATCGAAATCGGCGTGCAGGTGATCAATTGCCAGGTACCGGTGATAGGACACGAATGGATTGCCAGAAACTTTCGCGGGCGCGTGGCCTTCCGCACCGATATCGACCGTCAACGGGTCATGCCTTTCGGCTCGCCATCCGAAGTGAAGGAGGAGGTGCATCGAACCTTTGAGGCGTGCGGATCTTCCCAGGGCGGGATTGTTGCCTGCGGCGAAGTCGGTCCCGACGTGTCGCTGGAGAATATCCGCGCCATGTACGAGGCGTTCCGCGAATTTGGCACGTACGCCAAATGAACTTCCGAATGTGGTGTGCCTTCCTCACTTATCCATCCACCGGCGCGGAAATCCTCTGTTCCGCATCGTACGGCGGTATTTGTTCATGAGCTCACAGGAGACCTTTCATGCCCAATCGTGCTTCGAGAATATTGATTCCGTTTTATAGCCTGCTATGGCTGTTTTCGTTCTCATTCGCAACACCTGCTCAAGCCGCCACTCAAAAGGTATGGCAAGTGGGAACTTTTGATGAGTCTTCACACGAATTTAAGGATGAGGGGATTGATTACGCAAATCCCGCCCAAGACCCTGTATTTGTGGTGGGAAAAAGCGACCCGGCGAAGGACTGGTACGCATACCAGCCCGGTTCAGGCAATGGGAAGACGGGCTTCCGTCCCCATCCTTTCACCATCAAATTCGATCTTTCCACTGCACCACAGGGTGTGTTTTCACTAAAGGTGGGACTGCTGGCATATATGCCGCGCACGCCTCGACTGCAAGTCGAGATTAACGGCCATCGGGGATGGTTCTACTTACATCCGAAGCTCAACTACGCCGGTGGCGACACATACTCCGTCTTCCTTCCGACTTATTCTTACGCGACGATTAACGCAGAAATGCCTTCCCATTTTCTGGTTAAAGGATCAAACAGCCTGATTTTGACTGCCATGGATGAACCCGGCCAGCGCGACGATTCCCAGTCCCACGGAATTGGGAATTCCGCGCTGATTTATGACGCTCTGGAGATGGACAACGACCCCGCGGCAAGGTATGCGGCAATCCGGCTTACGGCCGATTTGGTTCCAACGATTTTTTACAAGTCACAAGATGGACGGTTGCTGGAAGTCGTCGACGTATTTCTCCGCGCCGGGGGCCGGCTGTCCAAGGGCGAAGTGACGCTGGCATTCCAAGGGCAAAAGTACTCGCAAAAGGTTGAATCAGAACGCGAGTTCGGGGAATACCGGGTGATCTTGGAAGTCCCGGAATTCACCCAGCCTGAGAAGAGCCAACTCACCGTGACCTCCTCCGGCCATGCCTCGCGATTTCCGGTGGATTTAGTTCCAGGGAAGAAGTGGAATGTTTTCGTGGTGCCGAATGAGCACCTCGACATCGGCTATTCCGACTACCCCACCAAAGTTGCGGAGATCCAGAGTCGCGCCATCGATGAAGCCATCGAGATGATGGGGAAGAATCCGGACTTCCGCTACAGCCCCGACGCTTACTGGTCGGTGGAACAATTCATGCACGGCCGGAGTCCGGAGCAAATCCAGAAGATGTTCGGCATGGTGGCGCAGAAGAAACTCTTTGTCCCGGCTCAGTTCGCCTCCAACGTGACCGGTTTTGCGAGTCTAGAAGACACCATCCGCTCGCTTTACCCCAGCTATCAGTTTCACCTTAAACACGGCGGTGATTTTGACTATGCCAACATCACCGACGTGCCCTCGTGCACGTGGTCGTATGCTTCCGTGCTGGCCGCCGCGGGACTGAAATACTTCGTGGACGCCAGCGATAACTGGCGCGCCCCAATCATCTTATTCGGCCGTGCCAATGAGCGCTCACCCTTCTGGTGGGAAGGTCCCGATGGCGGCCGCATCCTGATGTGGCTTTCGCGGCATTATATCCAGGCCGCCAGCCTGTTCGGACTGCCGCCGCAAATCGACGCTGGACGCGATTCCCTTCCCATCTTTCTTCAAGCCTATGACCGCCCGGATTACAGCTCAGATGGAGTGATCGTGTACGGAACGCAGGTGGAAAACACCGATCTGTTCCCCCAGCAGGCCACGTTGGCCGGCGATTGGAACAAGTTGTACACCTTCCCCAAGTTGCGCTTCTCGGGGTTCTCGGAAGCCATGCAATACATCAGCGGTCAGTTGGGCGACTCGATTCCTGTCATCCATGCCGACGGTGGCCCTTATTGGGAAGACGGCTTGCTCACCGATGCGCGCACCACGTCGCTGGCTCGCGCCAACGAGCAGCGGGCGCTGGCAGCAGAAAAGTTTTCCACCATCAGTTCCCTCGTCAATCCCATCATCCGTCCGGACTCGGAAGCCGTGAAGCTGCTCTGGGACAACTTGCGGATGTTTGATGAGCACACCTGGACGTCATATCGAAGCTGGGACGACCCCGAACACGCGGAAAGCGTCCGCCAGAACCTGGTTAAGGAATCACGCGCCACCAATGGAAAATTGCTGCTGGAGCAGTTGCTGGACCGGTCCATGGCCTCGATTGCCGACTACATCAATCGCCCTACCCAAACGCTGGTGCTCTTCAATCCCCTGAGTTGGCAGAGAACCCATCTGGTTGAGGTGGACATCAATCGGGGCGTCAAGCTGGTTGACCTCGCCACCAACGAAACCGTGCCCTATCAGGAGATTTCCACGGGCAAAGGCTTCCGCCATGTCCGTTTCCTGGCGCAAAACGTTCCCGCTGTCGGCTACAAGAATTACGCCTTGGAGGCCGACGCATCCGAACCGGCCGCCCCAGCGCCGAATGCTTCCACAACTCTGGAAAACAACTATTATCGGCTCACCCTCGATCCCGAAACTGGCGCGGTGCGAAGCATCGTGGACAAAGAGCTCAACCGGGAACTGGTGGACGCATCGAGCCCTTACCGGTTCAATCAATATGTCTATGTGACCGGCGCCGACAAGCCTCGCAACACTGCGCTTGAGTACAAGCCGGTTCTTCCCAAGCCGGTCCTTGAGTCCCACGGCGCAAACGCCGGCCGCCTTATCTCCGTAACCAAGGCAGCCTTTGGCACGGTGGCGAAGATGGAAAGCTCGGCCGTTAATACGCCTCGCGTCGAGACCGAAATCGTGCTGTTGGATGGCGAGAAGAAAATCGAGTTCACCAACCGGGTCAAGAAGACCAAGGTTTACAGCAAGGAAGCGGTGTACTTCGCTTTTCCCATTGCCATGGACCATCCAGAGTTTCGCTATGAAATCCAGAACGGGTTTGTCAATCCTGCCCGCGACATCATGAAAGGCGGGAATCTGGAATGGTTCAGCGTCCAACACTGGGTCGCCGCCGATCAGGACGATGCGAGCGTCGCCGTGGTTCCCGTGGATGCCCACCTGGTCACGCTCGGCGACATCGTGCGAGGCTCGTGGCCCAGGGAATTCGGTAACCGCAAGGGGACCATCTTCTCCTACCTGATGAGCAACTATTGGGAAACGAACTGGCCAGCGGGGCAAGGGGACGACTTTGCCTTCCGTTATGCCGTCACCAGCGGTCGAAAGCTAGGCGCGGGAACCCTGAGCCGCCTGGGTTGGGAAGAGATGTCCCCGATCGAGGTGAATGAAATCAAGTCGCAGGATAAGGCCATCAGTCCGCTCCGCCCGTTGGACGCAGTGCAGGGCAGCTTCCTGCAAGTCGATCAACCGAACGTTGTGCTGGTCAACTGGAAACGCGCGGAGGATGATCAAGGCACCATCCTGCGCTTTGTAGAGGTGGACGGGCAAAGTACCACAGTGGGCGTCCAGACGCCAATTATTAATCTTGATAATGCGTGGGTCTGTAATGCTATGGAGAAGAACCAGCAACCGATTACCGTCTCCGGACACCGGCTGGAATTCCCGGTAAAGCCGTTCGAGATTGTGACCATCCGCGTGCAAGGGAAAGGCAGTTTGAAGTTGCAGGAGTAGCCCCGCTACAAACTTCGCGCTTCAACGACAGATGTCAGGGGTCACCACGCCACGGCGGCCCCTCAGAATCAAAAGGTAACCCGTCGCTAAGGAGTCGCGGTTAGGCCAGTCATATCAGCACCGATCACGAGAGACCGAGTTCAATTTTGGGGAAAGGTTCGTATTGGGCGGGCCATGATTGCTTTTGAGTCGTGCCGGCGAGGAGCGACGGTCCACTATCCGATACGACTTTTCAGCTCTCCGCTATCCATCATACCGACATGCAATAGAGCGTACGATCAGGTTAGGTAAGCGGCGGAGGACTTTCCGGCAGCCCAAGCGGAGGGCAACATGCGACTTGAAATCGCGAAGCGTGATTACAGTCTCATCGGGCGCGACAGCAAGCTCGCCGAGGAGGGCGGGTTGGCGAACGCCGTGTGGTATACCTGCAATATCTCGCGCCAGCGGATGAAAGAGCTCATGCAGCGCCGGGATGGATCGGCGATCCGCAATGCATTGATTTGGTTTGCAGCGCTCATCCTCTCGGGCACGCTCGGATATCTCGCGCGGGGTACGTGGTGGGCCGTTCCGTGTTTTTTGGTCTATGGCGTGCCTTATGCTTCGGCGTCCGGTCCACGCTGGCACGAGTCCGGTCATCGGACAGCCTTTAAGACGACGTGGATGAATGATGTCCTCCATGAAATAGGCTCCTTTCCGAATCACCCCCATCACTGACACTTGGATTGGAGTTTGCAACACCGACGAGATCGAAAGGGAGGGCATGACCCGATCCGACCACGACGATCGTACCTTTGTGGTATCTGTGTGTACCTTTGGGAGACATTCGATTCGATCAACTAACTGACTAGGCTGGTTCGGGAGGGTTGGATGAAGACCAAAAACGAAACCGTTCTGTTTGCAACGTTGCTCCTGCTGGCCGCTGTGCTGATGGGCTTGGGTTCAGTCGACGCCATGGACGACACGAGCCTATTCGTAAAACAAGTACAAGCCACCAGCAACGAGAGTGTAGCCGGCTGGAAATTCCGCATAGGAGACATCCCGAACGGCGAGGATCCGAAGCTAGATGACTCCAGGTGGCAACTCGTCCCGAACGACGACGATGGGTGGAGGTCTTTGTTTTCGCGCCAAGACGCGATCTGCTGGTACAGGACCCGGGTTGCAATCCCTCCTGTCCTCTACGGGACGAGAACGAAGGGCAGAAAAGTAAACCTGGTCGTTGATTTGTGGCCAGCAGGCGACATTTATGTAAACGGCGCATGCGTGAAACACTGCAAGACGACCGATAGGCCACTGCAAGACGAAAGCCAGAGAGTTCCTTTGTCGCAAAACGCCAAGCCCGGTGAAGTGGTGTTCATCGCCATCAAGGCGTACAAACTCGGCAATGCTGCCACGTTGCTGAAGTATTCGAGGTTGGAACTTGAAAGCGATGCTTTGGCTGAGCGGGTGCGCAACTTTCTCGGCGACCTCGGGATCGCGGGTGCACTCCGCGAGGATGCGAGCGGGAAATTAGATGGGGAGGTTCTGAGCGTTACGAAGGCCCTTGACTTGGGGGCGATGCGCTCTGGCAATACCGCGCAGTTCGATCGCTCGCTCGCGGCCGCGGAAGAAGGCTTGCGTGGATTGCTGAAACAGGCCCCCCACTCCAATCTTCAGGTACTCATTGTTCCCCATTCGCACGCGGATCTTTCCTGGCCGGATACGCCGGAAATCTGCACCAACATGAACGTACAGGCGGTCGCCAAATCTATTGCGATGCTGGAGAAGGCTCCGGATTTCAAATTCTCCGAAGAGGATGTGTTTGTCCTCCAGGAATTCCTGCGGCGACATCCTGAGCAGGAGGAAACCGTCAGGGATTTGCTGCACCGAGACATCCTCGGAAGCGGAGGGTTCTATATCGGACCCAGCGAACTGCTCCTGGGCGGGGAGGGCCTGGTCAGGAATTTGTACTTCGGCAAGCGCTGGCTGCAGGAAAGGTTCGGGCTGAATACGGAATTCGCCTGGAATGTTGACGAGCCCGGGCACACTCTCCAGATGCCTCAAATATTGGCCAAGGCGGGGATCAAGAACTTCGTGATCTGGAAGGTTCTCGTGCGGCCGGAGAACAATCTGAACGTGTCCGGGTATGTCGGTCCCCCTGTCTTTCGCTGGGCCGGTCCGGATGGCTCGCACGTGATGGTCGCGTTCTGCCCTGAGGGCTACGGGGCGGGGGACCGCCTTCGCACGCAAAACTACCGCCTGGCGGAAGAGGGGCTGGAGAGCTTCGCCCAGAAAGAGATCGCCCAGATGAAGAAGTGGTTGCTTCCGCCGGTTCTCTTGATGGCCGATGGCTCCGATTGCACCAGCCCGGACGAGAGGGTGGGCATTAATGCCTGCAAATGGAATACGAGGCACGATGTTCCCAAAGTGAAGCTGGCTTCCGTGAACGAATACTTCCAGGCTGTCGATAACGAGCTCCGAAACGGAAACGGCAAAATCCAGACGGTGGTTGGAGAACTTCCCTCTTGGTGGGACGGAACCCAGTCCGTGGAGAACGACGCGTTCATGCTCACACGCCACGTGGAGCATCTGGTGACCGCGGCGGAAAAGGTGTCGGCCCTCAACAGCGTGTTCATTGCCGGTTACGATTATCCGCGCTCGGCCATTAACAGCGTCTGGCAAGGAAAACTCTTGGTGCACGAGCACAACTGGGGCGGCCACAACGGGGCCATCAGTGACGGCGTTAAACTTGCCCGGGCCCGTGACATCACCCGGGTGGCCGACGAGCTCTCGTCCGGCAGCCTGGATGCGCTGATTTCGCAGGTACGGTGCCGCGACCAGGGGATTCCGCTGGTTGTTTTCAATGAACTGAGCTGGCCGCGCACCGACGTGGTCGATTACGTCCTGTCTGTGGACAAAACCGGAACCCGCGCCCTGCGCCTGCTGGATGGGGAGGGCCAGGACCAGCCGGTGCAGGTCAATGTGCAGGCAACTCATGCGGATGGCAGCATCGCGCGAGCCCAGGTCGTCTTTGAAGCAAGGGTTCCTTCGCTGGGGTACGCAACCTATTACCTCGTCGCCGGAAAAAACCAGGCTGCGACTCCTCTCCAGGCAACTGCCACCGGAGTAGAAAATCGATTTTACCGAATAAGTCTGGATGCAAAAACCGGAGGAATCATCGGCATCTTTGACAAGAGCGCCCACCGCGAAATTCTCAACACGGGAAAATACCAGGCGAATGAATTGATCGCCCTACAGAATCTCGGCGTCGACGAGGCCGAGGAATTCACCGGCCGCTGGTGGCGCATGAACGACAAACCGGCTTCCATCACCGTCACCGAGTGGGGTCCGGTTCGCGCCACGATCCAGGTCAAGGGCGCCCTCTTGAATTCGACCCGGGTACAGGAGATCTCGCTTTACCGATCCCTGCCGCGGATCGATCTCAAAACGATTTTGGATTGGGACGGTCAAAAGGAAATCCAGGTGAACACCACCTTTCCTTTCAGCATTGAGGGGGCGAACCTGACGTACGAGGTGCCGTTTGGATCCGTGCAGTACGGGAACGAAAGTACGCAGGCCATGGCCTGTCATCCTACGGTTCGGGCCGCGAACAATTGGATAGACCTTTCCAATGAGCAGATCGGAGTGACGCTGGCTACGGAAGTCACTCCCTTCGACGTCAAAGACCGCACGGACCCGCGTTTCCATAATGCGCGGACGATGAAGGGCGAGTCGGCGCCGAGCCATTTTTCGATCTTTGACAAAGGCCGGTACCGTTCCTTTGACCGCATCGCCCTGCAAGATCCAATGCTGCTCAAGACGGATTTCGTAATCCAGCCGATTCTCCTGCGGAGTGTGTTCAGTTGCGGTGATCCTGACCTGTATTTCACGCAGCCGGGCCTACATGCGTATCGCTTCGCCCTGCAAACGCACCCGGGAACGCTGGTGCCGCATGAAGCCGTTCGTCTGGGTTGGGCCCACAATTCTCCGCTGCTGGTGAGGCGGGGTCAAACGGCAACCGGCAGTCTTCCGGACCGACAGAGTTTTCTCGATGTGTCCGCCGCAAATGTCGTGGTTACCATTCTCAAGAAAGCGGAGGATGGACGCGGCCTGCTGCTGCGCAGTTATGAAACCGACGGGAGGGACACGCGAGTGACCATCCGAGGTCCGAAGGGCCTCGTGGGTGCCACGTCGACGGGTATCCTCGAAGACGATCAGAAGCCAATTCTGGCCAACGCGGACGGGAGCATAGACATCCAGGTCGGCAAGTATGCAATTGAGACCGTCCGACTCCTGTACAGGTGAGCTTCCCACGCGCCATTTTTAATTTCAGCAAAGCAGATGTCCTCACCACGGTTATTGTAAGTGGCTGTTTTTGCCGTGGTTTTGTCACATAAACCTGGGACGAAACGCGTGGGAATTTACGCGCACACCGAGCCATAACTTGTTCACACTTTTAATCCTGGCGTGGCGGCCATCGGTTTGAACTGGCAGCCTTCCACAAAGATCTCGAAGAAATCCGGTGTGGTTTCGAGCTCCACGTGCTCGATGCGTTTTACCAGTGCTTCGATAGACTGCCGCTTGCGCCGCGAGACCAGCATCTGTTTGGCTCCCGCGACGGAAGCGTTTCCGACTTTTATCACACGGTCTTGAGCGATGGGTGCGAGAAATCCGATTTCGATGGCATTCGCTACGTTGACGTAGTTGGCGAACGCGCCGGCAAGGTAGACGCGACTGAGCTGATCTGGTGACACACCAAAAGAGCGCAGGGTGATGAGCTGGCCGCAATAATTCGCCGCTTTTGCCTGGGCCAGATTGCTCATATCTTCAAGTGAAAAGGTAATTCCGGCTTCGGGGACGATCGCCAGCTCGCGCGCTTTATTCGCGAACACACCCTTGGGGGTCATCAGGCCGTGGCGCCGCAACTCAGCGAGTAGATCGATTAGCCCTGACCCGCAGATTCCGATCGGCGGAACATCGCCGATGGTGCGGAACTCCCACCCGCTGCCGGTCCATCGAAGCGCCTCAATGGCACCGTCACCGGCCGTCATCCCATACTTAATCAGCCCGCCCTCAAACGCAGGGCCCGCCGGACAAGACGCCGCCACCAACCGCCCCGCATGCCCAACCACAACTTCCGTGTTGGTCCCAACATCGACCAGCATCACTACGTCGCGCAGTGATTCAACGTCAATCGCCAGCAGATCCGCCGCCGTGTCCGCTCCGACGTGGCTGGCAATCAGCGGTGCGCCGTAGATACGGGCCTGCGGGTGGGTCAGAATGCCGAGGCGGTGTGCCAACTCGGTCAGCGAAGTTGCCTCCCGCTTCCCGTCCCGATATTCGTGTTCGATCACCGACTTGTAAGGCCGCTGCCCGATGGTTTGGATGTCCAAGCCGAAAAATAAGTCGCGCATCGTGGCGTTGCCGACTACCACTACTTCGTAAATCTCCTGCCGTACGATGCCGAGTTTCTTATACATTTCTTTCAGCTCGCGGTTAAGCGCGTTGATGACGCTCTTGTGAAGCTCGCCGTGAGAGCGGCCGGCATCGTACGAGATGCGGTTCATCACATCGCTACCGCCAAAGCGCTGGGGATTCTCCAGCGAGGCGCGGCATACCGTCACGCCCGTTTCCAGGTCGACGAGTTCGACGACGATAGTGGTAGTGCCCACGTCCATCGCCGCGCCATAAAGATGGCCGCGGTATTCGTCAATCACCGCGCCGTCGTAAAGCACCTTATCACCAGCACGCACAACGTAGGGATCAACTTCGCAAGGGCTGGCGACGGAGGTGGTCAGGATTTTTGGTTTCCGCTGAAGCAGGGCGAATTCCACGTCGATCTCGGGGTTGTCGATGACCGCCTGGCAGGCCAAGCGATAGTTGTCGCGGAGAAAACTTTCCGGCTCCGTGCGCGGGACTAGGGCCTCTGCGCCGCGTTTGATTTCAACGATGCACTCGTGACAAATGCCATTACGGCCGCAGGAAGTGGGAACCTGCACCGCGAGATCGTCGGCATAATTGAAAAGGGTTCGGCCGCGCTCAGAGGCGCAGCGGCGGGAGTGGTAGGAGATCCAGGCCATGCGGAATTAGCTGGTTTCCCAAGCGGGGCGGTAATCCAGCTTGTCGTCCCCCGCGCAGACGGGCAGACCGCCGGCCACTTGGGGCTTGCGTTTGTTGCGGCAGCCGAACTGCGCGGTGCATTGATCCAGACGATTCTTGTAAGGACAGCGGCGGAGCGAAACTTCGTCGGCGTGCGCGGCAATCCCTGCCAGAATCTCCGTCAGCCGGTCAAGGCGTTTTTGATACTCTTGCGGGTCAATTTTTTGCATGTGTCCTACACTGTCGCCACGCCCATTAGCCGCTTAGCCAGCGACACACAGGCCATGGCATCTTTGCCGTAGCCGTCGGCGCCCATGTCGTCAGCAAACTCCTGGGTCACCGGAGCTCCGCCCACCATGATTTTCACCTGGTCGCGAAGGTCAGCGTCGATGAAAGCCTCGATGGTCTTTCCCATATTCGGCATGGTGGTGGTGAGCAGTGCCGACATTCCCATCAACTGGACTTCGTTTTCCTCGACCGCCTGTATGAACTTGTCAGGGGATGTGTCTACGCCCAGGTCGATCACCTCGAAGCCCGCTCCGCGCAGCATCATGATGCACAGATTCTTGCCGATATCGTGCAAGTCGCCCTTGACCGTGCCCATCACCACTTTGCCAATCGGCTTGACTCCGGCGGCGGAAAGGATGGGCTCAATGTGTGCCATGCCTGCCTTCATGGCGCGCGCGCAGGCCAGAACTTCGGGCACAAATATAAAATTCTGCCGGAACTTGATTCCTACAATCGCCATGCCCGCAATCAATCCGTCATCCATCACTTCCAGGGCTTCGATGCCCTCGTCCAAAGACTCCTTGGTGAGTTGGTTCACCAGATCGTTATCGCCGTCGATCAGCGCTGCGGCGATGGTTTGCATCTTGGGCCGGGCTTTGGCGAAGAGGTTAATGATCCGCTCGCGTTCATTCGGACGTTCAATGAACTCGTCAATTTCCTGCCGGATAAATTCGTTGGAGATATCGTTCAGTTCTGCCATAAAAAGTCCCTAAATTCCTAATTGTGGGTTGTATGCTCTTGGTGCCAGTCTTTGATCGCCTTGGGAATCTCTTTCAGGTTGTCGATGCGTGTTTGCAAGGGGATGGCACACTCGGGGCCGACGAGCTGCACGCCCGCATCAAGGTTCTTGTACACTTCTCGCCGCACTTCTTCCGGTCCCTTGGAGTAGAGTATCTCGGGATTGTTGATGTTCCCTACCAGCGAAATCCGATTCTTTACGATGCCCATGGATTCTGCCGGCTGGTTTTTGGAATCATAATGGAAGGCAGCCATCCCGGTCTGCGCAATGAATTCCATGCGATCTACGGTGCGTCCACAGATGTGGAGGATGATGGGGGCGGGCAGCCGCTCGGCAAACTCAATGTGCAGATCGCGCAGATACCGCTCGTAGTATTCGCCGCTGACCAAGTCGCCGGTGGCATGATCGGGAAGCGTCAGGGCGTCAGCGCCCGCCTCAATTTGCGCCAGCCCAAACTGAATGGTTGCCTCCTTCATCTTGTCGAGGCACAGTTTGGTCTTGCCCGGATCGTCGAGTGAGAGCAGGAGAAACGGTTCGACGCCAAAACAGTGATACCCGAGCGACCACGGACCCATGGTCTTGCCAATGATGGCCACTTCATCACCGAATTCCTTGCGCAGAATTTTGATCGCTTGCAGCACGCATTGCGTGTCGGGGTGATTCAGGAAGTCCGCAGGGATGCGAATATCCTCGTGCTTCTCCCAAATGGGCTCGCGCATTTTCACCGTCGGCCAATTGTCCTTCTGCTCCCATTGGATCTTGCAGCCGAGCGCCGAGGATTCCTGAATAATGCTGAATACCGGCATGATGGTATCAAAACCCAACTCGGTGTAACCGGTGGCCGCCAGCCGCGCCATACGTTCCGGCTGACGGTTGGCGTCGGGGAAAGGCGCGTCGGCGACATCCATCAACTCCACCGTAGCGACGGACGTAGGGTTGCAGGCGGGAGTCCGGTCCACCGGTTCCCGGCGTAATGCTGCCAGCACGCGCTGGCGGCTGGTCATGGCTGCGACCATCGTAGCCTCCTTATCATCACCTCTGGCTCATTTCTGCTGGCTGGGGGCGACCAGCAAGCCGCGCCCTCCCGCCGATTCCTCTTCCCGCAGGATGGCTCGAACGTTGAGCGCCCGGGGCAGCAGCAGTCCCACCAGCGGATCGTGAGTCTTCCCGCACGGAAAGGCGAACCCACCCGCGCTACCGGCGACGAGGCCGACCTCCGCTAATTTCACCATCCCGCCGATGATGGCATCGATGCGCACGGCCTTGCCGTCCTCCGGTCCGTCGGCGGTAATCTGATATCGCCCTTCCCCCAGATTCGTCGCCGTAATATTGCGCCCTGATTTCTTGTCCAGCACGGTCAGCGGCTTGGGAGCATTGGCGGAGCCGGGCGGAAGCTTGGCAGTCTCCAAAAAGGTTCGGCGGACCGCCGCCTGGTGCGCCGAGCCACAGGGAAAATGCAGCAGTTCACCGTCTAGTACGAGGTGGCCCAAGGTCGCCATGGAACTACGGAGCGCTGCAATCCGTTCCGCCGTACCGGGCAAGCCGCTGTAACTGTACACCAGGTACTCCGGCCGGCCGGTCTGATCCTGCCGGTATAGTGCGATCGTAATGTTGTGAAAGTGCGGGTCCATCGAGACCAACTCGATGCGCACGCCAAGGTTGCGGGTCACGGCCATGGTCAACGCCCCACCCTATTGGGGAATGATGAATTTGACGCCTGGCAGCTTGTCTGATAAGCTGTCAGTTGACAGCATAACCCAGCCTTTCCTACTTGTAAAGAGATGATTGACGATCTGAAACCCGCGCAGCGAACTTCCCTGAGCGACGACATTGTTGAACAACTGACCAGCCTCATCGCGCGAGAAGTGCTCAAACCTGGCGAGCGAATTCCCTCCGAGAAACAACTCTGCCAACAGTTCGGCGTGGGTCGCACGTCCGTCAGGGAGGCATTGAAGTCTCTCTCCGTGATGGGAATTCTGGAGTCGCGTGCCGGCGATGGAACGTTCGTTTCCGCCAACCGCGACCGCTATCTTGAGCGCGCTCTCCAGTGGGGATTACTGCTCGACCGCAAGTTGGTGAACGATCTGGTCGAAACCCGGCTTCTCTTAGAATCCCACACGACCTATTTGGCCGCTCGCCGAGCGACCGACGACGACCTAGCCGCCATGGAACGCGCCATTCAAGATATGGAAGAGTCCGTGTCGGACCCCGGGCTTTATCTCGAGCACGATCTGCGATTTCATCTCCTGATCGCCCAGGCGACCCAGAACACCATATTGGGAAATCTATTGAGCACAATTCGAGGTCATTTGCAAAGCTGGGTCGAACAGACACTGGCCACCTCCCCTCCGGAACATCCCACCTCCCGGGCGCTGCTAACCATCACCCAACACAAGAAAATCCTCAACGCGCTCAAAAAGCACCGGGCCAACGACGCCCGCCGGGCTATGCGGGAACATATCCTCTCAGCGCAAGCAGATGTGGAATCGCATCTGGCGACGAAGCGCCGCTCCCAACCTGAATCTCCTCCGAATCAATGACCTGGCCTGATCGGAAAGCGACAAAATATCCAAATAATCCTTTTACGGTTGCGAGAGATCGCGACAGGATCATTGGCCGGTAAGTTGCTTGCCGTTCCATTCGGTGTGTGAGAAAGGCCAATAAGCGACGATCTGGATTCAGGCGTCCTGAGTTACGGCTGCGAGCAGCACGGTAGCCTAACCCCTCTTATCGACCTCGCCGGATTCCCCCGTGTCACCACCACACTGAGCCAACGGCCTTCCCGGAGCTTCGAATGCGCGACCTCATCGTATACTTATCCTGCCTAATCTTCGCGCCTTGGGCGTTGTTTGGGCAAGCCAACCACTGGAATACCACAATCAATGCCGCCCAAGTGGCCATGGACCATGGTCAATATTGCGAATCCGAGTCACAGTTTGTGCAAGCGCAAAAAGACGCGGAGACATTTGGTCCATCGGATCTTCGACTCGCCATGACTCTGAACAATTTGGCCGAACTTTACGTCCACGAAGCGAGGTACGCTGATGCTGAATCCCTGTTCACGCGCGCACTGGGCATCTGGGAAAAGAATAAGGGTTCGACCATCAACGATAAGGCAATAGCGCTCAACAATCTGGCAGCATTGTACGCGCGCCAAGGGCGTTATGACCAGGCTGAATCGATGTATCAGAAGTGCCTCACCTTGCGCGAGAATAGCCTGGGACTTGAGCACCCCGACGTGGCGAACACACTCAACAATTTGGGCACCTTGTACTCGGAACAGGGTAAGCTGGACCAAGCTGAGCCCTTGTACCGACGCTCCGTCGCCATTAAAGAGAAGGCGCTAGGGCCGGGAGATCCGGCACTGGCGTTTGTCCTTAATAATCTGGCCTCCCTATATGTCCGGCAACGCCGATATGGTGAAAGCGAGATCCTCCTTAAGCGGGCATTGTCAATCCGTCAAGCGGCCTATGGGCCGGAGCACCCGACGGTGGCCAACTCCCTCACCAGCTTGGCGGGTCTGTACAGTCAGCAGGGTCGGTATTCAGAGGCTGAGCCATTGCAAATCCAGTCGCTCTCCATTGCCGAAAAGTCCCTAGGGCCAAACCATCCAGAACTCGCACAGTACCTGGACAACCTGGCGGGTATTTTTCGCTTGGAAAAAAGATACGCGGACGCTGAACCCCTGTACAGGCGCACTCTGTCCATCCGGGAGAAGACATTGGGGCCGGAACATCCCCAAGTGGCCGAAAGTCTTGAAAATCTCGCCACCGTCCTCGCTCTGAAAAGCAAAGAGGTTAATGTGGATTTGCTCTACATGCGAGCACTCACGATTAGAAAGAAAGTATACGGCCCCGAGAATCCCATGGTGGCGCAGTCCCTTAATGATTTGGGCGTGGCCTACGAAGAGGAAAGAAAGTTTTCGGAAGCAGAGCAGGCCTACTCCAACGCCCTGACCATTCTCGGTAAGCAGCCGAACTCGGATACCGCCACCCTGGCCACGGTGTATACCAATATCGCCGACCTTTATCAACACCAGGGGATGCATAAGAAAGCAAGAAAAATGGCCAACATCGCTAAGGCACTCCGGATCCGCAAAGACTCCCCGATCTAGTCGTCGTTTACTTCCCATCAGCCCACTTCGCAGAAGGTACGCACATGAGTATTGCTGTCGGCGCAGCAATGTCTTTGAATCGCTTCACAATATTTTGTGTTCGCGGAGAAACTTAAACACTGCCATCTGGGCGCGCAACTGTTCCGCCGGAGGCCAATGTTCGCAGCCATGCCCACCATGCGGTACGGTAACAAGCTGATTGGGAACACCCGCCCGGTCGAGCGCCTCATGTAAGCGCACGGCCTGTTGATAAGGCACCCCTTGGTCGGCGTCCCCGTGGATGGTGATAATCGGCGGCAGGCCGGGACGCACGTAGTTGAGAGGTGACAACCGCCTCGCCAGTTCGATTCGATTGGACACGCTTCCGAACCATTCGAGCGCCCAAGCCGGCTGATAAGATCCTTCCAGAAGCGCAGCCACATCCGTGACGCCGAAAAAATTGACGATAGCCGCCACGCTTACGGGACCACTTCCCACGCTATAGGCGCTGGCATTATCGAAGCCCGCCTCCGGAGTCAGCATTCCCGTGGCCAAGGCCAGGTGGCCGCCGGCCGACTCTCCCGCCACCACCAGTTTATTGCGATCGAATCCATATTCCTGTGCGTGCTGGTGAACCCAGTGCAAGGCCGCTCGACAGTCTTCAACCGCCGCGGGTGCGGGTGATTGGAA
>Ga0207101_1011_pt1 | contig 41080 bp, 42 predicted proteins | sample Alteio_BWMinHeat_83_FD_153581 | JGI IMG/M metagenome (GOLD analysis project Ga0207101, IMG submission 153581) | Enriched cells from forest soil in Barre Woods Harvard Forest LTER site, Petersham, Massachusetts, United States -... | ecosystem: Environmental > Terrestrial > Soil > Temperate forest >...
CCAGCACGCTTCGCGCCTTGGAACTGGGAGCGATCGAATTTGTCGCCAAGCCCTCCGGCGCCATCGACCTCGACATGCAGAGCGTGAAGGAAGAACTTCTGCGCAAAGTGCGTATGGCCTGCAAGGTGCGCGTGGTGCGCACGGCCTCGCGGCTGGCTTCGAAGCTGCAGGACACCAGCGGCGCCAAGATGCGCCCGCAACTGCCGGTCAGTCCTCGCCCGGCACCAACGTCGGGGCTCGATCAGCGATTTCCCGTCGTGGTGCTGGCGGCTTCCACTGGCGGACCAGCGACGGTGATGCGCATCGCCCCAGGATTTACGCGGGACTTCCCTGCTGCGGTGATTCTGGTGCAGCACATGCCCGCTGCGTTTACAACACAATACGCCGCGCAGCTCGCGGAATTCACCGAAGTTCGCGTGAAGGAAGCGGAAGCCAATGAATCGCTTCAGCCGGGCACGCTTTACATCTGCCCAGGCGGACAACACCTGCGCGTAACACCCACGGGTCGCATCCAACTTGATGGCAGTTCCGGCCGCATCGACGGTTATCTACCCAACATCGACGTCACCATGGAATCCGTTGCCGCCTACGCTGGCGCCTTGAGCATCGCTGGCGTACTGACCGGCATGGGCAGCGATGGAGCCAAGGGAGCGAAAGCCATCAAGAACGCGGGCGGGTTGGTTCTGGCCCAAGACGAAGCCACCTCTGTGATTTTCGGCATGCCCGCGGAAGCGATCAAAGCCGGCGCCGTTGACCAAGTGCTGGGAATCGACGACGTATACGCCGCGATCGAAAAGCGCGTGCTGAGTATCTGCCGGCCGACTCCCGCAGGAGTCCGCTGATGCGCGTAGCAGCTCCCGCGAAGCCAAGCCCAGCCCGTTCGGAGCAAATCATCGTTTTTCGAGTTTGCGGCCAGCTCTTCGCCGTTTCCTCGGCTTCGGTGCAGGAAGTCCGCAGCAAGGACAGCCTGTCCGGGGCTTCCGTCGCGATTAGCGCGCCGGGACTGCGCAAAGTGCGCCATGTGGTACGTCGCGGAGATCGATCGCTCTTCATCGTAAACGCCGCAGTGCACTTCGATCTTCCGTTTTCACCGGGGACGCTTGTTTTCGTTCTGCGGAAGACACGCACAGCGCTTCTCGTCGATGGCATCGAGAAGATGACTGCCATGACCAGGCTGCAAGCGCTGCCGCAATCCTTCTGGCACGAAGAGCGGCAATGGTACCGGGGACTAACGGCGCTTGATCAAAGCGTCATTCCGGTGGTGAATCCTGAGGGCTTCCTGTCGCCGGAGGACCTGGCTTTGCTGGATGCAGCGATGCCTCCCCTGGAAGATCTCCCGGTGGTGAATGCGGAAGGAGCGGAAACCGTTTCATGACCGTGACGGTCGAGCTCGAGCTGCAATCCTTCGTCCTGCTTCGGCTGGGCGAGCGGCGATTTGCGGTTTGCGCCAACCAGATCGCCGAGCTGGTTGCGCCGAGCCGGGTGTTTCAATTCCCGCATCGCACGTCGCGGATTGAAGGTGTCATCCTGCGGCGCGGGCGAATTGTTCCTGTCTGCGACGTGGCAAAAGTGCTGATTGGGAAAAGCCTGACGTCCCGCCGGCTGTACATGGTTGCCGTGCGCCACTACGGAGAGCAGACCGAGTGGGTGGCGCTTCCAGTCACCGGTGAATGCGAATTGATCACAGCGGAAATGACCGCCGCCGGCGAGTCCGACGCCGCTCACGTGGCCGGATGGCTCTCGCACGATGGGGATGTGATTGAAGTGCTGAACATTGACGCGATCACGCCAGGCTTGGACGAAGTCATCGAAGCAACGACACCACATGAAACTCTGGAGGCGCGGCCATGACGGTTGCCGGGCGCCAGGGAAAAGTTTTGCTGATCGACAGCAACGTGTATTTCGCCAAACGACTGGGCGACGCGCTCAAGCGGGAAGGCTTTGAGGTGATCTCCAGCACGCAGGCATCGTTTGCGCTGACCACGCTGGAATATGACATGCCCACGGCGATTCTCTGCGCTACCAACATGCGGGAGATGGGCGCGCTCGAAATCGCAAGAATCATCCGTGCCGACACCAAGAATGCCGCGTTGCCCATCATCGCGCTCGGAGATGGCAGTCAACGCGCCCTGATGGAAGCGTTCCAGGCCGGCTGTGACGACTACATCGACCGGCACCAATCACCTCCGGTAATTGCAGCGCACGTGAAGCAGATCATTGTGAGCAAGGCGGAAGGATTCCAGCCCACGCAGATGCTGACGCAGTCGGACACCAGCCTGAGCGGCAGCCTGACGCACCACGACCTTACCGGTGTAATGCAGATGCTTGGCCACGCGCACCAGTCCGGCGCACTGCACATCAACGCTGGCGAGACGGATGCCGTGATGTTTTTTGACGCAGGCGAGATTACTCATGCGGAATGCGGGAATTTGTTTGGCGACGAAGCCGTGATTCACATCCTGAAGAGCTGCGTGAACGGCGGCGAGGGCGTTTACAAGTTTGCGTACGGAACGTCGTCGACGCAGCGCACGGTGCTGCGCTCGGCCACCGATCTTATGCTCGATGCCATGCGTGAATACGATGAAGGCACTCGCGATATGGCAGACAAGGAAGCGCTATGAGCGAAACCATGACCGTTCCTCCGCTGGGCGAAGCCACCCCCAAGCGCACACCCACAGTCTACTTCATCGACGATAGCGCGACCATGCGCGAAGTCATCAAGATCGCTTTCCGCCGCGAAAACATCAACGTCATTACCTGCGCCGATGCCGCTTCGGCTCTCGCGCAGTTCGATCAGAACCGCCCGGACGTGGTCATTACCGACGTCATCATGCCGGATCAGGACGGCTACTCCGTCTGCAGCCAGATTAAGCAGAATCCGGAATTCAGCGAGACACCCGTGGTCTTGATGTCCGGCGTGGTGAACAAAAGCGTGGCGGACAAAGCGGTTTCCGTAAAAGCCGACGAATTGATTCGCAAGCCTTTTCAGCCCCAAGAATTGATTGCGCGAGTGAAGAGTCTTCTTGAGCCTAAGGGCTCTGTGCCAGCTCCCACATCCGAACGCCCGGGATCCTCGAACGCACTCAGCAACCTCTTCGCACCTGCTCCGATTCCAGTGCCCCCCCGGAATGTCGCGCCTCCTCCTGCAGCGACCACGCCCGAATCAGCCTGGCCGCGTGCGCTCGCCGAAGCATTCACGCCGAGGCAACCAGCGCAAACTCAACCCGGCGCACCACAGCCCGTAAATCCAACGGTGCGGCAGGCGCCCACGGCTTCCGATGTTCAGAAGCTGCGCATCGAGATTGCGCACCTAGACTTGCTCGTCAAGAAACTCCAGACCGAATTGCAAATCGAGCGCCAGTACAATCAGGCTCTGGAAACACAGATCCGCTCGCTCACCGACGTCGAGTAACTGCTTCAGAGTTTGATTGCTGCACGCTTTTCTCTCTACCGGCGTTCGCCTGCCCAGTTGACGGTCGAAGAGAGATTCAGTAGCCTCGTTTTGCGGCTTGCAGGCGGATTTTTGTTCTGGGGAAAGCCTGAATGAGCAAGAAGCAAGATAATGCCATTACACGCCGCGAGTTTGCGCGCCGCGCGGCCATGATATCCGCGGCCGCCTCACTCGCTCCTGCAAATCTATTGCCTACCGAAGTGGCTTCCCATGCTTCCCCGACGCAGCAACCGTCGAACCCACCGAAACTTTCTCCGGAGAGCCAGACCGAGGCGGATTCGCGTCTCCAGACAATCCTCAACGAGTATGGAAGCCGATTCTCCGAGGCGCAGAAAGCCGATCTGCGCCGGCTGTGCACGGAAGCGCAGCCGGGGCTCGATCGCCTGCGCGCCTACACCACGGAAAATAGCGACGGGCCCGCGCTCTATCTGAGGCCTTTGGTGGAGCGCGAGAAGAAACCCTCGCCGATCCCCGCCACGGTAAAACCGGCGACCGCGCCCAAGAAATCCTGAGGAGCCTTCCGAATGCCTGGCGAAGAACTCTTCTATCTTTCGGTCAGCGAGCTTGCAAAACGCATTGAAACGAAAAAGCTTTCCCCCGTCGACTTGACTCGGGTTTATCTGGACCGCAGCCAAAAGCTCGGGCCGCGGTTTAACGCTTACGCGCAGATCACTCCAGAAACCGCGCTGGAGCAAGCGAAAGCCGCCGAAAAAGAGATTCAACGCGGCCACTATCGCGGCCCCCTGCACGGGATTCCTTATGCCGCGAAAGATCTTCTCGCCATCAAAGGACTTCCGACAACTTGGGGCGCCAAACCCTATGCCAGCCAAGTCTTCGATTACAACGCCACGGTGGTCGAGCATCTGAATCGCGTCGGCGCCGTGATGATCGGCAAAGCCGCGATGATCGAACTCGCGGGCGGAATGGGTTATCGCTTCGCCTCCGCGTCGCTGCAGGGAGAAGCCAAGAATCCGTGGGACACGACCCGCTGGAGTTGTGGATCATCGTCAGGTTCCGGAGCCATCGTCGCTGCGGGCCTTGCGGCTTTCGCGATCGGGACGGAAACGTGGGGCTCGATCATTTGCCCTTCCGCGTTTTGCGGCGTCAGCGGCCTACGTCCCACCTATGGCCGCGTCAGCCGGTATGGCGCCATGGCGCTGGCACCTTCCATGGACAAGATCGGTCCGCTGGCGCGCTCGGCGGAAGATTGCGCGCGCATTTTTGCGGCCATCGCCGGCCATGACCCGAGGGACCGCAGCACTCTGCCGATCGATCGCGCGGCTTTCACCTATTCGCCATCGATCGAACTGCGTTCTCGCCCACTGAAACTCGGCTGGCTGACAAACGCCTGGAAGTCTCTTGAGCCCAGCATTGCCAAGCCCGTGGATGCAGCCGTGAAAATCCTAAAGAAATTCTTCTCGAGTGTGAAAAATGCTGCACTGCCTGTCGGCCCCTGGGAAGATGCCGGTGGCATCATTGTCGCGGTGGAAGGCGCGGCTTCGTTTCGGTCCCTAATTCGTTCCGGGCGTGTCAGCGAATTGACAGATCCACTGGGACAAATCGCCGGGTATGTGAATGAACAGTATTCCGCCGCTGATTATTTGCAAGCGCTGAAGGTCAGGGAAATTCTGCAAAAGAAGATGGAAGAATTATTTGAATCGTTCGACGTGCTGGTCACGGCCTCGCAACCTGTTCCGGCAACTCCCCTAGATCTGAACCTGGAGACTGGCTTGGTCTTTCCGGATCCGCTAGGTGCCATTGGCAATCTTTGTGGCCTGCCCGCGCTTTCTGTACCTTGCGGCTTCACGGAAAAGAATCTTCCAGCAGGCTTGCAATTCATCGCACGAGCGGGCGATGACATAGCGGTCCTTCAGGCTGCGCGAGCATTTCAGCAGCACACGGACTGGCACAAGCGGCACCCAAAGATTCATTAGGAATTCGTTGCAATACCGAACGCGGTCGTCCCGGACTCAAGCTTTCTTCAAAATGTCGTGCACCGCGCGCAGAAATGCCCAACGGCTAAAGGGTTTCGTCAAAAGACAGATAGAGGCATCTCCGACTAGCGATTCCGCAGCGGCATGCTCGCTGTACCCGGACATATACAGGACCGGGAGCTCGGCACGCTTCTGCCGCAGGAATGCGCTCAATTCCTGGCCGGTGATCCCGGGCATGACCATGTCAGTGATCAGGAGATCGATGTCCCCAGCATGTTGCTCCACAAGTTTCATGGCTTCTGCACCATTGCGCGCCTCGATCACCGTGTAGCCGCCGGATTCGAGAAACTCCCGCGCCACCTCGCGCACATCCTGTTCGTCTTCCGTAAGAAGAATCGTTCCCGTGCCCCGCGGAGCCTCTGAGTACGTTTGCGCCGAGCCCATTTTTTCCACTGGCCGGTCCACGCGAGGCAAGTAAATTTTGAAACAAGTTCCCTTGCCCAGTTCGCTGTAGACCCAGATAAATCCACCGCTCTGCTTCACGACGCCGTAAACCGTGGCGAGACCCAGGCCTGTGCCTTTGCCCTGCTCCTTGGTGGTGAAAAAGGGCTCGAAGATGTGGGCCTGCGTCTCCGTGTCCATTCCCGTCCCGTTGTCGGAGACCGCGAGCAACACGTAGCTTCCCTTCTGGATCGCCGGATGCACAGCGCTATAGGCACTGTCCAACGCTTCGTTGGAAGTCTCGATCAGCAGCCGCCCGCCGCCGGGCATGGCATCGCGCGCGTTCACCGCCAAATTCATAATTACTTGCTCCATCTGGCTGGCATCGGCACGGATGGCGCCCAGGTCCGCCGCTGTGCGCAGGACCAGTTCGATGTCTTCTCCGATCAGGCGGGGCAGCAATTTGCCCATATCTTCGACAACAGCATTCAGATTCATCACCCGCGGTTGTAAGAGCTGCATGCGGCTGAAGGCGAGCAGTTGGCGCGTGAGCGTGGACGCGCGATCCGCGGCCCGTTCGATCTGCTCGATCTTTCGCGTCACCTGTTCGGGACTTGGCACTGCATTCAGGAGCAGTTCCGTGTGACCCTTGATCACCATCAAGAGATTATTGAAATCGTGGGCAACGCCGCCCGCCAAACGCCCTACGGCCTCCATTTTTTGAGCCTGCCGGAACTGTTGTTCGAGAAGCCGCCGCTCCGTGATGTCTTGCGCCACCACCAGGCGGACGCGCCGCCCCGCGTAGTCTAGTTCATGCGCGATGACTTCCACTTCCATGAGCTTGCCGTCTTTTTTGCGGTGTTTCCAATTGCTGTTGTAACGCCCTTGGCCATTCCATTGCCGGAAAGGTTCGATATCCTTGTCCTTCTCTTCGGGGCAAAGGTCCAGAATGCTCTTTTCATGGAATTCATCGTACGAAAAGCCGTATTGACGAACCGCGGCATCATTCACCTGCAAGAACCGCAGCGTCTCGCGGTCCAGCACCCAAGTGGGGAGCGGGCTATAGCTGAAGAGCAGCCGGAACATCTCTTCATTCTTGCGAAGCGCGTCTTCGGAGCGCCGACGCTCGATCGCCAGAGCAATGTGGCCGCCGACGGAACTCACGAACTCCAGATCACGCTTGTCGTAGACTTGTTCGTTTTCATAGTGCTGGACAACGAGCACCCCAATCGTCGCGGTAGGCGTCTTGAGCGGAACACCAAGCCAGGCAGGCGAAGGAGAACCTACCAGTTCGACCTCTCCTTGCTCCGCGAGCCGGTCGAATTCACTTTGGGGAATTAGCATCGCGGTACCCGTTCGGAAGACGAACGCCGTACAACTCCGCCCGACCCTTTGCGGGGGCGGCGCGACGTCTACCTGATCCGCAAAAAACGGAAACGTAAAAGTATCGGTCTCTGGGTCGTGGAGCGCCACGAAGCAGTTTTCAGCGTACAAGACTTTTTTCAGGGCTTGATGGATGCCTGAGAGAAGCTCGTCGAGGTTTGCCGTTTCGTTGAGAGCATGCACCACCTCGGCGATGACTTGCCGCTCGGCTTCCATGCGTTGCAAGTCGGTGACGTCACGGTAGGTGACAACAATTCCTTTGACCGCTGGCACCCTCGTGCAATCTCGCGCTGTGGCATCGAACCAGCGCCAGCTCCCATCTTTACTCTGAAGCCGGCAGCGGCCACTCTTCGCACCCGCGCCGTTGCCTACCCATTCTTGTAATTGTTTGCGAAAGTCTATCGCGTCGTGCGCGGGAAGCAGGTAAGCCATGGACTTCCCGACAAGATCCTCTGTCCGATGGCCAAGAACTCGGACAAAACTCTGGCTTGCAAATTGGATGATGCCGCCCGGGGTCAAGATCGCGATGAGTTCACAAACGGAGTCCAGCAATGTGGAGAACTGCTCCGGGTCAAGAACAGTTGATTGCAAAGAGCTAACTCGATGTGCCATATGGTCGCTGCTCGCGACACCTGCCGGCGCATCGAGCTCCGCGGGCAAGGTGAGTCCTGCATCCTCCGATGAACGTGGTCGTTCTACGGCAAACTTGGGTTCCGAGGGAAAGCTAATACGCTTATGATACGGAACCCTTGCTTCGCAGGAAGCGATTGCATGAAGCGGTGCCGCGAAACGATGACTGTCCCAAGGGACAGGGAGTGCTCCTCCAATCAGGTATCTTTTTGTCTAGTTGACCGTGTGTTACGCTCGCCCGGTTGTTTCATAGCGCCATGCGGCTATTGGGTGATCCTCACAAACACACTCAGGAGGCAATCCTGCAATGCACGATATATGGAAAGATATGTTCGTCATGGGGCTTCCTCTGCTGGAGAAAATTCTCCGGCCGATCCTGGTCTACGCGTTTCTGGTGATCAGCCTGAGGCTTTCCGGGAAGCGCGAGCTCGTGCAGCTCAATCCCTTTGATCTGGTTGTTCTGCTGACGCTTTCGAATACCGTACAGAACGCCATCATTGGCGAAGATAACAGCGTGCTTGGTGGCGTGATTGGTGCGACCTCCCTGCTGGTTACCAATTACCTGGTCGTGCGCTTCCTTTACGACCACCGCAAACTCGATCAAATTGTCGAAGGCAAAGCCGACGTCCTAATTGAAAATGGCAAAGTGCTAACCCATCATGTGAAGAAGGAACTCATCACTATCGCGCAGCTCGAAGCCGCCGCCCGAAAACAGGGATTCGAAACACTCGCCGAAGTCCAACAGTGCATTCTCGAGCCTGGCGGAACGCTTTCATTCCTTGGCAAGAAGCCGGGAACCGAGGACGTCCGACACCAAGATCTGGTTGCGCGGTTGGAGCGGCTGTCCCAGGAAATCGCCCTCTTAAGGGGGACTCAGCCGCCCGCGCGCACTTAGCTCAATGCAGCAGAAATCCGGTGAGCGCAATGGCAATCCCCACGGCGCCAACCAACAAGCCTCCGAACCAGAATAACTTGCGTTTCGTGAGCAGGGTGATCGAACAGATCACCAAGCCGATCTCCAGGAAGCCTTCGCCCCCGTCAAACCGGTCCGCTTTGCGTCCCGCTAGGTCGCGGTCTGCTTCCAGGTCTTTCGCCTCTTTGCTGACATCTTCTTTGTCGCTCTCGTAGTGCTCGACTTCTTTGCCGTACTTTGTCTTTAATTCCTCTCCCACTTCCTTGTTGACCGGCGCGCCTAGCCTAGCCATGTCGGAGAATCCATGTGCTTCGTGCAGCCGGATACTCTTGGCTTGGTACTGTGACCATTTGTCAGAAGACTGACCTTGACGAAGCAATTCCTCCGTGTGCGTGCGATGGCCCATTAACGTCACAGCCGCTAGAACAACCGCCATGATGGAAATCGTAATCGAGACGGAGAAGACCAGCGGATCATCCTCGCCGCCGTGATGACTCTCGGGAAGTTCGAATCCTTCGCCCATTCCTCCATTCTCCTTGTTCTACGATTTGACTCCAGAATCAGCGGCAATGGCCTGTAACGACTCGCGCGCCGCCGCAAGCGTTCGCGCAATATCGGCCGAAGTGTGGACGGCTGACACAAAGACTGCTTCGAACTGCGAAGGCGCCAGAAATATACCCCGATCGAGCATTTCGCGGAAGAATCTTGCGTAGCGTTTCGTGTCAGAGCGTTTGGCGTCACCGTAGTTTCGGACCGGCTCCGCAGTAAAGAATACCGTCGACAGTGATCCAATGGCGTTAATCTGTGCTGGGATTCCCGCCTCCTCTAGTTCAGAGCGAAGGCCGAGCACCAGCCTTTGCGCCAACTGCGCCATTTCGTCGTACAGCCCGGGTTTAGTCAATTGTTTAAGGGCGGCGATACCTGCGCGCATGGCCAAAGGATTCCCCGCCAGTGTCCCTGCTTGATACACCGGGCCGAGCGGCGCGACATGATTCATCAACTCCGCGCGTCCTCCGTATGCCGCCACCGGCACGCCACCGCCAATGATTTTCCCCAGCGTCGTAAGGTCCGCCACAATCCCTAACATGTCCTGGACGGAGCCATAACGCAGACGAAATCCTGTAATCACTTCATCCACGATCAGCAATGCCCCGTTGTGTTGAGAGATTTGGCGCAGTCCTTTCAGAAAGTCCATCGAGGGCGAAACAACTCCCATGTTTGCGGCGATAGGCTCTACGATAACCGCCGCGATCTTATCTTTGTTTTCCGCAAATACCCGTTCGACGGAAGGCAGGTCGTTGTAAGGAACATTCAGCGTAAGAGCCGCGAGAGCTTGCGGCACTCCGGGACATTCCGCAATTCCCATCGTGGCCAAGCCAGAACCCGCCTGCGACAAAAAACTGTCCGCATGCCCGTGGTAACAGCCTTCGAATTTCACAATGAAGTCGCGCTTAGTGACCCCGCGCGCAAGCCTCACTGCGCTCATCGTCGCTTCCGTCCCACTGGAGACAAAACGAATCTTCTCGATGAAAGGGATCGCCTGCGTGATCAGTGTGGCGAGCTCGACCTCCAACTCCGTGGTCACGCCGAAACTCGTCCCATTCTGTGCCTGATCCGCAATCGCCGCGCTGATAGCGGGGTTCGCGTGCCCCAGAATCATCGCGCCCCAGGAACATACGTAGTCAAGCAGCTCATTGCCGTCCGCGTCGTAGAGGTGCGCGCCGCTCCCTCGCTGGATAATCAGCGGCTCCCCGCCCACCGAACGAAACGCCCGCACAGGACTATTCACGCCGCCAACCAGGATTTTTTCGGCGCGTTCAAAAATCTCGCGCGAGCATTTGCGCTCGCGCTTCAGGCGTGGTTCTGTGGCGCTCATGCTTTTCTCGGGCAAAGGATCACGGCTTCAGCCAGCGTGCGACGTCCTTGGCGTGGTATGTCAGAATGATGTCAGCTCCGGCGCGTTGAATCCCCGTCAAAATCTCCAGGACCACGCGTCTCTCATCCAGCCATCCATTTTGCGCCGCGGCCTTCACCATCGCATACTCGCCACTCACATTATAGGCGCCGACCGGAACATCAAACGCATCGCGCACGCGGCGAATCACATCCAGGTAAGGCATCGCCGGCTTTACCAGCACCATGTCCGCGCCTTCTTCCAAATCCAGCTCCACTTCTTTCAGAGCCTCGCGCACATTGGCGGGGTCCATCTGATAGCTGCGGCGGTCGCCAAATTGTGGAGTGGATTGCGCCGCCTCCCGAAAAGGTCCGTAGAATCCAGACGAATACTTCGCAGCGTAGGAAAGAATCGCGATGTTTTCGAACTTGTGCTCGTCCAACATTTCGCGAATAGCGCCCACGCGCCCGTCCATCATGTCCGAAGGCGCCACAATGTCCGCCCCCGCGCGCGCATGAGAAAGCGCCTGCTGCGCCAGAATTGAAAGCGTGGCGTCGTTCGCCACTTCTCCATTCTCGATAACACCGCAATGCCCATGATCTGTGTATTCACACAAACACACGTCAGTTATGACCAGCAGTTTCAGCTTTGCCATTCGAATCGCCTCGACGGCCCGCTGCACCACGCCCTTCGCACTTAGAGAACTCGCTCCCTTAGGATCTTTCGATTCCGGCAATCCAAAGAGAATAATCCCCGGAATCCCCAACGACTCCACCTCACGCGCCTCTTCCACAATCTGATCGGCCGACTGCTGGAAGATCCCGGGCATGGAGCTGACTTCCTGTCGCACTTTTGTCCCCGGGCAAACGAACATCGGGCAGATGAGCCCCGCCGCTGTTAGGCGCGTTTCTCGAACGAGGTTGCGAAGGGCCTCGCTGCGCCGCAGACGCCGCGGCCGATGGGTAGGAAAACTCATCCTCGCTTCACTCCTGCTGCGGACTGCTTGATCGTATGAGCAAAATATTGCTCCAATGCCTGCGTGACCGCCGCTGTGGTTGTGTCCGCCGCCACAACAGTTCTCTCGACCCCTGCATCCAGCAAAGCGCCGGCCGTAACGGGCCCAACCGCTGTGATCGCTAGTCTATCCTGCAACCCGCGCAATTGCTCCAAACCTGCTAATTCCGCGAAATTGTGCACAGCCGAAGGGCTGAAGAAAAGTATCGCGTCTGCGTCTCGCGCAACAATTCGCCCTAGATTCCGCTTGTCCACATCCATTGGCTGCAAGGTGCGATATGCCACCACTTCCGTGACCAGAGCTCCATGCCTCTTTAGCGCCGCCGGCAAGTCCGGATTGGCGCGATCGCTCCGGGGCAGCAGGACCTTTCGATTTCGCAGCCGCTCTCCCAGTTCATCCGCAAGCGCAACGCCGTTATGTATGTTCGAGACGTATTCCACAGGCAGCCCCGCCTGCTTCACGGCTAGTGCGCTCGCGGGACCGACCGTCGCAAACGCCGGCTTCTTCCCTGCTCGGCTCAATGGAATCGTTAGACTTATGCTCCGAGCGGCGACCGCCCGCACGGCCTGGCCGCTCGTGAAAATCACCCAGTCAAATTGTTCCAATCGTGCTATGGCTTCATCCAACTCCGCAAAATTCTCCGGCTCGGCAAACGTGACCAACGGAAGAATTACGGGAATCGCTCCCAGTGCCGATAGCTGTTTGGAAAGTGCCTCGCTTTGCGCCTCGGAACGCGTGATGACAATCCGTTTGCCCTCCAGAAGTGATCGCTGCTTTTCAGCCACGGTGTCTGCTCACTTCTTCGAGAATAGACTGCGCCCCAGCCTCGATCAGCACCCGGGCCATGTGCTCGCCAAGCTGCGCCGCCTGATCTGGCGGTGCCGTCGCCCGCTGCTTCACATACTGCACGCCGTCCACGGAGCAAACACACGCCTCCAGCACCAGTTCGCCGCGTTCGATGCGCGCCCAAGCTCCCAGCGGCACCTGGCATCCGCCCTGTAACGGCCCCAACAGTGCACGCTCCGCAATGATTGCCGTTCGCGTTTCGGCATCGTCCAAAGGCGCCAAAATGTCCGCAGCCGCGGTATCCTTCAGCCGGCATTCCACCGCAATCGCGCCCTGCCCGGCAGCCGGCATGCAAACCTGCGTCGAAAGCACTTCCGAAATCCGCTGGCTCAACCCAAGCCGATCGAGGCCCGCCTTGGACAGCATGATCGCTTCGTATTCCCCGCTTTCCACTTTGCGCAGCCGCGTATCCACGTTGCCCCGCAAATCCCGAATGTCCAGGTCCGGCCGAAGGTGCAGCAGTTGCGCCTGCCGCCGCAAGCTCCCCGTACCAACGCGCGCGCCCTGCCGAAGACCTGCCAGCGTCGCCCCCACTAAGCAATCTCGCACGTCATCGCGCCGACATACCGCCGGAAAACTGAGCCGCGACGGCGTATCCGTGGGAATGTCCTTCACGCTGTGTACCGCGAGGTCGATCGTTTCCTCCAGCAACGCTTCTTCCAACTCCTTGGTGAATATCCCCTTCCCTCCGATCGCGGTCAGCGGAATGTGCTGCAGCTTGTCGCCGGCGGTCTTTATGATCACAATCTCGGCTTCCACGCCCGCCACCGCAAAGAGACGCTTGCGAACGGATTCCGCCTGCCATTTCGCCAGCATGCTGCCGCGCGTCCCGATGCGCAGAATTCTCACGGCTTCTCCCGGTTGGCCAGGAACAGAGCGCGCAGTGCTTCAACGTTCTGAATCTTTCGCCGTAGTTCTTTCTCTCCGCGCAGCCGCTGGGCCGGCTCAAGGAGCAGCTTCTCTAGCAGCTCGTCCATCAAGCCTTCCATTCGCTTACGGTCCTCGTCGCTAAGGTGCTTCATCGATTCCATGCGGGCGCGAATAAAACCCGCGCGCTCCTCTTGCAGCCTCGCGCGCAATTCATCGACCAGGCTCACCAGCTCGACGCTCGCCTGCCAGGAAAGAAACTTTCCTACGTGCTCGTCCACAATGTTTTCGGCGCGCGGAATTTCGTTTTCACGCGCCTGCCGGTTTTGCTGCACGATGTCACTGAGGTCATCCATGTTATAGATATAAACGTTGTACAACTTTGCGACGCCTGCATCGATGTTCCGCGGCATGCCCAGGTCCAACAGGAACAGAGCTCGATTTCTCCGCGCCGCCATGGTCCGCTCGACCATTTCGCGGCGAAGAACCGGCTCTTCCGCAGCCACCGACGACACCACGACGTCCGGAGTCTGTAGTGCCGCATCCCACTCACCCCAGCCGACGACTTTCCCCCCGAACCGCCGCGCAAGCTCTTCCGCGCGCTCTCGCGAGCGGTTCATGACCAGCATTTGCGCAATGCCACGGTCGCGAAGCTGCGAAACCACTTGTTCGCTGATTGTGCCCGCTCCCAGAACCAGCGCGGTGCGTTCCTGTAGCTTTCCGAAGATGCACTCCGCCAGCTTCACTCCCGCCGAAGCCACGGACATCGGCCGCGTCCCCAAATCGGTTTCCGACCGCACGCGCTTTCCCACTTCCAGCGCGCCTTGAAAAAGCCGGTTCAGCACCGGCCCGGTTGCGCCGTATTCATGGGCGAAGCGATATGCTTCCCGCACCTGGCCCAGGATTTCCGCTTCGCCCAGCAACATAGAATCAAGGCCCGCCGCAACACGAAACAGATGCCGAACCGCCGCGCGGTCATAATGGTGATAGAGCGAAACGCTTAGGATGTCCGGCCGCACCGCATGAAACTCGCTCAAAAAAGTGGACAGCCCTGGTGCGCACTCGTGGGACGACTCCGGCGGCACCCCGTAAACTTCGCTGCGATTGCAGGTCGAAAGCACCAGAGTCTCTTCCAGAATCCCGCGCGAACGTAGCTCATCCGCCGCGCGCCGCGCCTGTTCCGTCGTGAAAGACACTTTCTCCCGCACCTCTACAGGCGCCGTTCGGTGATTCAATCCGACGAGAACAATCTCCATGCCGCGGTTCATTCGCTCCTAAAAGTAGCGGTGACTATGCGACAAATACAGATTCACGACCGTAAAACTCAACACCACCAAAACGAAATTGAAAATGCACAGCTTGGACGCTCGCGCCCCGCGCCATGACGCCGTCCGCGCCAATCGGAAATACAGCACGTATAGCAAGAGAACCAGAAGAGTGACCACATACTTTGAATCGTAGAACCAATACTGGCCCGTGAGCCGGTCCACCGAGACGAAACCCAGCGCCGTTCCGATGGCGATTGAAGCGAGACCAATCAATACGCTGGACTGGCTCATTCGCTCCAGCAATTCCAGCGGCGGCAACCGCCAAACCATGTTGCCGAGTTCATGCCGCTTCAGCAGCCGCTCCTCGCCAAGAAAAATCAGGCTCAAAACGCACGAAAGCGCGAACGCGGCGTAAGCGAGAATGCTCAGCGTGACGTGAAACGCAAAAACAGGGCCACGCAATTCAGGTTGCGGAAGGCGGTCTGCCGGAGCAAGGTGCGCCGCCAGGAAAAACACCAGAATAAACGGAAGGACGAACGCACCCACGGACCGCTGCCGGTGATACAGCTCCAGCCCCAGATACGTCAGCGCGAGAAGCCATCCGAACAGTGACATCGAACCGTAAAGATCGTGGTACGGAACCGTGTGCAAGCCCCGCGACCTCTCCAGCAACGCGAAATAGTGCGCTATAAGGCCCGCTGCAAGCAGCAGCGTCCCCAATCTCCCGGTGAGCGCCCTGCCGCTGTTCAAAAAGCGAACATAAAAGCTGAGGCTCAGCACGTAGGCAACCGTCGTCAATACGAGCGCGAGATGATTCATCCTTTTCTACCGAAAGGCTATGACCCTGCCCTATCGTACAGCTTCAAGAATTGTTGTAATCCCATTTTGAGTATAGCCCACCCTTACGGCTACACCCACTGTGCGGTGAAGGCGCCGGTGGCTGTCTCGGCACGAAGGGCTGGGATTTGCTATTCTTAGTCTTATCGGCGGAACGGGAGCCTACAGGCTTTGTCCATCAATCGAAAAGAGCTGTTTCTGCGCGCCTGTCGTGGCGAAACACCGCCCCGTCTGCCCGTCTGGATGATGCGCCAGGCCGGCCGGTACCTCCCCGAATACCGTGAAATCCGCGCCAAGCATGCGTTCCTCGAAGTTTGCAAAACGCCGGATCTCGCCATGGAAGTCTCTCTACAGCCTTTTCGTCGGCTCGGCGTTGATGCCGTCATTGTGTTCTCAGACATTCTCATCCCCGCCGAGGCCATGGGCCTCGGCCTCGAGCTTGGCGATGCCGGCCCGAACCTGCCGAATCCCGTCCGCTCCAAAGCCGATGTGGATAAATTGAGGAACTTTGACCCCGAGGTCGAGACCGGCTTCCTTCCTGAAGCCATCCGCCGTATCGTGAAATCCGTCGGCCCCGAAGTACCTGTCCTGGGATTTGCTGCCGCGCCTTGGACTCTCGCGTGTTATATGGTCGAAGGCAAAACCAAGGAAGGCTTTGCAAGCGTCAAGTCCTTCCTCTACCACGAACCGAGAACCTTTCGCGAATTGTTGCACCGCATTGCTGAAGCCACCATCCCGTATCTCAAAGCGCAAATCGCCGCCGGCGCCGCCGCAGTCCAATTGTTTGACACCTGGTGCGGTGAACTCGATCTCGACGACTACAACCGGTTTGCCCTTCCCGTAGCGCAAGAAGTCATTTCAGGCCTCGGCCACCGGGTTCCCGTCATTTACTACACCAAGGCTTCCCATCATCTTTTGCCGGCAATCGCTCAATCGGGTGCAAACGTCTTGAGCGTGGATTGGCGCGTGGACCTGACGGAGATTCGAAAGTCGCTGGGGCCGAGAATCGCTTTGCAAGGCAACGTGGACCCTGCCGTTTTGCTCGGCCCGCCGGAAAAGATTCGCGCCGTTACGCTGGACGCCGTCGCATCACTTTCCGGCCAGGGCCACATTCTCAATCTAGGCCACGGTATCTTGCAAAACACGCCTGTCGAAAACGCGCAACTCTTCATCGAAGCCGGCCAACAATCCCTGCTGCAAGATGTGCGGCCCGCGGCGCAAGCGAGTTAAGGTGTTTTCGCTATGATCCTCACGCCTCCAAGCCTCCAGAAAATGCGCGAGGAACTCCGCGTCGGCGAAGAATTTCTCTCCAAGTACAATCGTCCGGGCCCGCGCTACACGAGTTATCCGACCGCGCCCGTCTGGAACGATAATTTCGGCCCTGACGACCTCGAAAAAGTGCACGCCGAAGCCGAGAGCGCCAAGACGCCCGTTTCGCTCTACATGCACATTCCCTTCTGCGAAAGCCTGTGCCTCTTCTGCGCCTGCAACGTCATCATCGAAAAGGACAAAAATGTTGCGCCTCCCTATCTGGGCATTCTTAAGCGCGAAATGGAACGCGTCAGCCGCAGCGTTTCCAAAGATCGCCCCGTCGTCCAGTTTCACTGGGGCGGCGGCACACCCACTTATCTGACTCCCACACAGATCGAAGACCTCTTCGGCTTCACACGCGAACAATTCCATTTCGCGCCCGACGCCGAAATCGGAATCGAGATTGACCCCCGCGTCACCTCCCGTCAGCATCTCGAAACTCTCCGTAAGCTGGGATTCAATCGCCTCAGTATGGGCATTCAGGATTTCCACGCCGACGTCCAGAAAGCCATCCACCGCATTCAGCCGTTCGAAATGACCCGCGACCTGCTCTTCATCGCGCGCGAGCTGGGTTTCGACAGCATCAACGTCGACCTCATTTATGGCTTGCCGTATCAAACTCCGGATCGTTTCGCCCACACCGTCGACCAGATCCTCGAACTCACGCCCGATCGTGTCGCTCTCTTCAGTTACGCGCACGTCCCCTGGCTAAAAAAACAGCAAGGCTCCTTCGCCGCGCATCTTCCCGAAGGCATGGAGAAATTCGAAATCTTCCGCACGGGCTTGCTTAAATTCCTTGAAGCCGGCTATCTCTACATCGGCATGGATCACTTCGCCAAGCCCGGCGACGAGCTCGCCGTCTCCCAACAGAATCGGACTTTGCACCGTAATTTTCAGGGCTACACCACCAAAGCCGGCGCCGACCTCTACGGCATGGGCATCACCGCCATCAGCGGCTTCCAAAGCGCCTACGCCCAAAACCATCGCGACATCCCGTCCTGGGAAAAGGCCGTCAACGCCCGCGGCATCGCAACCATGCGCGGCTACCACCTTTCGAACGAGGATCGCTTGCGCCGCGCCGTCATCAATCGCCTCCTTTGCCACACCGTCGTCATCAAAGATGAAATCTCCCGTGAATTCGGCATCGACTTTGACAGTTATTTCGCAGACGAACTTCGCCGTCTCGAACCCTTCCGACAGGACGACCTCGTGTTCCTCGATCGCGGCGAAATCCGCGCCACCTGGCTCGGCCGTATTTTCATTCGCAACCTGGCCATGATTTTCGACCCCTATCTCGAAAAACAGCAGTTGATCAGCAACAAGCCGCTCTTTTCCAAAACTCTCTGATCGCGCGAGGATGCTCAAAAGCCCGTGACCCGTCACGTCCCAGCACTGGTGGTCGCCGGCGGAATCTCTGGTCTCGTCTGTGCCTACGCCCTCCGCAAATCCGGCATCGACGCCGAAATCATTGAAGCCTCTCCGCGCCCGGGCGGCGCCATTCAATCCGTCACCCGCGACGGCTTCCTTCTCGAACTCGGCCCGCAAAGCTTCAGCAGCGCCCCCGCTCTTACGGATCTCTGCCACGGACTGGGGCTCGATAATCAGATCCTCCCTGCCCCGAGTGCTCCCCGCTTCGTTCTCCTCAATGGCGCGCTACGACCCGCCCCGCTGAGACCTCCAGCCTTCTTCGCCTCTTCGTTCTTCAACGTGAAAACCAAATGGTCCGTCCTCCGAGATGCTTTTGGGCGCTCAGTGCCGCCCGCCAATGAAGAATCTGTCGGCGCTTTCGTCCGACGAAAGTTCACTCCGGAGTTGCTCGAAAAACTAGTCGGCCCCTTTGTTTCCGGAATCTACGCCGGTGACCCGGAAAAGCTGAGCCTCCGCGCCGCTTTTCCGCAGGTTTACGACGCCGAATCCCAGGCCCGCAGCATTGTTCGTGGCCTGGCTCGCCTCGGAAAACAAATCAAACAAACCGGCAGGCCGCGTCGCTCGCTCTTTAGCTTTCGCGACGGAAATGAATCCTTAGTCCGCGCACTCGCCGTCCGAATAGGTCCGGCGCTGCGCGCCAATGTCCGGGCCACTAGAATTCTCCGCCGCGAGGACGCTTCCTTCAACGTCCAACTCGAAAACAGCGGTTCGGCCGAAACCATCTCGACAAAAGCACTGATCCTTGCCACTCCAACAGACGTAACAGGCACGCTGCTTGCGGGCTTGGATTTGTCGTTCGAATCGCTATTGAGAAAAGTCGAGTACGCTCCTGTCGCCGTAGTCTCCCTCGGCTATCGGCGAAGCGAAATCCGTCATTCCCTCAACGGTTTCGGATTTCTCGTACCCCGCTCCGCGGGTCTCCGGGTTCTTGGCACTGTCTGGAATTCTTCGCTTTTCCCTGGTCGCGCTCCGGATGGTCACGTGCTGATGACAAGCTTCGTCGGCGGAGTAGGCGACCCTGCCGCTGTGGAATTATCCTCCGCTGAGCTAATTAGCCTGGTCCATAGTCAGATTGCGCCCCTGCTTTCCGCGTCCGGGAATCCCGCCTTTTCCAACGTCACCGTTTGGCCTCACGCCATTCCGCAATACAATCTCGGTTATCTTGATCGCCTGGCTGCCGTCACAAAGCTATTGCAGAATTGCCCCGGAATTTGGCTCACGGGAAACTACCTGCGCGGCCCGGCCGTCGGCTCATGCGTCGAGCTGGCAAACGCCGTAGCCGAAGAAGTGCGTAAGGCACTGCAATCTTGAGGGTTCATGGCCTCATCCAATTCCAGACCCGTGCCGTATTTAGAAGCAGGAGACGAAGAAGCAATCTAAAACCCTTGTTCCTCGCGGCTTTCACACCCACGGCGAACCCCGAGGTGTCGCTCGACACGACGCTGGTGAGCCGGCTTCTTCAAAAGGACGTGAACGCCTTTGAGCAGCTTTACGATCGCCATTCCCGCGCCATTTACGGCCTCGTTGTGCGAATCTTGCAGCACGCCGGAATCGCCGAGGAAGTCGTGCAAGATGTCTTCCTGCAGTTGTGGCGGAACGCCGCGCAATATGATTCCCCGCGCGGCCCTTTCGTCCCCTGGCTCTTCACTCTGGCGCGGAACCGTGCGCTCGACACGCTCCGCCTGAAAAGTGAACGCCAGCGCCGCCGCGAAGACCAAACGGAAGAATTGCCGCCCGTCGTTTCCGCGCCCGAATACGAAAAGCAGCTCGATGAAAAACGCCGTGCCGAAAAAGTCCGCGCTCTGATGGGCTCGCTCAGCCCGCAGCAGAAAAAAGCCATCGAGCTCGCCTATTTCGAAGGCCTGAGCCACACCGAAATTGCCGCGGCCCTCAAAGAGCCCCTTGGCACGGTGAAAAGCTGGATTCGCAACGGTTTATTGCGCTTGAAGGAAGGATTGCAGGCGACCACGTGAAAAACTGCGGCCAATTCCGCGAAATGTTCGAAGCCTACGCTCTTGGTGCGCTTGACCCCGCCGAACGCGCCGCGCTCGAAGCTCACCTCGGCACCGGCTGCGCCGATTGCGCCAAATCCGTCGAGGAAGCCCGTTGGCTCGTCAGCCAGCTCGCCTACATGTCGCCCGAAGCCACTCCCTCGGACATGCTTAAGGGCCGCCTCATGCAAACGGTCCGAGCCGAAGCGCATGCTGTAAAGCGCCCCGCGCCGTCTCGAAGCGTAATTCCCTTCTGGATGTGGGCCGGCGTCGCCGCGCTGTTCCTGTTCTCTGCTTATTCGGCTTGGAATGCCCAGCGCTTGCAGCAGGAAATCTATTCCGCCAACCAGCGCGCCGCTGCCATTCTGCAAGAGCGCCGCGACCTCGAGGCTCAACTCCAACTCGCCAAACGTGCCGCCATGATCGTCACCGATCCAGCGTCCGTGAAAATCGCTCTCGCCTCTCAAGACCCCCAATCGCCCGCAATCGAAGCCAAATGGCATTCGCAACTCGGCATCGTCCTCACCGGACAAAAAATCCCCGCGCCCTCCGGCAACCGCGTCTTACAACTATGGCTGATTCCCAAAACGCCCGGCGGCAGGCCTATTCCATCCCTCTCATTGCGTCCCGATGCCGATGGCAAATTCGTCCTGCTCGTGGCCAATCCGCCAGAACTCATGGCTGCCACAAAAGCCCTGGCCATCACCGAAGAACCCGAAGGCGGAAGCGCTCAACCCACAACCACTCCGCGCTGGGTCGGCGGCGTCAGCTAAACTTCTATTTCCCGCTGTGCGAGTCCGTACCATACCTCAAGGCCAGCCGCGTCTTCCGCCGCTTCGCCGCCCCGCGAAACCGGTGCCTCTCGCCAGCCGTCTTCAAAATGAGCGGCGGAACGAGTTTCGGCTTCCGCGTATGCTCGTCGATCGCCACAAACGTCACATACGCCGTAGTCGTATGCTTCCGTTCCCCAGTCATCGCATTCTCTGAAAAAACTTCCACCCCCACTTCCATCGACGTATGGAAGACCCGGTTGACCTGCGATTTCAAATTTACAATTTCCCCAAGATTCACCGGATTTCGGAAATCGATGTAATCCACCGAGGCTGTCACCACATAACAGTTCGAATGCCGGTGCGCCGCCAGCGCTGCAGCCATGTCCACCAGGTGCATCACTTGCCCACCGAGAAGCTTGCCCAGCGGGTTCGTCATCGCGGGCAAAACGATCTCCGTCATCTCCGACCGTGATGCGCTCACGGGTTTTCCTGGTAACTTCGTATCCTTCATGGCCTTGCTTTCGTTTTTCCGCTTCATTCGAACCTCATGCTTGCGCGCGATTTTGGTTCCCCGCGTCGCTACCCGTATAATACGAGACGCCAATGGCCGAACAAAAGAAAACCCGCCGCCAGATGCTCGAAGAGTTCGTAACCAAAAAGCCCGATGACGCTTTTTCGCGCTACGGCCTCGCCTTGGAATGTATGAACACCGGCGACTCTGCTGCGGCCGACACGCATTTCCGCGCGCTCATCGAGGGCAACGCCGACTATATCCCCGCCTACCTGATGTACGCCCAGCTCCTCGCCCATGAATCCCGCGCCGCCGAGGCCAAGCAAGTCCTCTCCACCGGCATCGCCGCCGCGACAAAAAAAGGCGACCAGCACGCTCGCTCCGAGATGGAAACCCTTCTCGGCGAACTATCCTGAAAAGTTGTCATTCAGTCTTCTAGTGTCGGCAGGGTCTGCAGAACATCCGCGGCTCTCGGCCGATTCAACACCGCATCGTCTTTGCGAATCTTCCCATCCCGGAACACCAGGACACGCCTGGCAAATTGCGCAACATCATGCTCGTGCGTCACCAGCACGATGGTCAATCCCTTGTCGTTCAGGTTCTGGAAGACTTCCATGATCTCTACTGAGGTCCGGCTATCCAAGTTGCCAGTGGGTTCGTCGGCCAACAAGATGGAAGGCCGGTTCACCAGTGCGCGCGCCACTGCGACCCTTTGTTGCTGCCCCCCGGACATCTGCGAGGGAAAATGTTCCATCCGATCAGCCAGCCCGACCAGCGTGAGCGCTTCAACGGCGCGTTTCTGGCGTTCGGCCTTCTCAATCTTCGTGTACAGGGTTGGCAACTCCGTGTTTTCCAGCGCCGTCGTGCGCGCCAGCAGGTTAAATCCCTGAAACACAAACCCAATCTTCTGATTCCGTATCTTCGCCAACGCCCTCTTATCGTGCTCCGAAACATCTATCCCTTCGAGCAGATATCGCCCCGAACTCGGCCGGTCCAGACATCCCAGCATATTCATGAACGTGGATTTCCCGCTCCCACTTGCGCCCATGATGGCTACAAACTCGCCGCGCTGGATCTCCACGCTCACTCCGCGCAGCGCGTGCACGCGCGTTTCGCCTAGTTCGTAATACTTGTGAACGTCTTCCACGCGGATGACCGCATTCTCGTTAAGAACGATGGTGCTCAATTCAGTCTGCTTAGCGCCCGGCATCGCATCCATTGGGAGATCGATTGCACACATAAGGTTCTAACGCCGTATCCCCGGGTTTCCTGGCGCCGACGATTTCGGCGCCACGGAACGGATGATCAGCTCATCCCCCTCTTTCAGTTCCCCTTTGAGAACTCCCGTCACTTCCGTATACGAATGATCCGTGATTCCCAGTGAAATCTTCACCGGCTCCATGGAGTTATCGGCATGAAGTTTCCAGACCACGGCACTGTCGGTTCGTGGTGTGCGAGGTTGATTCTGTCCCGCTCCGCCGGACTGCGCGCCAGGTTCTGCCGCCGCAGCCTCATCGCTCGCTGTTTTCCTCACACCCGGCTCAATCCCGTACTGCCTATACAGTGCGAGAATCTCCTCGGAAGACATCGGCGGTTTGTATCGGAGCGCCGTGTTGGGGAGCTTCAACACGTTCTGAACGGTGGCCACCGGAATCGTCACGTATGCCGTCATCCCCGGGAATAGTTTCAGCTCCGGATTGGCGAACTCCACGATCGTGTCGTAGGTCACCACATTCTGCACCGTGGTCGCATTCATGCGTACCTGGCTCACCACACCGTGAAACGTTTCCTTCGGAAAGGCATCCACTTTGAACGTCACCGGCTTCCCTACCTTGATGTTCCCGACGTCAGACTCGTCCGTCTTCGCGTACACCAGCATCTTGGTCAAGTCCTGTGCAATGGTGAAAACCGTCGGCGCTTGCAAGGAAGCGGCCACGGTCTGCCCCACGTCCACGTTCCGCGCCACCACCGTCCCGTCGATCGGTGAGCGGATCACCGTATAGTTGAGATTCGTCTGCGCCACCGTTACTGCCGCCTCTTTCTGGCTCGCCTGGGCTTCCGCCTGTGTGACATTTGCCACAGCCCCCCCCACCGTTGCATTCGCGGAATCATAGTTTGCTTTGGCGAGGTCCAGTTGCTGCTGACTCAGAATCCCATTCTTGAACAATCCGTCCGTGCGGTCGTAGTCCGCTTTCGTCTGCACCAGACCGGATTTCGCTTTCTCCAGGTTCGCGCGCGCTGCCACCAGATTCGCTTTGGCGTTTTCCAAATCCGCCTTGGCCTGCAGCAACGCCCCATTCAACAGCGCGGGATCAATTAGCGCCACGACATCCCCTTTATGTACGCGTGAATTGAAATCCACGTAGAGTTTCGAAATCGTCCCGGACACCTGCGAACCGACCTGTACCGTGATAACCGCGTTGATCATTCCCGTAGCTTCCACCACGTCACGGATCTCGCCCTTTTCAGCCTTGGCCGTAAAGTGCTGCGCTTGCGTGTTGCGGCTCAATCCGAACGTGACAATCAGGCCCGCAATGACTGCAAGCCCCGCCACGAGAAGCCACTTGTTCTTTGGTTTCATTTCCTGTCCTGGAATCTAGGTTCCGGATAAATCATTCATACCGCAGTGCCTCGATCGGATCGAGCAGCGAGGCCTTTCGCGCCGGGTAATATCCAAAAAAAACTCCCACTGCCACCGAAAACAGCGCCGCCACAATCACGGCTTCGACCGACATCTGCATCGGCCATTGCAATGTTCGCCCTATCAAATAAGAGCCTACAACGCCGAAAACAACTCCCGCGCCACCGCCCACCAGACTTAACATCACCGATTCTCCAAGGAACTGCAGTTGGATCGCTTCTTCCGTCGCCCCCACCGCGACCCGGACTCCGATTTCGCGCGTCCGTTCGGTTACGGAAACAAGCATGACGTTCATGATTCCGATTCCGCCGACAATCAGGGATATCGAAGCGATGGCAATCAGAAGTATCGTGAGCGTCTTGCTTGCCTCCAGTTGGGCCTGAATAATATCTTCTGGATTTCGAATGTTGAAGTCATCCTCTTCTTCCGGCCGCAGGTGATGGCGGTCTCGCAGGAGCGCCGCTGCTTCTTGCCCTGCAATCTTGACCGCTTCCGGGGACACCGCCGAGCACAAGATATCGTCCAACCACGGTGCCCCTTTAATCTTCTTCATCGCCGTGGTGTAGGGCATAAGGATGGTATCGTCCTGGTCCTGGCCGGAGACAGAAAGTCCCTTCGGCTGAAGGGTCCCCACAATCTTGCAGGGGAGATCTTTGACTCGCATTACTTTCCCGATGGGGTCCTCGACACCAAAAAGCGTGTCACGCACCGTGCGCCCGATAACGCAAACGTCAGCGGCACGGTCCACGTCGTCCTGGGAAAAAGCGGCTCCTTGATCAATAATCCAGCGTTTGATGTCGAAGTACTCAGGCGCCACCCCGCGAAAGCCTGTGAACCAGTTCTGATTTGCATAGATGATTTGAATGGATCCATCAACGTTGGGCGACTGGCTCTTGATCAGGGGAATTTGATTCTTGATGGCGATTCCGTCGGCGAGCACCAGCGTCTTCGTCCCGTGCGTGCCCGTTCGAACGCCGTTTACTGCCCGCCCTCCCGCCTCGATCCACACAAAGTTATCGCCAAGATTATTCAGTTGCTGCTCGACTCGCGCTTGCCCCGCTTTCCCAATAGCGACGACGCAAATCACTGCTGCGATCCCGATCGTGATGCCCAGCACCGTCAGCACGCTTCGCATCTTATTGCGAAGCAACGCCACCAGTGCGGATTGAAACAGCGCCGCGTAATTCACAGTTTCCCTCGCCTAACGTGAGCTTTCCATGCAGCCCGACTCTTGATCGCGATTCGGAGCAGCCCTGCAATGGACAATCCGTATTGTTCGCCGCGCACCCGCTGAGGTCGTTCCTGATTCTCGCCATCCAATGATAAATGGAAGATAAATCCACGCCCCCCTTCTGCCGTGCATCTTCCCATGAACCAGGATTCATCACCAGCGGCCGTGCTCTCTGTTATCATTTGTATCGGGACCCATGCGGCCTGATCGCATTTCGCTTTTTCCCTTGAACGTCGTCCTCCTTCCCGGCGCGGAACTCCCCCTGCATATTTTCGAGGCGCGCTATCGGCAAATGGTGAAGACTTGTATCCAGGAACAGTCTGAATTCGGCCTGCTCCTTTCTCTTCCCAATGGCCTCGCTCACGTGGGCTGCACCGCGGAAATCCTTGACGTGGTAAAAAGCTACGACGACGGTCGCATGGACATCGTCACCGTCGGACGCGCTCCTTTCCGCGTGCTGGACCTCTTTCAGGGACAGCCGCTTCTCGCAGGCCGCGTCGACTATCTGGAAGACCGTGAATCTCCCTGCAGCCCGCGCATGCAACGGGAACTCGTCGAACTCTATGAAGCCTGCCACACGCTCATCTTCGACGACTATCCCAAGAATCTCGAAAACGCCCCTCCCGATGGACTTTCTTATCTTGTTGCTGGCACGCTGCCCATGGACCTGATGTGGAAGCAGCATATTCTTGAGCTGCGCTCCGAGCCCGACCGCCAGGAGCGCCTGGTAGCGTATCTTCGCGAGTGGGCCCTGCATCTACAGAAGTCAGAAGTCCTGCGCCAGCGCGCCGGTGGCAACGGGCACGGTTTGAATTAGTGGTGGTGCGAGTCTCGGCCTCGTCGGGCCTCGCGGATTGGGATCCTAATGACCGCAAGCAGCTCCATGCAATCGTCTGGACGTGCAAAACCGCGCACTCTCGGTGACCTCAAGCGCATCCCTGACTTCGATCCCCACGGCGCCTCCCGCTCCGTCAAGGACGAGCTCCGCCGCAATCTCCTGCGCGCCATCGAAAAAGGCGACACTCTTTTCCCCGGCATCCACGGCTACGAAGACACCGTCGTCCCCCAAATCGTCAACGCCCTGCTCTCCCGCCACAATTTCATCCTCCTCGGCCTGCGCGGCCAGGCCAAGAGCCGTATCCTCCGCGGGCTCATCAATCTCCTCGACACCGAAATGCCCGTCGTAGCCGACTGCGAAATCAACGACGACCCGCTGAAGCCCATCTGCCGCGCGTGCCGCGAAAAAATCGCCGCAGACGGTGACAACACACCCATCGCCTGGATGCCCCGCGAAAACCGTTTCGTCGAAAAGCTCGCCACCCCCGACGTAACCATGGCTGACATCATCGGCGACATCGATCCCATTCGCGCCGCTCGCGGCGGCCGCGATCTCTCCGACGAGCTCACCATCCACTACGGCCTGCTCCCCCGCGCCAATCGCGGCATCTTCGCCATCAACGAACTCCCCGACCTCGCCGGAAAAATCCAAGTCGGCCTCTTCAACATCATGCAGGAAGGCGACATCCAGATTAAGGGCTATCCCCTGCGCCTTCCCCTCGATGTCCTCCTCGTTTTCACCGCTAATCCTGAGGACTACACCGCCCGCGGGAAAATCATTACCCCACTCAAGGACCGCATTGGCGCCGAGATTCGCACCCACTATCCCGCCACCGTCGAAGAAGGCATGACCATCACATCGCAAGAAGCCTGGGTCACCCGCGATTCCGGCAAAAGAGTCGAAGTCCCCCAATACCTTCGCCAAGTCGTCGAAGAAATCGCCTTCCAGGCCCGCGAAGACAAACGCGTGGATCGCCGCTCCGGCGTCAGCCAGCGCCTCCCCATCACCACCATGGAAAGCCTGGTCAGCAGCGCCGAGCAGCGCGCCACGCGCACCGGCGAAAAATCCATCGTCGCCCGCGTCGCCGACGTTTACGCCGCCCTCCCCGCCATCACCGGAAAAATGGAACTGGAATACGAAGGCGAACTAAAAGGCGCCGACACTATCGCCCGCGAACTCATTCGCACCGCCGTTGGCCGCGTCTTCAGCAAGAATTTCGCCGATGCCAACTTTCAATCCGTCACCCAGTGGTTCGAATTGGGCGGCGAATTGAAACTTCCCGACTTGGCCACCACCACCGACCGTTTCCAGCAACTCTCCAAAATCCAGGGCCTCATGGATCACATCGCCAAACTCGGCGTCACCGACCGCAAAGACCAAGGCCCCGCCGCTGCCGCCGCCGAACTAATCCTCGAAGGCCTCTGGGCCCACCGCCGCATCGGCCGCAGCGAAGAACGCGGCTATTACGCCGACAAGCCCAAACAACCCGAACCGCGCGACCCGCGCGAGTCGCAAAACCGTGGCCCCCGCCGCCAATTCAACTAATGCCTACCGCCGCACATTGCGCGATTCTCTTTATAGGGGCACAGCATCGCTGCGCCCGTGCTTGGCAGCATTTTGACCTGAAAAAGTTTTCTCGATATCTTCTCTGTGGTCTCTGTGCTCCGAACTCCGTGCCCTCTGCGTTAAATCTTCTCCCACTTCTGCCTTTCAACTTTCAACCTTCAACCTTGAACTTCCTAAGGCCCCTCTCATGAAATTCATCCGCTACGCCAAATACACCGGCGAACCCGCCGACGCCGTCGACCTCGAAGAACTTATCAAACGCATGGGCGATTTCTTCCTCCAAAGCGGCTTCGAATCCCAATACTACGGCGTCTCTCAAATGGATCAGGAGCGCTCCATGGAAGCCCTCCGCGAAGCCATCCTCCGCGCCCTCCAGGAAGGCGACCTCCTCCCCGAAGACGCCATGTCCGACGAACTCCGCAAAATGCTCCAGGAACCCAACGCCCTGAACAGCCAAGCCGTCAAAGACCTTCTCGACAAGCTCATGGAACGCATGGCCAACGAAGGCTTCATCAATCCCCAGCAGCCCCCGCAAGTCACTCCGCCCCCGCAAACTTCCGCCCGCGCCCAACTCGGCAATCCCCAGGAGCGCCAACAAGAAGCCCGCTTCGAAATCACCGACAAAACCATCGATTTTCTAGGATTCAAAACTCTCCAGGATCTCCTCGGCTCCCTCGGCCGCAGCAGTTTCGGCCGCCACGACACCCGCGACCTCTCCACCGGCGTCGAATCCGGCGGCGTCTCCCGCCCCTACGAATTCGGCGACACTCTCAACATGGACATCTCCGCCACGCTCTTCAACGCTGTCCGCCGCGAAGGCGCCAAAGTCCCCATCGAGATGACCTACTCCGATCTCATGGTCCACCAGTGCGAATACCACAGCTCCTGCGCCACCGTCGTTCTTCTCGATTGCAGTCACAGCATGATTCTCTACGGTGAAGACCGTTTCACTCCCGCCAAGCGTGTCGCCATGGCACTCTCCCATCTCATTCGAACGCAATATCCCGGCGACACCCTCAGCCTCGTCCTCTTCCACGACTCCGCCGAAGAAGTCCCCCTCAGCGAACTCGCCCGCGTCCAGGTCGGCCCCTACTACACCAACACGCGCGAAGGCCTCCGGATGGCCCAGCGCATTCTTCTCCGCCAGAAGAAAGACATGCGCCAGATCATCATGATCACCGACGGCAAGCCCTCCGCCCTCACCCTCGAAGACGGCCGCATCTACAAGAACGCTTTCGGCCTCGACCCCTTCGTCGTCGGCCAAACCCTCGAAGAAGTCAACAAATGCAAACGCGCCGGAATCATGATTAACACCTTCATGCTCGCCAGCGACTACTCCCTCGTCCAATTCGTCCAGAAAATTACCGCTATGTGCCGCGGCAAAGCCTACTTCACCACGCCCTACACCCTCGGCCAATACCTCCTAATGGATTACATGCAGCGCAAAACCAAACAAATCCACTAATTTGGAGTGCGGGCCTAGCTCCCGCTTTTCCGCCCTCCTCGCACTTCCATCCTCCTCACCTTGTAGTGGCGGGTCTTCAGACCCGTGCTTTTGATTTCTTCGTGCCCGGCGTCCACAGCTTTTTCCTACTCCAATAAACCTGTTACCATTTTCTCTCATGCCTCTCGTACCCTGCGTTACCTGTGGCAAGGAATTCGATCTGCGCTTTCACACTTCGCCGGGATCTTTCGAATGCCCGGAATGCGCTCAGCAACGCGCCCAAGCTGTTCGCGCCGCCTACATGCAGCAGCCGCGCGCCAAGCTAGCAGCAACTTCCTTCCCCATCACCATCGCCCTCATCGCTGCCAGCGCCTTAGTCTTCGCCGCCATGGTGCTCAGCGGAGTCTCCTTCATGGAACCGACCCCCCAGCAAGCCATCGCCTTTGGCGCAGACTCAGGTCAATACACATTCAACGGCCAGTGGTGGCGCCTCATCACCAGCATGTTCGTGCACTTCGGCATCATCCACCTCGGACTCAATATGTGGTGTCTCTGGAATCTTGGCCGCGCGGCCGAGCAGCTCCTCGGCCGCTTCTCCTACCTTCTCGCCTATTTCGTCAGCGGCATCTTCGGCAGCATCGCCAGTGTCTACTGGCATCCGCAAGCCGCCGGAGCCGGCGCGTCCGGCGCCATCTTCGGCCTTTCAGGAGTGCTCGTTTCCTTCGTCTATTTGAAAAAAACTCCCTCACATCTCCAAATCAACAGCAAAATGCTCGGCAGCCTCGGCACCTTCATCGCCTACAATTTGATCTTCGGTGCCGCCATCCCCGGCATCAGCAACGCCGCCCACATCGGCGGCCTCCTCATGGGCCTCACCGTCGGCGCGCTACTCCCCAATGCGTCAGCCCCCGAATCCTCTCGCCGCACCCGCCTCTCCCTCATCACTATTCTGTCCGTGATTGTGCTCTCAGCCTCCGCCTTCGCCGCCAAACAGCTCCGCGCCGGCGTCACCGCCAGCACCAATGAACTAGCCAGCATCGACCAATTGATCAAATCCGGAAAAACGGAAGAGGCCATCACCCAATTGCAACAACTCACCACACGCGAGCCCAACCTCGCTCCTGCGCAAGCCAAGCTCGCCAACCTGTATTTTGAGAAAAGCCGCTACCCCGAGGCCATCGCCGCCATGGAGAAAGCCTACGAAGCGGAACCGGGGAGCACCACCTATCAGCAGAAACTCGGCAGTGCTTACCTGAATGTTGGGGAGTACGATCAAGCCATCAAGTTCTTCCAGAAACTGACCACCCAAAATCCCAACGATTCTCATTCCTATCTCGGTCTCGGCGTAGCCTACATGGGAAAGCGCCAGTATGACTCCGCCATCGCCCCATTCCAGCAAGCCGTCACCCTCGAGCCCAAATCTCCCAAGCCACAACACTTCCTCGGCCAGGCCCAGCTCCGCGCCGGCCGCTTCGTCGACGCCCAGGCCACCTACCGCCGCCTCCTCGCCCAAAATCCCAACGACGCCCAAGCCCAATCCGGCCTGGCCCTCGCCACCCGCCAACTCCGCTAGTCCCCTTTTCTCTCGATTCCAGGCTCTCAACCTCTCCCACTTCCGCAAGACGCCTGAATTCCCAAAATGGACTTCCCCGAAGGACCTTGTTCTTTCTCACGAAACGTCCTCTTTCGCACAGTATTGGAACTCAGAAACTCCCATACTGGTTTCTCGCAGTCCTTCGAAGGAGACTCATGTTCAAGACAGCAGGCATCACCCTTGCACTCGTAATGACGCTCGGCGCATCCGCGCAAGCGCAGGAACAGACCCAAGTCCCGGCAGACTCCAGCAATCCCGCACCGGCTTTCCGCCTGAATGTAGTGAGCCGTACCACCCGCGCAGTGAGCTACAGGCACCGCAGCGGCGCCACCAAGATCAATTTTCAAGGCACCGACTTGATGCCCGCCGCCGCGGGCGAGGCCAAAGTCGAAAGCAAGCGCGGCGCCCTCGAAATCGAAGTGGAATTCTCCGGTCTCGACCGGCCGACCAGCTTTGGCAACGAGTACCTCACCTTTGTCTTGTGGGTCATTTCGCCCGAAGGCCGCCCCGTCAACATCGGTGAAGTCCTGGTCGGCGACAATCACCGCAGCAAGCTGGACGTCACCACCGACCTCCAGGCTTTCGCCATGATCGTAACTGCGGAGCCTTACTACGCGGTTCGCCGTCCCAGCAACCTTGTCGTTCTTGAAAACTCCATTCGCTCCGATACCGTCGGCGCTACCGAAATCGTTGACGCCAAATTCGAGCTCATCGATCGCGGCGGCTACATCCCCACCGGCTACAAATTCGATCCCGTCATCCTGAACGCCAAATTGCCCCTCGAATTCTTTGAAGCCCGCAATGCCCTGCGCATCGCCAAATCTGCCGGCGCCGAACGCTACGCCGCCCCCAGCTACGAAAAGGCCGTTAACCAGATGAATGAAGCCGACGCCCTGGCCACTGGCAAGCATGAAAACAAGAAATCACTCGTTGCCTTGTCGCGCGAAACCGTGCAAACCGCCGAAGACGCTCGTGAAATCGCCATGAAGCACATCGATGAAGAGCGTACCGAAGCCGAACGCCGCGCCGGTTCGCATCGCGAAGCCGCTGCCGAAAATCGTGCCAACGCCGAATCCGCACGCCGCGTTGACGCTGAAGCCGCTACCGCTGACGCCCTCCACGAGCGCAGGGAAGCGGACCGCAAAAACCTCGACGCACAGGCTGCCGCTATGCAAGCCGCCGGTGCCCAGGCCAATGCCGAAAGAGACCGCAACGACGCACAGCAAAAACAACAGGCCGCCGAAGCCGATTCCGACCGCAATCGCGCCGCCGCCGCCTCCTCCGATGCCCAGCTTCAACAAGCCGTGCGTGACCGCGAAGAACTTCGCGCACGTCTCCTCCAGCAGTTCAACCTGATCCTGGAAACTCGCGACACCGCCCGCGGCCTCGTCGTCAATATGTCCGATGTGCTGTTCGACTCCGGCAAGTTCACGCTCCGCCCGCTGGCTCGTGAGAAGCTCGCCAAGATCTCCGGCATCGTCCTCGCCTACCCGTCGCTCAATCTGGCCATCGAAGGCAACACCGATAGCGTCGGCACCGAAGCCTTCAACCAGGATCTTTCGGAAAAGCGCGCCCAAGGCGTTCGCACCTACCTTACCCAGCAGGGCATCCCTGAAGGTTCGACCACTGCAACGGGCTTTGGCAAAACTCGCCCCATTGCCTCGAATGACACGTCCGAAGGCCGCCAGCAAAATCGCCGCGTCGAATTAATCGTCTCCGGCGAAGTCATCGGTACAAAAATCATCTCCCTTTCCGTGCAGCCCGTCGCTGCCGTCACGTCTCCGCAGTAGTCCTAACCACACACAGAAAGAGCCGGCTCCCCCCGAGCCGGCTCTTTTTTTGCGTCTGCATGCGTTACGATTCTGGGCGTTGGCCCGGTTAGCCTGCGCGGCCTCCAAGCCTTCTCATCTCCCTCGTGCCTTTACGATTTGTGCTCCCCAGAACAGCATCCCGCATCCGTGGTCTTCGCTGGCTGCACGTACTCCGCTGTCGCGTCCACCTGATACCCTGCGTCATATTTGTCGTGGTGCCGCACCCACGCCATCCCATGCTTCAGCCCCTCTTCGTCCCTTCCCTTTGGCGTCAGGTCCAGCCAGTTGTACGCCCCGATCAAAATATCCAGCCCGCGCGAGTAGCTCGAATACGTGTGGAAAATGTTCCCCGCCGCATCCTTGTAGAACACGCTCGTCCCCGGCCGTTCATCGCTCGGAAATTGCTGCATCGCGTAGTTATAGTAGACCTCGCCCTTTGCCAGCTCCTCCTTCGTCATCGACACTTGATAGTCGTAATTAAAATCCGTCTCATTCGACGACACCCACTGGAACTTCCACCCCATCCGCCTCTTGAACGCTTCGATCTGCTTCAGCGGCGCCCGCGACACCACCACCAGACGCACGTCCCTCGCCGCCAGGTGCACCACACTCCCGTCAATGTGATCCGAAATGAACGAGCAGCTCGGGCAGCCTTCCTTCCACTCCGGTCCCATCATGAAGTGATACACAATCAACTGGCTCCGGTCGCCAAACAAATCTGCCAGCGTCTCTTTGCCCTTCGGCCCCTCGAACACGTACGCCTTGGTCACCTTCTCCCACGGCAGCTCCCGCCGCTGGCGGCTCAATTCATCGCGCAGCCGCGAAAACTCCTTCTCCTTCTTCAACAGCTCCTTCCGAGCCGCAACCCATTCTGCCGGCGACACCACTCTCGTCTGTTCCGTCCCGCTTTTCATCATGACTAATTCTCCATTCTATTTTCCGCTCACGCAAAAAGGATAAACCACCTGGGAATTCCTCGGAATGCGCTTGGCTCATGCGGGAGCCGGCACTTTGCCCACTCCCGCATTCACCAGCAACATGTCAAAAACAATGCGCTTCGCGCCTGGACTCTAGCCGCCCGCGGCCTGTGCTTTGGGGGCCTGGCTTGCCGCCTGCTGCATTTGCGCCATCATCTTGCGCATGGCTGCGTTGGACCCGGGGTTGTGCTTCTCGCGCCAAACCTCCAGCCGCTTGCACTGTTCTTCAAGGTTGCTGAGGAACTTCGGGCTGCTGAACGTCGTCCGCCATGCTCCGATCACCGGCTTTACCAGTTCAAAAACCGCCCATTGCTCCCCGCTGTTTTCGAAGAAGAAGTCTTCGTTGATCAGCCCGCGGTTCACGATGCTCGCCACCATTTCCCAGTAAGTGAGCACCATCCGCATGTAAGTGTTTCCCTGACTGCCGGGAGGGCACACACGCATCAAGTCCTCTTCGCTCTTCACGTGAAAATTGGCAAAGAACCAGTCCCGCGCTTCTCTCAGTCGTGGCTCACGCCTCTCTTCATACAGCCTCAGCATCAAATTGACTTGCTCGTTTGTTACTTCACCCATGGTTCCTCCTTTGGATTTCCCTTCTGAAATGACTTCTTCACGCCAAACTTTATGCCCAGTTTGCTCATCACGACAGCCGCTAAGCCCCCCGTCGACATCACCCCCGCGATCATCATCGCCGCACTCGCCACGCACCCTGGACACATCACAGCTCTCCTCTCGCGCCACCCACGCCCTCGCTCGGTGCGCCTGGGCTCAGTGCGCCCTTGCTCCCATCGATTGACCTGCTTCCGCCCGCTTCCGGACGCCCTCATGGATATGCTTCCAGCCCCCCGTTACTCCCTTTCGGTGGTCTTCTAGAATCAGTCCAAGCGCCGTGTGATGAAACGTGATCAGTGTTCCGCCGTTTTTCTCGCTCAAGCGGTACTGCACATTCGACACCGCCGGATACGACATGAACAGCGGCCCCGTAATCTCCAGCAGCGTCGGCCGCTTGATGGCCTGCACCACTCCCCAGAAGTGCCCGTTATTGTCTCCCAGGTCGCGATACCACCGCCCGCCCGGCCACGCTTCCAGCTTCATCGGCATCGGCGAGCTCTCAGAAGTTTCGTTGTGCGGCCCCAGTTGCTCCAGCAGCGCCGCAAATGTTGCCTCCAGCGATGCGCGCACTTGGATCTCCTCCGTGATACCCAGCGTCAAATCCTCAATTCTTGTTGCTGTCGTTATCATTTTTCCTCCGTGGTATGAAGTTCAGGCCCGAATCGTCGGACGGATTGTTTTTCCCTTCGGCACGTTCCTTGATGCGGCTCAATTGGTGACGCCAGAATCGCTCAAATGTTTCCGTCCACTCGTGAAGCGGACGGATCGCCTCCGCGTTCGTTCGATAGAGCATCCGCCGCCCCTCGCGCCGCACGTTGACCAGTCCCACCTCGCGCAACACCCGCAAATGCTTCGAGACCGATGGCTGCTCCATCTCCAGCGCATCCACGATCTCTCCCACCGGCCGCTCCTGCAGCGCCAGATAATTCAAAATCTCCCGCCGCCGCGGTTCCGCCACCGCATTGAACGCATCCGAAGTTGTCGCCGCTCGTGCCATGCCTGTACATTACATACCGATATGGGAATATGTCAAGCCTTTTTTCCGACACCCTCCGCCCTCCTTTAGTCCAAAAAAAACTATATATTCCTTGACACGACTATTCCTGTTGAGGCATATTCGTCACCGTCATGCTCTCCACCTTCCGCGCCCTCGCCGAACCCAACCGCCTCCATATCGTCGAACTCTTGCTCCGCGGCCCTCGCCCCGTCGGCGATCTCGTCCTTCGCCTCCGTCTCCGCCAGCCCCAGGTTTCCAAGCATCTCCGCGTCCTCAGCAAAGCCGGCCTCGTCGGCGTTCGCCGCGACGCCCAGCGTCGCATCTACGCCCTCCGCCCCGCCCCGCTCCAGGAATTGGAGTCCTGGCTGGAAAAGTACCGCCAGCTCTGGGAGTCTAACTTCCAGCGCCTCGATTCCCTGCTCGACGAACTAAAATCCGCCGAGTCCAAACCCAACCCGAAAAAACGCACGCGTTCGAAGCCAGACCGCATTCGAATCAATAAAGGAGATCACCTATGACGACTAGTCCCGCGCCAAAACCAACCTTGCAAATCGCCGCGCTCGGCGACCGCGAAATCGTGATGACCCGCGTCTTCAACGCGCCCGCCCACCTGGTCTTTGACGCCTTGACCGAGCCCGATCTCGTCAAGCGCTGGCTCCTCGGCCCCGACGGCTGGTCCATGCCTGTCTGCGATATCGATCTGCGCGTCGGCGGTGCTTATCGTTACGTTTGGCAGCGTGACTCCGACGGCAAGCAAATGGGCTCCCGCGGTGTCTTCCGCGAGATCGTCGTTCCGCAACGCGTCGTCTTCACCGAGTTGTTCGACGAAGCCTGGTACCACGGCGAGTCGGTAATCACCAGCATCCTTTCTGAGCAGGCTGGCAAGACCACCCTCACCACCACCATGCAATACGGCTCGCAAGCCACGCGCGACGCCGTCCTCAAGTCCGGCATGGAGACCGGCGTGGCCATCAGCTACGACCGTCTTGCCGCCATCGTGGAAAAACCATGAACAACAAAACTTGGAAAAGCATCGGCGCCCTAGCCGCGGGCTTCCTCGCAGGTGCCGTTCTCTCTGTCGCCACCGACGTTGTGCTGCACGCCGTCGGCGTCTTCCCTCCGTGGGGCCAGTCGTTGGTCGGCTACGACTCCGCCTTACTGCTCGCGACCGCCTATCGCACCGTGTTCGGCGTCCTGGGCGCCTACATCGCCGCCCGTCTCGCTCCCGATCGCCCCATGCACCACGCCCTGTGGCTTGGCGCAATCGGCTTGCTCGCCAGTATCATCGGCGCCGCAGTCACTTGGAACAAGGGGCCCGCCTTCGGGCCCCACTGGTACCCTCTCGCGCTCGTCGTCCTCGCCCTCCCGCAATCCTGGCTCGGCGGCAAACTCGGCGAAAAGCAAATGCCCGTGGCGGCCTGAAGCGCCTCCTCACCTATGCGATTGACCACAGTGCTGGGGGAGTTCGATGCGCAAGCAGTTGCGGAGATTTGCGGGCTGTTTGGTCGGGAAACCAAGCAAAACTGCCTTTTCTTGCTTTTGTCCACCGGAAGGAACACACAATACGCGCAATCTCGCAGCGCGACTGAACGCACCCGAAAGCCAAGAGTCAGATCGCGCATGGGGGCTTCTCGAAGGAGGAGCCCCTCCTCATCTACACGAATCCACACGCAAGCCGGAAGACAACCTCAAACGCCAAGGCCAAGCCAGTCTTGAACTTAGCGACGCGCCATTTTCTGGGCCATGAACAAAACGAGCTTGCGGTCATTCTCGTCTGCCTTGCCCAACACGCGTCGCAGCTTGTTCAGAAACCGTGCATCCTTGCCGGCACTACCCCAGGCGATGTCGTCCGACGATTTCCGCTTGAGCAGATTCGGCAGCTTCGGCGGCTCCTCGCCGTCGTAGAAGAGTTGATAGAGAGGGACCTCGAGAGCGCGCGCCATTTTCTCCAGCGTTTCGATGGCCGGCACCGTGTGGCCATTCTCAACGCGCGAGATATAGCACCGCAGCAAGCCGGTGCGCTTTTCGATGTCACCTTGGGAGAGTTGCTTTGCCTCGCGCATTTCGCGGAGGCGGTCGCCAATAATCATGGCGGCATTATTTCACTGAGTTGTGTGGAAGGCAAGCAAGTAACTTCCCTGTGCCTTTGTCTCCGCTTGGAAACCATCCCTCCTTTCTCTTTTTGGGAAACGCTCTCAAAGACAGCCGGGCGGCGCAGGGAAAGCCTTCCGGAATTATCTTTGGCTATAGGGAGGCTGGCCCACCCGCCTTTTACTTCCGGGGCGGCTGGATCGGCTTCCAACTCACAGAGAGTAATTCGAAATGGACCAGGAACTCATCGGCGCTCCGCTCAGTCCAGGCAACTAAGACGAGCTGGTCCGCGTATTCTCTGAGGAATTCCACTCGCTGGGGTTGCTCGTCGTTGATTCGGTACGAGACCCAAAGCAGAGCCGGGTCTGCATGTCGAGATACCGAAAAATCAAAAAGATAACTTGGAATCGGATTGCCGAATCGAGGAAGCGCGTATGGACCCCAAGTCTGTCCCTCCCTGTGCACTGAGTGCCCATCCTGCGCCCCGATATAAGTAGGACTGACGTCAACAAGAATGGTGCTTTTCACACCGGAATCTTCGAGGTTTTCCGTTCGAGGGGTTAGGCGAAAACCAGCATGCCAAGTTGCCGATGAATTGTCGGGCCTCACAATAAACCGAGCACCCGCCACTCGAAAGCCCTCGCGAGCGACTGGCAGGAAATCGCTGCCCTCTCTTCCGCGTTTTTGCGAAGCAGTCCAACAGACATGCGATGTTTCCGAAAGCCCTTTCTCACGAACAACGCGCCGGACAATCGGGCCAAAGAGCCAAGTACCAAGCCATGTTGTTGAGTCAACGATGAATCGCAAGACCGATCGTACATGCCCTAAGAATGGATTTGACGCGGGAGCCACCCAACCGGCCACCAATTCAGCCAGTACACCGAAAACAAGCAAGCCAACTAGAACTAGACCCGAGTAAGCGAGGCGATTGCCCGCCACTGGATGACCAGCATATACACGGAGATAAGTCCCGCCGGCCACACAGACCGCAGCCACGGTAGCCCAAAAGCCTCGAAAACCCAGTTCGCGCTTGCTCATCGGCGCGAACTATATCAAGACGCACAAGCTACTGTCGATTCCGGAATGGGAACCAAGGCATAACTGGCGTTATGATCGCAGTACGACTAGGGGGACTTACGAATGGGAAAACGCGTAGATTGGCAGGAAATCGAACCGCTAGGCGGGGCTAGTCAGAGCGATGTATTTTTGGTTCGAAATCCCGAACGAGTTTAGGAGCCGGGTGCCCCACACGTCGGTCTTACGTGTGGGGTTTTGACTTTGCTTTTTGTGCGGGCACCCCATCCTTGCGATTGTGTTCTTTGCAAGGGTGGGCATTTTGATTTTGCTCCTTCTTCTCCACTTTCTAGTTTCTTATTTACTCATCGCCGTATGCCCCGTCCTTGCGGGTTCTGCAAAGGCGGGGATTCTCTGAAACGACCGGTACTGCTTCTCTCATTCATCCCCTGTCCGGGCTTGATTTACTTTAGCCGTTACTTGACGTTTGCATATCTGGCGGCTAGACTGCGCCTGCTCCACGGACCCCAACTCTCCTAACAAGTCCAAATCGAAAACACCTAAGGAGAAGACACCCATGCAAGCTCGCAATTCATTTCTGAACCTAAAGGGCTTTTCTGGTTTCAGTCTGATGATGCTGATCCTTGTCTTATCCGGCTGTCGCCAGTGCATCCACGACGGCACCAACGGAGCCCCACCACAGGACTTCAAAAAGGGCACGGGAGGCGGCGTACCCATAACTGGAGTGACGGGAAAGCACGCCTATCATGTGGCGAACATTAGTGTTTGCGGTGGATACACCGTTTATCATACAGACGCTACCATCACCTGGGGAGATGGAAATGCTTGGAGCGGATGGGTAGCTGGCGGACCCGGGGGTGCCCTACTCAGTGAGAATAGCTATACGAGTCCAGGCGTGTACCCAGTTCACGCGACAGTAAACGCGGTCTGCACGAATAACAATTCACCTGATTGGAGCGACAGTGCCGTTGTCGACACCACCGCCTTCATCTTTGCCGCTCCTGTTGTAGTGCAGTCGCTCACATTCACGCCGCCAACAATCAAGGTCGGTCAAGCATCGACTTTGACCGTCGTCGTGAGCCCTGCGGCTCCCGCTGGCGGCATGCAGGTGACCTTTATGAGCCCGAATGCCAGTTCGCTCCAGGGTCTACCCCTAAGCGGGCGGGTCCCCACAGCTAGCACCACGGTAACACCTAAACCCAAGGTGAAGGCGCTGGCGGCAGGCGACATCTCTGTCTACGTTACGTCAGGCGACGGTTCGGCTACAGTCTCCACGACCCTTCACGTGCAGTAATCGTTACCGACTGCAATACCCCATCCTCGCGAGCGGTTCAAGGATGGGGCCTTCTCTCCTAAAGACGTACGAACGGCTCACCGACCGGGACTGGGGGGCGGGTGGCAGATGCCGAGTGCCTCCTACCACGCCTCGATTCTAAATACGCTGCACGTTTACGCGATGGCATTCGATCATGTCGGGAGGACGCTTCGTGAGCAGCGGAAGGTATATTTTTTCTTCTCCTGGCGCGGTCTTCGCATTCAACAGCTTGTTGTGAACACGGCTTGCTTCGTCAAAGTAGTCGAGCAAGATAGCCCCAGCCCTACCGACAATACAAACTGCAATTCCCCTGTCGTCACCAGAGGTGCCACCAATGTTGCATTGCTCAGCAATCCATCGACCTTCTTTACCGTCAGGCCTAGGCGACCCGATAGGAACGAAATTGTTGGTCTTGGGGTAAATTCTAAGGATTCTCAGCTCGTAACCTTCCGGCAAGGGCTTCGCTATGGTGCCCCGAACCTCGGTGATGTCCACGCGAGCGCCAGGTCTCGGATGGTCTATCTCGATGCCATACTCTTTACAGTCTCCGATGAGGCTTGGCCCATCCGACGGCGGTTCCCTTCGGAAAAGCCCTAGGAGGACGAGGATAATACCGAGAGCTACCGAGCTGATCTGCGCTGTGGGCCCAGAAAGCTGCAGCAAGTTGTGGTACGTAATCCCACCAGCAAGGCCGAGAATAATCAGGGCAACGCCGAAAACGATCAGCAACTTCGGCCTGCTTCCGACGACAGCCGAAGCGACTTTTATTTTCCAGTTTCCTTCGTCATTGTCTCCCATTCCCCACCTCTTCAAACTAACGAGAATCGGCCCGCGCACGAGAACGGGGGCGCGGCCGCAAACGTTATCACAACGTAAAGGCAGTGCGCGAGCAAATCGTCCTTAGCGGGTGCCCATCCTTGCGGGTTGTGCAAGGGTGGGGCCTTTCTCTCCTAAAGACGTACGAACGGCTAACCGACCCGGAATGCGGGCGTCTATCCCGGAAAGTGCCGGGAGTTCAAGTCCTGTCGTGGAGCCAGCCCCATGCGCACCCTACTTACGATCATCGTTCTTTTCGGAGCAAACGTTGCAGCGTTTGCGCAGACGGATATGCCCAAGCCCGCCTACGACTTCTCTTTGCCGCGCGAGGAGCGCATCAAGCTGGCGGAGAGCGCGGCGCCACCGGAGATCTCCGGCCATGCCACCGTTTATCTGCTGGAGCCGGCGGGCTACGTGAAAATCCGCGAAGGCACCAATGGTTTTTCCTGCTTCGTGGACCGGCAAACTCCGCTGAATCTGGAGCCCACCTGTTTCGATGCCGAAGGAAGCGCGACCACGCTGCCCACGCGATTCTTCGTGGAAGAACAGCGCGCCAAGGGCCGCACCGAAGCGAAGATTCAGGCGGATCTGGACGCGGGCTACAAAGCGGGAAAATACA
>Ga0207101_1012_pt1 | contig 40658 bp, 30 predicted proteins | sample Alteio_BWMinHeat_83_FD_153581 | JGI IMG/M metagenome (GOLD analysis project Ga0207101, IMG submission 153581) | Enriched cells from forest soil in Barre Woods Harvard Forest LTER site, Petersham, Massachusetts, United States -... | ecosystem: Environmental > Terrestrial > Soil > Temperate forest >...
AAAAGATGTTTTGCGGGGTGAGCTGGGCTTGCAAGGGATCGTGGTGTCTGATTGGATGGATATCAAAAAGCTGGTCTCCGTACACCACATCGCGGCCAATGAAAAGGAAGCTACGCGAATCTCCGTGCTTGCCGGGATTGACATGAGCATGGTGCCGAGCGATTACAGCTTTAGCGATCTGCTCCTCGCATTGGTGCAAGAAGGGAAAGTGCCGGTGAGCCGAGTGGACGAAGCGGTGCGGCGCATCCTCACAGTGAAGTATCAGATGGGACTCTTCGACGATCCGCTCCGCGGCATGGAAGCGAATACCGTGATTGGTTCGCCCGAATCGCGGCAGGCGAGTTTGGACGCCGCACGCGAGTCCATCACGCTGCTGAAGAACGAAACTCATACACTGCCCCTTTCGAAAACGGCACACGTGCTAGTGACCGGGCCGGACGCGGATTCGCTGATTCCGCTGAATAACGGATGGACCTACACCTGGCAGGGCGACCGCGCGAGCGCGTATCCGAAGGATCGTCCGACAATTCTCAAAGCGATCCAGGAAAAAATCGGCGCAGGTAACGTGACCTACGCGCCGGGAACGACGTACGACCACGAAGTTGATGTCGCGAAAGCGGCGGAGGCGGCATCGAAAGCAGATGCCGTGGTGATCTGCATTGGGGAATGGGCGTATGCAGAGACTCCGGGAAACATCGTCGATTTGAATCTGCCGGACGCGCAGCTTTATCTGGTTCGAAAAATCGCGGAAACCAAGAAGCCCGTAATTCTGGTGTTGACGGAAGGACGCCCACGGCTCATCAGCCGCGTCGCGGACTCTGCCAAAGCCATCGTGATGGCCTACAACCCCAGCAACGAAGGCGGGCAAGCTATCGCCGACGTACTCTTTGGCGACGTAAATCCCAGCGGCAAGCTGCCCATCACCTATCCGCGATGGGCGGACCGCCTATTTACATACGATCACAAAGTATTTGAAGGAGAAGACAACGGAGAAGGAAAGGCGCAAGGCACGCCGCAATTCGAATTCGGAGCCGGTCTGAGCTACACCAGCTTTTCGTATTCGGATTTGCACGTGGCGCTAGCCGCGGCTGCCGGAAATCCAACCGTCCAGGTGGAAGTGACGGTGAGGAATACCGGGGACCGCGCCGGGAAGGAAGTCGTGCAACTTTATCTGAGCAAACGATTTGCCAGCGTGACGCAGCCATTAAGACGATTGAAGCGCTTTGCGAAAGTTCCCTTGCAACCGGGAGAGAGCCGGCATCTGTCGTTCGAATTGACTGCCGACGACCTGTCTTTTATCGGTATGGAGAACAAGCGAATTGTGGAGCCGGGCACATTCGACGTGAGAGTTGGAGGTCTGCAACAAAGCTTCGAATGGAAGTAGGGATGGGGATTATTGAAATCTCCGTGATTCCATATGGCATCTCCATAGGTTTTGATAGTTGAGAAGAGAAAATTCTCTTCGGAACCCGGACTGATATCTAATCGAGTCCTAAGCAACCACTTAACGCATGGTCTGATTCTGCGGGGAATGGCACTTGCTTTGCGGCAAATTGCACGTTCTGTGGTGGAGCGGGTGGCTTGGCCTCGAGAGAGGGCGGGATACCCGCTCCCAACCCATTCTCGGGGCTGAAGCGGCGATCTAATCCTTCAGGGCCAACAGGGACTCTCGAACGGCTTCCAGCTCTTTCTTCTTTGCCTTGTCGACCTCCGGGAAGCAGAGATGGAGTTCGTCTAAGGCCTGGATAATCGCGGAAGCCACAATCAGCTGCGTAAACCACTTGTTGTCCGCAGGAACCACGAACCACGGCGCATGTTTTGTGGCCGTTCTCTGGATCATCTCTTCGTAAGCTTCCTGGTAGTCCTTCCAGAAGCCGCGTTCGGTGACGTCCGCCATGGAAAACTTCCAGTTTTTTTTCGGATCTTCCAGGCGCTCGAGGAATCGTTTTTTCTGTTCTTTCTTCGAGACATGCAGAAAGAATTTTCGAATCACGACTCCATTGCAGGTCAGATACTCTTCAAAAGCATTGATGTCCTCATAGCGCTCATCCCAGATGTGCTTGGTGATCAAGCTGTCCGGAAGTTTCTCCGCTCTCAGCAGTGGCGGGTGGACTCTTACGACAAGCACTTCTTCATAATACGAGCGGTTGAAGATTCCAATTTTCCCTTTGGCGGGGACGCATTTGTGCGCTCGCCACAGGTAATCGTGGTCCAACTCTTCATTGCTAGGCGATTTGAAGGAATGGACTTCACATCCTTGTGGGTTTACTCCGGACATGACGTGCTTGACCACGCCGTCCTTGCCGGCAGCGTCCAGCGCCTGCAGAACGATGAGCACGGCCCAACGATCCTGGGCGTAGAGCTTTTCCTGGAGCCGGCTAAGAACGCCAACTCGGCCATCGAGGATCTCCTCTGCATGTTCTTTGCTCTTGACCCCGGTGGTATCTGAGGGGTCCCAATCCTTCAGGCGGAACTTTTCACCTTTGGTGACGCAAAATGGTTCCGCCAGGCGCGCGGCCTGTTTGATGAGTTTGCCGTGTTTCATGGTTCGGGAAGTGTAGTACAGACGCGCAGCTTAGAACAGCGAACCGAGCCCCCAGCCGAAAGCGGAGAAGCGATTTCGCGCGAAGAGGACGGACTTGTCCGAAAGCCGGATGGAGCGGTTCAAGCGCAACACATTTACGGCGTAGTAAGCGCGGATTGGAACGTTGACACCGGGAACGGTCCAGCGAAATTCGATTCCCGTGGAACCGTGAAGCACGCCGTTGGTAGAGCTCAGGAGCAGGGGCCGCGAAGGTCCTAGCCAATTCGGGAGGAGCCTGCCGGATCCGAGGTCGAAAAAGTATGCGGCTTCCGTCCCGCCGCCGAGCGGGACGCGATACTCGGCATTCGCCCCGCCGATGAGATTTGCACCAGCGGGGGCTGCGGAAAGTGCGGGTGCACCCGAGCTGATCGATTTGAAGATCAGCGCGTCGGGGCCGAGCTCGCCGGGACGCAGCCCGCGCACGATTTCATCCGCCGAGAACAAGCGCGCATGAAATGGCAAGTCGCCGCGGTAGCTGCCTGCGCCACTAAGTGTCGTGCGGAAGGCCCAGGAGTTGCCTTGAGAGAAAACCGGATCGTGCGCGATTCGGCCGTATTCACCGGAAGAACGAAGCATGTTTTCGCCGCCGCCCAGAACTCCCCCGGAGACCGAGTTTGAAAAGGCTAGTCGTTCGTTTCCGATGTCGTGCGCCCAACCCATTCCTAGCGAGTGCATGGAAATGTCGTTTCGAACGTTACCAATAGTCACGCCGGGGACGGCCGCGGGCGTCGTCACTGGGTACTCCGTCATCGTTCGAGAGAGTGTGTAGTTGAGGACGACCGAGTCCGTGCTATTGATCGCGTAGCTCCAGGGGACAGTGATTCCTTCGCTGTGTGAGCTGAAGAACGGCCCCTGCGCGCTGCTCGCGAACCTCGGGCGAACAACATTGTTGAAAACAGAAAAGGCCAGCGAGGCGCGCGTGCCGAAGATGCCTTCCTTGGCTAGGCCCAGCATGACTTGCAAACTCTCCGGTCCGCCTTCGAGTTGCGCGGAGAGAAGTTCCTCGCGATTCAGGAGATCAAAGACGGTGTAGGCAATGCCGAGGGTGCTGCCGAATTGCGCGTGTCCTCCAATCAAAGAGGCGCGCTGCTGGCCGGCTTCTTCGACGTGGATGGAGACGTTGGCCGTGTGCGTCCCGTCATCCATTCGAACGTGAACGTCTTCTTTGCGGATCGGTTTGAAATAGCCGGTGCGCGCGATGCGAGCAAGGCCGGCTTCGAGCGCCCGGTCGTCGACCGGCCGCCCTTCTCGCAGGGGGATGCGGCGGCGCATGTAGCGGTCACTGAATTTGTGCAATCCCTGAAATTCAATACGCTGCACGAGGTACGGCGGCGCATCGCCTAGATCGAGTTCGACGCGGGCAGAATGTTTGTCGGATTCGAACGTCGGTCTAGTCGCGACGGATAAGTATGGAGCTGAATCACTTTTCGAATCTTTGGGCTGGACCTGTACCAGCCACCATCGCCGTACCCTCTCGATCTGTTGCGCGGAATAGGGCACGCCTTGCTGCCATTCCGGAAGAATGACCGGTCTTCCGCGACGCTCGTCAGCCGCGTGTTGGAGAGCGGGGCTGATGGAGATGGACTCCACGCGATAAAAAGGACCAGCTTCCACGGGGACGGTAAGCGACAATCCAGCGTGCGCTTCGGCATGGGGCCAAGGGAACCACCTCCTCGATGGCTCGCTCGTCCGCGCCACCTGCGCGCTGCCGATGCGCGCTTCGGGATATCCGTGGTTTTGGTAGTAGGAGAGAATTCGCTGCCGGTCGGCTTCGAAAGCTTCGCGCGTGTAAGCATTTTTGCTCCGCAAGGAAGCAAATGGCTGCCACGGGGTGATGGAGTTCATCTGCCGGCGCAATACGTTTGCGGAGAATTGGGGATTTCCCTCGAAGCTCACTCGCCGGACTCGAAGATGTGCCCCGTCGTCGATATTGAATCGAACCGAGACCGTCGCGTTGGGTGCTTCCTTGCGTTCGATTCGAACAACTGCGTCCGGGCGAGCTAACTCATTCAAAGCGGTGCGAATCGCGAAGGCCATTTGTTGAAGCGCTGCCGGGTCCGCCGGTTTGCCGAGGCCGGGCGACAGTTTTTTTTCTTCCAGCAGCTTTTGGATTTGCTGTTGCGAAAGAAGCCGAGAGCCTGAAAAGTTCACGCCAGAAAGAAACGGCAGTTCTTTCAGATGAAAAATGATGGCGACGCGCTGAAGCTCCTCGCTGGACTCTGGAGAAGGGTTGGTAGAAGCGCGTGTCTCCACGCGAATCGATTCGAACCACCCGAGACGCGCAAGCGCGCGAACATCCGCCTCCATGCGCCGTGCGTCGAGTGGCGCGCCGGCTCGCGAAGAGACTTGCGCCTCCACGGCCCCCGGAGCGATATGGCGGAGCCCGGTGAATGAGATTTCACTAATGCGCGGAGCCGTGGCGACAATTGCAGATGAGATTTCTGCGCCCGCCGGTGAAAGGTCATCCGGCGGTTGCGCACATGTTGCACCCGAAAGAAAGAGTATTCCCAATGACCCGGAAAGAAGCCAACGCACGCTCATCCCTCCTTGCACCGAGGAGGCTGAGTGTGTGGATGAGTGAGAGCCGCGAGGGGTTGTCTCGTTCGAACACGGACAACGATTTGGCGGCGACAGCAAGGCCGTAGATGAAATGAGAAGCCCGCTCCACAGAAGCGGGGCGGGCTTCTCCTTGTCAAAAACTATAGATGAGCCAATCTCCCTAGATGGATGAGCCCGAAGTTATTCTCCGCCTGCGTCCAGAACTTGTCCGGTTGCGGGATCGAGGATCAGCCGGCGCGCGTGGTGGTCAGTGTCGAAGTCGAACATCCCGTTCAGCGTGCCGGCGATGGCATCCGTCGAGCCATTTCCGATGCGTCCGAGGTTCCAGTTGTCCTCGATGAAACGAAGGACAGACGATTGGTCGGTCACGCGATGATCCACATAGTTTTGCCGCGCGAATGGAGAAATCACCAGGAGCGGAAGTCGCGGACCATAGCCACAACGCCCGTTCTGAGTCGTCCCATTCGCATCCACCGGCTTTGGTGTTCCGCAGCTGCCCGCCCCGAGTAGCTGGTCATCGGTTACGTTGGACTGGTTCACAATCGGCCCCATCACGTGGTCGTACCAGCCGTCGGAGTCGTCGTACAGGATGATGACCGCGGTCTCCTTCCACTGGTCGGTTTTTTCAAGCGCGTTGATGGTATTCACAAGAAAGATCTGCTCGTCCAAAGGATCTGAGTAACCTGCATGCCCATCCTGAATGGCCCGCGCCTTGAGGAAGCTAACAGCCGGCAGGTTGTGGGCTTTCACCGCATCCCAGAAGTCGTTGATATCGTACTCATGGTTCGCTGCGTCGCCCTGGTGGCCGATCATTGCCACCGAGGTTCGCGGCGTGTGGTTGGCGTTGAGCGTGGATTGCCAGTATTGGAAAAACGCATGGTGGGGAATGTAGTCGGCGATGGTGAGCCCGGTCGTTCCGGTGGATACCGCCGCGCAATTCGCGAAGCCGCCCATGAACGAGCCCCAGGTGACGCCCGCCTTGTTCAGCAGGTCGCCCACGTTTTGCCCTGACATTGTGATTTGCGTACGCTTCGGGTTCGAACATACATCGCCAGCGGGATCCGGATCGCCGATCACGGCCCCACTCGTCGCAGCGCCCGCAATATTTCCTCCGGCCCCGAGGCCGTTCGTGATGGTTCCTTCAAAGGTATTGCCCGCGACTAGGTTGAGAAGACCCGGAGTCGAAGGGCCAAAACTCGTGCCGAAGGAATTGTCGCTCATAGCGAAGTGCTGGGCGTAGTTCCACATAGCCGTTACCGTATTGCCGTCGTAGTAGCCCAGCGTGCTGTTAGGGCCGAGCTTCGAGTCGTTGCAGCTAAAGGCATGTCCGTTTGGCAGCGCGCCCGCGAAACGGTCCATTAGCCCGCCGTGAAACGCGAACTGTTCGTCCCCGTAAGCGTGATCTTGATCGCAGGTATTCGGGTTGCTGCGGTCGATTCGAAAGGGATTCACACCATTGGGATTGTTGGTGAGCAGCCCAGCGCTTTCGAGACTGTTCACTCGCGGGGTGTCATCCTTCGGGCCGCCGAAAAACTTAGTGCCGTCGTTGTTTGCCTTGGCGTGGGGATAGGTGCCGAAGTAGTGGTCGAACGAAATGTTCTCTTGGAAGATCACCACAACATGCTTGATCGGAGTGCGCGTCGGGAAATCGTCCTTCTCCGCATACACCGGGGCCGCAGGCAAAAGCGTCATAGCGGCAGCGGCCATCAGGGCCAATGCCTTGGAAAAACGTGGGTGCATAGAGATCCTCTCCTTGAAATATGCAGTCAGACACAATGCAGGTGAGCGTTTCTGCAGACGGAGACACCTTCTGTGCGCGTCATGGAGGCCGCACCCGCGCCCAAGTTCTAGACTTTGCCCGTTATTGGCAGATGAATGGCTTGTCAAAACTGATGGCACAACTGGGGAAGCTGTATAGAATCAGGGCGACGCTTCGAACCGATGGCCACCCTCGCGCGCAAACTTCGGCTGTCCGATTACTTTGCGCTGTCCTTTGGGACGATGGTCGGTGTGGGCTGGCTAGTAGTCATGGACGATTGGCTGGGCCGCGGCGGGCCGCTGGGGGCCATGTTAGGTTTTGCGCTCGGCGGGATTCTCTTGCTGCCTGTGGGTTACGTCTACGGACAGTGGGTGCGGCGCCTTCCTGATGCGGCGGGAGAAGCCGCTTACACCGCGCAGGTGTTTCCTCCGATTGTCAGCTACTTCACGGGCTGGATGATGTTGCTGGCGTACTTTATCGTTTGTCCCTGGGAGGCGGTGGCTGTTGGCAAGCTTGCCGCCTATATTTTCCCGTCGCTGAATTCCTACGAACTGTACCAGGTTGCAGGTCAACCTGTCTTCCTGCCTCGATTGTTGCTGGGCATAGCGCTGACGTTGTTTCTCGCGCTGCTGAATTACCGCGGCATCCGCTTGAGCGCCAGTTTTCAGAACTGGACGACGGCGGCGATGCTGCTGCTGTTCGCCGCACTTTTGGGCATCAGCGCTGCTTATGGCGCGCCCGCCAATTTTCATCCGGCGTTCAACGCGGCTCCGTGGATTTCCATCGTGCTGACGATTCAGATCGTCCCGTATTTCATGACGGGATTTGAATCGGCGCCCAAAGTGGCGGAGGAAGCTCACCTGGATTTTCCGGCAACGGGATTCTTTCGCGCCATTGCCCTGGCTCTTTTCGTTGGTGCTGGGTTTTACGTTCTTGCTGTTGCCGCAGTAGCTTACGTTGCACCCTGGCAAGGCTTGCTGGGCAAGCACTTCGTCACCGCAATAGCGTTCGAGCAGGCGCTCGGCGCCCGCTGGCCCGTCCGCCTAATACTCATCATGGCCATGTTCGGACTCTTCCAGTGTTTCAACGGCAACTTCGTAGCTTCCAGCCGCCTGCTGTTTGCCTATGGACGCCGCCGGACCATTCCGGCGCGGTTCGGCCAAGTTCATGAGACGTTTCTAACGCCATCCGTCGCCGTCGTCGGGATTACCGTGGGGACTTTGACCGGCGTCCTCCTGGGCGACGCGCTACTCGTGCCAGTGACGGAAGTCGGCTCGATGGCGTCGGCCCTGGGCTGGCTGGCGGCTTGCGTTTCATTCTGGCTGGTGGAAAAACGGATTTCCCTGCGGGTCGTGACCGGACTCGGGATTGCTGTTTCCTTGTTACTCTTTTTGATGAAGGTCTTACCCATCATTCCGGGGCACTTTTCGCTGGCGGAATGGATCGCCCTGGGGATATGGCTCGTTCTTGGCGCCCTCCTCCATCGCCGCCTCCCTTCCGTTTCGAATACTTGAGCGCGGGCCAGACACCCGCTGGAGCCACATTTGAGCTCAACCAAATAGAGGGTCAATTTCAAGGATGTCTTGATGTGGACAGACATCCGCCTTCGGTTTTCCTAACATAGGGTCTTGGAGGTCACCTAGATGAAGCCGAGTACAGAGGATGAAATCGCGGGCAAGGTTCACGAAGTGAAGGGCACGATCAAGGAAAAAGTGGGGGAACTGACGGACGATCCCGACCTGGAAGGTGAAGGCATCGGCGAAAAGATAGCCGGTAAGGTCCGGAAGAAAATCGGCCAGGTCGAGAAAGCCCTTGGAAAGTAAATTCGTTTTTATCCAGTAGCAGTAGAAACCAGCCACGGAGGACGGATGCGATGAGTCAGAATAATTGGTCGGACAAGTTCACTTCATTTGCGGTGGGTGTTGGAGTGGGCGCGCTTCTTGCATTGCTTTTTGCGCCGGCCTCGGGAGAGGAAACGCGTGACTACATCGGCGGAACCGTAAAACAAGGCTTGGACGATGCGGCATCCACAGGAAAACGATGGACGCGCCGCGCACAAGAGACGGTCGATGACGTGAAGGCCAACGTAGCCGACGCCGTGGAAGCGGGCGGAAAAGCCTATCGCACGGCAAGAGATGCTTGAGCCATTCGTAGGCGGTTCGGTCTTGAAGCCTGGCGATATCGTCGAAGTTTGCCTTCATTAAGGGAGCAGGGCGTATTTGTCGGGCTGGTCGCCATTTCGATCAGGCATTAGAATCATCTCTCCATCCATCCTCCCATCGCCGTCCCCTAAACAGGCACCGTTGGTCATGTATACTCACGGAGGAGCCTGACCTTCATTTATCGATGATTCCATTCCTGCATCTTGGGCCGCTGACGATTCCGACGTTTGGCCTCATGGTGGCGACCGGCCTGCTCGTCGCAGCATACATTCTGCAAGCAGATTTCAATCGCCGGCGTGGGCAACTGCAGAAATACAATTCGACGAGGATTGCCGGCCCCGAGGGCCCCAAGGACGAAGGGTTTCTTATCATCGGCATTGCTGGCCTGGCCGGCTTGATTGGCGCGCGCCTGTATCACGTGCTGGAAAGCCCGCGCGAATTGATCGCTGATCCGTCCTTGCTGATCAGCAGGTACGGCTTTGCGTGGTTTGGCGGTTTCCTCGGTGGATTTGTGGCGCTGACGATTCTGGCGAAGCGTTTTCGCGTCCCGCTGCTCGAATTTCTGGACCTCTGCTCGCCGGCGGCGGCCGTTGGTTACGCCATTGGGCGCATTGGTTGCTTGCTCTCCGGCGACGGCGACTATGGGCGGGCGACTTCGTTACCCTGGGGCATGAGCTTTCCGAATGGCGTTGATCCGACGACACCCAAGTGCTTGGCTTGGGGATTGCCGGCGGATTGCAGAGTGCATCCCACGCCGATCTACGAGTTTTTGGTTTGGCTGGCGATTGCTGCGTTCCTTTGGCACATGGGGACGAAAGCCCTGCGGGGACCAAAAGCGAAAGGCGAGATTTTTGCCAACTACCTAATTCTGACAGGTGTGGCGCGGTTTCTGGTGGAGATTATTCGCATCAATCCGCGGTCGTTTTTAGGCATGTCGAACGCGCAGACGGCGAGCGTGGTTTCCATCCTTCTTGGCGCGGTGTTACTTTGGCGTCTTAAAAGCCAATTCCACGCGTTGAAGAAGGAACACCGCGTCGTGGAGCATATCGCTGCGCGCGGGGATGTGCTGCAGCCGGAATATCACCGGCCCACACCGGAATGCCCGCATCCCGAGCGCTGGCACATGTACGATTCCATGACCGCCGAAGCGGAAGTGCTCGATTTCTTGAAATCCATTGTGACCACCCTAAAGCCCGAGCTCGTTGTGGAAACCGGAACATTTTCCGGATTGAGCACGCTGCGCATTGCGGAAGGATTGAAAGCCAACAATTTGGGCCGCGTAATCACGTGCGAATTTGACGCCAAAGTTTTTGCCGCCGCCAAGGAGCGCTTTGCTGCTTCCAGACTCGCCGAATGGATCGACGCACGCAATGAATCCAGTTTGGAGATGAAAGTCGACGGCCGGATCGATTTGCTGTTCTGCGACAGCGATGCGCCGATCCGCGAACAGGAAGTGCGAAAGTTTCTGCCGCAGATGAATCCGCACGGGTTGATCCTCATGCACGACGCCAGCTCTTCCATGCAAACCGTTCGCGCGGGCGCTCTCCGGCTGGAAGCGGAAGGGCTGCTTTCCGTGTTGCTGTTGCCGACGCCGCGAGGATTAGTTGTAGCCCAAAAAAAAGAAGGGCGCAGCTAAGCGCCCATTCCTCTCATCCACGTGAATAAGCTGGCAAGGCTACAGCATCTGCCGCAAAACGTACTGGAGAATGCCGCCGTGGCGATAGTACGAGACTTCCTCCGGCGTATCCGCCCGCGCAATGACCGAAAACGTCTTGACTCTGCCGTCCTCGGATTTCGCGTGAACGGCAATGGGCAGCTTCGGCGCAAGCCCCGATACGCCTTCAATCTCAAAAACTTCGTGCCCCGTCAAACCCAGCGTCTCGCGATTCTCACCCGCACGAAATTCCAGCGGCAGCACGCCCATCCCCAGCAGGTTGCTCCGATGAATGCGTTCGTAGCTCTCCGCGATCACCGCGCGCACGCCAAGCAATCGCGCTCCCTTAGCCGCCCAGTCCCGCGAAGAGCCTGAGCCATATTCCTTGCCGGCAATCACCACCAGCGGCACGCCCGCTTCGCGGTACTTCACCGCCGCGTCGTAGATCGCCATTTTTTCCCCGCCCGGAAGGTACAGCGTCCAGCCGCCTTCCGTGCCCGGTGCCAGCTGATTGCGCAGCCGGATATTTGCAAACGTGCCGCGCATCATCACTTCATGATTGCCCCGTCGCGCCCCGTAGGAATTAAACTCATGCGGCTTCACGCCATTGGCGATGAGATATTTGCCCGCGGGCGAATCCGCCGGAATGGAACCGGCGGGCGAAATATGATCCGTCGTTACGCTGTCGCCGAGCACCGCAAGCACCCGCGCGCCATGAATGTCCGCCAGCGCCGGTGGCGTCTTCGGCATATTCTCGAAATACGGCGGCATCTTGATGTATGTAGATTTTGGATCCCACTTGTAAATGTCGCCTTGCGGAACCGGCATGGACTTCCAGTGCGCGTCACCTTCATACACCTGCGCATATTCTTTGCTGTACTGCGCCGTGGTAACCGCCGCTCGAACCGTTTTTTCGATCTCTTGCGGCGATGGCCAGATGTCTTTCAAAAAAACCGGCTTGCCCGTCGTATCGTTCCCCAGCGACTCAGTGGTGAGGTCCACGTCCATGCGCCCAGCGAGCGCATAAGCCACTACCAGCGGCGGCGATGCCAGATAATTCGCGCGAACCAGCGGGTGAATGCGTCCTTCAAAATTTCGATTGCCGCTCAGCACCGCCACGGCAATCAGATTGTTGTCCTTGATGGCCGCCCCGATCGGTTCCGAAAGCGGGCCGCTGTTGCCGATGCACGTCGTGCATCCATACCCGACCAGGTGAAAATTCAATTTTTCGAGAAACGGGGTGAGCCCCGCAGCCGCCAGATAATTCGTCACCACTTTCGAACCCGGCGCCAGGCTGGTTTTTACCCACGGCTTCACGTGCAAGCCGCGCTCCACCGCTTTTTTCGCCAGCAGGCCCGCGCCCAGCATCAGCGATGGATTCGAAGTATTCGTGCAGCTGGTAATCGCTGCGATGACCACCGAGCCGCTCGAGAGATCGAACGAGTCGCCATTGTTTCGAACGCTCACGTGTTTGTCCGGCGTTCCTTCCACGACTTTCGCAAAAGATGCCTTTGCCTGCCGCAACGCCACGCGATCCTGCGGCCGCTTCGGCCCGGCAACCGTGGGCTCCACGCTCCCGAGGTCCAGTTCCAGCGTGTCGTTGAACAGAGGCTCTGGAGTTGTGTCATTGCGGAAGAGCATCTGTTCCTTGCAGTAGGCCTCGACAAGAGCGATGTGTTCCTGCGAACGCCCGGTGAAGTGCAGGTACGCGAGCGTTTCCGCATCCACGGGGAAATATCCCATGGTCGCGCCGTATTCCGGCGACATGTTGGCGATCGTTGCGCGATCCGGAACGCTCAAACTGGACAAGCCCGAACCAAAAAATTCCACAAATTTTCCGACCACGCCCTTCTTCCGCAACATCTCCGTGACCGTCAGAACCAGATCCGTCGCCGTCGCGCCTTCGCGCAGCCGTCCGTGCAGCCGGAAACCCACCACTTCGGGAATGAGCATCGAAGACGGCTGGCCCAGCATCGCCGCCTCTGCTTCAATCCCGCCAACGCCCCAGCCGAAAACGCCGAGCGCATTAATCATCGTAGTGTGCGAATCCGTTCCCACCACGGAATCCGGATACGCTTCCGTTCTGCTGCCGGAGGGCACCGCGCAGACCACGCGCGCAAGATATTCCAGGTTCACCTGGTGGCAAATCCCCGTGTCCGGCGGCACCACTTTGAAATTGTTAAATGCCGTCTGGCCCCAGCGAAGAAAAGCGTAGCGCTCCACGTTGCGCTGAAATTCCAGTTCGGCATTCAGCCCGAACGCATTCGAATTGCCGAAATTATCCACTTGTACCGAATGATCGATCACCAACTCAGCCGGAAAAAGCGGATTGATTCGCCTGGGATTCCCGCCCATTTTCGCGAATGCTTCCCGCATGGTAGCGAGATCGACCACCGCCGGCACGCCCGTAAAGTCCTGCAGCAGCACGCGCGCGGGCATGAACGCAATCTCTTTTTCCGCAGCGCCCGGCCGCCAGCCCGCCAGAGCGCGAATATCCTCCGCGTGGACAAAGCGCCCATCCTCGCAGCGCAACAGATTTTCCAGGAGAATGCGCAGCGAGAACGGCAGCTTCGCTATGTCGCAAACGCCCTGCTTCTCCAGAAATTCCAGGCGGTGAATGTCGAAGCTCTGCGCGCCGACATTGAGTTTGTCGCGTGTGCGGAATGAATTCCCCGCGTTAATGGCCATTCAGGCGGTCCTTTCGCTGTGCTACCCAGCCTTCTATGATAACCGAAATCGATTCCGTGCGCCGTGCGGCTATACTGGTAGGGACGTGAACATTGTCCTGATTTCGACCTACGAGCTCGGCCGGCAGCCCTTCGGCTTGGCTTCGCCCGCCGCGTGGCTGCGGAAGCGCGGGCACCGCGTCGTCGTGCTGGACCTGGCGCGGCAGGAGCTCGACGAATCCGCGGTACGCGATGCCGCGCTGATCGCCATCTATTTACCGATGCACACCGCTACGCGACTGGCCGTGCAATTGATTCCATCGCTGCGCGAATTGAATCCGCGCGCGCACCTCTGTTGCTACGGTCTCTACGCGCCCATGAATGTGGATTATCTTCGTACGCTCGGCGTGTCCACGTTTCTTGGCGGCGAATTCGAAGAAGGGCTCGTGCATCTCGCCGGGCGCCTCGCGGTGGATGGAGAGCAGAGCCCGGAGCAACAAACCGAACCATTCATTTCGCTCGCGCGCCTCTCGTTCGAACTGCCGGACCGTTCCGGAATGCCACCCATCGAAAAATACGCGCACCTGATAGTCCCCGGCGACGGTTATCGCATCGTCGGCTCGACAGAGGCCAGCCGCGGCTGCAAACATCTTTGCCGCCACTGCCCGATCGTGCCCGTGTACAAAGGCGTCTTTCGAATCGTCAGCCGCGACGTTGTTCTCAAAGATATTCGCCGCCAGGCCGCCGCCGGCGCGCAGCACATTTCCTTCGGCGATCCCGATTTTTTCAACGGCATCCGGCACGCCATGGAACTCGTCGAAGACTTCCATTGCGAATTCCCAAATCTGACCTACGACGTGACCATCAAGATCGAGCACCTTCGCAAATATCAGGAGCACTTGCCGGCACTCCGCGATACCGGCTGTCTTTTCGTCATCAGCGCGGTGGAATCCGTCGACGACGCCGTTCTGGAATTCCTCGACAAAGGCCATACCCGCGAAGATTTCCTCCACGTGGTCAAGATCTTCCGCGAACTCGGCATGACTCTCCATCCGACGTTTGTGCCTTTTACTCCCTGGACCACGCTTGATGGCTACCTCGAATTGCTTCGCGTTTTGCACCAGCAATCTCTGACTGAAAATGTCGCACCCATCCAGCTCGGCATTCACCTGCTCATCCCGGAAGGTTCGCGAATGTTGGGATTGGAAGATGTGCGCCGCCTGATCGGGCCGTTTGATCCGCAGTTGCTGGCGTACCCATGGAAGAATCCAGATTCGCGCTTGGATGCGCTTAGTGAAACCGTGCAGGAGATCGCCGCCGCGGCCGAGCGCCAGCAAGAATCGCGTCACGCCACATTCGAACGCATCTGGAGAGCGGCACACGCTGCGGCGGGTCTCCCCGCCCCCGCCATCGCCGCCACGCAACATTCTGGCCTTAGCGTCCCCTATCTCAGCGAACCGTGGTATTGCTGCGCTGAGCCCACCCGCGACCAGCTGGTATCGATCGGCAGCGTGAAACCGAAAGCGAAAGCCGTGCTCGCCACCGCCGCCGGTTTTGTCTGATTTCCGTCCGGAAGATTATTGCGCATGACCACTTCACCCAAACGCTTGCTGCTCTTCACCGCGAAACTCGGTTATCAGACTCGCAGTTTTGAAGAAGCCGCGCTCAAACTTGGCGTTCAACTCGTCTACGTCACCGACCGCTGCCACCAACTCGAAGACCCCTGGGGCGACCGCGCCATCGCCGTCCATTTCGAAAGTCCGGAAGTGGCCGCGTACACCGTGATCGAAGCGATGCGCGGCCAGAATATCGACGGGATACTTGCTCTCGGCGACCGTCCCGCTGCTGCTGCCGCGTACGCTGCGCGAGGGCTGGGCATCCGCTACAACCATCCCGCCGCAGCGGAGGCTTGCCGCAGCAAACTGCGCATGCGCGAAGTTTTTCGGGACGCCGGCCTGCGTGTGCCTTGGTTCCGCGATCTTCCGATCAGCCCCACGCCGGAGCCCGCACTCTTAGGCATCCAGTTCCCGTGCGTGCTGAAACCACTCTCGCTATCGGCAAGTCAAGGCGTTGTCCGCGCGAACCATCGCGAAGAATTCCTGGCTGCTGCCGTTCGCCTCCGCCGGTTGCTCGAATCGCCGGAAATTCGTTCGATCCGCGAGCCGTACCTCGATCGCATGCTGGTAGAAGGCTACATCCCCGGCAGGGAAGTGGCAGTTGAAGGCCTGCTCACCGACGGGCGCCTCCGAGTCTTGGCAATCTTCGATAAACCTGACCCGCTCGAAGGCCCTTATTTCGAGGAAACCATTTACGTCACGCCGTCGCGGCTCTCCGAAGCCGAACAGCGCGCCGTCGAACAGCGCGCCGGCGATGCTGCGCGCGCGCTTGGGCTTTCGCACGGCCCGATTCACGCGGAGTTTCGAATTCATGACGACGGAATCTGGCCACTCGAAGTTGCCCCTCGCCCCATCGGGGGGCTCTGCGCCCGCGCTCTTCGATTTGTTTTTGGAACAGAAGAAACGATCGGGCTGGAAGAACTGCTCTTGCGCCACGCGCTCGAACTCCCAGGAGCGAACGCCCCGCGTGAATCACCCGCCTCCGGGGTCATGATGATTCCTGTCCCTAAGAGCGGAATGCTGGAAGCCGTCGCCGGCGAGGACTCGGCACGCGCTGTGCCAGGAGTATCTGATCTGCTTATCACTGCGCGCCTGCACGACTACATTGCCGCCTGGCCCGAGGGTTCAAGTTATCTTGGGTTTCTGTTCGCCAGGGGAGCCACTCCGGCAGAAGTAGAGCAAGCCATCCGCACCGCTCACGAAAAATTAGCTTTCACGATTACGCCACGCCTGCCCGTCGAACATCCCGCAGCGCGCCGCATGTCCAGCTAGGGGGATTAACCTTTTGCCTTCGGTGGGACGTAGCCTTCCGGCAATTTCGAGCCTTCCCCGAAGAAAAACTGCTCCATCTGCTCTTCCATGATTTTCTGTGAGTTGGGATCCAGCGGATTCAGCCGGTATTCGTTCATCACCATCTTGGAGTGTTCCAGCCACAGCTTCCACGCATCTTTCGAAACGCTCTCATACACGCGCTTGCCGATCTCGCCCCGCCAGGGGATACGATCCAGCCCCGGCAACTCCTTGCCGAACTTGACGCAGTGCACCATGCGCGTGCCGGGCTTCACCGGTTCGCTGGCCGCCGGTGTTGGACTACAAGATTCGTCCGCCATTCGCATCTCCCGACAGAATTCGTCCACTTCACCTTACTGCAACTTCACGGAAATTCCTAGCCACCGGCCGCTCCGCACAGTGAGTCCACTCAAACTGCCGGGGGTACCATCGCAGATCTCAAACTATGTTTTAACGACGGAGCCAAAAAAGCGTACTCTAGGGCGCTGAAACTTGAGCCTTTTGAGTGTTTGCGATCATCTATAGGAAGGTTGCGCTCGCAAGCTTACGCAGGTCCAAAGACCGGAGGCGCTGTGCCCTTGGCTGAAATCACCACTTTATTCTGGGACATTGGCGGCGTCGTCCTCACAAACGGATGGGATCACGTATCGCGAAAGGAAGCCGCGAATACGTTCCATCTGGACTGGGACGAATATCGCGACCGCCACGATCTCTCCTTTCCCGCCTTCGACGCCGGGCTCATCACTCTTAACGAATACTTGGATCGCACGTTGTTCTATCGCCCGCGTTCCTTCACCCGCGAAGAGTTCACCGCGTTCATGTTCGCGCAATCGAAGGAATATCCGGATACTCGCGCCATCCTCGATAAACTCTCGGCTTCCGGCAAGTACTTCATCGGCGCCATCAATAACGAGCCGCTCGAACTCAACCAGTTTCGAATCGAGGCCTTTCATCTTCGCAAGAATTTCCTGGTTTTCTTTAGCTCCTGCTACGTGCGCTCGCGCAAACCCGAAGAATTGATTTTTCGCGTGGCCCTCGAAGTTACCCAGCGCCCGCCAGAACAGTGCGTTTTCATCGATGACCGCCCGCTGAATCTCGAAAGTCCGCGGCGGCTGGGCATGAACACCATCCATCACCAGAACGCCGAACAATTGCGTTCCGAGCTTGGAAAATTTGGCGTTGCGGTATAGTTTTGAGGGTCACGTTTTCAATCGGAACGAGACGCACTTCACCGGGAGAAAAAAAATGGCCGCGGATAGTAGTCGTTCCGGTTCAGGATACGGATGTGTCGCCGAGCCCTGCACCGTAATTCTTTTTGGTGCCTCGGGCGACCTCGCCAAACGCAAAGTTATTCCCGCGCTGTACGATCTGGCGATTCACGATGCTCTGGGGCCGCGCTATGCGCTGGTAGGCTTTGCGCGCACGCCCATGACCGACGAAAGTTTCCGCGCCACCGCGGGCGAAGCCGCGAAAAGCATTTCCGAAGTCGGGCCCATTGATCCCAAACAGTGGGACGGGTTTGCCTCCAACCTTTTTTACAGTCCCGGCGACTACAACAATCCGGATGCCTACGCCCAGCTCGCCAAGCGCCTCGTGGAACTGGAATCCTCGAAGAATCTCGGCGGCAATCGCCTTTTTTATCTTTCCACGCCCCCCGAAGTCTATCCCGACATCGTCGAACAGCTTGGCCGCGCGGGCCTTGCCCGCCCGTGCTCGCCGAATTCCTGTACGCGCATTATCATTGAAAAGCCTTTTGGCCGGGACCTCGCGTCCGCCAGGGAATTGAACCGCATCGTCCTGAGCGTCTTCGAAGAGCAGCAGGTCTATCGCATCGATCATTACCTCGGCAAAGATACAGTTCAAAACTTGCTCGTCCTGCGCTTCGGCAACGGCATATTCGAACCGCTCTGGAATCGCAATTATGTCGATCACGTGCAAATCACCGCGGCCGAAACGCTAGGCGTCGAGCGCCGCGGCGGTTTTTATGAAACCGCCGGCGCCCTCCGCGACATGATTCAGAGCCACGTTTTGCAGCTCACCTCACTGGTCGCCGTGGAACCTCCCGCATCCTTCGACGCCAACGCCGTGCGCAACGAAAAACTGAAAGTGCTCCAGTCCATCCGTCCCTTCAACCTGGAAATGGTTGCGCAATCCGTTGTTCGCGGCCAGTATGCGCCTGGGAAACTTGGCGACAAGCCCGTGCCCGGCTACCGCCAGGAACCCAATGTCAATCCCAATTCCCGCACCGAGACTTTTGTCGCCGCCAAATTGTTGATCGACAATTGGCGCTGGGCCGGCGTTCCGTTTTATCTGCGCACCGGCAAGCGCCTTGCAAAACGCACCACGGAAATCATGATCGAGTTTCGCCGCGCTCCGCACATGGTTTTTCGCGAACGGGAAGTGGAGCCCAACCGCCTGGTCCTAAACATTCAGCCCGATGAAGGCATTTCCGTTTCTTTCGGCGCAAAACGCCCGGGAACGGAAATGAGTATTGGCAACGTTACGATGAATTTCAGCTATCGCGAAGGCTTTGGCGGCGCATCGCGCAGCGCGTATGCCACACTCCTCAACGATTGCGTGCGCGGCGACGCCACGCTTTTCGATCGCGGCGACAGCGTGGAAGCCGCGTGGTCGCTGGTGGATCCCATCCTTGACGTGTGGAGCGCGGCGCGGACCGGCACTGTGCCACAATATCCATCGGGAAGCTGGGGGCCGCGGGAATCCGAAGTTCTGCTCGAACGCGACGGCCGCCAGTGGTACAACCCATAGCTGTTGCTATAATTGGTTCTTTAAATCGATTGAAGGAATTCGGGGGCAACCAGTGATTCTCGCGGGAGACGTTGGCGGCACGAAGTGCAATCTGGCGCTTTTTTCGGAAAAAGGCGGCACGCTTACGCCGGTCTTCAAGCAGCGTTTTGCGAGCAAGGAATTTGCGCGGTTCGATCTCATCGTCAAAGAATTCTCCCGCCAGGCCGCCGATCGTCTGGGCAGCGAACGCGTCATCGCCGCGGGATTCGGCATTGCCGGCCCGGTGATCAACGGCATCGTGCGAGCAACGAATCTTCCGTGGATCGTCGAGACTAAAACGCTAATCCAGGAACTGAACGTTCCCCACGTGGTGCTCCTGAACGATCTGGGTGCCACCGGGCACAGCCTCGAGCATCTTCCTCCGGAAGATTTCTGCGTGCTGAATGCCGGCGCCCCGGAGCCGGGCGGAACGCGCGCGCTGCTCGCGGCAGGCACCGGGCTTGGCCAGTCCATCCTGGTGTGGGATGGCGGCCGATACCGCGTGGTGCCTTCCGAAGGCGGGCATTCTGATTTCGCTCCGCACACGGAACAGCAGATCGAACTCCTGCGCTTCATGCGGCGCCGCTATCCTCAGGTGAGCTGGGAGCTAATTCTTTCCGGGCGCGGCTTCCGTACCCTCCATGAATTCCTCGCGCCCAACGTGAAGCACGCCTCGTTCGAAGATCCCGATGCCGATCCTGCTCCGGAAATTACGCGCCGCGGTCTGGATAAATCGTGCCGCGTGTGCGCCGACACGCTGGATCTCTGGACGGCCATCTATGGCGCGGAAGCAGGGAATCTGGCGCTGAAAGTTCTGGCGCTTGGCGGCGTGTATGTTGCCGGCGGCATCGCCGTGAAAATTCTCGAGAAAATCAAAGACGGCATTTTCTTTCATGCCTTCAAGGACAAATGGAAATTTGAAGGGCTCCTGAGCAATATCCCTGTGTCCATCGTCCTCAACGAATCCGCTCCTCTCCTTGGCGCCGCCTATGAAGCTTTGGCCGCTGTCGATAAATAGCCCCGCCTCCTGTTATCTCGCCTCGAAACACTTTTCTTCGAACTGCTTTCTCAGCTGAGGCGTGCTTGCTACGCTTACGCCAGTGGCTCTCCTCGAAGAACAATTCGGCGAGTGGAAACCGGTTTCGCGCGGCGCGGGTATCGGCTGGCTCGTGTGCTACGCGCTGTTTCTTCTTTATGCGTTCTTTAACACCTCCGGATTTCTGTTTCCCGACTTCGTCAACCTGATCATTCACGAGGGCGGGCATTTTTTCTTCAGCTGGTTCGGCCACACCATCATGATTCTTGGCGGAACGCTCGGCGAATTGCTGGTGCCGCTCCTGTGCGCCGCGGGTTTCTTCTGGCAGCGCGAAGCCACCGGCTTTGCGTTTTCGCTCTTCTGGTTCTTCGAGAACTTTCCCTACATCGGCACCTACATGGCCGACGCCCGCACCTCCGCCCTGCCGCTGGTCGGCTCTGAAGAGAGTGACTGGACGATTCTCTTCACCCAATGGGGCCTCCTCGCCCAGGACCAGAAAATCGGCGGCGTGATGCGCACGCTCGGCTGGCTCGGCATGCTTGGAACGATGGCCTGGTTAGCGTACCGAACGCGCCAAGACGCAGCGGCAAATTCATAAACCCTCCTTCGGTTCGCATTAGTTCCACAATGGGAATTGTTGGTATACACCCGGCAGTTTTCGTAAGAGTGGCAAGCAAAGAACTTACAGGATACGGAACTTGGAAGAGTGTGTAAGCGACTGAAAACACGGGGCGAAAAATCGTCAGAATGTCGGGACGTTTTAACGTCGAAACGTCCAGAAAAAGCCGGAGGGCCCCAAGCGCGGAACGTAGAGACGTCGAAAGCTCTGGCACCCACCCCCTGTTTTTTGTAAGTGTTGCATCTAAAGGAGTTAGGGATTGCGTAAGTCGTTTGTTTGCAACACATAGAGGATGGTTGCGTATGTGTTGCAACGAAAGGATTTAGTGGGGCGATGTGTTGGCGAGAAAGTAACTGGGCGGGATGCGAAGGTACTGGGGGAGTTTGAAGGACTGCCTGGAGGGCGGACATAAAGGGCAAGCACGCGCAATGGCGGGTGCCAAGGCAACCCAAAGAGTATAGCACATGGGTACCTATTGTCAAGTAATTACTGCTAAGTGGCTTGCCTGCAGCGAGTTGGCTCAAAGAGCGATAGGGGCGAGGACAGGTCAGGAGCTGGCCTTCGAAAACAGCATTGATTCGCGATGGACATTTCCTCGAAAAAACGGAAACGTCCCGTCTGCGCCCGGTTCCCCGGTCGCACTCAGGAGCTCAGTAGACTCAACAAGGTCTGAGTTTCTTCCGGATTTCATCGATAAATGCCGGCTCGGACGAGTAGTCGGTCTGCAAGACCCTCCGAGTAAGGCAAACGTCAATGTTTAGCAGGCTCAAATAATCATTTTCCGCTTCTTTGTGCAGAATCGCCAAGTGTTCTTGAGCGTGGAGTGTAGCGGATGGAAGTTGAGCAGTCAGTTGGACTTCGAGCGTCGGTTCGCCTTTCCAGATGGCGTGGAGCGCATTTAGGGTGGCAGATATACACCTCTCGTCGCATCCAGTCCGCTCAAGCACTTCGGCCGCAGCATGGCGGACATCAAATGGTTGCCCGATCCATAGAAGGGGCCTCAAGGTGTCTCGGTCGAAAAAAGGCTTACCTTCCAGTGTCTTTATAGCCGCTATCCTCGAGTCAGGCGAGACGTTTCTTTCTTGTGCCAACCTTACGAGGCGCTCCGTCGCGCCTGGGGAGCGGTATTCGGCGAGACGCCTCACGCTGGTCAGGTCTCCCCCGCTTGCGAATGCGTATAGGTCATCCAATTCGTTTCTCCGGGTAACCAGGACTCTCCACCAGACGAAGCTGGTAATGACCACGACAGAGAAGGCCACAAGAGCAAACACATGAACGCGTTTCATGTTTGGCGGCATTTTGATTTCTCCGAGCTTTGCACAGGGTATCCCTAATCGGCGTATCTTGTCTCGATGGCTAAAGCAGAATACGTATTCCCGTCCGAATTCTGTTTGTCAGTAGACGTTCTGCGATGTAGCTGACCGCATGGAGATCGTAACTTAGGCAGAGCAATCCGTCCCGCCCTCCTCTTCGCATTTTCTCTTGCGTTCTTCCTCCTCTTTTTTCTTCTTTTCCTCTTCATCCCGCTTCCTCTGCTCAGCTTCTACCGCGAGCAGAATTTCCCAGTATCGAATGTCGCCGCTGGACACAAATCTGCTCTCTGCCTCACTGTGCAAGGCAATAAGTCTTTCCGGGGTCAAGTTCCCTAGATTGAATGAAATGGCACTCGTTATTTCCTCTGGCGAGCCAGTCATCCGCCATTCGGCATAGCCGCTTCTTCGCGGATCCGATAAGAACCAAGCTCCCGGCTTTAATCCAAACTGTATCGATGCCGTCGTCTGCGCGCCGGAGCCCTCGAAGTCTACAGAGACAGACCACATTGCCTGCGACTTCATGAAGTAAGCACCCGTCGCCGGACCCTCAGCGGGGTGCGCGGCTCCTGGAAGAACGAAAGAGTCTTGACCGCGGGCGACCGACTTCATCCAAGGCCTTCCCCCTATGCCTGGGATGGCTTTTGCCAACACGAGGATCCATGCGAATGGGTCGATCTCTTCGCTCTTCTGGATGTACGTCGTTACCGTATAGGTTCCAATGTCGACCACCACGTTTCCGTCGGGGTCAATGAATCGAAGTGGGTTGTCCAGTGCATATACATATCGATTAAGTGACTGCGGATTACCAACGTCGAATGCACCAACGTCTGGCGAAATAAAGCGGCCCAAAGCAGAACTATCAAATCTAGCACCGAAGTTGTCTAGGCCGGATTCGGAGTCACGTTCCTTGCCTGTGAATTTGTAGTTTTGGGGGCAGGTGTTGGTTAAGGAGCGTTCGCCACCGAAGGGATAGAAGTCGGCGTCATAGCAGGGATTGGTCTGGCCGGATTGGACGAGGGTCCGCGAAGAGCGGAGTTGGTCTGAGAAGTAGTAAAAGACGTTATTCGAGGAGTCGCGGCGTGCGATTCGCTTTGCGCCGAAGAAAATGTACTCGTTGAAGCTTGCATTGTTGGTGTTGCCGGCGAGGTCGGTTTCGTCGAGGGTGTCGCTACCCAAGCCGTACCAGTAGATCTTGCCGCTGGACTTTTGGACGCGCTTGCCGTCGCCGTCGTAGGCGTAGGTCACGCCGGCGGTGGCAGTGAGCTGGTTTTCCGCGTTGTAGGTATACGTGGCGATGGATGGAATGGCGGTGAGGTTGCCCGCAGTATCGTAGGTGTTTCCGCTGATGCGGTTCTGCGGCGTGGCCATGAGATTCAGAAGCTCTTCATTGGAGCAGGTGTAGCCTGAGATGCGGCCGATAGTGAGGAGATTGCCCCAAGGGTCGTAGCCAAAGGCTTCATCCCAGCAAGTTCCACCAGCGGTGGAATTGGTCTTTGCCGAGGAGATGCGGTTGAGCGAATCGTAAGTGAAGGATTGCGAGCGAGTGGTGTCGCGATTGTTGGTAATGCCAGTGACGTCGCCGTTGTTGGTAGTGCCCACGCTAAAATTATAAGTGAAATCAAAAATGTTGCCCGTAGCGGTGTCCGCGCAATTTGCCGGTGCGGTACCGGAACTTTTGACCGAAATGCGGCAGGGTTGGAGGCGGTTGTTGAAATAGAGAGTGGAGATGAGGCTGGCGCCATTGGTGAGCGAAGAAAGGGCGCCTGTTGCGTCGTAGGCAGCGGTTGTGGCGTAGTTGATGGGGCCGGTGGAGTCTATGGCAGAAAGGGCGCGAGCGGCGCCGTCGTACGTATAGGTGACGATTCGTCCGCTGGGATAGGTGAGGGTGGCGGCGGAGCCAACTAGATTGTGTTGCATGATGGCTGACTTGGTGACGCTGTTCGTGGTGCGGGCATCGGTGAGCTTCCAGCCTGTGCCGGCGGTAATGTCGTAGCTCCACGCTTCCGCTCCAGCGGAGTCGCACATGCCCGTGCGTTTTCCGATGCCGTTGCCGATCGTTAGTGTCGGCAAGGTGCAGCCGGCGGGCGCGATGGCGTCGTAGCCGTATTTCACGGTCGGGGTGGAATCCGAGTAGGATTTCTGCGTCAGGCGGTCAAGGACGTCGTAGGAATAGGTTGTGATAACGGTGGCCGTGCCGGTTTGGTTGGGGGCCGGCGCGCTTTTGGTGGAGCGGTTACCGTTTGCGTCGTAGACATAGGTAGTCGGCACGGCTACGAAGGGGCTTACAGGCTGGATGTTCGATTCTGGATTGGTGGAACTCGTGAGCCTTGAGAGGGAGTCGTAGACGTAGGTGCGGGTGCGCCAATTACTGGAGTTGGGGTCGCCGCCCTTCTGATTCACGGTCAAGAGGTTGTCAAGCAGGTCGTAGGTGTAGTCGGTTTCATAGTTGAGGCTGGTAGGGTCCTCGAAGACTTGAGTAACGCGACCGAGGCCATCGGAAACGGTCTTCCGCGACTTGCCAGCTTGGTCCTTAATCGTGATCGTGTTTCCAGAATAAGTGGTGAAGAGATCGTTTGTGGGGGAAGCGGTGGGACAGACGTTTCCGGTGGGGAGCGTACCATCCGGGGGAACGACGAGACAGGTGCGGCCGATGGCGTCGTAGTAAAAGGTAGTTGTGCCGTCGGTGGGAGAGGAAGCGCTGCGGTGGGGATTGGATTTTGTGCGGACGCGCCCGAGGGCATCGTAGGTCATATTGGTGATGTCGGTGCCGGAGGGGTCGCTGGTGAGTTGAGTCTGAACGACATGGCCAATGCCGTCCATGGCCGTTAAAGCGACGAGATTGGTGCTGGAGGTAATCTTCTTCGTAGCTGTGGCACTTGGTGAGGGAGTCGCTTGATTGTAAGCAGCGTCGTTATAGGAAATAGTGGTTTGGCCGCCGTCTGGCGTATTGGTCTGCGTAGGCCGGGCGAGGGAATCGTTGTAGATGTAAGTCGTACTTAGGGCGTTGGGGTCTTTTGAGATCGTTAGCTGGCCATTGTTGAAATCGTAGGTGAAGTTTTGAGTGTGGCCGAGGGCGTCGGTGATTTTGGTGAGGAAGGCGTTGGTATTGGAGGTGGGAGTGTAGCTGACGTTTACGCCGCCGGAAAGGGTGGTGTAGCTGTCGGCGTACATGTAGGAAGTCGAGTGGTTTGAGCCGGTCATGTCGCTGCAGGTGGAGTTGCCGCAGGCGTCCAGCATGGTCAGAATCTGACCGGTTTCGTCGTAAGTGAAGGTGGTGGTGGAGTCAGTGCAGCTCTGAAGGCACTTGCGCGTGATGGTGGTGGCGTTGCCGCGATTGGTGGTGGAGGAGGGAGCGTAGTTTGTTTCGTCGTGGGTTCCGGTGGGGAGGCCGCTCACAAGGGTGGTCGAAGCGTTCCCTATCGCGCCGCAGACGGTGGTCCCGTTGTCAAAGAGAGTGTCGGTCTCGGCGACGGTAGTGGAGCCAGTGCCGTCAGTCACAACCGTTTTGCAGGGGTGATCAAAGCCTCCGGCATAGGTGTTTATTGTCTTGCGTGTTGGTGAGGATTGCCCGAAATCGTAGTCGTCCTTTTCCGCAAGGAGCCCGCCGGTCCATGTATAGGTAACCTGGGAAGCCTGGCCGGTTTCAAGGACGGTTTGTTCGCTTGCGATCTCATATTGGTCATGCCACGTCTTGTTGACGGTGCGGAGCGTAGTTCCGCTGGTGCCCTTGTAGACGATGGTTTGCTCTTGAGGAATCTGAGTACCGAAACGGTTGGGGATCCACACGGAAGAAGTGGATATGCTTACGGGAGAGTATGTGTAGATCGTCTGGAAAGTTGTTGCATTAATGAGATCGTGGTTTGTGACGGTGGTCTGCTTACTGGTCCATTTGGAGTAGTCGCTTGGATTCCATGTGGTGCTATAGGTGAAATCCTGTTGCTCGGCGATGGTGGTTCCATCATAGCTAACGTAACGATGGGCAATCGCGGGCGTGTCATAGTTGTAAAGGCATTGCTGAGGATTGCCGTTGGCATCGACGACGGCGGCAAAATCGGACCGTGTGTTCAGGCCCCACGTATAGCTGACATACCCGCCGGTCGGATAGGTAATCTTGCTCAACAAACCATACACCGGGTCGTAAGTGAACGTATAGTGCTTGCCATTGGGAAGAGAAATTGCGGTGACGACGGGCAGGACAGCCCCACTGGGACCCGAGAAGAAGCCAGAGCACCCAAAATGGCCCGAATTATCCCAAGTAGAACCCGGCGAATACGTTGGCGATACCGTACCCCAGGTGAGCGTGTATGGTTGCGTGAGGCCGGAAACTGAAATGGTGTTGCCGGTCGCGCCGAAGCCAGAGGAAGAGAGGGCAGTGCGGCCCAGCGTGTCCTTTACGGTGAAAGAGCCAGTACAATCGGGAGCGGTGACCGAAATGATGTTTCCATTGCGGTCTTCGATGGTGGCAGGCAGAACCGAACCGGGAACATCCTGCAAGCCCCCGCATCCGTCTCCGGACCCCACGTTAAATGTGTAAACCGTACCCCCGAGGCTGTTGACTTTAAGGGGCGAGCCAAATCCCGTGATAGACGCCGAATAAAAGTCGGTAGTGTCAGTGGTTCTGTCTACGTCACCGATGCAGGTCCGCGGTCCACTGCCAAAACCGATCAGTCGTCCAAATGAATACCGGCTGCCAGAAGGATCCTGGAATACATAGCCGGTTGAGGCATAGCATGTGGGAAAGCCAGTTGTGGTGTGAGACACCATGATATCAGTGCCTAAGGGGGTGGCATACGACCAACCGTCCTGGTTCAGGTATTGAGTGGTTTGTACCATATAGGCGTTTCCGCTTCCGTCACCCTGTGGCGTGTAAGTGCCGTTTGAATCGTAGGCGAAGGAAAAAGGGATCGTGAGGCGGCGGCCCGGCGGCACAGGGACTTGGAGCCGAAGGCTGACGGAGCCGTTAGGGGGGGAGACCGTTTCTCCCAGCATGCGGATGTAATCGTGGCCCGTACCTTGGATAGGCGTGGAAGTGCCGTTGTTGACTTCGGTGATTTGGGCTCGAGTCGAGAGACTGACGACTAGGCTGAAAACCAGGGAAAACAGCAGACGGAAAGACGCGGGGACCACTCGCATGGGACCTCCAAGAAGCTGAGTGTGCGGGAACGTAGCAAGCGAGTTTATGGCTGTCAAGTGAATTGTCGGCGACTCTTAGAGCGCGAGATTTAGCGGGAGGCGGAAGGGGGCGTGGAGGCGGAAGCGGAGGCTGCGGAGGCGGACGACGAAGAGGAAGAAGACGCGGCCGAGGGAGCCACGGTGTCGGTGGTGGCGGAGGCGGCGGCGGCGCGGTAGCGGACGACGAGGAGGGTTAGGTCGTCGGCCTGGTGGGCGCCGCGGGCGAAGTTTTCTACGGATTCGAGGACACACTTCTGGATTTCTTCGAGCGGGCACTCGGCGAGGCCGGTGAGGACTTGCTTGAGGCGGGGCACGCCGTAAAGCTCGTCGTTGGGGTCCATGGCTTCGGTGACGCCGTCGCTGAAAAGGACGAGCGTGTCGCCGGGCTCAAGCTTGAGGCAGACGGCGGTGTATTCGGCTTCGGGAACGAGGCCGACGGGGAAAGAGCCCTCGGTGAAAGCCTCTTCGGCGACGCCGTTGCGGATGAGGAATGGGGAAGGATGGCCGGCGTTGATGAATTCGAGGTGGCCGTCGTCATCGAGAATGCCGAAGAACATGGTGGCGTAGCGGCCGACTTCGGCGTGGCTGCAGAGGAAGCGGTTGACGTGATTGATGACGCGGGCGGGATCGGTGCCCAGAGTCATGGCGGAAAGCGCGCCTTGGAGCATGGTGGTGAGTAGGGCGGCGCCGAGTCCTTTGCCGGAGACGTCGGCGATGAGGAAAGCGGTGCGGCCTTCGCTGACGGGAAAGACGTCGAAATAGTCGCCCCCGACGGACAAGCAGGGCAAGTTGTAGCCGTTGACGGCGAGATGCGGATATTCGCTGAAATCGCGCGGGAGCAGCCCCTGCTGAATGACGCGAGCGATATTGATTTGTTCCTCGAGGCGCTGGCGTTCGCGCTCGCTCTCGACGAGACGGGCGTTGTCGAGAATGCTGGCGGCGTCGGCGGCGAGGGCATCGAGGATCTGGCGGTCGAGCTTGGAGAAGGCCGCGGGGCGGCGCGAGTCCAGATAGAGGACGCCGAGAAGATCGCCGCGCTTGATAGTGGCCATGGATTCCTGAGTATTCGCGCGGGACATGCCGTAAAGAGGAATGACGACGACGGCGCGGAGTCGCTGGGCGACGATGCTCTGCGCAGCCTGCAAGTCCATATCGGCTTGCGCGAGGTCTTCGGTGATGACCGGAGATTGCTGCGATAGCGCAAGCTTGATGGCAGTCTGGCTGGGCGTGAGGCTTTCCGGTGGAAGGCGCAGGCCGCCGCTGCGGCGTGCCAGCTTTACTTTGAGTGCGCCGGTGGCGTCGGACTCGAGGAGGAGGCCGCGATCGGCGTCGGTGACGGAGATGGCGTGATCGAGCATGTGACCGAGGACAACGTCGAGAGGCAACTGTGAGTGCAGAAGAGAAGTGGCTTCGAGAAGACGCTTGAGTTTGACGAGGCCACCGCCGGTGGGCTCGGAACTGGTGATGTGCTCGATGCGCGTGAGGAGATTGGGAAGAGATGCTTCGTTAGGACCGGAGTTGGAACGGAAAACGATTTCGTAGGAATCGTCGAGGCCGAAACTGATGGCGTCGCCGTCCTGGAGTTCGCGGCTTTCGACTTTTTCGCCGTTGACGAAAAGGCCACGGCGCTGCCCCCGATCCTCGACGTAGAACCGGTTGGCTTCGATGACGATGGCGGCGCAGTTGCGGGAGATGCGGCGGTCGGAAAGCTGCAAGTGGTTACCGGTTTCCGCGCCGCGTCCGATCATGAAGGGAGTTTGGGTGATGCGCGCATAGCGGCGCGCGCCGTCAGGGGAGACGACTTCGAGAACGGCTTCACCGGCCAGAGGAACGGAGTCAGGCATGGTGTTGCACCAAGGCGGGCATTGTAGCACGCCAGGACAGGGAATCCGCGGCATGGGATAGGGAGGGCCCATGACCGAAACAGGGCGAGGCTTTGTTTCTGGGCGGAGAAGAATGTCATCAAAGATTGACTGGCGGATTGGCAAACTCGGGAGAAAACAAGGAGAGGGAGTGAGGAAAACGCCTCCAAAATTGAGATAAGAGCGCGACGATCCGCAACACGGAGGCAGGTCTGGATATGGCTACTTATCAACAATTGCTTGGCAGTTTAGTGGATTGCGAAGATTCACCGGTCCCTCAGCGGACGACATCACTGGCGAAGCCCGTGGGAGAAGTACGCTCGAAACATATCGCAACTGCGGGAGGGATAGCCGCGCTGTTTGGAGCGATTGCGGCAGTCCTTTTCTACTGGCAGCACTGGATCTGGGGAGGAATCTTCGGGCTGTTGACGATACTGATGGTGCAGGCGGCGTTTTCCTCGAAGCTGTGGGTGGCGGCGTGTCCGTATTGTTCCGCGGTGTTTGAGCCCCTGGCGGGGTTGAGTCCGGATAAAGAAGGAAAAACCGTGCAGTGCAAGAGCTGTTTCGAGTACTCGGTTTACTCGGGCGGACGGGTGCGGCCGCAGGATCCGAATTCAATCAGTGAAGTGCCCACGTTTGTGTCGCCCGTCTTCGAGAACGGAGTGTGGCCGAAGGGCTGCCTTGCTTGCGGAGCGCCACCGACCCGGCTCGATGAGGTGAAGGCCAGAAACGTGAGCATCGGAATGCTGGCCATGGGCCGGCTGTGGGTGACCAGCGGCAAAGCCAGCGGCATTCCCTATTGCGACGCGCACCGCGACGCGGTGGAGTTAAAGATCGACCAGCGGAAGAGAGTCACGCTGGAATGGTGTTCGTTGCGGATGATGCGGCGGTACCTGGCTGTGAACAAAAAGCTGGGCCGGAAACCGACGGGCCCAAAGTGGATTTGATCGAAAATGGCTGATCTGATGGCATCGTTCGAAACGGGATTTGAGCGGCCGTCGCTCGACAATCCCATCTTGTTCAGCCGCTATGCGGACGAAATTGCCGTGCGGATGGGACACTTGTATCCGGAACGAACAGGATACCGGATCAAAGTGGAGAAAAAAGAGGAAGACCCCAAGAAAAGAGAGTGGAACGTCGAGCTATTTCACGGCTGGTTCACGGGCGCGACGGTGGAGATCAAGCCGATTGAAAAAACGCCTCACCGAGTAAAAGTGAAGGTGCGATGGCACTCGCGGCTGCTGGCTGTGATGACGAAGGGGTTCGCGATTCTCACGCTGCCGCCGCTGATTATCATCTTTATTGCATTGGTGTTTTCGACGCGGCTGGGCTTCGCTCTGATCTTGACGGCGGTGATCGGAGTCCTTTGGGCCATCGCGGGTTCCATTGTGATGCTGCTGGTGGCGCGGATTTTCGCGGCCATTTTTGGGGAATGAATTCGACCGCAGTACGCGGATTGCGCTGGCCGACAAGATTCAGCAGTTTCCGCTGCCGCAAGCGGTAGAACCAAAACGGCGCTGAAGGCGTTCAGCGGGCGGCGGAGGAGGAAGCGGCGAGACGGCGGGTGACGTATTCGTCGACGTAGGCGGTGAAGAGATCATTCATGCGGTCGCAGACCGGGCCCAGGGGGATTTGGTGGCCAGCGATTTCGCCGACACTGATGAGGTTGCGGTTTGTTGAGGAAATGAAGACCTCGTCGGCGGAATAGAGATCTTCGGGGCGCAGAGCCTGCTCTACCATGGGGACACCCGTTTCCGGCGCGATTTCCATGAGGATGCCGCGGGTGACGCCTTCGAGGCAGCCGGAATTTAGCGGCGGGGTGAGGACCTTGCCGTCCTTTACGGCGAAAATGTTGGCGGAAGTACATTCGGCGACCTCGCCGCGTTCGTTGAGCATGACGACTTCGTCAAGACCTTCCTTGGCGGCTTCCGAAACAGCCCAAACATTGTTGAGCCAGGAGATACTTTTCACGCCGGCGAGCGGCGAAGCGGAGTGGCGGCCGTGTTCGCGCAGCGCGAGACGCACGACGTCGCGATGTTCCGGGAGCGGCGCGCTGTAGATGATCAAGTCGACTGGCGGCTGCTTTTCGTCGCTTTGCCAAAAACCCACAGCGTTATACACGAGATAAACGCGGGCGCAGCCGTCGGTGACTTTATTGGCGCGAATGACTTCGTGGAGATGGACGCGGACTTTGGCTGCGGTGTAGGGCATGGGGATGCGGGTGATGGCGGCGTCTTTCTCGAGGCGGCGCCAGTGGCGTTCATAAGCGAAGGCTTCGCCGCGAGAGATGCGCAGGGTGGTGAAGATGCCCCAACCGCAAATAAGGCCAGCCTGGCCGGGAGAGAGGCGGACCTTCTCCATGGGCAGGAGGCTCTCGTTGTGAAATGCGTTGGGGTGAATCACGCGCGCTTCCTCCGTGTTGCGCACAAAGGACTATTGTAACCGAAGTCCCACGGAGATGGACTGGAGACAGAGCAGATTAGGTGCAGGCGAAATAAATACGAAGAAAAGACTGGTGCCGGTTGCCGAAGAGCGGGGGATTTCAAGGAATGCAGCTGGCGGGGAGAAGCAGGACTTGGCCGGCGTAGATCAGGTTGGCATTGCGGATGGATGGATTCGCGTGGGCGATGCAAGCGGCATAGGAAGCGTGGCCGAGCTGGGATTGCGCGATCTGAGAGAGTGTGTCACCGGTGCGCACGGTGAACCTCGCGGGAGTCCGGAGCGAGAAACTCTGGGCTGGCAGAACAATTTGAGAACCCGCGACGATGTGGTTGGGATCAAGAATCCTGGGATTGGCGGAAAGCAATTCGTGCCAGCGGAAACCCTTGCCGAGATTCTGCTCGGCGAGTTTCCAGAGTGAATCGCCGGGCTTCACGGTAATCACATTTCGCTTCGCTGCAGTTGCGGTGGCAGGTGCAACCGAGGGAGCCACCGCTGGCGCAACCGGTGCCGGAGGTTGCGCGGGCACGAGGCGAGCTGCGGGTGGCCGCGAGGGGGCGATCATTGGAGGAGCGGTGAAGACCTTTGGGCGCGCGAATGGCGAACGCTTTACCGGCGGTTGATAGGGAGCGAAGTGCGGCGCGGCAAGCACAGGAGGCGCGGCGGGTTTGAAGGCATGAGGCTGGAGAGGTTGCATGGGCTTCGGCGAGGCGAGCACCGGAACATCGGAGAAGGGGAGATGGAACTTGGCGGACTGCTCGAGGCGCCGAGATTCTTTCAGTTTGCGGAAGCGGCGAGCCACGTCACCGAGAGGAGCGTCGGGAGGAAGCGACTGTGCGTCGAGAGCATCCGATGATTTTTCCGGGGCTGGAGAAGACTGCTGATTTTTTTTGGCGTCAAGCTCGGCGCGATCTTCCGGCGTAAGAATCTGAGCACGCTTCAGGTCTTCTTCGGTGTAAACGTGTTTGGATTTTTTCTGCTGGGATTCTTTGCGCGCACGTTCTTGCTTCGCGGCGCCGGCGACATCTTGAGCACGGCATTCCGCGGCAACAAAAAGAGCGCACGAGAAGATTAAAAAGCTTGGGAGGCAGAGCCGCAGCGCAGCTGAAAGGGATCTCACGGCTGTGGCTGGGCCCACGGACGATGGGGTCACGAGATCAGTTCTAAGCATAAAAACCGACCACGGGGGGACACCGCGTAAGAAAAACTATACCAAAAACCGAGGCTTTTGGGAATGCCCATTTTGGGATACCAGGTGGGGGCGAAGCTGGTCTTCGGGAGGCCTAAAAGCGTGCCTTTGGAGCAAGGGGGGACGGCCTCGCCCTTCGCGGGGTTCCCCGATGCACTCCAGTTTATTTTCGGGTTTACTGGATCTTGAACGTCACTCCGGAGATATCAGGGTTCGCCTGGATCCTCGAGATGTTCCAATCGAACTCGACCATTGAGCTGCCGCTGCCTAAGCCTTCTTGGTTGTACTTGATGGTCCATTGAGTCGGAAGCATCAGCTTGTTGACTTTTGTGAAGCCGCCGAAGTCTTCCTCCATTGTGAGGTTGGCTCCGCCGCCGATTGAGGACATCCCTGGGGTGGAGCCCATCTGCGCCTGGCTTTGCTCGGTGTAGATAGTTTTGACGTGGCGAAATGTATCGGGCTCAAAGAAGAGATAGACTTTCAGGTCGCCGGTTCCATGACGGGGATGATAGGAGACGCGGAAGAGTTCCTTGCCATCCACCTTTTTCAGGCCATCGACGTCCAGCTTGGCGTTGCGGCTCTGCCAGTCATAGAGCGGCCATGCGGTAGAAAGTGTGCCGCCGATCAAGCCTTCCTGGACAACTTCTCCGTTGTTATTGAGAAAATCCTCGAGCTGGGAACGCTGCCCGGGGACGATGAATCCGATAGTCTTCTTGTTGCCGTCGAATGCGTAAGATTCGCCAGGATAAGTTGGCTGATCGAATTTAGCCTGCATGATGAGCTTATGACCTTCGGAAACCATGGCGAAGGGACCGCCGGTTGCATCCGAGCCGCCCCTTAGAAACTTTGTCATGAGGTTGCCCTCCACGTTCAGAGATTTCAGGGCGGTGCGCGCCTCGGCAGTGCCGAGAGCGTCCAAGTGCTTACTGACCAACTCCTCTGCTTTTGGTTTGTCACTGGCGGGAACGGAAGGGCTGGTAAACCCAGCCAGAACAATGGCCGCAGCGAGCAACAGAGAAACAGAAAACAGGGTCTTTCGCATTAGGACCTCCCACTCTTCATAGACTAAATTGACGGGCGCTGATCATCCGAGGATCCGACCGTATTGCCCGACCAGGGAGCGGCGACTCCGGTTGGAGATCTCGCGAACTACGTGGTGCCTTGCAGGAATCCGCGAGAAGACTTACAGCTCCCCCTGGTATGAAACGCGCCTGTGAGGTATATGGTTGCAGCAATTTGTTCAGGGTGCAAGAGGGAGGGGAGAAGGACCGGCGGAGAATGGGAAAGGGCCGTAAGTCGCGAAGCGCGTAAGTGCGTTGACAAGGCGGGGAGGGTACTTTAAGATTGACGTTTGTCTCTACAGGGAAAGGTGTGACTGAGAGTTATGCGGACGTATGTTGCCAAAGGTGAAGAAGCGGAAGCGCTGAAAGAGGGCGCGAGCTGGTTTGTGGTGGATGCGACAGATGTTGTGCTGGGTCGGCTGGCGACGAAGGTCGCGCGGATGCTGATCGGCAAAGACAAGCCGAGCTTTACGCCGTACCTGGATTCGGGCGATCACGTGGTGGTGATCAATGCGAATAAGATTCGCATGACCGGGAACAAGGTCGAGCAGAAAATTTATTACTCGCACAGCGGGTATCCCGGCGGATTGAAAGAAGTGCCGGCGAAGCGCATTCGCGAGACGAAGCCGGAGTGGATTATCCGCGAGGCGGTTCTGGGGATGCTGCCGAAGAACAAGCTGCGCGCGCGGCGCGCGAAGAAGTTGCGCGTGTACCGGGATGCGGCTGGTTTGGCGCGGCATGCAGGGCAGAAGCCGCAAGCGGTCGCGCTGTAGAAGAAATTCTGGTTTTTCCCCGCACGTCGCGGTTCTCCGTTGTGTCTGACCGTCAAGCGGTCACCCATCGCAGGGAGCAAGCCGGGTGTGGAGTCTTTGAGGAGGCACATTGGGTTCTACGGGTACGCCCCTAACGGGCACACAAACGTGGTTTCTGGGAACCGGGCGGCGCAAGGAGTCGGTGGCGCGCGTGTTCCTGCGGCCGGGTTCCGGCAAGTTCACGATCAACCGCCGGACGGTGGAACAGTATTTTCCGAATCATGCGTGGAAGCATGACGCCATCGAGCCGCTGAAGTTTACGAATATCGCGGACCAGGTAGACGTGGTGGTGACGGCACATGGTGGCGGCGTGGGGGGGCAATCCGGCGCGGTGCGTATGGGATTGTCGCGAGCGATTTCACGGTTCAATCCGGAGCTGCGGCCGGCGTTGCGGAAGAACGGGTTTTTGACGCGCGATTCACGCATGAAGGAACGGAAGAAGTACGGGCAGAAGGGCGCGCGCAAGCGCTTCCAGTTCACGAAGCGCTAGTCGCGAGGTGGCTGGGCGCTTGCCCTTCGGTCGCTTTTGGCGACCTCAGGGTAAAGAAACGCTTCCGGTTCACGAAGCGTTAAAGAGTTTGGGCGAAGCCCCTACCGGGGTGAATTAATTCTCGCCCTGCGAACTCCAGTGGGTTGGCGCGAGTTGACCCGCTGAGATCACGGCCGGCAAGGAGCCGGCAAGAGGCTGTTCTGTAGCGACGGACGCCGTTGAACTGCTCCGGGAAGCCGGAGCAAAGAAAAGGCGAACGAGCGCTGCCGCAAACAGCTATCCTACTAGGAGGAAACTTGGCAGTAGAAATTACGATGAAAGAGTTGCTGGAGGCCGGAGTCCATTTCGGTCACCAGACGCGGCGCTGGAACCCGAAGATGAAGGAGTACATTTTCGGAGAACGCAACGGCATCCACATTATCGATCTTCAAAAAACCCTCAAGATGTTCCGCGAAGCGAGCCGCTTCGTGGGCGAACTTTCCGGACAAGGCCGATCCGTTCTTTTTGTAGGCACCAAACGTCAGGCGCAGGAGGCAGTCGCCGAAGAGGCCAAGCGCTGCGGCGCGTTCTTCGTGAACCATCGCTGGCTGGGCGGGACGCTGACGAACTGGGCGACGCTGCAGAAGTCCATCAAGCGGCTTAAGCTGCTGAAGGCCATGAACGAAGACGGCCGCATCAAAGAGCTTTCGAAAAAAGAACAAGCGCGGCTGGACCGCGAGATGAAGCACCTGAACCAGAACCTGGAAGGCATCGAGAACATGAGCCAGTTGCCGGACGCCATGTTCGTGATCGATTCCAACGCGGAAGAGATTGCAGTGAAGGAAGCGCGGCGTATGGGTGTGCCGGTGGTTTCAGTGGTGGATACCAACTGCGACCCGGATCTGGTGGATTGGATCATCCCGGGGAATGACGACGCGCTGAGGGCTATCCGGCTGTTCACGACGAAGATTGCGGACGCGGTGCTTGAAGGCCACACGGCTTACCAGCAATCCCAAGTGGCGGAGCAGAAGTCGGCGGAAGACCAGGCGCTGGTCGATGGCGTCGAGTACGTGGATACCAGCGCGTATGAGCAGTATGAGAAGCAGGAAGGCGACTTCGTCGAGGGCGTGGTAGAGACCCCGGTGGAGCCTGCCGAGACTGCGGAAGCCACCGTGCCTCCGGACGACGAGGAAAAACACTAAAAAGATTGCGCGGGTAAGAAATCGAAGAGGCCCGCGCCGAGCAGCTCGGTGCGGGCCGTTTTGCAAGCAAAGCACTAACTAAGAAATTCCCAATCAGCGAAGAGAAAAAAAGGATGAGTACACAACAGCCAGCTATGCAAATCCCAGCACAACTCGTAAAAGAATTGCGCGAGCGGACGGGAGCGGGATTCAGTGACTGCCGCGCGGCGCTCGTGGAAGCGAACGGCGACCTCGAAAAGGCCATCAGCATCCTGCGCAAGAAGGGGCAGGCGGCGGCAGCGAAGAAGGCTCAGCGCGAGGCCAGCGAAGGGCTGGTGGGCAGCTACATCCATGCGGGCGGAAAGATCGGCGTGCTGGTGGAGATGAACTGTGAATCGGACTTCGTGGCACGCACGGAAGCGTTCCAGCAATTGAGCCACGACGTGGCCATGCATATTGCGGCGCTGGACCCGCGGTACGTGCGGCGCGAGGATGTCACCGCGGAGATGCTCGAGAAAGAACGAGATATTTACAAGGCGCAGGCGCTGGCGACGGGGAAGCCGGAAAACGTGGTGGACAAGATTGTGAATGGAAAGATGGAGAAGTTCTACGAGGAGAATTGCCTGTACGAGCAGCACTACATTAAAGACGAGAGCGTAACGATTGGCGAGATGATTACACAGGCGATCGCCAAGCTGGGGGAGAACATCTCGATCCAGCGTTTCGTGAGGTTCAAGGTAGGCGAATTGAGCGGCGGCGGAGCGGCTGGGCCGGAAGCGACGCCTGTGCTCGTGCCAACTGGAAAATAAGTTCCAAAACCCGTTCATGGGTAATCAAAAGGGCGCTCCGGGGAAGCCGGAGCGCCCTTTTTGCTTGTCAGGTGTCACGGAGTGCGGGGGGCGGAGATAGTTTGTTACAATTCCGGGGATTTTAGTACGCGAATCGGAGAGACATGGCGGCTACGAAGAAAGCAAGCAAGAAGGCTGTGAAAAAAAGCGAAGCCGGTTTATCAGCGGATCATGCTGAAGCTCTCCGGGGAGGCGTTTCAAGGGCCGCAGGGATTCGGGATTCACGGAGCCACAATCCAGGGAATCGCGCGGGAACTGAAGGAAGTGCACTCGCTGGGCGTGCAGACGGCGATCATGGTGGGCGGAGGGAATATCTTCCGCGGGGCGAGGCAGAAAGGATTTGAGATCGACCGCGCGACCGGCGACTACATGGGGATGCTGGCGACGGTGATCAATGCGCTGGCGCTGCAGGATGCGCTGGAAAAAGAGGGCGTTTTTACGCGGGTGCTGAGCGCCATTGAGATGAAGGAAGTCTCCGAGCCGTTTATCCGGCGGCGGGCGATGCGGCACCTGGAGAAGAACCGCGTGGTGATTTTCGCGGCGGGCACGGGGAATCCTTATTTTTCGACGGACACGGCGGCGGCGCTGCGGGCGATGGAGATCAAGGCGGACGTCATATTGAAAGCCACGCGGGTGGACGGGATTTACGATGCCGATCCGGAAACCATGCCGAATGCGAAATTTTTTGCGGCGATTTCTTACCGCGAGGTGCTGAGCCAGAACTTGAAAGTTATGGATTCGACGGCGATTTCGTTGTGTATGGATAACGGGATGCCCATCGTGGTGTTCAACATGAATGAGAGTGGGAACATTAAACGCGTTGTTTTGGGGGAGCGCGTGGGCTCGAAGGTAACGCCGGTTTAGGGAAGTTAGCGGGTCGACAGTTTACGGTTCACGGTCAAGAAAGCGGGAAAAAGGCTCACCCCTGAAGGGGTGAGTTACAGGGACGTTATGACGACGATTGCGACGACCAAAGATGCGATGGCCCAGGCGCGGACGCGGATGGAAAAAGCGGTCGATGATTTTCGCAAAGAACTGGCGACGCTGCGGACGGGGCGCGCGAATGCGTCCATTCTGGAAAATATCCGCGTGGATTATCACGGGACGCCGATGCAGGTGAATCAGCTGGGGACGGTGACGGTGCCGGAGGCGACGTTGCTGGTGATTTCGCCATGGGATCCGAGCGTAGTGCCGCTGATTGACAAGGCCATCCGGACTTCGGATCTGGGGCTGAATCCCACGAACGACGGCAAGGTCGTGCGCGTACCGATGCCTTCGCCGACGGAAGAGCGGCGCAAGGAGATCGTCAAGCACTTGCACAAGGTGCTGGAGAATCACCGCACGGCGGTGCGCAATATCCGGCGCGACATCAAGGAAGCCATCGACAAGCTGGAGAAGGAAAAGAAAATCAGCCAGGACGAGCACAAGCGGGCGATTGAAGAGATGGAAAAGGTTACCCATGCGGAGACGAAGAAGATCGAAGACCTTTCCGCGGCCAAAGAGAAGGAAATCCTCGAACTCAAATAAATTTAGGGTTTCGCCTGAGCAGGTTGCGTTTGCGGGGCGGACTTCGGTGCTGCGGGCTTGGTATCGGATGTGGGTGTGCCTGCGCGGTCCAACGTAAAGTCCTGGGCTTCGTCGCTTTGGACAGCGCGGAGGAAGGCGTTGTAGTCGGCGGCGCGCTCGGCAGGAACTTCCCTCAAAAGAAAATTGATGTGGCGCGAGGCGGTGATGGCCGCCCCTTTCGCGGAGTATTGCGATGCGTAGGTGGCGTAATCGCGCTGGACGGAGGTGCCGGTGGGAGTCTGCGCGGTGGTGCCGGGGGGAAGATGCAGGGTCATGTGCGTTTCGACTTCAAGCGGAGTGCCGAGCTCGATCGGCGAAACAGCCGCGCCAGCGGCAGGCTTGGCGGGTGGATCAGGGAGGCCTAATTGGGGAAGCAGCGCGGGGATGCGAACGGGCTTCTTGGACCAATCGACGAATTTGGGCATGGTGATTTCGTAGTCAAGGGTGAAGGGCTCGCGCGTGGCCGAGGGGTCAGACGCGGTGACGCTGGTGACCTTGCCGCGGAAGCCGTCGGAGATTGAAAGTAGCTGGGCGAGGTTCCGCCACTTTTCCTTGGGCGACCGGTGAAATGCGACGCGGAGGAGGAGTTCGTTGTCACCGCGAAGGGAGTAGTGAACTTTGGCGGTGAGCTGGCCGTCGGCGGCGAGTGAGGCAGCGACTTTCACGATTTGCGCAGAACGGTAGCGTTCAGGACTGTAGACGGTTTGCAGGTGAGCGCTCACGTTGCCGCCGATCACGAGAACGGGCTTTTCGCGAAACTGAGCGGGAATCATGCCCTCGGGTGCGACTTCGAGATTCAGGTCTAACCACGCGCGATTCGGTCCCAACCCGAGGGCGAGCAAGTGATTGATGCGTGAAGGTGAAGGGGTTTCAGAGCCAATCTGCCCAGAAGAATCCAAAACGAATCCGGCACGGGCAGGCACCAAGGCGGCAAAAAGTGCGAATTTTTCTTCGGGAGTACCATAGCCGGAATCGAGAATTTGCCGAGGCTCGCGCAGCCGAAAGCCGGTTACACCGACGGGCAGATCAACGGTTCGGATTTTCGTGGAGACAAAGTTATAGGCGGCGCCGAGCTCGCCGTCCACGGCAACGGCGGAGGTGATGGCCTCCAGAGGCACGGCTTGGGCGGGAGCCGGCAGGAGAAAGCCGGCGAGGCGGTCGGCTAGTTGATCCCACGAGGCAAAGGTCGAGACCGAAATATCGGGCACACTGGCTTCAGGCTTTTCAGGGGTTACTGCCTGCGCGGAAGAAGTGCGGCTCCAGCGAAAGACTTGCCTTTCGCCGTTCTCTTTCGATTCCGGAGAAGAGGAAGCCGGAGGCGTGTCTGGGCTGGTCTTCGGTCTTATGCCAGCCGAGGAAGGCAGATTTAGTTCGAAGAGTTCCTCGGTTACCACGCCGGTGCGGTCGAAGGAATGGTCGAGCCAGAAGTCGGGGGCGAGGGGATGGTGCGTGGTGGCGGTGATGATGCGGTATTCGAGGGTGTCGTCGGGGGCGAGGCCGAGGATGCGGACGGATTTGACGCGGACGTCCTGGTAGGCAGGGGCGTTGACGACGGCGGGATTGGGATTGTCGGTGACGGCGCTGGGGAGGATGTCGGCGGTGCCCCCGCTGGGATGCGTGATTCGAACGAGGGGGATGTCGATGGATTGGAAGGAGCGGTTGTAGTCGAAATTGAGGCGGCCGAATTGGCGGACGCCGAGTTCGCTGTTGATATGCACGCGGGTGTGGACTTCTTTGCGGGAGTCGCCGTTGACTTCGAAACGGATCTTGGTTTCTAGGAGCTCGATTTGGGCGGGATTCTGCGGTGTGGCGGGCTGCTTGCCGGCTGATGGGGTAGGTTGCTGCTGGGCATGCATGGGATGGCAGAAGGAGAGAAAGCAGAAGAGCAAGATGGAGAACAAGTTTGAGGGACGGAGTTTGCTCGGGGCCACCAGGAGATTGTAGCTGGTACGGCGCGAGGGACAAAACCCTCGAAGTAGGAAAAGACTTAACGCAGAGGGCACAGAGTGGGGAG
>Ga0207101_1013_pt2 | contig 40101 bp, 33 predicted proteins | sample Alteio_BWMinHeat_83_FD_153581 | JGI IMG/M metagenome (GOLD analysis project Ga0207101, IMG submission 153581) | Enriched cells from forest soil in Barre Woods Harvard Forest LTER site, Petersham, Massachusetts, United States -... | ecosystem: Environmental > Terrestrial > Soil > Temperate forest >...
CGCTGGAAGAGCGCAATTTTCGCATCCTCGATATCCTCATCGATCTCACGCAGAAAATGGTGGAAGGTGAGTTAATCCAACTTTCAAAAATCGGCCGCATCGACGTGACCGAAGACGATGCGCTGAGGCTGGCGACTTACAAGACCGCATGCTTGTTCAGTGGCTGTGCGCGTCTCGGCGCGGTGCTCGGCGGCCTCGAAGGGAAAGAAGAACAAGCCTTTGCCGACTATGGCCGGTACGCCGGCTTGGCGTTTCAACTTGTGGATGATCTTCTGGACTTTACCGCTTCGGCGCAACAATTGGGCAAACCGGTGCTGAGCGATTTGAAAGAAGGCAAAGTCACGCTGCCTCTAATCTACGCAATGGAGAATGGACATCGTGATGCGCGCGAGATGGTGGCGCGAGTGCTCGCGGAAAAAGAATTTATTTCGGTGCGTCCGGAAACCATCGTTTCGCTGGTGCACGAGTCCGGCGCGCTCGACCGCGCGCGAAACCTGGCACAAGATTATGCCAAGCGCGCCAAGGCCTGCCTCAATGGCGGCGCTGATTCGGAATTCCACCGCGCACTTGCCACGCTGCCAGATTTCATCCTCGAACGCGAGAACTAATCGCCGCGCATCATGCTGCCGTTCAAACTGGTTTATCACGAACGATACGACCTGAATCTCGGCCCGGGCGATGACTTTTTCATGTTTGGCGAGAGTCGCAAGCTGTTCGAGATGTTTTGGCGTGACTTGCTCCGCTTCGTGCGGGTGAATGCCAACAGTGGCGTATATCCAATCGTGTTGCTCGGCGAACGGAATGGCAGAATCCAACTTTTCGGGACCTGGGCCCGTGCCGATCGCGAGCAAGGCGGAGATCCCAGCCGCGCGGGCGCGCTCGAGCATGGCTTCGCGGTCCTCCGCGAATTGCGGGAAGTCGATGTGCGCGTGTGAGTCGACAAGTTCCATTTGTTGACAGACCGAGATAACCGCAGGACACGCTGTATCGTGCCCCTACTTCAATCTGGCACCGACTTCGACTTCTTCGAGGAAGCCAGCGAGGACGGGGCGGCCCTCGGGGCCGACGGAGGCGGCGACGATCATGCCGTTGGACTCGACGCCGCGCAGTTTGCGCGGCGCGAGGTTGACGACCACGGCGACTTTGCGGCCGACGAGCGCATCAGGCTCGTAGTATTGAGCAATGCCGGCGCAAATCTGGCGAATCTCCGTGCCGATGTCCACGGTGAGCTTCAACAGTTTATCCGCCCCGACGATGCGCTCGGCAGTCTTGATCTGCCCGACGCGCATTTCAACTTTGGTGAAATCCTCAATTCCAATTTTCTCCGGCGCTGCTTGCGGTACTGCGGCAGCAGCGGCACCGCCTGCGGCGGGTGCTTTCGCAGGCGTGGGTACAGTGACGGGCGAAGGCTGCTTCTGTGCTTCGTTTTCCATGGCTTCCATCCTCTCGATTGCTTCTGCTTTTTCAATGCGGGGGAAAAGTGATTGCGATTTGCCGAGGGACGCACCCGGAACCAGCTGTCCCCAGCGCAATTCGTCCAAATTCATAGACCCAAGTTGGCCGGCCTGGCCGAGCAGCGACCAGACCTTGGCGGTGCAATCCGGCAAAACGGGATGTGCCAATATCGTCACGACTCGCAAAACCTCCGCTGTGGTCCAGAGAATTGTGGCGCGGCGCTGCTTGTCGGCGTCGCTTTCGCTCAGCGACCACGGATGCTCGGTTGTTAGATATTTGTCAGTCGCGGCGATCAGTGACCAGATTTCTTCCAGCGCCAAAGAGAATCCCAGCTTGTCGTACAGCTCAAGGACTTCGCCGATGACTTCTTGCGCTTTCGCGCCAAGTGCGGTGTCCTGCGGTTGAAGCGCCGCGGGCTTGGGGATTTTTCCGCCACAGTTCTTTTCAATCATCGCCGCGGTGCGGCTCGCTAAATTACCGAGGCCGTTGGCGAGGTCGCTGTTGTACCGCTGGACGAGCGCGTCGTAACTGAAATTGCCGTCCTGGCCGAAAACAGTCTCGCGCAACAAATAGTAGCGAAGCGCGTCCATTCCAAGGACATGCACGATCGGCCGAGGACGGACGACGTTGCCGAGCGACTTGCTCATTTTGGTGCTGTCCATCAGCAGCCAGCCATGCGCCCAGATCTGTTTCGGGAGGGGAAGGCCGGCGGCCATCAAAAACGCGGGCCAGTACACCGCGTGGAACCGAATGATTTCCTTACCCACGAGATGAATGTCCGCGGGCCAGAACCCGGATTTTTCATACTGCGGGCCACCGACGGCACTGAGATACGCGGTGAGCGCGTCGAACCAGACGTAGAAAACGTGCGGCTCCTCGCCCGGAACGGGAATGCCCCAACGAATGGTGGTGCGCGTGATGCTGAGATCGCGGAGGCCGCCTTCGACAAAACTGAGAACTTCGTTGCGGCGCGCTTCCGGCTGAATGAAATCCGGATGCTTGGCGTACCAATCGAGCAGCGGCTTTTGAAACGCAGAGAGCTTGAAAAAATAATTTGGCTCGGTAACCGTTTCCGTGGGCCGGCCGCAATCGGGACAGTTTTCGCCGGGCTTCACGTCCACGTAAGAATTGTCGTAGATGCAGTATTGCCCGGTGTAGTGACCGGGATAGACGAACCCATTTTCGCGGCACAATTTGAAAAGCCACTGCACCGTGTGTGCGTGTTTCAAATCGGTGGTGCGGATGAATTCGTCGCCTTGCACTCCCAGCTCATCCCAAAGCGCGCGCCACTCCGCGGCCATCTTCGCGACGAATTCAGACTCCGGAACACCGGCTTTTTTGGCGGAGCGCTCGACGTTCACGCCGTGCTCGTCAGTGCCAGTGGTCATGACCACGTCGTAGCCGCGCATACGCTTGTAACGACGGATGGTGTCACACACGACGGTCGAGTACGTGTGCCCGATGTGCGGCAAGCCATTCGTGTAGTAGATCGGCGTGGTGAGATAAAACTTGGGCTTGTTCGCTGGCATGTCTAGTTTGTTTTTCCGCCTGCCTCGTAGGCGCGCAGGGCTTCGCTAATCACGCGCTGTAACGGGACGTTTTTTTCGACGGCTAGCTTGCGGCAGTCGTCGTATTCGGGCGCGACGTGCAAGATGCGGCCGTTTACACGGGAAATCTTGATGCGCACGTCGCCGAAGGCCGTGGCGACGCTCACGAAGTCGCGAGGGAGCGTGCGGCGCTGGGCACGGTAGGTACGAGCGCCAAAGGTGGTAGTCTCCGCAAAAATCAGCGACATCAGGCTGTTGGTTTCCTGCGGTTTGCACAGAATTGTGAGCAGCGTGCCCGGACGATTCTTTTTCATCTGCACCGGTGTGGTGTAAACGTCGAGCGCGCCGGCAGCCAAGGCCTTTTCCAGGAAGTAACCGTAAATTTGCGGGTTCATGTCGTCGAGATTCGCTTCGATAACGGCGATCTCTTCGTCAAAGCCGGCGACGGTTTTCTCCACAGTTTCCCCGATCATGATGCGAACGACGTTGGGTTGACCTTCGAGATCGGCGGTTCCGGCTCCGTAACCAATCGCAGATACGCTCATCGGCGGCTGAGGCCCGAACGTATCGCAAAGAGTGGCGACAATTGCAGCTCCAGTCGGAGTGACGAGTTCTTTTTGCGCCCCGTTGGAATAGGTCGGCTTTCCTTGCAGCAAATTCGCGGTAGCGGGCGCTGGCACGGGCAAGGTCCCGTGCGCCATTTTCACTGTGCCCCCACCAACATTCAGAGCAGAGCACGCGAACTTTTCAATGCCAAGCGCGTGAAAGCCGACGCATGCGCCGACGATGTCCACGATGGCATCCACAGCGCCCACTTCGTGGAAGTGAATTTCTTCCACCGGCACATCATGCACACGAGCTTCCGCCTCGCCAAGTTTGGTAAAGATCGCGGCGGCCCGTTCGCGCACCTGTGGCGCAAGCAGGGATTTCTGAAGAATCTCCAGAATGGCGCTAAGCGAACGATGCTTTTGCTGATCTTCGGTCTTGACCTTGACGTAGGTGGCGGCCATGCCATTCTTCCAGACTTTTTCGGCGGTGAGCTCCCATCCAGGGACTTGCAGACCGCGCAGTTCGCCGCGGAGGTGCTCGACGACGCACCCGGCGTCGACCAGCGCGCCGAGCGTCATGTCACCGCTAATGCCTGAAAAACAATCGAGATAGGCGAGTTTCATGGGATGCCGCCGCCGCGCGGGTAGGATTTCCGCCGGAATGACCTGTCCGCGGGATGCAGATTGATACTATCGGCGGAGGGTGAGGGTGTCAAACGACGAGAATGGCTGTTGATTGGTGACCCCGGGTAACTCGTGGCAGACAGGCGAGTGCCGAGCTGGAGCGAAATGCTTTGAGGAGTTGAGGTGGAGTTCCATTGTGGGAAGAGTTTGGCCACACCCCGGTTGTTTTCGTAAGAGTGGCAAGCAAAGGACTTACAGGATACGGAACTTGGAAGAGTGCGCAGCGCATAGAAAACACGGGGTTTGCAGAAGCGGTTTTTGTCCAGGAAAGTGAACAGAGAAGGAGAATAGAAAAAAGATGGATACCCCACCCGGCGCTTTCTGTAAATGCGGATCCTAAAGGAGTTACCGGTGCCATTGTTTGTAAGAACGGATTTTGAAGGACTTGAGGCGGCGGGATTTTCGTCACGCTGACGATGACCGAGTTGACAGATGGCAGGCCGGAGCTGGGATTGAGAATTCACGACACACGATAGCATGGGTCTGTTAACTTGTCAAGGATGATTACCATATGGTACTGGAACTCGATAGGACTGAAGTCCCGTGTATTGGGCGGATTGGGTAGAAACGAAACGCTGGACAAGGAGGATGTGGAGTCGGAGGACCCTTGGTCAAAAACGGTTGGGGGTAGTGCCGTCATTTGGCAAATGACACCGCTACCCGGCTGGCGTTTCTTTGACCCTTTTTGGCGGCATCTCCTATACTGACTGGATTCAATTGATGAGACTTAGGCTCACTGAGGACCTGTGTATCAGACACTGACAAACCGATTGCGCGAGGCGCTGGCGAGGCACGTCCAGGAAAAGTACGGCGTGGAGGTTGCGATTGTGCTGGAACGGCCGCCAAAGATTGAGATGGGGGAGGCGGCGTCGCCCGTGTGTTTTGAGCTGGCAAAGAGATTGAAGAAGTCGCCGCGGCAGATTGCGCAGGAAATTGCGAATGAGTTTAGCAAGTTGGACGGGATTGCAAAATTGGAAGTGGCTGGCGGCGGATACTTGAATGCTTTTTTTGATCGAGCAGCGTTCTGGACGAGCGTCCGAGCGGAACAAAGTAGCGAGCCGCCGGTAGCGAGCGGCAAGAAAATTATCGTCGAGCATACCAGCATCAATCCAAATAAGGCAGCGCACATCGGGCACGTGCGCAATGCGGTGCTGGGCGACACCATGGCGCGAATCCTGCGGCACGCTGGAAGCAACGTGCAAATTCAAAACTATATCGATAACACCGGAGTGCAGGTGGCGGACGTGGTGATCGGGTTTCTGCACCTGGAGCAGCGGACGCCTGTCAGCGTGAAGATGATGGCGATGGAGCCAAAGTTCGATTATCTCTGCTGGGATTTGTATGCCAAAGCAACGCAGTTTCTCGCCGGGGACAAAGAACGGGCCACGAAACTGCGGGGGGAGACGCTAAAAGCGATTGAAGAACGGCGCGGGGAAGAAGCAGAGGTTGCGGAGGTCGTAGCAGATGCGATTGTAGGATGCCACTTGCGGACGATGGCGCGGCTGGGTATCGCGTATGAGTTGCTGGCGCGCGAGAGCGAGATTCTGCACCTGAAATTCTGGGATGCCGCGTTTGAGATGCTGAAGAAATCGGGAGCCATTCAACTGGCGAGTAGCGGGAAGATGGCCGGTTGCTGGATCATGCCGTGGGAAGAGGAGAAAAAAGATTCGGCAATTAACACAGAGCGCACAGAGAACTCTGAGGACACGGAGAAGGAGGACGAAGACGAGCAGTCTCAGGACAAGATCATTGTGCGTTCGAATGGCACGGTGACGTACGTCGGAAAGGACATTGCCTACCAACTGTGGAAGTTTGGGCTCCTCGGGAAAGACTTTCGTTACAGGAAGTGGCCGAATGCGCCCGTTGGTGAAGAGGTTTGGGCCACGACGAGCGGCGCAGGCGACGCCAGCGCGCCCCATTTCGGGGCGCCGGCGCGCAGGGTCTATAACGTGATTGATACGCGGCAGGCCTACGTCCAGGAGGTTGTGGCGCAAGGCTTGCGCGGGTTGGGCCATGCCGAAGCCGCGGAGAATTCCATTCATTTGTGGTACGAGAGGCTGGTGCTTACTCCGCGCTGTGCGGCAGAGATGGGATACGAGTTGTCGGCGGACGAGGCCAAGAAACCCTATGTGGAAGTCAGCGGACGTAAAGGCCTGGGCGTGAAGGCAGACGATTTGATTGACCGGCTGGAAGCCGCCGCGCTCGCGGAAGTGAGGCAACGTCACGCGGATATGAGCACTGAGGAGCATGAGCGCACCGCGCATGCGATCGCGGTGGGTGCGCTACGGTTTTTTCTCCTTAAGTTTACGCGCATTGCGATTATCGCTTTTGACTTCAAGGATGCGCTGAGTTTTGAAGGCGAGACCGGGACGTACTGCCAAAACGCGGTCGTGAGGATTCGTGGAATTAGGCGGAAGGTCGTAGAGGCGGGCGCGACGAGCGTAGAGGTAACGCAAGAATCCGCCGGGCGACTGCTTTCGGGAGCCGAGAGAAACAGGTTGTGGGAACTGTTGGTTGCGGCGGGTTCGCTCGACCACGCGGTGGAAGCGGCGATTGGGACGCAGGAGCCGGCGTTTGTGGCGAAGTATGCGTTTCAATTGGCGCAGGCGTTCAATAATTTTTATCATAAACACCACATCCTGTCGGAAGCAGATGAGCAGAAGCGCGCGTTTCTCTTACGGCTCACGGAAATGGTGGAGGCTCAACTGGTGCGCGCTCTAACCCTCCTCGGAATCGAATCGCCTGAGAAGATGTAACACGAGAGAGCCGCTGGCATATGGTTCCGCGCAAAGAGGAAGCTGAAATCGGAGATTTCCGCAAAATGGGGACGCCGGGTTCTGAGATTGCGAGTGCGGCTCTTCTCCCTCAAAAGATGCGGCTGCTGATACTGATCCTCCTGGCAGTTCTGCTGATTCTTCCCGGCCTCAATCGGACAGGGCTCGCAGGATATGACGATGCCTTTCATGCCCACGAGGGGCGGGAGATGGCCACCAGCGGAGACTGGAGCAATATTCGGTTCAACGGGAAGATCACGTTTGATTACCTGCCGATGTTCTGCTGGATGGAAGCCACGTCCTTCAAAGTTCTGGGAATTAGTGATTTCGCGGCAAAGTTTCCCGCGGCTTTGCTGGGACTCGGCACGATTGTGCTTCTCTACTTCCTGACCCTGGAGTTGACGGGGCAGGCATGGCTTGCTCTCCTGGCCATGATGGTGCTCATGTCCACGCAGTTTTTCCTCAAACTCGCCACGCACGCTATGACCGATGTGCCCTTCACGTTTTTCTTTAGCCTGGCGATTTTCCTTTACCTGAAGGGCTTGAAGAAACCACCGTATCTTGCTTTGCTGGGTGTGCCGCTCGGTCTCGGAATGCTTACGCGCTCGTTGATTGGACTGCTCCCTCTTGGCGTCATCCTGTTGCATTTGCTTGTCGGCAAACGCTACAAACTGCTGTTCTCCCCGTGGCTGGCCCTGGGCGTGCTCCTGGCGCTCTCATTTCCCTCGGCGTGGCTCGCCGTTCAAGTGCGCCAGCACGGCATAACCGCGTTGACCTCCCATTTCGGATTTTTCCAAGGCAAGCTCCGTGCGAGCGAAACAGCCAGCCAATGGTCCAGCTTGCTGAACTATCCGATAGCCCTACTCAAATACTACTGGCCATGGTTGCCCTTCCTGTTGGTCGGATTAGTGCACGCAACACGCGCCGCGATGTCGCGCAGAGACACCGTCAGTGCCTTGTTGATCGTCTGGGTCCTGGTGGTCCTCGTGCCTTTTAGTTTCGCCCAGACGAGGTACCCGCGCTATATCTTGTCCGCGTTTCCCGCTTTTTCCATCCTGTCCGCCATGGCACTGAATCGTTGGCTACCCGAGGGGCGACGTGAGCTGTTTTTCAAAGGCGCATGCCTCGCCGGGTGCCTGACTGTTTTTCTTACCATCATATTTCCCGCCAAGCAGCGTGCCACGGATATTCTCGCTTTAGCACCGGTGGCCGACGCAAATAGCCGGCCAGAAGAGCGCATCTTCTTTTACACTTACGAAGATACGCGGGACGATTTCGAGTGGCAGTACCTGTGGTATGGACATCGCTACACGGAACTGTCCCCCACGTTGAAAGCACTGGCCCTGCGCCTGACGCAGGAAAAGCGCGCAACGGGTATCATCGACAACGTCTCATATCATCAATTGCTGGGGCAGCTCCCCCCCGAAATCAGTCAAGAGATGAGAATCCTCGCGCGATCGGAAAACCTAGTGTGCTTCCACCTCTACTGACGCATCCGTGGCCGTCCGCAGGTCTAACCGCAGCGCTTTTTTTTGGCGTGGCGTCTAGTGTCAACTAGAACCGCGGAATATCCGGTGGGGCCAATCAAGAAATCAGTAGGACATGACGAGATGGACGAGAGTGCGCAGGGCCACGCCCGTCGGGCCTTTGGCGAGCCAGGGCTTGGCGTCGTCGTTCCAGGCGGTGCCGGCGATGTCCAAGTGGATCCAGGGTGAGTCGCCGGCGAATTCGCGGATGAACCAGGCGCCTGTGATGGAGCCGCCGCCTTTGCCGCTGCCGATATTTTGAATGTCCGCGAAGCTGCCCTTAATAAATTCGCGGTATTCGTCGTCCATGGGAAGCTGCCACATTTTTTCGCCGACAGCTTTGGCGCTGGCGAGAAGCTTGTCGGTCCAGGCCTGGTCAGAGCCGAAGACGCCAACGTTGACGTTGGCAAGGGCAACAACGATGGCCCCGGTGAGCGTGGCGGCATCGACGAGATGCGTGGCGCCGAGCTGCTTGGCGTAGTGCACGCCGTCCGCAAGAATCAGACGGCCTTCGGCGTCGGTGTTGAGGACTTCGATGGTCTTGCCGGACATGGCGGTCTGAATGTCGCCGGGCTTCTGCGCTTTACCGCCGGGCATGTTTTCCGTGGAGGGCACAACGCAGATTACTTTCACATTGGGTTTCAGTGCGGCGAGGGCGCGCATAACGCCGAGCATGGTGGCGCCGCCAGCCATGTCGTACTTCATTTTTTCCATTCCTTCGGCGGGCTTGATGGAGATGCCGCCGGTGTCGAAGGTGACGGCTTTGCCGATGAGGCCGATGACCGGCGCTCCCGGCTTGGTGTTCGGTGGATCGTAAGTAACAACGATCATACGCGGCGGCTCGGGCCCGCCTTGGGCAACGCTGAGCAACGCACCCATCTTGAGAACGGCGATTTTCTTTTCATCCAGAATTTCGACAGCCAAGCCGGCTTCCTTGGCCATGGCTTCGGCTTTTTCGGCAAGGACGCGCGGGGTGAGTTTGTTCGAAGGTTCGTTGACGAGGTCACGAGTAAAGTTCTGAGCGTCAGCGATGATGCGGCCTTTCGACAGGCCTTTTTCTCCCGCAGCGCGTTCGGCGTCGGAGTAGCCGGCAAGCAAAAGCGATTCAATGTTTTTGTCGTTCTTTTTGTCCGTCTTGTATTTGTCCGTTTCGAAATCCGCAGCGATTGCCCCTTCAACGATGGCTTGAGCCGTAACTTCGGTTGCGCCGCCTTCTCGAACGAGAAATGCAAGACTCTTGACGGAACGCGATTTGAGAGAGCGCAAGGCCGCGCCAACAATCTTTCGCAGCGCGGCGTCATTGAACTGCTCGCGCTTCCCTGCCCCCACGAGGAGCAGGCGCGTGGCCTTGAGGCCCGCGGGCGCGTGAATCAGCGTGAACTCCAGCGTCTTGCCGGTCAGCTCCCCACTTTTTGCGAGCTTGCGAAGCAAACCTGCGGCGGCATGGTCGATTTCCGCGATGCGGCCCTGAACGGGGTCGGTTTCTTCAAAAACATAGGAAACCAGAGCATCGGTTTCAATGGCCGCGAACGGCTGGGTTACAAGGGTGATCTGCATGGTTCCTTATCGCCTCCGATTGCGATACATGGATTGTTCGACTTCTCTGCGAGCTTCCTTGGTGCGTTCGTCCTGGCGCCGGTCCCAGGACTTCTTGCCCTGCGCCAAGGCGATTTCGACCTTGGCGATGCCTTTACGAAAGTAAATCTTCAAGGGGATGACCGTCAAACCCTTGGATTCGGTGCGCCCGGAAAGCTTGTGGATTTCGTTCTTGTGGAGCAGCAGCTTGCGCGAGCCGAGGGGCTCATGGTTCCAGGGCCCACCCGCTAAGTACTGTGCAATGTGCGCGTTAACAAGCCACGCGCCGCTGGGTTTGAAGTCCACATAGGCATCGCGAATATTGGCTTTTCCTTCGCGTAGGGCCTTTACCTCTGTACCATGCAGCACCAGACCGGCCTCATGTCGCTCAAGAATATGGTAGTTATAGGAAGCGGCGCGGTTTTGCGCGACGATCTGCTCCCCGGACTTTTCGGACTTCTCTGACTTTTTGGCAGGCTTGGCCACAATTCCCTATCATAACTGCGCTGTTAGAACTTAACTACACCGTATTACTTGATGCACGACGGCCAACCTTAGCATCCTTGCCGGGCCTCTAAATCGAATGATAGACTGCAAGGGCTTCGTGTCGAGGCCTCGGAGAGTGCATGCGCCGCTGGGGATACCTTTGTATGTGTGCCGGGTTCGGACTGCTCACTTCGGGCTGCCCGAAGGGTAACACGGAGTTTAACCAAGGAAATAAAGCCGAAACCATCCAAGATTTCGATGCCGCGCTCACCTTTTACCAGAAGGCCGCAAAGGCTGACCCGTACAACGCCAGTTACAGAATCAAATTAAACCAGATTCGCTTTGAAGCGGGCGAACTGCATGTCAAGCAGGGCTTGGTGCTGCGGAAGAAGGGTGATCTGACGGGGGCGGCCGCTGAATTCCAGAGGGCGCAAGCGATCGATCCTGGAAGTTCCATCGCAGAGCAAGAGCTGCGGAAAACGGTGGAAATGATCGCGGAGAAAAACCGCGAGGCTGACGCGACCGCCGAACCGCCGGCCGATGCGGGCCAGCCACTCTTGGCCTCCCAGCCACCGGAGATTAAGCCGCTTTCGCTCGCGCCCATCAATTACAAGGCATCGAATGACGCGAAGATCATTTTCGACACCATCGGAAAACTAGCGGGTCTGACCGTGATTTATGACGCGGACTTCCCTGCCCGGCGAATCACCGCGGATTTGAACAATGTGACGCTGGAGCAGGCACTGGATATCGTTTCGCTGCAGAGCAAAGCGGTTTGGAAGCCAATTACGGAAAACATCATCTTCGTGTTTCCCGACCAGCCGCAAAAACGCCGCGATTATGAAGAACAGGTGATTAGGACTTTTTATCTTTCGAACACCGTGCAGCCGCAGGATTTGACGGAAATTGTGACCGGGCTGCGGCAATTGCTGGACCTGAAGCGCATTCAGCAGGTCAACTCGCAGAACGCCATCATCGTGCGCGACACGCCGGATAAGCTGGCGCTTGCGAAGAAGATGATTGACGACATCGACAAGGCCAAGCCTGAAGTTGTGGTGCAGGTGGAAGTGCTCCAAGCTCGCACGGATCGCTTGCGGGATCTTGGCGTGCTCCCGGGACAGCAGGCATCCGTGACATTCTCGCCCAATGGCACGACAACGACTCCCGCGGGCGGCACGCCGGCGCCAAACACTCTTGGGCTCAACCAGTTAAAGCATCTCTCCACCAAGGATTACAGCGTCACCTTGCCGGGCGCCACGGCGAATGCAGTTTTGACCGACACGTACACCAAGATTATTCAGAATCCGGAAATCCGCTCCATTGACGGGCAACCAGCGAAACTGCGCGTCGGCGATCGCATACCTATCGCCACGGGCAGTTTTTCGTCCGGCCTTGGACTCACCGGAGGAACCGCTGGCGGCATAAGTCCCCTCGTCAATACGCAATTCACGTATCAGGATGTCGGCGTAAACGTGGACATGACGCCTCGCATTCACCCAAATCGAGAAGTCAGTTTGAAAATAAAAGTTGAGGTATCGTCGGTAACCGGCGTATCGACGATCGGCGGGATTCAGCAGCCGATTATCAGCGCACGCTCCTTTGATGGAGACATCCGCCTGAAGGAGGGCGAGGTCAATATTATCAGCGGACTTTTCGAGCGCACCGACACCAAGACGCTGAATGGCTGGCCGGGGCTGGCGAAGATTCCTTTCTTGCGCTATCTCTTCTCGGAAGATAAGACGGACCATCAAGATAACGAAGTTCTGATCGTGCTGATTCCGCGAATCGTGCGCCTGCCCGACTGGACGAAAGCCAATCTCCGGCCCCTGTATTCGGGTTCCGAGACCAACATACAGGTGAAGCGCGACAGCGACGTTCGTGCGCCAGCGACGCCGCCTCAGGCAACTGCGCCGCAACCGCAGCCGAACCAGAATGTCGCGCCCGTAACTCCAGCACCAACGGCGCAGGGAGCTGCGCCGGCGACCGGCGCGCCGACGGGGATCCAAACTGCAAATCTCCGATTCGAACCACGGACGCTGTCATTGAAACCGGGGCAGAGCGCGACGATTGGGGTCGTGGTCGAAAATGTGAACGATCTTTTCTCGATTCCACTTTTGTTGCAATACAACCCTGCAGTAATTAGCGTGGAAGAAGTTCAGCATGGCGGTTTTCTCTCCGGCGGTACGCAGGAAATCGCCATCGTGCAGCGCGTGGACAAGGAGCATGGCCAGGCCATCATTTCCGCGACGCGCATGCCCAATACTCCGGGAGTAAGCGGCAGCGGAACGTTGATCGGCATCGTCGTCAAGGCGCTGGCGCCGGGCTCATCGAATCTGTCGATCGTGCAGGTGAATGCGAAAGATTCGCAGCAGAGACTGATTCCGCTGGTAACCAGCGAAGCTACGCTGCAAGTTCAGCCGTAAAGATGACAATTTACGGATGTTGCTCATGAATCGATCCAACGAGAGATCTCACGGACGACGGGGTATGCAAATCCACAACCGAAGATTTGCGCGGCATTGTCCTTCGGAAGCGGGCATGACCCTTCTCGAATTAATTATCGCCTGCTCGATCCTGCTCATACTTTCTTCCGCTGCGCTTCCGATCGCGAAGTACACCATCATTCGACAGAAAGAAGCGGAACTCCGCCACAACCTCCGCGAGATTAAGGATGCGATTGACCGCTACAAGGACGCGTCAGACCGCAACCAGATTCGCGTGGAAATCGGCAGCGAAGGATATCCGCCGGACCTGGAAACCCTGGTGAAGGGCGTGCAGTTAGGCGCGAGCAGCGACCGGAAGATTCGTTTTTTGCGAAAGATTCCCGTGGACCCTATGACCGGGCGCGCTGAATGGGGCCTGCGTGCCGTACAAGACGATCCCGATTCCACGAGCTGGGGCGGAAAAAACGTGTTCGACGTATACTCGAAGTCGACAGGGACGGCGCTGGATGGGACAAAATATTCGGACTGGTAATTCACACGAGGTTTCGAATTGAAGGGCAACTTACAATTTCGAATTGAGTGGACTCCAGCGCGGAAGCGGCTTTCTGGCACCTCCGAGGCTGGATTTACGCTCATTGAGCTTATGATTGTGATTTTCATCATCGCCATCCTGGTTGGGGTGGCGGCGCTGAAGTATGACCAAGTCGTTCAGCATTCGAAAGAATCGGTTCTCCACACAGACCTCCGTACCCTGCGCGACGCCATCGACAATTACACGCTGGACAAACAAGCTGCCCCACAATCGGTTGAAGATCTGCAGCAAGCCGGCTATTTGCGCGAGGTGCCGGTGGATCCCATAACGCACGCAAAGGATTGGGTGCCGCAGTTCGACAGCGTGGTGCTTAGCCCGGAGCAAACCAGTACTGGCATGACGAACGTCCATTCGAATTCAAACAAAATTTCGTCCGAAGGAACCCCTTACAACGAGTGGTAGCGATTCCCTCTTTGCATCACATCAAAAGAATGCTCGCTCCTCAATTTGTCCGTGCGTTGTCCTCGTTTGACGGAAACGTATGCGTCCGCTATAGTGGTGGTGCGGGGTGGAGCAGCCTGGTAGCTCGTCGGGCTCATAACCCGAAGGTCGTCAGTTCAAATCTGACCCCCGCAACCATTTGCTACTGTAAATGCGACGGCTTAGAAGACTCCACTTCTGAGCCGTTTTTCTTTCCCGTCCTGCTACCGTCCAGAACTCCCCACACCGCGTTTCCTGGCTGCGCCCCAACACGTTTTCCGTTTTCGCTACTCACGCGCGGACTCGCGTTGCGTCGGAAGTTCGCCCCGTTTCGCATAGAAAATAATGGCGACGACGAGGGCGGCGACCGCGAGGCCTGCGCCGAATTCGGTGGTCCACAGGCCGGTGACGCGGGTGCGGCGCGTCTGCGCGTCGAAAAAGGCCTGCACGAAGAGATTGTGGCTGGCGTGCAGGAACATCCCGGTCCAAACGCTGCCGGATTTCAGGCGCATCCAGGCGAAGAGAAAGCTGATTCCCAGCACCATCACCGTGAAGCACGCGACGGAATACCACAGCGGGCCGGCGCCGTGATAGTCCGCAAACAGAATGAGGGGTAGTGCCAAAGCGCCCAGATGCCGCCGCTGATCAGCGCGACGCGCGGGAAGGAAGTGACCTTCGCAAGCTGCGGGACAAGAAATCCGCGCCAGCCGAGCTCTTCGCCGAGCGCGGAAATGCACGAGCCCAGGATGCCAGCCGTGCCGAGGAACAAGAAAAGTACAGGCAGCGCCGCCGCGTGCGGCAGTTGCGGGAGGCGGCGCATCAGAGCGTCGAGCGCACGGCCGTTCGGGTCGAAATAACCAGCCAGCCAGAACGGAACGTACACGATGCTCGAATACACGAGAGGAATCCAGTAGCTCGCGAGTTGATATTTCGTCTGTCCCCAGCCGAAGCCGTGGCCTCGCAAGTTGCCCTGGAAAACGAGCCGCGTAAGCAGGCCGGAAACTCCCGGGCACCACATGAGTCCGAGGATCAGTAGGCCCAGGCCTTGGCCCGCCTTCGACCGGTGAATCACTTGCACATAGAAAATCGAGCTGAGCACTGCGGTCAGAAGTATGTAGACGATGATGGAGTACTTAGTGCGGCGAGCGTCGGCTGCGACAAGGTCCGTCATGCGGCCTCCCCGGTGGCCGGAGTGAACATAGTGCCATGTGAGTGCTCGATCGCGTGATGCAGTCACGGCCCCGTATAGCCGCGGTGACGAAAAATCGTTTTCTGATGAACAGGCAATCCTAATAGTTCAAGCTAAAATTCAGAAGGTGCCAATGGTAAATGAACCAGAAAAAGCCAACGCAGGCGACAGCCAGCAAAGAGTTCCAGATCTTGTACCAAATCCACTGCTGCGTGTCGCTCCAGGATTTTGCGGCGCAGTAGATGGCAACTAGCGCTCCGAGGCCGGTTAGCAAGCCCACGATCTGGAGCAGATGAATCTTGAAATCGCCCCCGTCGCCCAAGCCTCCCGGCCTTTCCAAGCCGCTGAGCAACACCGCCAGGCCGATCACGAAGCCGATCACCACGAAGCAAACCACATGCGCTAGCGTGCGCAAGCGCCGGGCGCCATCGCTCAGCGTGAGAGGCTTTGCGTAGTGCTTTCGCAGAATTGCCGCCACGGGCCAGAACAGCAAAGTGAGCGCGATGATGGCAAGGCTGGCACAAATTACGACATAGTTGAAGATTTTGAGGTTAAGAACGCCGTCTACTTCCTGAAACATCATGAAAGGATAATCAATGTGCAGGAGCCATTTACCGTCCTTGTCCTTCTCAAAGGCCATTTTCTCTTTCCCATTCACGGCGCGGAATAACATGGGCGCGATTTCCCGGAAATGCTTTGGCTGGCCGTTCAGGTCTTTGAAGAACTCGTCGATGTAGATGGTATTGTCCTTGGGATCGGCAGCGACCTTGGCTTCGCCGAGTACTGTCGTCACCGCCAGGATATTGGTTTCAAAGCGCCGGCTGATCTTGTACATACCGGCAACGCTGCGCCCGTCTTGCGCCGCGGTGGACAGCGCTGGTTCATTTGACGGCGGAACCGGAAAGTAGCGGTCCATGAATTTGTCGAACAGCACCCCGCGCGGACTGATTTCATCCTTTCCCGCGCTGTTGTAAGACACGAAAAAGCCTACGTTGGCGTCCAGGAGCAAATGCAGGTCGCTGTGGAACCATTGCGTGTCGCCGCCGTGACCGATGATGCGCTGTCCGTTGCGCGACTCCTCGTAGAACCCCAGCGCCATGGCGTCCATGGAGGCCGGCCATCCCTGTTGCCGCTGGTACATTTGCACCGCTGTTTCCGGCTTGAGGATTTGTGCGCTGCCGTAACGGCCATTTTGCAGGTGCGCAATCATGAAATGAGTCATCGCTTCCGCCGAAGCGGAGAGCGAGCCGGCGGGCGCAACCTGCACAAACTCAAAAGTCTTTGCGTCCCCGGAAGCAACATGGTATCCGTTGGACATCAACGGCTTCAGCGCGTCGGGAAGGGGCTGCCGGAACGTCGCGTGATCCATTCCCAAGGGCTTGAGCACATGGGCCTCGACGTAATCGTCAAATTGCTCGCCCGAAACACGCTGCACCACGTAGGCGGCGAGCGTCGTGGCGTAGTTCGAATATGCCGGTATCGTTCCCGGCGGATAAATCTGCTTGGGGAGATGAGCCGGCAAGTACTGCGCGAGGGGGCGCATGTCTTTTTCCGTGCCCACAAATAAGTCCTTGATGGTCTCTTCCAGCCCGGGGCGGTGAGTCATGATGTCGCGGAGGGTGGTGGGCTTGCCAAATGTGGCTGGAACTTTGAAGTCGATGTAAGTGTTGACGTCGCGATCGAGATCCAGTTTTCCCTGCTCCACGAGTTGCATCACACTCGTCCAGGTAAAGAGCTTGGAAATGGAGCCCGGGCGAAAGAGCGTGTTCTCCGGCGAGACGGGAACCTTCTTTTCGTAATCCGAGTAGCCGTAGCCTTTCGCGAAAAGTAATTTACCGTCTTTGACTACGGCGATGACTGCGCCGGAAATGTCCGCGCGCCCCAGTTGCAGCGGCATCAGGCCGTCCAAAAAGCTTTCGAGATCTGCCGCAGTGAGTTCCGGCGCCTTGGCAGCAGCCTTCGATTCGGAAGCCGCGCGCTCGGCCTTCGCCTTCATGTCCGGCATTTTCGAAGTGGGACCCTGGCCACGCGTAAGTGGGACGCATAGAGAGGAAGCGAGCACGAGCACGATTGCGATGCGATAGAGGCCCGATGAATTATTCAATGTAAACAAGCGTGTTCTCCTGTACTGATAAATTGGGCTCACAATGCTTACTTCTATGCGGTCACTGTCCAAATGGCCGTCAGCGCGCGCCTGAAATTGCCGCCGAGAATCAGTTCGATATCGGAATCGCGGTACTTGCGGCGAATCAAACCTTCGGCAAGATCAAACATCCGCTTCGGGTGATCCAAGCCCTCGATGTCGATTTTTTCGCGGAAAGCATAGCTGCCCTTGTAGCCTGCGCGTAATTGGGCGTTCTCTTTGGGCGGCATCTTGTCGTAGCCCTGCAGGTCCGAGTCGCTACCAACGCCGACGTGTTCCACGCCAACCAGTTTCGCGACGTGGTCGAAATGATTGAGTGCGTCTTCGATTGTGGTGGGCTCATCGACCTTGACGAACATGCGCACCCCGGTGATGCCCATAACTCCTCCGGTTGCCGCCATTTTCTTGATGGCTTCATCGGTCTTGCAACGCGGGTGAGGAACGAGAGCACGGCAGTTGGCATGTGTAATCAGCACGGGCTTCTTGGAAATTTCGAAGGAGTCAAGCGTGGTGCGATCGCCACAATGGGAGACGTCAACGGCCATGCCCAGCTTGTTCATCCGCCCAACAATGGCAATTCCAAAATCACTGATGCCATCGTCGCGGCGCTCCGTGGAACCATTGCCAATCAGGTTGCGCGCATTGTAGGTGAGCTGCGAAACGCGCTGCCCGAGGCTGAAGAACAAATCGACATCGTCCGGACCACGAAAGTGTTCGGAATTCTGCAGCCCCAAGAGCACTCCAATCTTCTCGGATTTCTTCAACTCATCGAAAGAGGCAGGGTCATCGATGCGCATGAGGCTTTGCCCGTGATGGGCGATGAATCCGTTCCACAGCCCGAAGAACTGCAGGCTTTCGGTGTAGGCCTCGGGACCACCGTTGCCGATGGCGATGTGAAAGACGCGGATGCCGGAGCTGCGAAATTGCTGAATGTCGGAGGGCGTAAAGGTCTCCGGGTGCGCAAACATTTGCACATGGCGCGAAGGGCTGATCGCAAACGGGCTGAGCATGTCGATGACCGTCGTCCGGCCAACCAGTTCGACCGCGCGCGATGAATACTCGGCGTTTGAGCCCGCAAATAGCAGGTACCGCCCTCTGTTGAGGAAAGGAGCAGCAAAGACGCCGACCGAGGCCGCCGCACTGGCCTTGATCGCTGCGCGCCGCGTTATCCGGCGCGCAATGGAATTGCCTGCGCTCATCTTAAGCCGCTCCTTCCACGGAGACTTCCGAATCCTTGGCGTGGAAAGCCTGCTGGCGCACTGTTAACTGCTCGATGCGCTTTCGCCGCACCGAGTACCCGAGGCCCGGAACGGTAGGCACCACGATGGTCCCTTTCGGAGTGACCTCCACCTCCGGCTCGATAATGTCTTCGTCCCAGTAGCGCTGGCTGGCGGAAACGTCGCCGGGAAGTGTGAAGCCCGGCAAGGAAGACATAGCGATGTTGTGGGCGCGTCCGATTCCGGTTTCCAGCATTCCGCCGGACCAGACCGGTATGGAGCGCTGCCGGCAGATCTCCTGGACGCGGCATGCCTCGGTGTGTCCGCCGACGCGGCCGAGCTTGATGTTGATAATGCGGCAAGCAGCTAACTCAATGGCGGCACGAGCGTGACTGGCGTGGTGAATCGACTCGTCGAGGCAAATGGGGGTGCGCATTTGGGATTGCAATTTGGCATGATCGAAAATGTCATCCCAGGCGAGCGGCTGCTCAATCATCATGAGGTCGTAAGCGTCGAATTCCCTCAAGTGAGCGGCCTGCTCCAGATGGTACGCGGAATTCGCATCCACCATGAGCCTCACCGCGGGAAAGCGCTTGCGAACTGCAGCTATAAATTCCAGATCCTTGCCGGGCTTGATTTTGATCTTAATGCGCTGATAACCAGCCGCCAATTCCCTTTCAATAATGGAAACCAAGGCTTGCGGATTGTTTTGAATGCCCAACGAAACGCCGCAAGCGATCTCTCGCGCTGTACCGCCAAGCAAAGAGGCCAGTGGAGTGCCGCGGCGCTGCGACTCGATGTCCCACAAGGCGTTTTCGAACGCGGCTTTGGTCATCTCGTGACCGCGAATTGGCGCCAACAAGGCTGGCACGTCCCCTGGCCCCTCGATATCCTTCCCGATGGCCAGCGGTGCGACGAAACTGCAAAAAATGGACCACGATGTATCGGTAGTTTCTGGATTGTAGAATGGGCCTTCGCCGGCGGTGACTTCGCCCCACCCGGTGAGGCCTTCACTGCACACTTCCACCAGCAAAATGCGCCGTTCCCAGATCTTGCCGAAGCTGGTCTCAAAGGGAGACTTGAGACGGACATGAATCTCGCGAAGGATGATTGCGTCTATTTTCAAGAATTGTCACCAATCCCTTGCGTTTGCATGAACCCGCCCCGCGTACCTGGACCTTTGGACCAGCGAACAATTCATGCGCTACTTTGGCCTTTGCTGTGGCGGTTCCGGGAGGCTCCGCCTGCAATTCCGCCGAGCGCTGTCGACACCAAAAGTGCTCTTAACTTAAACATCGCTCGTCTGTCTGAGCCGCACACTCGCCTTTCCTTTTAGAAGTTCAGCTTCAGCGCGAATTGCACGACGCGCGGAGCGACTATTGTCGTCGTGACTCGTCCGAAGGTTGGCGAACCGAAGAAATTGTCGGGATCACCAAATTGCGGGTGGTTAAAGGCATTGAAGAATTCGGAACGGAACTCCAGCATGACGGTTTCGCGCGGCCAGTGGAGCGCGAAGTGTTTCAGCAGCGAAAAGTCAAAGTTGAATTGACCGGGGCTATCAAGAATTCCAACGCCGGAATTCCCAAAACCCATTGCCGCTGGCGGGCAGTTTCCATCTGGCAGCTGCTGACTAGGCAGGCACGTTCCGGGAGGTTCTTCACTCCCGATCACGGAGGGGGCTGTGAAACAAGAGGTATTGATGTATGTCTTTGTCGATCCGGTGTTGGAGGACACCGAACCAGGATTGACGTACTGTCCCGGAGTGCAAGTCCCCTTAAGAGAGGCGCGATCGTTTATCGTGCCATAAGCGCTCGCTCCATTGTTGTAAAGGATGGAAAGGCGATGTCCGGACTGGACCGTTGTGACGCCGGCCACCATCCATCTGCCGAGGGCCTGTTGAATAAATTCATTCTTGGAGTGTGGCTGTGGAAGTTCGTAAGTGTAGTTAACAACGAAACGGTGTTTGCGAATAAAGCTGTCGGGGCCATACCTCGAACGGGGATCGTTCTGGTTTCCGTAGGCGACGCCGCCATTGGGTCCAGTCGAAGTGCCGAAGTCGGTTGTGAGATCTTTAGCGAAGGTATAAGAACCTTGCAATTGCAGGCCATGGCCAAAGCGTTTGTTCAGGCCCACGAGCAGGCTGTTGTACCAGGAGGCCCCAGCAGATTCGATCTGGATCATGTTGCCAGAAGACCAGCCCTCGAATGGAACACGCAGCTGAACATTCCCCAAAGTATTTGCCGTCTGGCCGCGGATTGGATTGGAGGCGCTGGCGAGATCGGCCTGATTGATGGAGCGTTCCCGGATCATGTGCAAACCTCGAGCACCGGAATATCCGACATCCAGGTCCATCGTAGGGGTCAATTGGGCTTGGACGCCGAGACTGTATTGTTGGAGGATCGGTGGCCGGAAATTTGGATCGAAGACCGAAATCGTATTGGCCGTCGACGGTGAATAGGGAACAAAAGTCGGGAACGTCGGGACATTTAATGGCAATGGTACAGCGTCGGTGGCCGCAGCGTTCGTCGGACCAATGAATTCTCGGATCTGACCAAAGGGCGGCGCGGTAAGAGATTGAAAGAGCGGCTGACCCGTCGATCGAGTATGGTAAACGCCGTATCCGCCACGCAGCACGAGGCGATCGGTGTGCGGCAACTGCCAGGCGAAACCGACACGGGGATTCCACGTGTTTTGCCCGATTCCGTTCACGCCATAGTTGTTGCCAAGCTGCTTAACGCCGGCAGGAATCGCGCCGCCGGAGAAATTTGCGGGAACTGTGGTGCCGGCCAAAGTTCCGCCGGCCGGCGGGTTGGGATCAGCCAAAGAGCTGTCAAAGGATGCAAGCCTACCCTTGGCGTCGGAGAGGTCGCCAATCCGGTCGTAGCGAAAACCAAGATTGAGGGTAAGACGTTTGGTCAGCTTGATATCGTCTTGCGCATAACCGTTGGCGTCCGTAGCTCGGAAGGCCCGGTCAAAAAGTCCCTGTAGGTCCAGGGAAGCAAAGAGGTTGCTAATTGCACCAGTGCCATTTTGTGGCCCGCTAAGTCCAAGCAAAAAATCCGGCCAGCTCAAGAAAATTGCCCCGGCTAAGTAGTGGAAGCCGACCTGGTTATTCTGGGCGCGTGACACGCCGCCTCCGAAACGAAAAGTGTGCCGCCCACGGTTCCAAGACAGTGAATCCTCAAAACTGAACGTATTCTGTCCAGCCCGCACCGTCTGACCGTTGCCGCCGAGGGTGAGTCCGTTGCTGGACGGAAAATCAATGGCGATTTCGGGTATGGTATTGTCGTCGGGCGGCACAGTGGCCCCAATTCCCGAATAGCTGAAGACCTTGCTTTGGTTGAATAGTGCAAAAGTTCGATGGAATCCGAAGACTGCCTGGTTGAGAAGTGTTGCGCTGAAAAGATAGGTGTGAGTCAAAGTAACATTGCGGAAATTGTTTGTTAGATCGACGGGGAAACCCGGAGCTGTGCCGCCGCCGAGGTTGGCGAATGGCTGGGTGTAAACCGCAAACGTGTTGGCAAAAAAGAATCGAGCGGAGAGCTTGCTCTTCTGCGACATCTGATAATCACCATTGGTCACAAATTGGTCTTCCGTGTATGGACACGAAAAACTGAACGCCGACGACCCCTGCGCGTCAAAGCCGGGTAGGTTGGGATTGCTGATTGTTGCGTTGACGGTCTGCGGCGTTGGGATTACGAACTGTCCACTCGGGAGCTTCAGTTGCAACAAAGCGAGCGCAACGGGATTGATGTTGTAGTTCGTCTGAGGCGAGTTCTTGTCTATGGCCGGACCCACGCCGCCGAATGCATTCTGAAAAACACCGCGTCCGCCATTGAACAATGTGGCGATTGCGAGCGCCGACCTGTCATTGGTGAGCGGAGGTTCGGCAATGGAACTCGAACAGTTCGAATCCACACCGTTGCGCTGGCGTGTTCCCTGATAAGATGTGAAAAACAGCAGCTTGTTTTTCTTGATCGGTCCGCCGGCGGTAAAACCGAACTGATTCTGCTTGAAAACCGGTCTGGGCTGACGGTTGGCATTCCCAAAGAAAGTATTCGCGTTCAGTACGTCGTTGCGGAAGTATTCCCAAGCGGAACCATGGAATTCGTTGCCACCGCCCTTCGTGACAAGGTCAACATTCGCGCCCCCATTCCTTCCGTAAGAGGCGTCGTATTGGCTCGTTTGGACTTTGAATTCTTGAATGCTGTCGGGGTTGGGAATCGCGACGCCCCCGCTGAACTGTCCACTCTGCTGAAGGTCGTTAATGCCCGCGCCGTTCATCTGGAAGTTGTTATCGGAAGTTGTGTCACCATTGGACACGATTCCGAGTCCGATATCCCCACGGCCAATTTTTCCGGCGTCGGTCACGTCTGTCATTACGCCCGGATTAAGACCGATGATCTGCAAGTAGTTTCGGGTATCAAGCGGAAGGGTGTTTAACTGCTCGCCGCTAGTAATGTGGCCCAGACTGCTGGTCTCGGTCTGGAGTTGTTCCGTTTGCGCTTCCACGGTCACTTTCTCCGAAACTGCTCCGACCTCCAGCGATATGTTCAAAGCATTCGTTTCCGTGACGTTGATTCTTACATGCTGGAGCGCCACAGACTTGAAGCCTTGTTTCGACACTTCGACCCCATAGAGACCAGGTGTCAGCAGCGGGACGACGTAATAACCATTCGCAGTGCCAGCGACTTGACGCGTCTCTCCCGAAGCCTCATTCGTGACTTTGATCTGCACATCGCCAACGACAGCACCACTTGCATCGGTGATCGTACCGCTCAGCGCACCCGTGCTGGCGGTCTGCGAGCGCCCCGCGGGCGTGAACGCACTAAGGCCAAGGAACAGGCAAACAAGAGCGACAAAGTAACGCCTCCACAGGTTTGCTAGAGACAAGACAGTCACCACAAATGACCAGCCTGAACGCCGCATATACCACCTCCCGGTACGGAGTGTTCCGACCTCTTATAACGATCTGCATCAATTGTTGCGTTCCATAGTGCGAGGCAATAACGACATGCAACAAGTGATGCGCAATGAACAGACCCTGAATTGGCAGGACTCTAAGGAACTTTGAGGACTGTGTCAAGTCAATTTTGGAAATACTATGACTTGCAGAGAAGAGTGCAACAAATGTTGCACTGCAACATAGATGCGCCGATAAAGAGAGCTTCTGCTGTTGCAGCGTTTGACATGCCAACAGCAAATAGGATAAAAGTGCGGCCTCATGCCGAAAAAGCGCAACTCGCTGGGTTCACGGGCAGACCGGCCCGATCTCGCCAAGACCTTCGGCTTGCTCAGCCCCAAGCGCCAGGAACTTTTTCGGCCTGTGCTCGAAAATCCCCGCGATTACGTTCTTCTGAATGTCCGCGAGCTTGCACATAAGCTGAAGGTCGATCCCGCCACGGCGCTACGTGTGGCCATGAAAATGGGTTTTGGCAGTTACCGGGAGTTTCAACATTACTTGCATGAACTTTCCGTTTCACAGGCCACCTCCCTCGACACTATGGGGACGAGCAAAGCGAAAGGCTCCGATCTTTCCGCGCACGTTCGCGAGGCGGTGGACGTCGACGTTCGAAATCTGCAGAAGTTCCGCAATGCGTTGGATACTGATCGAATCGCCGCCGTGGCAAAAAAAATTCATCGCGCGAGGCGCATCATTATTCTAGGCGGCGATCTCGCCACCAATCTGGTCGGCTTCTTTCACTATCATCTAATCTTGTTGGGACTTCCGGCGGTGACCGCAACATCGTCCGGTGAGGCGGCTCACCTGACTAGTTCTTCGGGCAAAGGTGACTTGCTGATTGCTATGAGTTTTCGCCGCGGTTTGCGCCAGACCGTGGAAGGCCTGCGTCAAGCACGCGCCAACGGGGCTTATTGCATCGGCATTGCGGACACGCTGGTTTCCCCGATCGCGCGCTTTGCCAACGAGTGCTTTATTGCCTCTGTGGAGACGCCATCGTTTGGCGCCTCCTACGCCGCGCCTATGTGTCTGCTGAATGGCATCCTGACCGCTGTCGGGCATTACGACCGGCGACGCAGCATGGAACTGCTGAAAAAGGCGGCCGAGGAGCAGCGAACAGGTTTCCGCTGGTTTAGAGAGTAAGCCATCTTTGGCGAAACAAGTTGTCCTCGCCATAGATCATGTTCAATTTGGAGTATTCTTCGCTCCAACTCGACGTGCTGCCATTTCGGAGTCAATAATGACCGATTTGGAAAGCAATCCAGGTGGTGTCCACTACTGCACCCATGTGTGCATTCTTGAACGGTTCAATTTGGAGGAGCTTGTTAAGCTAGCAAGAAACGCGCTGGTTAGGAGCAAATTGCAATATGAAAGGCATTCACAGTACGGCACTCCTTGCCAACTTTGGTTCTGGAACTAGTCTGGGTGGAAAGATCTCTCAGTATAAGGACAAACAGAGCATCTACAAGCAAGGTGCTCCAGCTCGTACGCTCTTCTACATTCAAGCAGGAGGAGTGCGGCTCACCACGCGGACGAAACATCAACCCTCGGCAGTTACTGCCATTCTGGGCGTGCATGATTTTTTCGGCGAGCTTTGCCTTGCAGGTTATCCGCTTCGGATGTCTACAGCGGTTGCGTTGACTGCCAGCTCCATTCGTACCATATAGAAAACAAAGATGCTCGAGATGCTGCGTAAAAAAATAAAACGTCAAACGCATTGGTGGCCTATTTGCTGTCCTGCGTCGAGAGTTATCGCGATCACGTGGCGAATCTGCTGACCTCCTCCGCGGAACAACGGTTGGCGCGCGTGCTGCGGCGGCTGGCGCACTTGGATAAGAACGGGCGAGCGATTGCCAAAATCCCGCTTCTAAGCCACCAGGTTCTGGCGGAAATGGTCGGGACAACGCGCTCGCGAGTCAATCTTTTTTATGAATCGATTCCGGAGAAACGGATACTATTGACTACGATGGGGGGAGGTTAGAAGTGCGCAAAACGTTGCGGAAAGCTCTGCGGAGCTACTCGTTACGCGTAATCCATTGAATCTTAACGGCTTGTTCAAGCTCGGGCAAATCCATAGGCGCTTGCCCCCGTAGAAGCTGGACTGTTCAATATTGTACAGCTGACGAACCCGTCCATTCTGTTACTCTGATGCATGCTGTCCACCACGGTTCGACCTGAATCTGGTCAGGCCCCTCGCTTGCCCTATAAAGCAAAATCAAGAATTCCTGCGTTCGATCTGAAATCGTTTCTGGACTCGCCCGGTCTCGGGAGAAGAGTGGCCAAGTTTGGAGGAAGAGAAACCGTCTTCGGACAGGGCGATCCAGCGACGAATGTCATGTACATTCAAGAAGGTGGAGTAAAGCTGACAGTAGTCAATGAATCCGGCAAAGAAGCCGTTGTGGCGATTCTAGGACCTGGAGATTTCCTTGGGGAAGGATGCCTTGCCGGTCAATCCATTTGCATGGCCACAGCAACCACAATTGCATCGACCACCGTGCTCGTCATTGAGAAAGACAAGATGATTCAAGTGCTTCACTACGAAAGCGAGCTCTCCGACCGCTTCATTGCCTATGTGTTGGCCCGGAACCTCCGAGTTGAGGAGGATCTGATCGACCAGCTCTTCAACTCCAGCGAAAAACGCCTGGCGCGCACACTTCTGCTGCTCGCGCGCTATGGCGCGAGGGGCCAGCCTGAAAGGGTGCTCCCAGAAATATCTCAAGAGATGCTAGCGGAGATGATTGGCACAACCCGGTCTCGGGTAAATTTCTTTATGAACAAATTCAGGAAGCTAGGTTTCATTCAGTACAGCAACAAACGTGGGATCCAAATCGATCAAACCCTTCTGAGTGTTGTCCTGCACGACTAGGTCGGTGTTTCCGCAATCCGAAGTTCACGCAAAAAATGAATAGCCGCGGAATAAACGATTTGGCAGCTTACCTCGCCGATTTGGCAGCCGCGGTTTCCAGAAAACCCAGCATAGCCTGCTTCAATTGCGAATCCACTTCGTCGGCGATGGTCATCACGTCGAGAAGCACGGTGCCGAAATCCACGCTGCCAAGATTGTTTTGCAGAGTATTGAAGATGCTGACTTGCAGGATTCTCGACTCTTCCACGACCATGGGGACAGTGTAGCCTTGCTGACGGCGGAGAATTCCATGCTCGCGTGCGGCCCGGGAAATGGGAGATTTGGCATCGGGGGGGAGACGCAGACGGCAAACGAGGTCGCTCAGCAGGAGCGGTAGATGGCCGGTTCGGTCTTGGTAAGTGAGGGAAATTGCCGTTAGTTCTTCGGTGTGCTCGACGCGGGACATCCAATTCTGAATGGTCAGTTGCAGATCGTGTTCGAGAATTGCGGCCACGCGTTCTTTGTTCACCGCGGTATGGGCCGTGGGATTTGAGAGCTTCTTTTGGATGATCTCGGCAATTTCGCTGAAGCCAATCGGTTTCACCAGGACTTGATCGGCCTGCAGGAGGATGGCGGTCATAACGGCTTGGAACACAGGGTAGTTGCTGAGCACCAGAGTTACAGCGTTAGGCTGTGCGTGGCGCATCGCGTTGACTACGGTAAACCCATCACTGGCATCCGGAATGTACAGGTCAGAGAGCAAGACATCGAAGTTTTCCGTGGCAATAAGTCTCAGGGCTTCGCTAACGGAGGGGGCGGACGCCACAGCAAAGCCGCAGCTTTCCAAGCCCTCTTGAAACGCGAGGCGAACGTCGTCTTTGTCTTCCGCCAGCAGAATTCTATTTCTCTTCATTGGGGTCGATACCTTCCGGTAAAAGATGGTGTAAAAATCCAGTAAGAGTTCTCAATCGAGAATCCAAGCGGCTTGTTATGCAGACAAAAATGCGGGAGAAGAGTTCTCGAGAGAAATCTTCGCGGCATGGTCCATCGGTCGATCGTTTCTGGTAGCGGCAGGCTGACTCGTGTTAGGCCCTGCTAGCGGTTCAAACTGGCTCTTCACCCCATAACGCTTTTTTGATTTTCCTTCGCATGTAGTACCGGTAGATCCCTTTCGCAACCCGGTTGCCGGAACGATGTTCGCCCTCGACGGGGAGGCGGACGGGATTTTGGGCAGTGAGCAAAAGCAATTCACCAAAACGGCGGACGAACGGCAGTGCGGCTGTCAGACGCAAGATGTGGAGTTCCAAGCCTGGGAGCAATTTCGCAACCAACGGAACACGAGGCCGAATCGGGCGAACGCGAATGTTTGAAAAATAAGGCGCCGATTCGAGGCGCATCGATTTCGTGGTCAAATGCTCGATCAAAATGCCGTCTTTGGAGTAACGCCTCACGAGGGGGAGACCCAAGAGGCGCCGATTTAAGTCGTCATGTTCAAAACTGCCGACGTATCGCCCGTCATCCGTCAAGGCCTGGGCGATCGTGCGAAACATGTTCATCCGTTCGTCCCGAGAATCGAGTGGGGTTAGGGTGAGCGCACGATCGAAGGCACGGCCGTGGAGATGCAAGTGATTGATGTCAGCATGGACGCGCCCCACCCTGGCGCCGGGAGGCAGTCTTTGCGCAAGGAGCCGTAGGGCGTTAATCGAAAAATCGACGGCGAGAATCCTTGCTCCTGTTTCCGCGATGAGCGAGGTGAAACGGCCATCACCGCAGGCGAGTTCCAAAACTGTATGGGAGGGCAAGACTTGTAGTGCATCCAAATGAGCAGGAACTTCCAGAATGTCGGAAAGCACCGATCTCCAGCCTTCGGCCGGAGGTATGAAAGCACTTGGCTCAGTACAATCGTAGTCGATCGCGTCCCGGATATTCATCTCGTGCTTATTTTCCGGAGTAAGCCGATCTGGGAGCAGGCAGGCGATTCCGTCCTCGATGCGATACTCGGTTCCGCAAGTTTTACAGCGCAAAACAGCGTTCAAAACTCCGTCCGCGTCGCCGGGTGGTTCTTGGGTAAGCGCAAGCTCACCAGCGTCCACATTGCAGCGGAGGAGGGGGACCATATCGCGGGGAAATTGACCAACCATCAAGGGCTCTGTTGTGGAGAGTACGAGCCGCTTTTGCTCTCCTATGCTTGGATCAAATTCCTCCACTTGTCCGGCCACCGGTTGATTCCTGTCGGAGATTTTCGTAAACCGCATTTTTTTGAGCCATGCCCGATGGAATGGAGGGTCCTGGCGGTAAGCGTCATTGGTTGGAGATGGTGGCTGTTGTTCCGTCGAGCTTTGTAATACGAACCGTAAATTTCTCATTGAATGTTTGCGCTTGGTCCTGAAGTATGCTGATGGCAGTGGCCTCGCCGAGCACCATCGACACGTCGGTGTCACTGCGCCAGTGGATGCCGGCATGGATGCCGTGACCGAAGCTGACGTTGTGAGCGAGCTTGTTCAGTTCGCCGTTTACCGTTATCGAAGCCTTGTCCGGACCCGTGTACGGCACGAGAGTGAGTCCATCCTCTGCCGGAACCAGGGGCTCCGGGATGACGAAATTACCGTCGAAGAAGAATTTCAGAATGGTAATGCAAGCGCCTGCGACAACACCGTGCCCCGTAGGGTAAGACGGGTGCGTGGGTGCACCTTCGGGAAAAGCCTGCGAAAGCAAGTAGGTTCCGTATTTGTTGAAGCTGCTCTGGAGAGCCTGTGAATTGAGGACATTGTCGTTCAGGCGGCCGTTGAGGCTGCTTCCCTGCCCGGTCTTGATTAATTGGACGATGCCTCCACCTGATTCCGGGCGGTGACGCCGGTGGACAAACCACTTCTGGTACCAGCTGCGTTCCAGAGCGCGGCAAGCGACCTCACCGAGCATGGCTGAAAAGTGCGGGCCGCCAAAAGTGGCGAAGCCGACTTGCGTTCTCGAGTTTATGTACATGCTGCCAGGATTCACGGGAGCGCCAATGCTATTCAGTACGAGGTACGCCACGAAGTACGCTTGATAGAGCACGTCGACATGGGTCCAGGCGGCGAGGTCTCGCCCACAGTGCTCGAAGTGCAGTTGCTGATCGACCTGGCTCTGTAATCCGGTACTGCCACCATTCTGAATGAGACCCCAAGAAGTGGGGTCGCTTAGATAGTCAACTCCCGGATGATAAGTCATCTGCAGCTGGCTGATGGGCTGCTGGCCGAGAAACGTTGGCGTAATGAAGAATTGGGAAATGTAAGGCCCTACCGTTTCCCCCGGAAAGCCGCCCCGGAAGAGTAGGTCCGGAGTGACTTGGCCACCACTTCGTGGGCCGGCGTAGTCCGGCAGCCCTGATAGTTCGTGTGCCGCTTGAGCGGCTACGAGATTCGAACGGTATTCGGTGAACGGGACGTCACGCAGCAAGGAAGCCCAGTACATTTCGATCAGTTCCGTCCCATATGCTGCACTGGCCAATGCCGGCGCAGGAGGCACAACCACGACACTTTCCTGATTCCGGGGACATGGAGAGCTGCCAAACTGCCGGGAATCGGTTCCTTCCAAGTCAAAGGCGAGGCCAGCTTGCGGGTCAGTAAGCTTGCGTGCGCCGCCCATAATGATGTTCTCGAAGTCCGCAGGATTACCGCTGCGCAGAGCGTCCCTGAGGCTTTCGTAGGCATTCAGGTTCACGCGGCCGGGGCCGTCTTGCAGAAGGGCTTTGGTGTAGGTGCCACACTTGTCGGCGTAGCGCTCCTCGTCGCCATTGGTCGTGTGTGGCGGAATCGAAACCTTGCGCTCAGCCCTCGCGGCCTCTATGCGGATTTCCGCGTCTTCTTCGGCGCGTTCGTATCCCTCGGATTCGCTATGATTATTGTCCGCATCGGCGAGAGAGTGGCGTGAGCCCAACAGCGGCTCGAAGCCGATGGCGCCGGCGGTTGCGGCGGCCAGGGCCACTCCACGCACGTTTCCTAGGAACTTCCGGCGACTTTCCGAGCGCGGCTCGTCGGGAACTGCTGGGGAATCCTGGAGGGCTGAATTCGTTTCTTGAGCAGGCGCCGGAAGACGCTGATCCCTTAAGGGCGCTGGCGTATTCATGTTGGATCCTCTCTGTATTCCCTTGGCGCGGGTCATGGCACCTTTCGTTGTCTGGCAACGGGGTTATTGCATCAGGGAATTTGCAACGATGCACTGGCCGCTGGACTGGAGTGAACGGCCGACGAGCTGAAAACGAGCGCTCATTTGAATCACTTCATTACCAGCTCCGCGACGCCAGCGTCAACTGGTTTACGGAAGAAACGCGCATGACCTCGCACTGTTGCATCGACGGCTTCACGCATCTCCCAGGCGGTTGCGAAGTGTAGATCGAGACCCATGCGCTGGCACTCCCTGGTGATGAGAGAGAGAGTGAATTCGAGGCCGCCCTCGAGTAAATACTGCGAGTGGCGTTCCTGTGTGCCGTGGGTAAAGAGTTTGAGAAAAATGTCGTCCCCAATACGCGGCGCCAGTTCGAGCCAGCGGCGGACACGGTATTCGGTGGCGGGATCGTAGGAACAAAGTTCGCTGTATTCGATTCGGGGCAGCAGGCGCTGGGCCCAGCGAAGGCCGAATGGGCCAGGAATCATCATTAAATCGCCCGTGGCTGTGCTACCGGAAGTCACGGGAACACCTGTGTCGTAAGACTTTGGTTTCTCGGGATCGTCTAAGGCCCAGTAGATCGTATTGATCAGGCGGGCTTGAGTCGGAGAGGCTCCTGAAGGCATGGTGAAATCGGCATAGCAACCGAGGTCGCGGAGAAGAGAGATCTCATTGTTTAGGCCGCAGAAACGACCGTCGGGGCGGGAGTTGTCGAGTGCCCACAGTCCGTGAATGAATCCGAATGAGAGCTTGCCCTTCACTTTTCTCAGCAGGCCGTGTCGCGAAAAAAGTGTGTCGGTGAAATTGCAGATGCGGTCAACAAAGTTCTGCTGGCCTTCGCCATCGTGGTGCAAATGGACCTCGACGTCGGCGATACCATCCGATGCCATGCGCGCGAGAGGTTCCAGGAGACGCTGCCGGTACTCTTCTTCGGGATAGAAGAAAGTATAACGGGGCGGGCTGCCAGTAGAATCCTGAAACTTTGCGGCGATGGCGGGCCAACGGGTGGTCCATCGAGCAACCCGCTCCGCGCCGGTGCGCTCGTCGGCACCCTTCCAGAGAGGCTCAAAGTGGTCGGCAAAGAGTAACCAGAGCCGCTTCGCAGGCTTGCGGTCGGAGACAGCGAGCCTATCCTTTATGTACCCCGGGAGCCAGATCTGGCAATTTCGGGGTAGGTTCATGATTCGATCCTAATCATTTGTGAATCCAAGTAGACGCGGAATTTGTTATTGGCCATGGCGGATAGCTGCAAGGTCGTTCGGTCTGGAAGCGATGCGGTCCACACGGTGACGCCTTTTCCTCGCGAGGCTCGCTTCGAAGACAGTTTGATAGCTATGCCAGGTTTCCCGAATGGCGAACTTTTGCGCCCATCGGCTTGCCGCTTTTCCGAGTGCGGGAAGATCATGCCGATTGGCTGCGTCGAGGATATGTTCGGCGAGCGATTCCGGGTGAGTGGGGGTGCAGTATCCCGCGACTACATTTTCGGGGGCCAGCTCGGTGAGGCCTGGAAGACGCGTTGAAACAACGGGCAGGCCTGCAGCCATGGCCTCCATTAGGGAAATTGGCAAACCTTCATCAATGGAGGAAAGCACGAAGAGATCCAGGGTTGAAAGAAAGCCAGGGACATCGAGACTGGCGCCGAGGAGAAAGACACGATTCGCGATTCCCAGTGATTCTGCGGTTTGAGCGATGGCAGCGCGGCACGGGCCATCGCCGAGGATGTGCAACTCCGCCTCTGGCATTGCTGCACTGACCATTGCAAATGATCGAATCAGAGTGATGTGGTCTTTGGCAGGCACCAGGCGTCCAACGGAGCCCACGCGAAACTTTGACACACCGGCGGTGGGATGTGCGGGGTGGGAAGCGAATTTCTCGAGGTCGATGCCGTTGTAAATGACCGAGGTGTTGCGTGAGGATAGGCGATCCCTGGTTACGTAGAATTCACGGACTCCCTCCGAAACGAAGACCAGGGAATCAATCCAGCGCACGGCGTGACGCCAGATCCGTTCGCAGTGGGGATCCCAATTGTTATTTCCACCGTGACGGGTGTTGACGACGACCGGGACTCGGGCCAGGCGCGCCGCAGCGACTGCGTAGTGCAGAACGAGCGCGTTATGGGCGTGGAGGACGTCGGGGCGATCCACACAGAGTCTGGACGCCAGATCGCTGATCAAACGGAAAGAGAAGCCCGTGGTCTTACCAAACGAATAGACAGGAACGTTTGCGGCCTCGGCCTCATGGGCAAATTGACCGGGATGGCTGGTGCAATAGATAGAGGGCTGATGGCCCTCGGCCTTTTGTTGGCGCGCCAGGTCGACGGCGAGGCGCTCCATTCCACCTACTTCGAGGCTCGGTAAGAGTTGGACAATTTTCATTGTGGAATTACCAGAAAAAAGCGGAACGAGCAGTCCAAGCCTAATACGGTGAATCGCCTTCGGTGTAATACCAGCTGTCTGCGACTGCAGGCGCAGTGGTAGATTGCCGTTCGTGAGTGAAGAGGGTCTTGCACTGTTCCTGCTGCTTCATTCGGCCGGGCTTGCGTGGCGGGGCAGCTGACCGCCTCGAAAAGCCGTGGCGGAGCAAATTGGCAGCAAGCACGCCGTTGGAACAACTGAGTGACAGTGAAGAGAGTCCGCATCCCCAAGCAAGGGCCGTCCAGGATGACAGCAGGCAGTCGAGATCCTCATGGCCGCCCGATGCAAAGAAGTCGGCGCAAACTGCAGAGTGATTTTCAACGTAGTAGATCAAGTAGCCGAGCAGCCTCGACTTATCCTCGGTGAGAAGACCCAGAGTTTTATACTGGCGCAACGGGCACTCCTGGTATCGCCACTTCAGGAACCGCCGGTTGCGAACGGTCAGAGCCCATTGCTCAGAAGTAATCTGATTCCAGAGTTCGTCAAATCGTTCATCGAAAGAGGGCAAGACCTGCGTGAGCCCTCTGCCCTGCGACCCTCCGAGGAGGTGCAGGGCGGCAAATCCCTGGTCGGCCATCCTCCCAATAAAGGGAATGACGGCCCCGAACTTCCCGGACTTCTGCAGGTAATGAGAAATACGGAGGACTTTCGCGTACCGGTGGACACAACAGAAACCCTGATACCCAACATATTTCATGACCGCGGAGCCAGCGGAATTCGGCACGCCGTAAACAATCCGAACTCCAGGGCGCGCGGACGCGAGCAGCGCGCGTTGAAGCATTAAGGCAGGTTGAAGAAAGCGGTGGTCCTTGTTCACGGCGAGGTCGCAGGCCACGCCAGCGGTGGTTAAGGAGTTGTTGAGCTTCAGTGGCCGCATGCCGAGAGAGGTGGTGCCGATGGGCTGGCCGTTCGATTCCAGGAGCCAGATTTGGCCTGTCCCGAAGGGGTTGTTGAGGAAATGCCAATCGTACTTTTCGTCGAGTTGGCTGACGTCAGCGAGGTTCCGGCGCCACAAGTCGAGGATAACTTGCCTGTCCTTCGCAAGATCGGCAGGAACTACTGCGTATTCGGGCATGATTGAAACGCGATTCTTTCAGGAAACTCGAACATGAGCGCCGCGAAGTTCCGTGACTTTCGCAGGCCTCGCATACTTCAGAATCTGTTCTTGAAGCTGGCGGGAATTGTGCGCCGCGTCGAAGAGTTGCTCGAGGCGCAATCTGGCGCGCCTGCCGAATTCACGGCAGCGCTCTTCGTTCCCGAGGAGTGCCAACGTGGATTTGGCCATGGCTTCGATATCTCCGCAAGGAACCACGAATCCGGTGACTCCGTTTTCAACGGCATCCGGCATGCCACCATTCTCGGAGACAACCGCGGGAATTCCGAGGGCCATCGTCTCCAGGCAGGTGCGTGCAAGGCCTTCCGTAAATGTGGTCGGGCAATGGACGAAGATGTCAACGCATTGCATAACTGCCGGAATGTCATCGCGCCAGCCGGTGAAAATCACGTGTTCTTGGAGGTTGAGCAGTTGCACTAGATTTCTGAGTTCACGGGTCATTGTGCCGCCATCCGGTCCTTCATCGCCGACGATCAGGAAAACAGCGTCCACATAGCGCCGGATCAGTGTGGCGGCCATTTGGATGAACTCCGGCAGCCCCTTGCCAACCTCAACTCTCGTAATCGCCGCTACCACCTTTTTGCCGCGCGGTATCCCCAACGATTCGCGCATAGAATTTTTTGACGGCAGGGATGCAAACCGCTGTAAATCCAGGCCTTCGTAAATATTAACAACCTTCCTGGTGCCAGGTGTATTTCGCTGGTCGGTTTCGGTTGCTTTGGAAATGCTCACGAAGAGATCAACGCCGGGATTCAAGAACCGCTTCAGCCGCCTCGCTTCGCCAATGCCTCCGGCTTTGCGACAGATGCAGGGCTTGCCGGCCAGCCTGGCTGCGAGCACGCCGGGGACATGAAAGTGAACGTCCTGATTTAGGACTACGATATCGATCGCTTCCTGCTGGATGAATCTCCATACCTTCCATGTCAGCGGCAATTGAATGCGAATGAACCGCGAAAGAACCCTGGCAACAGTTCTCACTTTGCGTAGGCTTTTCAGACTAGTGTCAAACTGGCGTGAAAAACCGGCGAAGGTTTTTGGCACCATCTGCCGCGTGCGTTTGAAAAAGACAACTGGACATCCGAGTGTTTGAATTTCCTCCAGGGTCTTACTCGAATTGGGGAAATACAAACCAACAATGAACTGTGTCATTGACTGGTCCGCATGAAGGACGAAGTCCCGGATGAAATTGACCGAACCGCCGGGCCCTGTGCCGCTTTCCAGAAGAAGAACGCGAACGGGACGCGAGGCCGACGATTCAAACGCGGACATCATCGGGCACCTCGGGTACCTCTTCACAGAGCACGGGGGGTCGGTGGAGATAGCGCGTGGCACTGCGGGTTGAATCGATGACATGGTAGACGCGTCCGACCTGTTTGGCAGTCAGCGCGACGACGGGCGCGACTTCTTCTGGAAGGAGACCGTGATTCTTCGCATATAGGCACAAGTCCATGCGATCGTACGGTAGCGGGAAATAAAATTCGTCCTGTGATTGGTCCAACGAATATGTGTCGGTGGTGGGAGCCCGGTTCTGAATCTCTTGCGGTATGCCAAGGTATGCCGCCAATTGATAGACCTGTGTTTTGTAGAGGTGCGCGATCGGTTTCAGATCGGCAGCGCCGTCGCCATTCTTGACAAAGAACCCCTGATCGTACTCGAGGCGGTTGGGAGTGCCGGCGACAGCATAGTTGAAGAGATCCGCGTAATAATACTCCATCATTTTGCGAGCGCGCTGTTTGAAATTCGTCGCTGCCACGACTCCGAGAAAGGAATCCAGAGTCAGCCGGGCTCTTGTGCGTTCACCGAGAGGAGATTCAACGACCACCGAGAAAATCGGATAAGAACTGCCGTTCACCTGGTCGGGCAGCACGATCTTGCACTTATAGCCTTCGGTGTATTGCGGAATGACCTTGCGGATGGCCTCGTCACGGCGCTGGTAGCAGCCTGCCGCAGTGAGAATGCCAGTAACATCTTCGACATATGTTCTAAGGTCTAACGATTGCGCGAGCAAATTCGCAAAGTGAAGACTGTCCGGAGACGAATCCGCCTCAGGCAGCATCAGGCCCAGCACACGTTCAGTTCCCATGGCTTTAGAACACAAAGCTGCAACGACGCCACTATCGATTCCACCGGATATCGCAACGATCACACCCTTGCGGTTCAATTGTCGCAGCACGATATCGCGAATTTTGCCTTCGATATCGGCCGAAACTGCGGCGGCATCGATTTTCAATACATCAGCAGAGAATACGGTTGTAAGCATGCTCTTGTTAGGGCTTTGAGGTCAGAGAAGGCGCGGGAGTTTGGCACTAAATTCCAAGAACAATTCGGCCAGCATAACGAACTCCAGTGAAATTTTCCGGAAGGCGGCTCGCTACAAACCGCGTCAAGCTGTTGATCGAATCCAAGTTGTCTGGAATCAAATCCTCGTCCTGCAACTTGATTTGATAACGTGTTTCTAGAAAAGCGACTAGTTCCATTACCGCGGTTGAGTCAATGATGCCCTTCTCTATAAAGGAGTCGTCATCGGCGAAGCCTTTGTAGGGTTTCCCAAACATAAAGTTGTCGATCACGAATTGTCTGAGTTCTTCGTTAAGCGCCATGCGATGCAGCCCTACTTTCAAAGTGATTTATGAACCGGTTCACCAAAAGTTGCGTGGACACGATGCCAACCAATCCCATGTTGTCCTTGATGCCAATGGCGGCACCGCTGCGAAACTTGTCCACGAGTTTCGCCACCGCGGGCGCGTCGAAAATGCCGTCGCGCCGTATTTGCTCGGGGGACAGGAGGTCCTCCATATATTCGCGCGCGCCTGGTTGAAGAAAAGTACAGGCTTCCGGCGCTCGATAGGGTTGCTTATGACGTTTCGCAATCGAAGGAGGAATAAGACCATTTGCACAGCGTTTCAAAAGATACTTTTCGTTCAGCACTTTCATTTTTAGAGAGACCGGAAGCCGGCAGGCAAATTCGACTACACGATGGTCAAGAAATGGAAACCGACCTTCGACAGAGTGCGCCATGGCCATGCGGTCACCTTGCGACGACAGAATGTATCCGGGGAGCAGGTGCTTCGTTTCGAGGTATTGAGCCTGACAGAAGCTGTCCCACAATTCATAGCACTGGGGTAGCAGCCCTCGGACCTTGCCGTGGCCATCGTCTGCGGGGATTTCCGCGCGGATGGCATCGGAGAAGAAGGTCTTCAACCTAGCCGTCAATTGCCAGCGCGGAATGTGGGAGAAGAATGGCTGTAGAGTGCGGTCGACGTTGATGTGAAAGAACGCTTTGCGGTAAGCATCGGGTTGGTTCTGTATGTTCAGCAAATAGGGATACAGCCGCCGAAGCAGAAGGGGCCGCATCTTGGAATCGGGTTGCGATTCCCAAAAACGGCGGATTTTGGCCTCTTTGAAAATGTCGTAGCCGCCCAGCATTTCGTCGGCCCCTTCCCCTGTTACAACGACCTTGAAGCCGCTGTTCCGGACAAGCCGGGAGAGAAGATACAGCGGAGCTGGAGCCGTGCGTAGCACGGGCATCTCGGTGTGCCAGATTACGTCCGGAAACACTTCAGCGATTTGATTCTTGGCGCAGCGAAAATCTTGGTGCTCGGTGTCCAGAAAGCGTACGGCCTCGCTTTGGAAGGAGCTTTCATCGAATTCGGCGTTGTCGAAGGAGATAGAAAATGTCTGAAGCTTGACATTGGCAAACTTCTTGACCAACGCCGTGGTGACGGTTGAGTCCAGCCCACCGCTGAGGTAGGCCCCTACCGGAACATCAGAGCGTAGGCGGATTCGCGTAGCGTCAGCCAACAGCTCGAGAAGCTGGTCGGCGTATGACTGTTCCTGGGAAGAATTGACATCGCCCGATATCTTCTCGAATTGGATGTGCCAGTACGACCGAGTCGCAATCCCGGAAGCATCCACGGCCATCGAATGGCCCGGAGGAAGTTCGAGAATGTTTCGAAAAATAGTCGTCGGTGGAATGGTGCACCAGTAGGTGAACACCTCGTCCAGTCCGTTGACGTCGATTTCTCTCGTGATTCCCGGATGAGCGAAAATCGCTTTGATCTCAGAGGCGAAGATAAAGCTCTTGTTCGTTTGCGTATAGAAGAGAGGCCTTACGCCTAGACGATCGCGAGATAGAAACAGACGCCGACGTCGGTTGTCCCAGATGGCGAAAGCCCATTGTCCGTTCAGGTATTGGACGCAGTCCTCACCTTTTTCCTCATAAAGGTGGAGGATGACCTCAGTATCGGAACGGCTAGCGAACCGATGTCCCTTACGGACCAGCTCCTCCCTGAGCTCCACGTAGTTGAAGATCTCGCCGTTGAAGGTGATCCAGAGCGAGGAGTCCTCGTTGCACATTGGTTGGTGGCCGCCAGCGAGGTCAATGATGCTGAGACGGGCGTGCGCGAGACCTACACCATTCTCAGCGTGAACGCCGGTATCGTCCGGCCCGCGATGCGCAAGCATCCGGATCATGCCCTGAAGGGAACTCGGAGTGACGGGCGTTCCATCGAGATTAAATATTCCTGCTATACCGCACATAGCGATTCATTCCTTGGGGTGATGTTAAGCTCGGAGTGCTGATCCCGGAGTCCCCGCAAATCCTGCATTTACTTTAGTTTAGGTCAGACTTAGAGAGATTTCTTAAGCCATTTTCAGGTTTGATATCCCTGGCGGATTCGCAGGCCTTTTCGTTCGTTAGACACAATGGACAGCAGGGGACAGCATTTGGGCAGTTCCCCTTTTTTGGACTGTTGGGCAGATGTATTGGGCGCAGCGCTCCTGTATTCAAGATAGGCAGGAGCGCGTGTTGCATTTCGGCACGGAGCTTAGCCGGAGCCAAATGTTGACTGCCAGACGTCCTCCACGCATTCAAGAGTGGTTAGCATTTCTTCTAGTCGTCCTATTGGCAAGCTTCATTCTTTCGGGATGCGCAGGTTTGACGAGCACAATCGCTCCAAAAGGCAACGGTGCGTCTGTGGCCCCGTCCATTACGTCCCAGCCGGTCAGCGCGAATGTCGCGATGGGACAGAAGGCGACTTTCACTGTGGCGGTGACGGGCACGACACCGTTCACTTATAAGTGGCAGAAGAATGGGGTCGTGATCAGTGGCGCGACATCTTCGACCTATACAACACCGCCCACCACAGTTGCCGACAATCGTGCACTGTTCGCCGTAGTCATTTCCAATAGCGCAGGCAGTACGACCAGCAACGCCGTCACTCTTAACGTGGCCGCCACAGGCGCCGTGGCGATCGTAGTATCTCCAACAAGCTCAACAGTAACAGCTGGAGCGACCCAGCAGTTCACCGCAACCGTCACCGGTAATTCCAACAGCGCCGTTACTTGGAGTTTGAAGGGATCGGGTTGCAGTGGCGCAGCGTGTGGTACCATTTCAGCAGGCGGACTCTACACCGCCCCGTCGAGTGTGCCCTCGCCTGCGACACTCCAAGTGACTGTAACCAGCGTGGCGGATCCAACCAAATCAGCTTCGGCAAGCGTCACCGTTGTTGTGGCGGCCGCGATTCTTCTAAGTATTAGCCCGACGACTGCTTCCGTTTCCACCGCCGGCACGGATTCGTTCGCAGCCACTGTGACAGGGACATCAAACACGACAGTCACGTGGAATTTGACTGGCGCGGGCTGTAGCGGTTCGGCCTGCGGGACACTCGCAACCAGTTCGTTAAGGGCCGTCTACACTGCTCCAGTCGTGGCGCCTTCACCACCGAGCGTCAGTATAGTTGCAACCAGTATGGCGGATCCGAGCAAGACCGCATCCGCTAACGTAACCATTGTGCCCGTTGTTGTCGTCACGGTGACACCCGCCAGCACATCGGTTGCAACTGGGACAACGCAACAATTAAGCGCATCCGTTTTGGGGACGTCGAATACCGCCGTGACGTGGACAGTGCAAGGAGCTGGATGTAGCTCTGCGGCGTGCGGGACAGTCAATGGCGCAGGACTGTACACAGCGCCTTCGGCGGTTCCGTCACCATCCACGGTAACTGTCACAGCAACCAGTGCAGCG
>Ga0207101_1014_pt1 | contig 37695 bp, 35 predicted proteins | sample Alteio_BWMinHeat_83_FD_153581 | JGI IMG/M metagenome (GOLD analysis project Ga0207101, IMG submission 153581) | Enriched cells from forest soil in Barre Woods Harvard Forest LTER site, Petersham, Massachusetts, United States -... | ecosystem: Environmental > Terrestrial > Soil > Temperate forest >...
GCCGGAGTCAAATTTTGATTTGGAATCGAAGAGCGCGTTGTCGCAATCGATGCAGCGATAGAGCCCGGGGGCGTGCTGGTCGTGGAGCGGTCCGGAGAATGCGTATTCTGTTGCCGCGCGGCGGGTCACGTCGTACTGCAGCGGGGTGAGCTGTTTCTTCCAGTCTGCGTTGGTCTTCTGTACTTTCGGCACAATGAATTTGCCAAGCGGCTTGCCGTCGCCGGAGAATCTCACGATTTTGACCGTTCCAGGATTGTCGTTTGGCTCCGGATCATAGGCTAAAGCCGAGAGGCAGATGCGCTCGACGCCTACGAGCAGGCCATAGCCGGCTAGCGTTGCGGAACCGAAGATGAGTCCTCTGCGCGTGAAATCTTTCATGGCGAACGATCACAAATAAACTACTTCATTGCGCTCATCGGCGGCGGAGGCAGAAGCGGGAGCCGCTTGGCTTCCCCGCGGGCGCCGCGCACTTCCAGCTCTTCGAAAAGAAGCGAAGGCGCGACGATCGAGGCGGGCACGCCGCCCTGAGCGGAGCCGAATGCTCCAAGGGCTGTGCCGGCAAATCCCGTGACCTGGCTCTGCATGTAGTTGTACGCGAAATTGTCGCTGCCAATTCCGGCGACGTTACGCAAGGCGCGGGTGTTCAAGCCGATGATGCGCGAACCGCGGATCATTTCTTCGCGGCCGGTGTCGGGATAGACGCGGTAAACGACCAGCGGCAGACGATCGCCGGTTCCGGCGCCACCACCGAAGCTGGCCAGCAGTTCGGAAAAATCCTCCTGGTGCAGCAGGCTCAAAGTGGGATTGTCCATTTCGCGAACAATGACGCAATAGGGGAGCTTTTCGGCGCGGCAGGAATCCAGGAATTTCTTTTTCAGCTCGGCGGGAGAAACTGTCTCTGTGGATGTGAAGAAGAGATTGCTCATGGTGGGTTTGGCGTCGTTGAGAAAAGCGGCGCGGCCATGGCCGTTCGAATCGCCGAAATCGGGCCCTGGCCGGCGGGACATCAATTCGCCGCGCAAGTTGCCATTCTCGACGAGCGTGACTTTTTCAGCGCGGACTCCTTCGCTGTCCACGGCGTAGCCACCGAGGAGCGGCCTGCCGTTGAAATCTTTCGCGCCGGGATCATCGACAAGAGACACGCTTGCAGGAAGAACGCGCGCGCCGATGCGTCCCACCCAGTCGCTCTTCCCGCCTAATCCGCTCAAGAGTTGTTCCATCACCGGAGTGAAAGAAACCGGAGGTCGAGCGCCGTTCACTGCCGGTCCGAGGATTTGCGCAAGAAGTGGCGCGGCGGCGCGCGCTTCGAAAAGGACCGGGCCGGTGTAATCCTGCGCCGCGGGTGCAGCGCGCAACGCCATCAATTCGCTGGCAGTGACGTTTATGCCCTTGCGGACGGTTTCGACACTGGGGAGGTCGGCGGGCCTGCGCGCGTAGGTGGCGTAGAAATGATTCAGCGGGACGCCATCATCGGCGAGCGCGTTCATGCCGGACTCGATGGCGGCGTAGGTGCGGTTCTGACGGATCTCCGTGCCTTCGCTGGTCAGCAAATATTCCGTGGCGTAGACGAGGTAGTAGGTGACACGGGATTCGTAGATTTGAGGAAACGCGCGGAGGGTTGCGGAAGTCTCCCGAGCTTCCTGATCCCAGTTGCGGCTGGTCCAATCCGGTGCGACGAGCGGCTCGATGAGCTGCACGGGCGCGGCTTTCGAAAGGTCGTTGATGTCCGATTGGCGAGCGAGGCTGCTGAGATAGGCACGCTTCCGCGAGTAAGTTTCGACGGCTTCCTTAAAGGCCTGATCGGTGGCAATCCAGAGATCCTGGCGAAGAGAATCGTAATCGCGGTCGATGCCGACGGAGCCGGTGGGGCCGATAAAGCCGCGGAAACCGTCATCGCTAACGAAATTGGAGCTGTCGAGCTTGTAGCTGCCAACGCGGGCTTCCACGTCCATGAAGCGGTTTCGCGCGTGCGTGCTGGAAAAGACGGTGCCGAATTCGGCGACAACTTCACGAACGTCGAGGTCGAGTAAACGGTATTCGAGATAGTAGGGCCGGACGGGTTGATCGGTGCCGGGGATTTTCAGTTCCAGGCGCGTTTTGGCGCGGGCCATTTCGTCGCGCATGGCCTGAAGCGTGTGATCGTTATCCTGTTGCGCGCAGACACGCGGAGCCGCGGCAAAACTCAGCGCGGCAAGAAGAAAACTAAGCTTCACGAATCCTGTTGCGCGGCTCACTGCTGGCCTCCCGCTTTGATGACGTCATGCGCGGGCGGCGGAAGGATCGGCGGCCGGTCCGTGGAGCTTTCTTTTTTCTGAACTTCCAATTCGGAAGTCAGGATGGCGGGTGAAGCGGCAGAAACCGGCACGGAGCCGGATTCAGCGCCGCAGTAGCCGTTGAAGACTTCCGGCGTGTCTCCGGTGGCGACGATTTTGGTAAGCGCGGCGAGCGGCGTTCCAACGATGTCCACGCCGCGCACGAGTTCGTCAGGGCGGCCATCGGCGAAAACTTTGTAAACGACGAGCGGCAGAACCTGGAAGGCTTGCGGCTGGCCGCGGCCGGTGAACGTAAATCCGCCGGCGATGTCGTCGATTAACAGACCATAGGATTTACCCTGCGTTTTGATCAGCTCGATGAGCTTCGCGCGGAGCTGTGCGTTGGTCACGGTCTTGCTGCTCTGCACGATCAGATTGCCCTGGCGGGATACGGGCGTCGCACCGAGCTGGCGGCGGCCGTGTCCGTTCGAACGCGGGAAGCCCACCAGCGGGGAGCGCGACATTTCGAAGCTTTTGAGAACACCATGATCGACTAGCTTCACACTCTGTGCGGGGACGCCCTCGTCATCGAATTGGTAGTAGCCCAGCAGGTCCTGGCCGCCGAGTTTCTTCATGGTGGTATCGTCGGTGATGCTGAGGAAGTCCGGAAGAATCTGCTCGCCGACTTTTTTGGAAAAGGTCTGGCCTTCGGTCACGTCTTTCTGTCGATGGCCTTCGGCGCGATGGCCGAAGACTTCATGAAAAAATACGGCCGCGGCGCGGCCGGTCAGTAGTGCGGGGCCCACAGTTGGATCGTTGATGGGGGCAGCGACCAATCCTTCCAATTCCTTGCGCATGGTGGCTTCTGCAGCGTAAACAGCTTTGTCGTCCGGAGCTTCGGAGGGATTCACCCAATCGAAATTGTAGTAGCGGTTGATGTCCATGCCATCCGGCGCTTTGCCTTGGATGAAGAGTTCCAAGCGGTAGCGAATCTGGCCGAATTGCAATTGCGTGCCTTCGGTGGTGACCTGAAATACATTTTGCGATTGTGCGGTGAAGGTCACGATGGAATTGATGATGGCCGTCGACGCGCGGAACTCCTTGGTATAGGCGCGCACTTTTTCTTCCCAGGGCTTGCGGTCGAGGGAAAGTGAAGTCTGCGCACCAATATAGGTGTGGGGATCTTCGCGAGAAAAATCGGGTGCGCGGCCTTCGGCGGTTTCCACTTTCACTTCTTTGCCGGTCTTGATTTTAATCAGGGCTTCGGACGCGGCGCGGTATTGCTTGTCGGTTTCCAGCCAGATGGCGCGGCGCAGCACATCGGCATCGTCGTCGATGGGAGCGGAGGTACCCGGCCCGCCGCTGGGCATCTGGCGCTCGCCGACTTTGTGGGAGTTGTCGAGATTGTAGCTGCCGGTGCGAACGGAGACTTCCAGCCAGCGGTTGCGCGCTTCGTCGCTGCTCAAGAGCGCGCCGTTGGAGCCAGAGACGTTGACGCGCTGGGAGTCCGTGACCGTATAGCCGAGGAAGTATGCCGGGGGATCCAGTGTGCCAAGGGTCTTCATGGAACGTTCAAGCTCGGCCTGGAGCGCCGCGAGCACCGGCGAACGCTTTGCCTGGGTGTCAGGTGGCGCGGCTTGCGCCTGCTGCAGAGTGGCGGGGGCTACCGTCCCCAGCAGAATCACTACGAAAAACAAGGAAACTACTCGACTACGGATAAATAGAGTCAAAGGACGCCTCACTCGCGATTAGACGGGATAGTCAATCATTCAGTGTACGCCACAGGACGGGGGCATACAAACTGGCGTAAACGCGCGCTTTCTCATTCAAGTCACATCGAATTGGACGGCCCAAGCGGCTGAACCGTTGCATGGACGTTACGCCATGCCTACCTGAGAAATGCAAAAGCCCTGACTGCCCAACAGAGTCAGGGAGAAATTCATCGGTCTTTATCGCTGGGCTTAACTCGCAAGACTATCCGCAATTGGGATTTGTCTTTGGATTGCAGCCGCGCACCGGCTGGACCCCCCCCCGGGCGCGTCAGGCCGACTCCCAAACCAATTCCAACCGCGGCCCCGACGATTCCGACCGTTCCCCAAACGCCGAGATGCGGACCCACCGGTGGATTGGCGCCAAGTGTCCCGCCTGCGTCGGTATCTTTACTGGAAGCGACCAAGAGATCGAGGGTAGTCTGCGTCGGAGGAGTTGGCCCCGAATTGTCTCCATTGCGGACGTTGGTCGTCTGTCCGGCATGAACCATAACGCAGACTCCGGCCAGATTGCAGACCTTCACGAAGCCTTCAAAGACAATCACGTTCATGGTGCCGGTTCCGTTGTCGTAACCGGTGAAAAAATCGGTTCCCACCACGCCCGCGACTCCTGCTGGGGTGCGCACCTCAAATTTTCCGTCTGGCTTGGCGATTTTCTGCGCCTGTGTGCGGAGCTTGCCGTAGGCCAGCTCCAGCTCCGTCTGTTGCGCACCAGCATCGTGCTTGACGATCTTCATGGAGGATTCCGAGCCCACGTTGAGCACCGAGCCGTCGTCCAGGGCGATGCGCGCTCGGGCATTCACCTGCGTGTTGACCAGATCCTGCCAATCGACGACAGATTTTGTGGAGGCGGTGATGGTTTTCGAACCGCGGGCAATGCTAACTGCGGGGATAACGCGGGAGACCTCTCCAGCGCGCTGTCCGGCAGCCTGGGGAGCAGCCCAGGTATCCGCCGGGATAGTGATGAGAAATGAGAGCAGTAAGGCTACGCCCAAGGCAAAGGGGGACTTCGTCTTCATCGGGGACTCTCCTCAGAGAAATACGTTCCGGAACGAAACTACCTGTACCTACTGTAGTTACTGGAGACCGGCGGAGGTGTCAATCGCCTTCGGAAAACACTTTGCCTACTCTCTACATGCCCGCCACAGCACACGCGGAACGAGGCCTAGCCAGAATAGAGGAACAAAGCTGCGGCCATATCGTCGTGCTGTTCACGGCCGCGCGAGAAATCTTCAACCTCAGAAAAGATCTTGCCCAAAAGCTCCGTCGGCGACAGGTGGCGGTGATCGCGGCATAGTTCTTGCAGACGCTCGACGCCGAACTGTTCGCCGTCCCCGTCGAAGGCGTCGGTGATCCCGTCGGTGCAAAAGAGCACGGAATCGCCGGGGCTTAGCCGAACCGCCTGAGATTCGTAGCGCGTGCCGGCAAATAGTCCCGGCGGAATCCCAGAGAGATCCAGAGCGCGGCAACCATCGGCGGAGAGATGAAAAGGGCCGGGCATGCCTGCGCTGGCAATTTGAAGATCGCCCGTGCGCGGATCAAACACCGCATACTGGATGGCTGCGTGCCGCCGGGGCATGCCGCGGATTAACAGCCGGCGGTTGAAAGTGGCCAGGGCATCGCTTGGGGACGTGCCCGTTTTGTGCACACTTCGAAGTGTGCCCACCGCCAGCGCCGCATAGAGCGCCGCCGGCAGTCCTTTGCCGGAGACATCGCAGAGGTAAAGGCCGACGGTGCCATCCATGAGCTGAAAATAGTCCAGGAAGTCGCCGCCCACGGCAGCTATGGGCTGGAATCCGTGGGAAATCGTGACCGGACCAGCGCAGAGGGATTCTGCGGGGAGCATTTCCGCCTGGATGGAACGAGCTTCTTCGAGTTCTTCTTCGCGCAGCTTTTCAATGGCATGCAAGTCGAGCGTCGGCGCAAGCCTATTCATTCGTAAGTCCAAAGCGAAAGCGTTATACCGGGAAGGGGAATTCGGCGGTTTCGTGAAGTTTAGCAGAGCGGTTCGTACGCAACTCGAAAAAGAGCGGCATTGTTTCCTTGCGCACGCTGCGAGGCGCCTGGCTTGCGAGAGGCACGGGCCGCGGCCACAATTCTCCTATGCGCGCACTTGCAGGAGTTCTGGTGGCGGCGGCTCTGCTCTTCGGCATCTACCATTTTTATTTGAAGAAGATGCCGGTGACAGATGAAGGCACAACTCCGACGCAAGCGATCAGCCTGACCGGCGTGCGCGCGGACTTGCTGCAAATCGCTCAAGCGGAACGCCTGTACATAGCGACGAACGGCCATTGTACTTCGCTTGACGAGCTGCTTTCTTCGAACTCGCTGTCGATGGCCCGCACCCAGCGCGACGGGTATTCCTACTCGGTCGAATGTTCGGGCGCCGATTTTACCGCGACGGCGCGGCACGCTCCTGCCCCACCCGGGTCTCCCATCCGTTATCCCAACCTCGCCATAGACGCGAATATGCAGGTTCACGAAATCAATTAAGTGCTCGGCTCAAGGGTCCATCACTTGTGAGTGTGGAGGCAAGGAGGACTTTCTCTAAATTCCTGGAACTTTCCTGGGGTGCCTGCCGTACTTTCCTATGAAAGCGGTTCCTACGATATTTGGCGCCTCGACGGCGCACTAAAGAAAGAAGGAGCACGATATGGGCGGAGAATTGATTGGATTGGTGGCCGTGATTCTGGGGATGGGAGTTCCCCTCGGCGCACTGTACACGTATTACCGGGTACGTAAGCTTCGCAGTGAAGAGCGCCTGGCGGCCATCGCGCGAGGAGTGGAGATTCCGATGGAGCCGGAGTTGAACCAGGCGGGGCGTTCGCGCCGCGCGGGCATTCTGCTCGTCAGCGGGGCACTTGGCTACATTGCCACATTCGGATTGATTGCCCAGATTCAGGCAGATCGCGATATCTGGACCGTGGCGGCCTTTGGCATCATTCCGCTCGCGGTGGGAATTGGTTATTTTCTGGATTGGTCCTTCATCCGGCGCGACGCACGGGCTTCGAACTAAACGGGATCAGTTCAAACGCGAGCGGGTTGTTTTCCCAGTTCGCTGGGGAGGCGGCTCGCCCTTTCTGATTTGTTAGGTTCCCAGCGCTTATGGCGCGCGCTTCTGGTCCACCACAAGGATGCCGGCCTCGGCGTAATTCGTGGCCGGGACATCGTGAAACGACACGTGAATGTTTTCGCGCTTGGCCTTGCCGTCTTCGATCAACACGGTAGTGACGCGCTCGGCGATTTTACGTTTTTGATCTGGTGTTCGTCCTTCCACCCAGGTGATTTGCACGTGCGGCATGGTTGCCCTCCTCGGCTGCTGCGGCTCTGAACGGGTCTCTTTGAAAACCGAGGCATTCTATCTGTCGAGGGGCTTCCCACCAAGCCTGGTGCGCCCCTGTGCTAGAATTGCGTACCCATGCATCCTGCGATTCCGCACCTTATAGAGCTCCAACGGGTTGACCACCAGATTGCCGCTTTACGCGCGGAGCTGGATGCATTTCCGAAGCGAGTTGTGGAGGCCGACGCCAGGCTCAGCGGCGCGCGCGCGGAATTCACCGCCGCAAAGGAAAACTACGCGCAGGGCGCGGCGGAACGCAAGAAACTTGAATTTGACGTGCAGCAATGGAAAGACCGCGCGCGCAAATATCGCGATCAGAGCGGCGCGGTAAAAACCAACGAGGCTTTCAAAGCACTCCAGCACGAAATTGCCACCGCCGAGGCGGAGGTGGCCAAGGCGGAGGATCGCCAACTGGAAGTCATGATGGCGGGCGAAGACCTCGAGCGGCGTGTAGAGTTAGCGGAGGGGCGGCTGAAAGAAGCCGAGCAAGTGGTGGCCGCGGAGCGGAAAGTGATTCACGGGCAGGCGACGGAAAAGAAAAAACAGCTCGATACCGTTCTTGCCGAGCGCGAGCGCATCATTGCGCCGGTGCCGGAAGATTTGCGCGAGCTGTATACACGGATCGCCAAGCGCCACAGCGGAACGGCTATGGCCGAAGCGCGCGATGGACAGTGCCGAGGGTGCGGCATGCGCGTGCTGCCGCACATTCTTGAGGCGCTTCGCACGGAAACAAACGAAGAAGTCTACCGCTGCGAGAGCTGCGGATTGATTCAATACTCGCTGGAGCCGATTCCGGTGGCGAATGCAGCGAGCGGTTCCGCGAATTCCTCCTCGGCGGCAACAAACAATTCCTGATGCCGCGACGCGCTCCCACTTCTCGCGGCAAAGGTCTCTTCCCGGAAACATCTGCCGAGCCGAAAACACCTGCCGCCGCCTTTCGCGCGAACATCGACGGCGGGTCGCGCGGCAATCCTGGCCCGGCGGCCTACGGAGTGGTGATCCGCGACGGCAGCGGCGAACTCGTGGCCAGCCTGAAAAAATACATCGGCCGCATGTCCAACAACGTTGCCGAATATTACGGGCTGATCGCGGCGCTCGATTATGCGCAGGAACACAAGATTCGCGCCTTGCGCGTGGAGAGTGATTCGGAGCTGCTGGTGAAGCAGATGCGCGGGCTGTACAAAGTAAAAAGTGCCGATTTGCAGCCGCTGTTCGAACGCGCCAGGAAAATGTCGCAGGGATTTGAATCCTTCCGCATCGATCATGTCTATCGCGAACAGAACCGCGAGGCCGATGCATTGGCGAACGAAGCCCTAGACGTAGCCGAGGGTGTCGTCACCAATGCACCACGGGCAAAAAAGGCCGAAGCGCCCGCGGCCAAGGCCGAAGTGGTCAGCGCAAAGCCGGAACCTCGCAAAGTCCAGGCGCGTTTTCGCAGCGGAGTTCTCTATCTTCTGGAAGATGTCGAATTGCCGGACGGCATGGTGGTCGACGTTACCATCCACGTGCGTCCGAAGCCCGTAGCCTAAGCCTGGCCCTGATTATTTCAAGGAATAGGAACGGTAAAGCGTGTCGCGCTGCGCGGGGATGAAACCGGCGTCGGAGATGATGCGGCGGAGTTCGCCTTCGTTGGTGCGGTTTTTCACGCCGGCGGCGAAGACGACGTTTTCTTCGATGAGGATGCTGCCGACGTCGTCGGCGCCGAATTGCAGGCCGACTTGGCAGACTTTGATGCCGGGAGTGAGCCAGCTCGACTGGATGTGGTCGAAGTTGTCGAGATACAAGCGGCTGACGGCGAGCGTTTTCAAATAATCGACCGCGGTCGTTTCCTGGATTTTCTTGCCGAGCGCGGTATTCTCTGCGGCGAAAACCCAGGGGATGAAGGCGGTGAAGCCGCCGGTATCTTCCTGGATGCGGTGCAGGCGCTCGAGATGGTTCACGCGATGGCGAAGCTCTTCGCCGCAGCCGAACATCATTGTAGCGGTGGTGCGAAGTCCAAGCGAGTGTGCCACGCGATGCATTTCTTCCCAATCGTCGCTGGTGCACTTCAGGCGGGCGATCTTCGCGCGGACTTCATCGTCGAGAATTTCCGCGCCGCCGCCGGGAATGGATTGCAGCCCGGCATCCATCAAGCGCTGAATCGTTTCGCGGATGCTGAGTTCGCTGACTTCCGCGATGCACAGGATTTCCGGCGCCGAAAAGCAGTGCAGGTGGACTTGCGGATAGCGGGTTTTCAGCGAGCGCAGCAAATTTTCGTAGTAGCCGATTTGCAAGTCGGGATGCAGCCCGCCCTGAAGCAGGATTCCGGTGCCGCCGAGCTCCACCATTTCGTCGATTTTCTGGTAGATCTGTTCGAACGATAGAATGTAGCCGTCTTTCGAGCCGATCGGGCTGTAAAACGCGCAGAAGGAGCAATATTCCGTGCAGAAATTCGTGTAATTGATGTTGCGGTCGATCTGGTAGGTGACGACGCGCGGGTCGTTTTTCTTCAGGCGCAGCTGGTGCGCGGCCATGCCGATGCCGACCAGGTCATCGGATTGCAGCAGTTCCAGAGCTTCTTGATTCGTCAGTCCCACGCGATTCCTTCTTGAGCGTTCCACTCCATTGTAGCCAATAACTCGCTAGAACTTGAAACCGGGCGGGCACGGCTAAAGCCGTGCGTCTACAACTTCACCGGCACTGCCTTTGTTTCGGCCCATTCCACGGGTTTTGCACGTGGGATCAGGCCGAGCCGCGCGGCGTATTCGAAATATGAATTCAACCCGCGGAGATTCTCCTGGTCCAGAGAAAAGTCGATGTTGCGGCGCAGGTAGGCTTCCAGCGCCGGGGCCGGCAATTCCAGTGCGCGTGCGGACTCAAAGCTGATTTCGGAAATGTGAGCCAGCCCGAAATCGCGGGAGGCGATGAAATCGGCGGCCACGTCCGGCGTGGCGACATCGCGCCGGGCAGCCCATACCGCCAGGACGGCAGGCAAGCCCGTCAAGCTCCGCCATTCCCCGACCACGTCGTAGATATAAAGCAATTCCGAGCTGGTGATTCCGAGCAGGGCAGCGGTACAGATGGTTTCTCCCTCCGCGCCGGACCGGCTTTCTTTTTCAATCCCAAGCGAAATGCGCAGCGCCGGATCACCGATGAGCAGCGCCGCGTCGGATTGCGCCAGCATTTCGGTAAGATCGGGCTTGGCTTCCGAAAAAGTCGGGAAAATCTTCCATTTCTCCGCGCACAAAATGCGCGTCAAGGCTTGCGTGCTGCGTGAACTGCGATCCAGCGACAGGCTTCGTACTTCGCAAACAGGTTTCTTCGACACAAGCAACAGGCTACGAACCTGCCTCTTCGAGGCAATCGACATGTCCGGCAAAACCACCAGATCGCCGATACGTTGGTACTCGATGGCCGGGATGATGGCGACGTCCGCGCGGCCGGTGTGCAAATCCTCGGCGCACTGGGACGGGACAGTGAATGACAAATCGTATTTGCCGTGGAGCGGTCCGTTGGTGAAGCTCCAAACGAGCGGCGCGGTGTTTAGGTATTGAACGATGGAGATGCGAAGTTTCGTCACGATTTGAGAGCTCGCATGGAAGGTCCAGTATAACAAAGGAGATTTTTCTTCGCGGCAAGCTTCTGTGATTGCGGAGGATTCGTCCGATTTGAAAGGGACGGAGGGGGCAGAGGATCGGGACATGGAATCCAAAAAGTTACGAGAAAGGAGATTTTTCCACTTCAATCGCCGTGTAAACTCTGTCGTTTCAGAAAGATTCGAAGAAGATGGCGTCTGACGTCCCCGGCAGAGGTCTCCGCCCCCCTTGGGGGCGGCCTCACTTGGGATTTGGGAATGATTTATTTTCAGGGGCACATGACCGATGTGGCCTTCTGTCGTCTAAAGCGGCAGGGAGGGGCCCTATGTCCAAACGCGACCTAGCTATTTTGATTTCTGCGACTGCCTTGCTTGCCCTGGTTCTCACGGGCGCGCGAGCGGCCTCGCGCCATCATTCCGTCAGCATTTCTGACGGGCACCGGCAGCCCATGACCGATTGCTCCGATCTGCGCATCCGGTTCGACGAGCGGGATGCGGTGGTGCGCTCGGAAGAACACACTTTGACCAAGTCGGAAGCTCCTATGCTGGAAATCCGGCCGCACACAAATGGAGGAGTTCAGATTGTCGGCTGGGAGAAAGACACTTATTCCGTGAAGGCGTGCAAAGCCGCATCGGGCTCTGGGGCCGACGCGGAGCGAATCCTTTCGCAAATCAGCATGACTATCGACAAGGGCAAGATCTCCACTCAGGGTCCTGGGTATGATGACGATTGGACGGTCTACCTGTTAATTCGTGCGCCGAGATCCGCGGTGCTCGATCTCGAAACGAAGAATGGGCCGATTTCCTTGTATGACGTGGACGGCAAACTAACGGCGCGTGCCCATAATGGGCCGATCAGTTTGAAGAACTTCTCCGGCGAGGCAGACATCACCGCCGTGAATGGCCCGATCAGCGTGGAAGGAAGCAACGGAAACGTGCGCGTGCATACGGAAAACGGGCCGATCTCCGTTGCGCTCACAGGGAAGACCTGGAGCGGTGCGGGCTTGACGGCCGATGCAAAGAACGGCCCGTTGACGTTGATGGTGCCGAGAGATTACCAGTCCAGCTTCGTTGTGGAGTCGAGAAACTATTCCCCGGTGAGCTGCAAGGCGAGCATCTGCGACAATGCGCGGAAGACCTGGGACGACGAAAACCGCCGCATCGAATTCGGCAACGCGCCAGCGATGATCCGGCTCTCCACGGTGAATGGACCAGTTTCCGTGCGCGATTCGCGAGAGACCCTATAACGTATCTAAAGACAGTGCGATGCTCTTCGGTACTGCGAGTCTGCAACCGATCGGGATGGACGCGCTCTAGGGCTTGCAGATAAGATTTGGCGCATGCTGCTTGAGGCGCGCGTCGAACATCCCACCACGGAAGCAGAAGCGATTCGCATCGCACACGAACTCTACGGGCTCGATGTATTCGCGCGCGCCCTGCCCGGCGAATACGACGACAATTTCCAGCTAACAGCGACGGATGGCCGCGCGTATGTGCTGAAGGTCATGCACCCGGCGCGGGAGCGTGCCTTCATCGACCTGCAATGCCAGGCGCTGCGGCATCTGGCGCAGCGGGCCCCGCAACTTGCTTTACCTCGCGTCATTCCGAATTGCAGCGGTCAACTGTTTACTTCCCCGGCCGGCGCTGACGGTTCGAATCGCCTCGTTTGGCTGCTCACCTTCGTGGCAGGGGCAACTCTCGCCGAAGCGCGCCCGCATCCGCCGGAGCTTTTGCACGATCTCGGTCATTTTCTCGGTGAGATGGATGCTGCGCTGCAATCGTTTACGCATCCGGCCGCGCACCGCGAACTCAAATGGGATTCTTCGCGCGTCCTGTGGATCAAGGACTACATCAAGGAAATCGCCGATCCGAAGCGGCGCGCTCTGGTCGAAAAGTTCCTCGCGCTTTACGAATCGGAAGTGGCTCCCGCGCTTCCGCGATTGCGCCGCGGGGTCATCTACGGCGATGCCAACGATCACAACGTGCTCGTCAGTCCTCCCTGGCCACAGCCGCGCAAGGTCGCCAGCGTTATCGATTTTGGCGACATACACCACGGACTGACAGCATCCGAACCCGCAATTGCCGCGGCTTACGCCATTCTCGGGAAAGAGAATCCATTGGAAGCCGCCGCTTCTCTGGTTTCGGGTTACCACGCCGCATTTCCGCTCGATGAACACGAACTGTCTGTCCTTTATGCGTTGATTTGTGCGCGGCTGGCCGTGAGCGTCACCAATTCCGCGCATCGCAAGACGCTGAAGCCGGACGACTCTTACGTCACAGTCAGCGAAGCTCCGGCATGGGAGGCTGTCGAACGGCTCGCAAAAATTCACCCGCGGTTTGCCCACTACACGTTTCGCGCGGCTTGCGGATTTCCGCCAGTTCCGCAAAGCCTGGCGGTAGAGCAGTGGCTGCGAGTGATCGCTGGCTCCAGCGCGTCGATTCTGGACATCAACTTGCGAACGGCGCCGAGCATTGTCTTTGACCTGAGCGTTGGCAGCGCATTTCTCGGTGCTGATCCAGCTAGCGCGGAAACTCTAGCACTCACCGAGAAAATATTTAATGAGATGAAACGGGCGGGCGCGAGCGTCGGCGTCGGGCGTTACGACGAGCCGCGCCTGTTGTATACCTCCCCTCTGTTCGATGCGAGCGGCGACCCGGCGAACGAGCGTCGCACGATTCACCTGGGGATCGATCTCTTCGTAGAGCCAGGCACTTCCGTGTGCGCGCCCCTCGACGGCGTGGTGCACACGGTGGCGAACAATAACGCGCCGCTAGATTACGGACCGCTGGCCATCTTGCGTCATGAAACCGGAGACGGCGAAGGGTTTTTCACGCTCTATGGCCATCTGAGTAAAGATTCGCTCGAGGGCCTCAAGGTGGGGCAGCGCGTTGCGCGTGGCCAAACTTTCGCGCGGGTCGAAACAGCGCAAGAAAATGGCGGCTGGACGCCGCATCTCCATTTTCAAATTATTCTCGATTTACTCGAGCTAGGCGCAGATTTTCCCGGTGTCGCTTGCGCTTCGCAGCGTTCCGTCTGGAGGAGCCTCTCGCCCGATCCCAATCTCTTGCTGGGAATTCCGGCCGACCGCTTTCCCGTCAAAGAGCCGAAGCTTGAGGAGACCTTGGCACAGCGCCGCGCATTGCTGGGGAAAAATCTCAGCATCTCTTACCAGCGCCCGCTGAAAATTGTGCGCGGGTGGAAGCAATATTTGTACGATGAGACGGGCCGCGCCTATCTCGACGTTTACAACAATGTGCCGCTTGTCGGCCACAGCCATCCGCGTGTGGTCAAGGCAGTGCAGGCGCAAGTCGCACTGCTCAATACCAATACCCGGTATCTCCACGACAATGTGAATCGCTATGCGGAACGTCTCACGCGGCTGCTTCCCAATCCTTTGCGCGTCTGTTTCTTCGTGAACTCCGGCAGCGAAGCGAACGAGTTGGCGTTGCGGCTGGCCCGCGCGCATACAAAACGCGAAGACGTTATCGTGCTGGAGCACGCTTACCACGGGCATACCAGCACGCTGATCGACATCAGTCCGTATAAATTCAATGGCCCCGGCGGCGGCGGAAAGAAGCCCTGGGTCCATGTCGCGCCGCTTGCTGATGACTACCGCGGCCCCTATCGCCGCGACGACAAAGAAGCCGGCGCGAAATACGCGCGGCATGTTGGAGAGATTCTAGCGCGCGCGAAGTCGGAAGGTCGCGGCGTTGCCGCTTACATCGCCGAAACATTGCCGAGCGTTGGCGGTCAGATTGTATTTCCTCCCGGGTATCTCGCGGAGGCTTACGCTCTTGTTCGCGCCGCTGGCGCAGTGTGCATCGCCGATGAAGTGCAAGTCGGATTTGGGCGGTTGGGCACTCATTTCTGGGGATTTGAATCGCAAGGAGTGGTTCCCGACATCATTGTTCTTGGCAAACCGATCGGCAATGCGTTTCCGCTGGCAGCGGTAATCACGAGGGCGGAAATCGCTGAATCATTTAACAACGGCATGGAGTTTTTCAGCACGTTCGGAGGCAATCCCGTGGCTTGCGCTGCGGGCCTCGCGGTGCTGGATGTCCTCGAAAGCGAACAATTACAAGCGCACGCCTTGCGCGTAGGCGCACATCTCATGAACGGCTTGAAGGCTTTGCAAGAACGCTTCGATTTGATTGGCGATGTGCGCGGCTCCGGGCTTTTTTTGGGAATCGATCTGGTGCTCGATCGCAACACTCGGGAGCCGGCGCCGCTGCAAGCCTCCTACGTCGTCAATCGCCTACGCGATTGCGGCATTCTCACGGGGACCGACGGCCCGCATCACAATGTCATCAAGCTGCGTCCGCCGTTGGTCTTCTCCGAAGCTGACGCCGATCTTTTTGTCAGAACACTCGACGCCGTGCTTGGGGAAGACGCCGCGCAACCCGGCCGCTAATGCTTTGTCGGTCCACTGACACCAAAGCAAGCGGCCATCCTATTTGTCGCTCCAGGCGTCTCATGTGCCAGTCAAGCCCTGGATGATAGACAGGCGGCCGGCGAAGCGCTATCTTTCCCACTGGTAATCGGTGCGGCTTCGACTCGCCAGCTCAAGGTCGCGCTGAGGTGTAAGCACCATGATTCTTGTCCCGCGCATTTCTCTACTTATCACCCTGATACCTTGCAGCATTCTGGTGGCATCGGCGCAATCCAATCCTGCGGCGAATGCTCCGCGTGCCACTGCTCCTGCAACTAACGTGATGTGCGACGAAGCGCCACGCGAAGACGCTCTGATCCTCTTGTGTGCGCCGCCGAGCTTCCCCGAAGAGGATGCCCCTGTGCCAGCCAGCGTGTTTGTCGCAAAAATCGCTCTCGACCTGCCCAGCGGCACGGCGCTTCGCATCGCGCTCGACCGGCGCACGCGCATCGATCACCCCGGTGAGATTGTTCATGGCAGAGTTGTCGATGCGGTGTACGTCTTTGATCAACCGGTGATTCCAGCCGGCAGTACCGTCAGCGGCCGCGTGACAAACATCATGCCTGTCCCTGGGGTTAAGCGCACGCTCGCCTACGCCAATGGCAATTTTTCGCCCTTCCACAAATACGAAGTAACCTTCGATGCGCTTACTCTCCCCGATGGCAGGCAATTCCAGATAAAGACCACGGTCTCGCCGGCGACGGCGCAAGTTGTACACCTCGTGAGTAACCCCGACAAAGAGAGACAGAAGAGCGCGGCCGGCCGCGCAGCGGATAGCACCAAGCAGGAAGCCCGAGGCAAAATACAAGAAGCCAAAGACCAGGCATATGAAACCTGGCACGAAATTACCACTCCGGGCCGCCTGCACCGCCTCAAACAATTCCTGCTCGCGCAATCTCCGTATCGCCGACAGTACCTGGAGCCGGGCACCCGCTTCGTTGCGGACCTCGACGCGCCTCTCGATTTTGGCGGAACGACACGTACCGCGGAACAACTAGCTGCTGTGGGAGGAGCCCCTGTTCCAGACAGCACCCTCAAAGCACGGCTGGCTGCGGAGGTCAGCTCGGCGACGGCAACGCACGGCACCGTAGTCACCGCCGTCCTGACCGAGCCGCTTTATTCTCCGATGCACCAGTTGATTCTTCCCGCGAACAGCCGCCTAATCGGTAGAGTTGTGCAAGCGAAGCCCGCACAGAGTCTGCACCGCAACGGCGAACTGCGGGTGATCTTTGAGCGGATTGAAACCTCCGCGGAAGCGGTTCAGGTATTGTCGCAGGTGCAAGCTCAGGCCGAGCATGCTCAAAAAAGCTCGCAGGGGATGATCGGCAACCTGGAAGGTCTCGAGGTGGCTCGCAGCGCTAACATGAAGCTGGATGAAGAAGGCGGGGCACACACAACGGACAGCAAGACACGGTATTTGTCGACCGGACTTGCAGTTCTACTGGCTGCGGCTGCGGCGCATCCGGATGCCGAGCATGGGACCGTGGACACCGGCGGTGATCCTGCTGTGCGTACAGCGGCCGGCGGCTCTGGTTTCCGTTTGGCCGGTGCGGTGTTAAGCCTGGCGGTGAAGTCCACTCCTGTATCGATTGCATTCGGCGCGTATGGTGCTTCAGCGTCCATCTATTCGAATTTTCTTTCGCGCGGGCGCGACGTCGTCTTGCCTAAGGACACGCCGCTCGAAATCGGCTTCGGCAAACCCCATCCCGCGCCAGCATCACAGCCGAAGTCCCCCTAGTTCTTGTCCCGGGACTCCTGTCTTTCTCTAAGCACTACTTGACATATCGGTTACTCTACAAGTAGGCTCGCGGAGCCATGCAGATTGATACCTCCTTCTCTTGGCTCGCCCTGGCTCTGACGCCCGGCCTGGCTTCCCGTCTATCTGCGCGCGTGCTGCGCAAGTTAGGCTCGCCGGACGGCGTCTTTCGAGCCTCCCTGACGGAGCTTGAGTCTTGCAGGCTCCCCACGGAAGTCGCGCAGGCCATCGTTAAGAAAGAGTCCTTCAAGCGCGCCGAAAAGGAGCTGGACGGCGTTCGAAAAATTGCCAACTGCAGCCTCTTGAATTGGACCGAGCCGGAATATCCCCAGAATCTGCTGCAAATATACGATCCGCCCGTGCTGCTCTACCTGCGCGGCGATCCACAGGTGCTCAATCTCCCAAGCCTGAGCATTGTCGGCACGCGGCGCCCCACGCTCTATGGCACGCAGATGGCGCAGCGCCTCGGCCGTGATCTTGCCGCGCGAGGCCTGTTGATCGTCAGCGGCATGGCCCGCGGCATCGACGCCATCGGGCATCAAGGGGCCATGGATGCCCAGGGGCGGGCTATCGGTGTGCTCGGTACGGGCATCGATGTCTGCTATCCGAAGGAAAACAAGAAGCTCTACGAAAAAGTCCTAGAGCGCGGAGCCATCCTCAGCGAATTTCCGCTTCGAACGCATCCGGCACCGGAAAATTTCCCGGTGAGAAATCGCATCGTCGCGGGGATGCCGCTCGGCGTTGTGGTCATCGAAGGCGCGCAATACAGCGGTTCGCTGATTACCGCGCGTCTCGCCATGGAGTTTGGCCGGGAAGTATTCGGCGTTCCTGGCAACGTGACGCAGCCGGTCAGTTTCGCGCCAAACCTGCTCATCAAACAGGGAGCGAAACTGGTTACCTGCGCCGAAGATGTGATCGAAGAGTTGCCGACTCCGGTCCGGGCCGCTCTGGTGCAAGCCGAACAGCCGGAAGCCGATCAACGCAATCTTTTGGCGGCGGCTTCGCTGAATGGCTCCGAGAAAAAACTCTACGAACTGCTAACCGCCGAGGAATCTGTTCCCATTGATGACATCGTGGAGCGCTCCGGCTTGAACTCTTCTGACGTTCTGGCTTCGCTTTTCAACCTGGAGATGAAAGGAATCATCCGGCAATTGCCGGGAAAACAGTTCAGCAAAGTATTGCTGTAGAAGCACATAGGGGATTGCATCGTAGGCTGGCGGTCCGGCATCTAATGTTCCAAACGCATCCTCAAGGGCAATCGCCGCATCAATAGGTAGGCGCTGGAGCCGCCGGAGTTGTGTATCTTAAGGTAGCGAGAAGGACACACGCCGCCGCGTTCGACCCTTCCAGCAGAACAGTACGGAGTTACAAAAGCAAGATGGCACGTTCGCTCGTCATTGTCGAATCGCCGGCGAAGGCGAAAACGATTAACAAGTATTTGGGACGCAACTTTACCGTCAAGGCGTCCATCGGCCACGTCATGGACCTGCCGAAAAAGACGATTGGCATTCGCCTGCCCGGGGAAGAAGAGGGCGGCAAGAAGAAAAAAAGCAGAGCCAAAAAGGGAAGCAAGAAAGCAAAGGAAAAGCCAACAGGGAAAATAATTGAATTGGATGACGAGAAGATTTTTGAGCCTACACTGCAAATCATCGCGGGCAAGGGCAAAGTGATCAATGATCTTCGCAAGTCAGCGATCACCGCCGATGCAGTCTATCTGGCGGGCGACCCGGACCGCGAGGGCGAAGCTATTTCCGCGCATCTGGCCATGGTTCTCTCCAAACCTTCCAGGTATATCGAGCAGGAACCCAGCGTTTCACGGTTCAAGAAGAAAGATGCCAAAGCCGAAGAGCCTGTTACAAAGGTAGAAGAGACGCCGAAGAAAGAGCCGGTCGCGATAGATCCCAAGAAGATTTTTCGCGTGACCTTCAATGAAATTACGCCCAAGGCCATTCGCGCGGCCTTCGATAAGCCGCGCCAGGTCGATACCAATCTGGTGGACGCGCAGCAAGCGCGGCGCGTGCTCGATCGCATTGTGGGCTACAAGGTTTCTCCCATTCTCTGGAACAAAGTGCGCCGGGGGCTTTCCGCCGGGCGCGTGCAGACAGTGGCGCTGCGGCTGATTGTCGAGCGCGAACAGCTCATCCGCGCTTTCGTTCCGCAGGAGTATTGGACCATCCATGCCATGCTGGACGCCGGGCAACCTCCGCTGTTTGAAGCTAAACTCTTCAAACATAAGGGCGAAGACATTGAGGTAAAGGATCAGGCAGCCGCGGACAAGATCGTCGGGGCGGTCAGCAAAGCCAAGTGGCAGGTGGCGTCCGTTGCGCAGAAAGAAAAAAAGCGCAATCCACCGCCGCCGTTTACAACTTCAAAGTTACAGCAGGCGGCTTACAACCGGCTGCGCTATACCGCCAAGCGGACCATGTCTCTCGCGCAGAAACTTTACGAAGGCGTGGAACTGGGGGACGAGGGGTCGGTTGCACTGATTACTTACATGCGCACCGATTCGGTCCACGTATCCAATGATGCCTTGGCTCAGGTCCGTGAGCTGATTCCCGCACGCTTCGGTTCGAACTATCTCCCAGAAAAGCCCAATTACTACAAGTCGAAGAAAGACGCTCAGGAAGCCCACGAAGCCGTGCGCCCTACGGATGCCATGCGCGCGCCGGAAGATGTGCGCAAGTATCTCGAAGAAGACCTCTTCAAGTTGTACCAGTTGATCTGGCAGCGCTTTGTCGCTTCCCAAATGCTTCCGGCGATTTTCGATCAGACGACCATCGACATTTCCGCCGGCGACTACACCTTCCGGGCCACCGGTTCCGTGCAGAAATTCGACGGCTACCTCCGCGTCTATCAGTTGCCCGCGTCGATCGCGGATCGCGAAGACGACGAAAAAGACGATGAAGGCGAAGGCCGGGCGCTTCCCCAAGTTGCCGAAGGCCAGGTGCTCCGGCTGGATAAGATTCGTCCGGACCAGCACTTCACTGAACCGCCGCCGCGTTTCAACGACGCCACGCTGGTCAAGGAACTCGAAGAAGACGGCATCGGGCGGCCCTCGACCTATGCTTCAATCATTTCCACAATCGTCGAGCGCGAATACGTCACCAAAGACCAAGGGCGTTTTTCGCCCACCATGCTCGGCGAACGCGTCAGCATGTTGCTGGTAAAAAGTTTTGAAGACATTTTCGACGTGACCTTTACGGCGCGGCTGGAGGAGGAGCTCGACGAAATCGAAGAAGGCAAGCTCCCGTGGCGCGAAGCCGTCAAAGAGTTCTGGGAAAAATTCGTCGTGGACCTCGACAAGGCCGGCGACGAGATGCTCTCTTACAAAGCGGGCATCCCCACCGGCAAGAAATGCGAGGAGTGCGGCCAGGGCGAGTTGCTGGAACGCATCAGCCGCCACGGCTTCTTCCTCGGCTGCTCGCGCTATCCCGATTGCGATTTCATTCAGGATCTCTCGCCGGTACTTCCCGAGGATACCGGCGGCCCACCCAAGATCGAATACTGCGACAATTGTGGCAAGGAGATGGTCATCAAGCGCGGGATGTTCGGCACGTTCCTGGCGTGTAAGGGCTATCCGGATTGCAAGACCACGCGCCGCCTCGTTCAGGGCACGCGCATCGCGCACCAGCCGGACGAGCCGCTCGAGGAGAAGTGCAGCCTCTGCGGCAACGGCTTGGTGAAAAAACACGGGCGTTTCGGCGAATTCATCGGCTGTTCTGGCTACCCGAAGTGCAAATACACGCGGCCGATCACCATGGGCATTAAGTGCCCGAAGTGCAATGAAGGCGAGTTCGTCCGGCGCGGCAGTGCCGGAAAAGGCGGCCGTGGGCGCCCGCGCATCTTCTACGGCTGCTCGCGCTATCCGGATTGCGATTTCACTACGCCGTACATGCCCGTCGCCGAGCCATGCCCCAAGTGCGGCGCGCCATTCATCGTCGAGAAGCGCACCAAGATTGGTACCGTCCATGCCTGCATAAAGGACAATTGCCATTGGGAGAAGTTGATTCCCGATGTACCGCCGCAAACACAGCCTGAAGAACTTCCCGTGCCGGTGGCAGCCAAGTCCTGAAACTCCTGCATCTAACGCAACACACTCAGCGATTCTGCTTCTTGCGGATTTGCACGCGCCTATACTGTAGCTGCGCTTCCACCAACGGAGATCCTGCGGCGAATGAAAGAAGCTTTTGCCAAATACTTGGAATACCTGCGGTCGGTAAGAAACTCCTCTCCCCACACCATATCGAACTATGCGAACGACCTCGGACAATTTCTAGCTTTTCTGTCTCCACCGGGCGTTCAGCCGCCGGCTCTCTCTGCTGTAGGGCATGCGATGATCCGCGAATTCGTTGCACAATTGCACGAGGATGGCCTTAAGAAGAGTTCTATCGCTCGAAAACTAGCGGCACTGCGTTCTTTTTTCAAGTACTGCGTCCGCGAAGGCCGTCTGAAGGAGAATCCCGCGCGGCTGGTGCCCACGCCGAAGTTGCCTAAACGCATCCCCTCAGTCCTCTCGGCGGAAGAAATGAACGGCTTCCTCAACCAATTGGTCGGCACGAGTTCCCCCGAGCCCGGCGCTCGTGCCTCCTCAAGGAATCGTGCGCGACTTCCCGCACCGGTCGCACCTTCAAAGTTTCTCAGGTTGCAATCGCCGCGCTTGTTGGAAGAAGGCCTGCTTCTCCGTCGCGACCGCGCGCTCCTCGAACTTCTCTACGCTGCCGGGCTCCGCGTCAGTGAGCTCACGGGACTGAACTTGGTGGACATCGAGCAAAAAGAACGAATTCTGCGCGTGCGCGGCAAAGGCAACAAGGAACGCATCGTGCCCTACGGCGCGAAAGCCCAGGAGGCACTGGACAAGTACTGGCCGCTTCGCGAACAGCTTCTTCTTCAAACGGTCGGCACCTGCACACGGGGCCGCGCCGCTCCCCACACCGACGCCGTCTTCCTGAACTATTCCGGCCGGCGCCTTACCCAGCGCTCCGTCGGGCGCATCGTCAAGAAGTACGTTCGCATTGCCAATGTCAATTGGGACCTGCATCCACACTCGCTGCGCCATGCGTTCGCTACTCACCTCCTCGCTGATGGTGCCGACCTGCGTGCTATCCAAGAGCTTCTCGGCCATCAGTCCCTTTCGACCACGCAGAAATACACGCACGCTTCCATCCGCCAACTGATGGAAACTTACGACAAGGCACACCCTCACGCCTGATTCCTGCATCTATGGATGTTTGCGGTCTAGCCTGCCTGAGATAACCTAGGCAGCTGCGAGGGAATCGTCTTGGGACTGCGTCTTGCGGCTTCACTGCTGTTTTTTCTTTTCGTCTGCGGCGCCTTTGCAGTGCCCACCTGCGCTCAAGACAACTACGAAATCCAGGTCTACGGCTACGACCAGGTCGAGCCTCATCACACCATGGTGGAACTCCACAGCAATTTCACCATCGACGGCAGCAAGACCATGGTCGACGGCATGCTTCCCACCAATCATCAGCAGCACGAAACCATCGAAATCACGCACGGCTTCACCGACTGGTTCGAAACCGGTTTTTACATTTTCACCGCGGAAAAGTCCGGCCAGGGCGTGCAGTGGGTCGGCGACCACATTCGTCCGCGCTTCCGTGTTCCCAAGAAATGGCACTGGCCCGTCGGCGTGAGCCTCTCCAACGAAGTCGGCTACCAGCGCCACCGGTTTTCCGCGGACACCTGGACCTGGGAGATGCGCCCGATCGTCGATCAACAGGTCGGCCGCTGGTATTGGTCTTTCAATCCTACGTTTGACAAGTCGCTCCATGGACCCAGCGTGAACCGGGGCTTCGTCTTTTCGCCCAACTTGAAAATCAGCTACGATTTCACCAAGAAGATTGCCGGCGGCATCGAATACTATGGTTCCGTCGGCCCGGCCACGAACTTCCTCCCCACCTTCCAGCAGCAGCACCAGATTTTCCCCACCATCGACCTGAATCTTTCTCCCAAGTGGGAAATCAACTTCGGCGTCGGAGTTGGCCTCACGCGTTCGACCGATCACCTGATCGCCAAAATGATCCTCGGCTACCGTTTCGATTTCTGACACTTTCAGGAATCAGGGGGACGGCTCAGCCGCCGGCGTGAAGAAACTCCATCGCAATTTCATTGCACTCTTGCCAGGTGTCCGCTTCGCTATGCGGGCTATGCTTGCCGCTGCTTACGAAGCGCATCGTGGCGCGAGGAAGTGCCTGCCGCACCATTTCCATCTCCCCCGGTTCCGTGCGCGGATCTAGGCTGCCGTGGAGAAACAATGGCCGCACGCCGAGCTTCCTCAACCGACCGTCGTAGAGATCTTCCTCCGGCCGTTTAACGCTGTCGGCAATCCGGAACCAAGCCACGCAGTTGCGCCGCAACACCGTCGGCCAGTCTGTTTCTCCGTGATCTGCGGCGAGCAGCTTACGTGTTTCTTCGCCCAACTCTTCTGGACGCGCCGCGAATCGTTCGAAAAAGGAGCGCGATCCGGGTTTCCTTCGGAGGTAGTGGAAAGCCTCCAGAATCACTCCGGAACAACGGCCCGGCGCACTCAGCCCCATCATCGCCGCGATCACCGCTCCGTCGCTGTGGCCCCACAGAAACGCGCTCTCGATGCCGAGCGCGTCCAGAAAGGAGAAGGACTCTCCCGCCGCCCCTTGATGAAAATCGAGCTGCATCTCCCCGGTAACCCGCGTGGAATGCCCGTAACCGGAGCGGTCGGGAATCAGGATACGAAACTGGCTGGCGAACGCCGCGATTTGCCGGTCGAACGGATAGACGCCGTATCCCCATCCGCCATGCAGAATGACGAGAGGCGTGCCCCTTCCGAACTCCCGGTAATGGATAACGACGGGGCTGATTCCAGGCGCATGGGGCGACTGAGGCAATTCCAGTGTGGGCACCTAGCTCTGCCTCTTTGGGAAATTAGCTGTGGGACAACGCGTCGTGGTATTTTTCTCGCGGCAAATCACGGCCCGTACAGTACGACACAGATTTCTCAGACTCAAGTGCTCGGGAAAACAAAAACGACTGGCAGTGGATTCTCCCAGCCGTTCTTATTTTCAATTTTAGGTTTTCAGCCCAATTACCGGTGTCCACCCCCGTGGGAACCGCCGCCGTGAAAGCCGCCTCCACCGTGGAATCCTCCGCCGCCATGGAAACCAGAGCCGCCTCGGAACCCACCGCCAACCGAGCCGCGTGCAAAACCACCGCCATGAGAGAAGCCGCCGCGTCCGGCGAAACCGCGTCCCCGTCCGTCAAAACCACGGCCACGGAAGCCAAAACCACCCCGCCCGAAACGCCCACGGCCAAAATCGTCGCGATCGAATCCGCGTGCGCGAAAGCCGTGAAACCACGGGCCAGCACCGATGAACACGCCACCGACGAACCAATCCGGTCCGTAGTAGCCATAGGGAGCGCAAGCATAGGGGTAATACCCGTAGTAGCCGTACGCACACGGAGGCGCGTAGCCATACGCTGGGCCGACACCGACCACGACTTGCCCTTGGGAAGGAGCTGCTGCTGCAAGCATCACAATTGCCAGTAAAGCGAGATATTTCAGATAACGCATTTTTTTTGACCTCGCTGGATCCCGAGTAATAGTCCAAAACCTGTCAGGACCCGAGCGCTTTCGGATTCCTCAGTTTTCCTGAGGCCCCTGCGCAGTTTAACTCCAAATCGCCAAGAAAGTTGCGGTCGAGCTTCAATTCCGGGGCTTTTGCCGGCTACCGCATCAGTCGCTAACCCCTTTCCGCTGTCTTCCGTGCGCGTATGGTTCGCGTTGACGATGTGCGCCGCCAACCTATATAATAATCGTTTGCCTTTAGCTCTTGGAGGGTTGATGTACGCCGTTATTCAAACCGGGGGAAAGCAGTATCGCGTCGCGCCCGGCGACACCATTCGTATCGAGCGCGTTGACGGGGCAGTCGGGGAAAAGGTCAATTTTGGCTCCGTCCTGGCCGTCCACACGGACGACAAAAAAGTCTTGGTCGGTGCCGATGCTGGCAAAGCCAGTGTAAGCGGCAAAATCGTCGCCCAAGGGCGCGCCAAAAAGATCACCGTGCTCAAATTCAAGAAGGGCAACCAGTACAAGATTTCTCGCGGCCACCGTCAGAACTTCACGGCCGTGCAAGTCGGCGATATTAAGCTCTAGTTTCTTTCCAGCCAAAAGTCTTTAAGCTTGCTGGTTTTGAAAAAAGGATTACGTCATGGCACATAAGAAGGGCGGCGGCTCCTCGACAAACGGCCGCGATTCACACGGACAGAGGCTTGGTGTCAAGCGCTTCGGCGGACAGCTCGTCAACGCTGGCACCATTCTGGTGCGCCAGCGCGGCACAAAACACCAGGCCGGCGAAAACGTCGGTCAGGGAAAAGACGACACTCTTTTCGCGCTAGTCACCGGCTACGTCAAATTTCTCGACCGGGGCCGCCACGGCCGCTTCATCACCGTGCAGCCTGCCGAGCAAGCCAAGTCCGCCGCGAACTAACCGCAATTTCCTGCAGTGCGTAGGGGGCAGCCTTCTGCGGCCGTCCGCACTTTTCTTTTCCGCGGACCTACTGCCCCGAAACACAGCTCAGCGGCCCGTTTGGAAAGAATTTCTTGTACGCGCTGCGCCCGTGAGCGGGGATGATCGCCAGCCCCGGCACCTTCTCATGCAGCTCGCTGAGCCGACCAACGATCTGGTCCGCAAGCGCCATGTCATTGTCGCTGTCGCGCAGGATGAGCGACTTGCCGACGCGCTCCTCGAACCCGCGCTCGTCGTCCACCGCGTCGCCCACGTAAAACAGGCGCCGAGTCAGCGACAGGTTCACGAAGATGCCCACGCTTCCCGGCGTATGCCCGCGAAGTGGCACGACGACCACTGAGCCGTCCTTATAAAGGTCGACGCTCTCGTCAAACGTTTCGTACGGCGTGGAATCGAATTTGAGGCTGGGCGCGGCAACGGGCGGAAATTTTTGGGTGTGTGCGGCCATCGTGAATCCTTTGGCCTGCACTTTGGGATCGTTCGCAAAGTGCAGCTCTTCGCGCGTCAGCAGCACCGGCATTTGCGGCAAGTCCATCAACCCGCCCGCGTGATCGAGATGCACATGCGAGAGAATCGCCCACCGCACCTTGGCGGGATCTTCGCCGATGCGCCGCAGCAGGTCCGACAGAGGAGCTTTGGGATTCAGCTCGCCCGCAAGGGATTTGAGTTTCAGCCGCACCCAGAAAGGATAGACGCTGACTTCTTCGTCGAAGTGGCTGGAGTTCCCGGTGTCAATCAGCAGATCGCCTGCGGGATGTCTTACCAGCACGCTCCCGGCGGTAGAGCCGAAAGAAAAGTTGCTGAACGTTTTTCCGGTTTCGACCCAGCAAGCGGCGAGGCCGGGAATTGAGGAAATCACTGGTACCACTCTCGCATGCGCGGGCGCAGCCGGAAGGGGTGCTCGCCGGAAGTACAGCACGTACAGCGCGGCGCTTCCTACTGCAACGAAGAGGAAAAGTAGAAGCAAAAATCTTTTGAACAGGCGCAGCATCGAGGTGCGGTCTCCGTTCCGTCACTTTGCGATTCGGCAGTTCGCTTATGTTATCGTTTTCACGGGTGGCCGCATAGCGTCCCACTCAGTTGGAGTTACTTCGTGTTTGTTGATGAAGCCAAAATTTTTGTGAAGGCCGGCAACGGCGGCAACGGCTGTATCGCCTTTCGCCGCGAAAAATACGTGCCGCGTGGCGGTCCTTCCGGCGGCGACGGCGGCAATGGCGGAAGCATTTTTCTCGAAGCCAATTTGAACGACAACACTTTGCTCCGGTATCGCTACAACCGCGAATTCAAGGCCGATCGCGGCCGCCACGGCGAAGGCTCCAACTGCACTGGCTACTCCGGCGAGGACATGATTCTGAAGGTCCCTGTTGGCACGCTGGCTTTTGATGAGCAAACCGGAGAAACCATCGCTGATCTCGCAACGCCTGGGCAACGCGTACTGATTGTTCATGGCGGGCGTGGCGGCCGTGGCAACCAGCATTTCGCCAAGCCCTGGCATCAGGCTCCGCGCGAACATGAAGACGGTTTCCCCGGTGAAGAGCGCCATATTCGCCTCGAACTGAAGTTGCTCGCCGACGTGGGCCTGGTGGGTTTCCCCAACGCCGGGAAGTCCACGCTGATTTCCGTCATTTCCGCGGCGCGCCCGAAAATTGCCAACTATCCATTCACCACCCTGGAACCCAATCTCGGCGTCGTCAACGCCGACGGCGGCACCGGTGGGCACGGCACGGAACTCGGCCGTACTTTTGTCGTTGCCGATCTCCCGGGGCTCATCGAGGGCGCGCACGAAGGCGCCGGTCTCGGCATTCGTTTCTTGCGTCACGTCGAACGCACGCGGCTCCTTGTCCACTTGATTGATACCAGTGATTCGAACGCCGATGATCCGGTCCACTCTTTCGAAGTCATCAACGGCGAGCTTGCCGCCTTCAGCGTTTCCTTGACCGAAAAACCCATGATCGTCGTGGCCACTAAGCTTGACGCCACCACGGACCACTTGCGGCTCGATGCGTTGCGCGATTTCTGCAAACAGCGCGGCCTCGAATTCCACTCCATCTCCGCGGTCGCGGGTGAAGGCGTGAAAGACCTCGTCCGCTCCATGGCCGACGCCTTGGACAAAATTCCGCGCGCCGCCCACGATCCCTCTCTGGACTTGCCGCACGCTTCCTCTGGAAATGACGAAAACGCGTCAGGGCACGATTCGCTACCCGCGCCCGTCAAGAATTCATGAGAAAATCAGCTGGAACACTTTTAGGAGTGTTATTTGTTCTGGCGTACTGCTAACTGACGACTGGAAACTTTTTTGGGAGAAGCATTGACCACCGCGCAAGCGCACCGCACCGCCGCAAAACATCATCCTCGCCGTATCGCGCTTTTTGGCGGTTCTTTCGATCCCATACACAATGGCCATCTCTCCGTCGCGCGCGCCGCTGACCGCCGTTTCAATTTTGACGAACTCCATTTCATCCCTGCGAGCCGCCCGCCCCACAAACTTAAGCAACACCTCGCTCCCTTCCCGCATCGATTTGCCATGGTCTCGCTGGCCTGTACCGAGCATCCGCACTTTGTCCCCTCACTCGCCGAAGCCGGCGAAGACTTCAGCGGTACGCAGCTCCATTATTCCGTGGACACCGTACGCTACTTCCGCCACGTCTACCACGGCCACGGCGACCGCATCTATTTCATGATTGGCGCGGACGCGTTTCTGGACATCCCCATGTGGAAAGAATACGAAACGCTGCTCGGCCTCTGCGATTTCATCATTGCCAACCGCCCGGGCATACGCCCCGAAGCGCTGCGCCTGGTCATTCCTCCGGACCTGATGGCGAGGCCGGATGCCAAGAAAGAATCCGAAAACGGGCATCCTTCGCAGGTCGTCGCGCACCTCCAGCGCACCACTGTCTACCTTCTCGAAAACGTTTCGAACGACGTCTCCGCTACCGACATTCGCCGTCGCAGCAACCGCGGCCAGGCCATTCATGGACTTGTCTCGGCGCGCGTCGAGGAATACATTCTTAAACAAGGTCTATACCGTTGAAATTCGAATCCTTGCCACAGGGCGTGCGCCTCGCCGTCGAGGCCGTGCAAAACAAAAAAGCAGCAGGCATTACCGTTCTGGATCTCAGCGGCGTCGGCGCTTTCACGGATTTTTTCGTGATCTGCACCGGCTACAGCACGCCGCAAGTGCAGGCTATCTGCACGGAAGTCGAGGAGCAGCTCCACAAAACTCTCGGCCGTTCGCCCGAGCATCGCGAAGGCCAGCGTTCCGCCGAATGGGCCCTGCTGGATTTCGGAGGTTTCGTCGTCCACGTTTTTGGCGATCAAGCCCGCCGCTACTACGATCTCGAGCGTCTCTGGCGCTCTGCGCCAAAACTCGAAGTTCCTGACGAGCCGGAAGGCCCATCTTCCGGACGCGAGATCTCCAATTCATCCTTCGGGAACGATTCTTTTCCCGGCGAGGCGGTTGTCACTCGTCCGCTCGGTGGCCGCTGACCACTATGGCCTCGGAACGATTGCCGTGGATTGCTGAAGATCCGGCGGCGCTTCGTCTCTTTGAACTCGCCGAAAAAGTCGCCATTGCTCCCACCACTCTGCTGATCACCGGAGAGAGCGGCACCGGCAAGGATCATCTCGCTCGCCTGGTCCACGAACTCGGCCCGCGCCGGGACGCGCCCTTCTTGAAGATCGATTGCGCCAGCCTTCCTCCCCACCTCGTCGAAAGCGAACTCTTCGGCCACGAGCGCGGCGCATTCACTGGCGCGGTCGAGCGCAAGCTCGGCCGCTTCGAACTCGGCGGCAACGGCACCATTGTCCTCGACGAAGTCGCCGCCCTTTCCACCGCGGCGCAAGGCAAACTTCTGCGCGTCCTGCAGGAGCGCGCGTTCGAACGCCTCGGCGGAACGGAAACTCTGCGCATCGAAGCGCGCCTCATCGCTCTCACCAACGTCGATCTTCCTGCTGCGGTGAAAGCCGGCAGCTTCCGCGAAGACCTTTACTTCCGCCTGAACGTCCTGACCCTTACCGTTCCACCGCTCCGTGAGCGCCGCGCGGACATCTTGCTTCTCGCCAACCATCTTCTCGTGACGCTGCGTGCCATCCATGGCCGCGCCAATGCTCAATTGAGCGAAGCCTCGCGCCGCATGCTCGCGGCTTACTCCTGGCCCGGCAACATCCGCGAGCTTCGCAACGCGCTCGAGCACGCCGTTGTTTTTTCGCGCGGGGGTCGTGGCGCCGTCGCCAAGAGCGATCTCCTCGAATCCGAAAGTTTTCCCGACAGTGTCCGCGCTTCCGCCGCCGGTGCAGTAGGTCCCATCTCCGGCCTCCGCTCCCTCGAAGAAATCGAACGCGAAGTCATCACCGCCACCCTCGAAGCCACTCACTACCAGATCAGCCGCTCCGCCGAAGCCCTCGGCATCAGCCGCAAGACGCTGCTCGAAAAGCGTAAGAAGTACGGCCTGAAGTGAAAATTCGCCTGCTGATGCTCGGCAAGACCCGCCGCCCCGAAGTGCGAGCCATTCTTGACGACTACGTGAAACGCATCAGCCGCTCCTGCCCCATCGAAATCACCGAAGTCCGCGACGGCGATGCCGCCATCAAGAAACTCGACGCCGACCGCGCCGCCACCGTGGTCCTCCTCGACGCCGCCGGAAAAAACCTCGACTCGAACGCGCTCGCCAAATGGCTCGGCGAACTCCGCGACCGCGGCACCCGCGAACTCATCTTCCTCTGCGGCGACGCCGACGGCTTCCCCGAAAATCTCCGCCAGCGCGCTCACCAAAAACTTTCTCTCAGCCCCATGACCTTCTCTCACGAACTAGCCCGCGTCATGCTCGCCGAGCAGCTCTACCGCGCTTTCGCCATCCTCTCTGGCAGCCCCTACCCGAAATAGCGCGCGGCGTGCAAAACTAGGAACAACATGTCCATCCACATTTCTCCCGACGCCAATCGTCCCTCTGCCACCATCGAAATCCCTCTCGAAAATCCCCTCCCCGATTACGACCTGCTCCAACTCGAGCAGCCCACGCCCCGCGACGTCGACGCCGTCCTCGTCTCCCAAGGTTTCCGCGACCTCGTCGACGACGCCCGCGGCGTCCTCCTGGATCTCCTCGCGCATCCCCCTTTCCAGCGCGGCTCCCCGGAAAACGCCAATCTCGATTTCACCCACTCCGCTCCAATGCCCTTCGAACTGACCCAACTCACCGGCGCCATCTGCCCCGGCGACGACGAGTCTTACCGCCCCGGCCTCTGGATCGTCCTCCACGATCCCCACGCGAAGCACGGAACTTCCCTTACCGCGTTCGCACAAGAGCGCATCACCGCCATCGCCAACGAACTCGTCAAACGCTTGGCGCTCTAAAGTATCTTGCCAGTGATATTCTTTCAGGTGGGAAATGCAATCGATGACGGTTTCGGTTGTTGAACTCATTCTCGCTCCACTCGCGTTTGAGTGGGTAGTGTGGTGCCTGCTCCTTCGTTTTGTGCCTAATGTGCCGCGCTGTCCACTTTGTGGTGGAAGCTTCTTATGGAGAGAGATAACAACCTACGATGATGAAGGCCACAGATTGCCAAGACGCGCATCCTTTCCGTGTCCCCGCTGTCATCAAGTTATTGGAGTGCCGGACTGGCGTAAGCCATTCCTTAGATCGCTTTCAATCGCACTCTATATTGGCTTCATCATTTTTTTCCTTAAAGCACTGCCTTCGGGTAGCGCCGTTGCCTTCTTGGAGGCTGCATTGGGTTCTTCTCTGGCTTCGATGGGCGCAATGCTGATTGCAGATTGGTTCATCTGGCGCAGACTTCGACCTGGAAGTCCCAGCCCTTTGACCTGAATCCGGCACCGCTCAAATACACACGGATGTTTGTGGAAAACATGGCTCAACTTGACCTTTCCACTACCAATCCTCAAACTCTAATCCTTTCGCCGCACTGGGAAGCATCGCGCTGGCCCAAAAACATATGCCCGAAGAAAAAGGACTCCTCATCGTTTACACCGGCCCGGGCAAGGGCAAGACGACTTGCGCCCTGGGAACCGCCTTCCGCGCCGTCGGCCAAGGCTTGCGCGTCCTGATGGTCCAATTCATCAAGGGCTCCTGGCACTACGGCGAGCTCGACGCCGCAAAAATGCTGGGCAACGACAAGTTTGAAATCCGCCCCATGGGCCGCGGCTTCGTAAAAATCGGCGGCGCCGAAACCGATCCTGCTGACATCAAGCTGGCCCAGGAATGCTGGCAAGCCGGCCGCGATGCCATCTACAGCGGCAAGTACGACGTCGTCGTCCTCGACGAAATCAACTACACCATCAGCTACAAAATGCTCGACCCCGCCGAAGTCGTCGCCGCCCTGAAGGATCGTCCCGAGCGCGTCCACGTCATCTGTACCGGCCGCAACGCCCATCCCAGCCTCGTCGAGCTCGCCGACTTGGTCACCGAGATGCGCGAGGTGAAACACCCCTACACCAAGGGTATACTGGCCCAACGGGGGATCGACTATTAGCGAGTGCCCTAGCCGGGCATTTCTTTCAACTTTTAACTGTCAACTTTTTCTCTATGGCTTGGTTCAAGCGCGAAAAAAAATCGATCGAGCAGACCACCCCGCCCGAAGAGCGCCGCGTGCGCACCGAAGGCCTGTGGGTCAAGTGCGAATCCTGCCGCACCATCGTCTTCCGCAAGGACCTTGAAGCCAATCTCTACGTCTGCCCCAAGTGCCAGTTTCATTTCCGTATGGGCGCCAAGCAGCGCCTCGAAATGCTCCTCGACGGCCGCTGGACCGAGCACGATGGCGGCATGATGTCCACCGACCCGCTCAAGTTCGTCGACACCAAGCCCTACGCCCGCCGCATCAAGGAAGCGCAAAAAAAACTCGGCATGAACGACGCCATCATCACCGCCGAAGGACAGCTCAACGGCCGCCCCGTCGTCCTCTGCGCCATGGAATTCGGTTTCATCGGCGGCTCCATGGGCGCGGTCGTCGGCGAAAAAGTCACCCGCGGGATCGAACTCTCCATCGAGACGCGCCAGCCCTTCATCGCTGTGTCCTGTTCCGGCGGCGCCCGCATGATGGAAGGCACCATCAGCCTCATGCAGCTCGCCAAAGTTTCCGCCGCCCTCGCCAAGCTCGACGAAGAAAAACTCCCCTACATCTCCCTGCTCACCGACCCCACCACCGGCGGTGTCACCGCCAGCTTCGCCATGCTCGGCGATCTCAATATCGCCGAACCCGGCGCGCTCATCGGCTTTGCCGGCCCCCGTGTCATCGAGCAAACCATCCGCCAAAAACTCCCCGAAGGATTTCAGCGCTCCGAGTTCCTTCTCGAACACGGCTTCCTAGACGCCGTCGTGCATCGCAAAGACCTGAAGTCCTTCATCAGCAATTCTCTCGATCTCCTCTTGACCTGAGTCCAAGTGAAGCCATGAATCTACAGGTGCACTTGGACTGTCATCCCGAGCGAAGCGAGGGATCTGCTTTTGCCTTTTCTTTCTGCGTGGAATCGTACAGATGAACTACGATGCCGGGGTTCGTTATTTGCTTTCGCTCGGCCGCGAACTCGCCGCGCCCACGCAAGCGTCAGCCACCAAGTTCAATCTCGAAAACATCACCATCCTTGCCGAACGCCTCGGCCGCCCCGACCGCGCCTATCCCACCGCTCACATCGCCGGAACGAACGGCAAGGGTTCCACCGCCGCCTTTCTCGAATCCATCCTCCGCCACGCCGGCTTTCGAACCGGCCTGAACACTTCTCCGCACCTCGAACGAATCAACGAGCGCATCCGCATCAACGGCGAAGAAATCACCGACGATGCCTTTGCAGAAACCCTCACGCGCATCCACACTCTCATCGAAGAACTCCTCGCCGCCGGAAAACTCCGTGCCCATCCCACCTACTTCGAATGCGTCACCGCCATGGCCTTCGAATTCTTCGCTCATGAGCGGGTCGAGTTCGGCGTCTTCGAAGTCGGCCTCGGCGGCCGCCTCGACGCCACCAATATCCTTCACCCGCTCATTTCCATCATTACGCGCATCGATTTCGACCACGAAAATTTCCTCGGCCACTCCCTCCGGGAAATCGCCGGTGAAAAAGCCGGTATCCTCAAGCCCAGCGTGCCCGTCGTTCTTGCCGAACAGAGTGCGGAGGCACGCGAAGTCATCCTCGCCCGCGCCCACGAATTCCATTGCCCCATCCTCGATGTCCCAAATCTCTTTCGCATCGAGAACGAATCCACGCAAGACGGCTGCGTCCGCGCCCGAGTCACGGAAATAGCTTCAGGAACCGCATTCGAAATCGCTCCCAGCCTCCCCGGCCGCTTCCAACTGCAAAACGCCTTGAACGCCCTCGCCGCCGCCCGCTATCTCCAGCAGCGCGGCTTTCGAATCACCAACGAATCCATTACGGAAGGCATTGCCAACACTGTTTGGCCCGGCCGCCTCGAAAAACTCCAATCCCATCCCGCCGTTTATCTCGATGGCGCCCACAATCCCTCCGCCGCCCGCGAGCTCGCCGCCTTCCTCGACCGAAATTTCTTCGGCCGCAAAATTTGGCTTCTCTACGCCGCCCTCCGTGACAAAGCCGTCGACGAAGTCGCCGGCCTTCTCTTCCCCCGCGCTGAAGAAGTCATCCTCACTGCTCCCCGTACCCCGCGCGCCGTCTCCGCCGCGCGACTCGCCGAAATCGCCGGCCACCACGCCGCCCGTTTCTCCGTCATCCCCGAAGCCGAGCAGGCTTTCGATTACGCCCTCGCCAAAGCCGCCGCCGATGACGCCGTCTTCGTCACCGGCTCCCTCTATCTAGTCGGCCAGCTCCGCCACTACTGGAAACACCGCGCCCAAGTCGCCACGCGCTGAAAAAAGCCGTAGAATACGGCCCTCAGGTTGCTGTCCTAAACTGCCCAGGAAGTGAGTCACGGACAGGAAATCAATTAGTCGCGGCGCCGCCCCATGAAGAGCCGAGACACCAAGCCGAGAGTATGGAGGCCAATTCATCGATATGGTTTCACGCTTTTAGGTTTGATGTTGATAGGGCCTGCGGCGCTAATCTTGATCAATGGTCGAAGTTATTACCAGAACTATTGGGGTGCGCCCGTTTTTGCACCTTTTGCCATTTTTGCGGGGCTTCTGTGTTGGGTTGCGGTACTTACTCACTGGAAGAAAAAAGAGAAGGAATAGAGGCAACGAGGGCCCGTGAAAAACCGCAATCGCACAGTCAAACATCCTCTCGTCGGCATCATCATGGGTTCCGGCTCCGACTGGGACACCATGAAATTTGCCTCCAAGACGCTCACCGAACTCCGTGTTCCACATGAAACGCGTATCGTCTCCGCCCACCGCACTCCCGATTTGCTCTTCGAATACGCGGAGACCGCCGAAAAGCGCGGCCTGGAGGTCATCATCGCCGGCGCAGGTGGCGCCGCCCATCTCCCCGGCATGACCGCCTCGAAAACAATTCTTCCCGTCCTCGGCGTCCCCGTCGAATCGAAGGCCTTAAAAGGCCTCGATTCGCTCCTGTCCATCGCGCAAATGCCCGGTGGCATCCCAGTCGGCACGCTTTCCATCGGCAGATCCGGCGCGGTCAACGCCGCGCTGCTCGCCGCCGCCATCCTCGGCGCAAAACACCGTGCCGTCCGCGAAGCCGTTCGAAAGTTCCGCAGCGAGCAGACCGGCCGCGTCCTCGCGCACCCCGATCCCTCCGCCGCCTCATCAGCAAAAAAGCAGGGGAAGCGCGCGTGACCATCGGCATCCTCGGCGGCGGACAGCTCGGCTACATGCTGGCCCTCGCGGGCTATCCGTTGGGGCTGCATTTCCGTTTTCTCGATCCTTCGCCCGAGGCTCCCGTCGGCCGCATTGCCCAGCGCGTCACCGCCGATTTTGACGACCTCTCCGCACTAGAAAAATTCGCCGGCGGCCTCGAGCTGGTCACCTACGAATTCGAAAACGTTCCCGTCGACGCCGCCAAATTTCTCGCTGAGCGCGTCCCCGTCTATCCTCCGCCCGCCGCCCTCGAAGCCGCGCAAGACCGCCTCAACGAAAAGCAGCTCTTCCAGAAACTCGGCATCCCCGCCACTGAATTTGTCTCCGTCCCGAAGCCCAGTGCGCTCGACTCCGCCGTAAAAAATCTCGGCCTCCCCGCCGTCCTCAAAACGTGCCGCCTCGGCTACGACGGCAAAGGCCAATGGACTCTTCGCACGCCCGAAGACGTCGCCAAAGCCAAGCCTGAACTGCCCGTCGTTCCTCTCATCCTCGAACGCTTCGTCCCCTTCACCCGCGAACTCTCCGTCCTCGCCGTCCGTTCCCGCGCCGGAGAAATTGCCTTCTATCCGCTCGTCGAAAACCATCACCGCGGCGGCATCCTCCGTCTATCCCTCGCACCCGCACCTCGTTTGGAGCCACCCATCCAGCGCTCTGCCGAAGACGCCGCCCGCCGCGTCCTCGAATCACTAAACTACGTCGGTGTCCTCGCCATCGAATTCTTCGAATGCCAGGGCCGCCTCCTCGCAAATGAAATGGCTCCCCGCGTTCACAATTCCGGCCACTGGACCATCGAAGGTGCCGTCACCAGCCAATTCGAAAGCCATCTCCGCGCCGTCCTCGGCCTTCCCCTCGGCTCCACTGGTCCCGCCAGCCATTGCGCCATGCTCAATCTCATCGGCGAACTCCCCGACTCCGCCGAAGTCCTCGCCGTCCCCGACGCCCATCTCCACCTCTACGGCAAATCACCCCGCCCCGGCCGCAAACTCGGCCACGTGACCCTCCGCGCCGCCTCCCCCGAACGTCTTGCCCTCCGCCTCTCCGAACTCTCCCCCTTCTTCCACCGCCCCGAATTCTGCCTCGATGCCACCCTCACCCCTTCCGCATCCCTTCGCGCGTCCTTGTAGCGGCGGGTCCTCAGACCCCTTGGTTCCTCTTCGCCCCCGAACCAAGGTGTCCGAATCCGCGACAGGGACATCCTGAAAACGAGATCACGGACGAGCACATCGCACCCTAAGTGATTTACAATGTATTGCTTAGCATTGGCACGCGTGGTGCTCTTTCCACACTAAAGCTGAGGTAAAGAATATGTCATTCCTTCGTGATCTGAGAATTGCCTTCCACTCGCTCATGCGCACGCAAGGGCTCACGATCACTGTGGTCCTAACGCTGGCCCTCGGCATCGGCGCCAACGCCGCCATCTTCACGCTGGTGCGCGGCGTGCTCCTCAAGCCTCTCGTTAATCGCGACGAGGACCGCCTGATTTACATCCGCCAGAGCGCCCCAGGGGCTGGCGACGACAACTCAACCTTCTCCGTTCCGGAAATCCAGGACTTGCGCGCCGGCGCTAAGACCCTAAGCGCCTTCGGCGATTTCTCCACCATCGGTTTCACAATGATCGGCTTGGGTGAACCTCGCGAAGTTCAAGCTGGCGTCGTCGGCGGCTCCTATTTCGATGTTATGGGCCTCCACCCTGTTCTCGGTCGTCTCATCGAACCTCAGGACGACGGCCCCAACGCTGCCGGAGTCGTCGTTCTTACCTATCGCTTCTGGACGACCACTCTTGGGAAAGATCCGCGCGTCATCGGCAAGAGGGTCCGGCTCGGCAGCGGGCCCATGGGTGATCGCTCGGCCACTGTCATCGGAGTCCTCGAGCCTTCCGTCCCTTATCCTCAAGACACGGAAATCATCGCCAACGTCGTCACTAGCCCGCACCACCTCTCCGCCACTATGGCCACCGGCCGCCTCCATCGCATGACCGAACTTTTTGGCCGTCTCGCTCCCGGTGTCACCCTCGATCAAGCTCGCGCCGAGTTGCGATCCATCTACGGCGCCATGACCAAACAACATCCCGAAGCCTATGCTCCCAAAGCGGATTTCCAGATCGGGGCCAAGCTGCTTCGCCAGCAGATCACCTCCGGCGCCCGGACCGTGCTGTTGGTGCTGCTCGCGGCGTCGGGGCTGGTCTTCATCATCGCCTGTTCCAATGTTGCCAACCTGATTCTCACTCGGACGGTTCGCCGTGAAGGCGAGCTGGCCGTCCGTGCGGCGCTCGGCGCAAGCACCGGCGCGCTGCGCCGCATGCTGCTGGCCGAAAGCCTTC
>Ga0207101_1015_pt1 | contig 36904 bp, 42 predicted proteins | sample Alteio_BWMinHeat_83_FD_153581 | JGI IMG/M metagenome (GOLD analysis project Ga0207101, IMG submission 153581) | Enriched cells from forest soil in Barre Woods Harvard Forest LTER site, Petersham, Massachusetts, United States -... | ecosystem: Environmental > Terrestrial > Soil > Temperate forest >...
GGCCCACCTTAACAAATGCGGGAGGCGACGGTACTCAGAATTTCTGCTTTAGTTCTGAAATGGCTAATACCTGCCCACAAGGTCAGGTTCCGCGAAACGAGTACAGGTCGAAATCTTGACTTGCTCCGGCGCGCTGGCTATCGTGCCAGAGAGATGTTTATGAGGCACATCCAGACACATTCTGCTCATACCCGCGGCTCGCTGACCAAAATTGTCTCCGGAGTTTGCGGGAATTGTGCATTCCTCATGGGTGCCCGCGACTTTTCGCGCAACTCACCATGAGCCATTTGGACAATCGCCAACGTTGGGTCCTGGGCCTCGGCGGATGCCTGCTGACGTTGCTGCTCGCTGCGGTTTTCACTTTTGGATCCCTGGATGTTCCCTTTGAACCGCGCAGCTGGCGCGCGGTCATGGTGCTTTACGCGGTATCGAGCCTTATCACCGCGGCATTTCTGGTATTCGGCCTGATCCTCGCGCGCACCACGCTGCGCCTGTGGGTCGAGCGCCGCAGGGAGCAACTCGGCGCGCGATTCAAAACGAAAATGGTTGTTGGAGCCATGGCCATTTCGCTCCTGCCTATCGTCTTCATGTTCATCGTCAGCTATTCCCTGATCAATCGCAGCCTGTTGCTCTGGTTCCCGAAGCCATTGGAAATCGCCTCTGAGGAAACGCAAAAACTCTTGAATGATTTGGGCCGGGCGCAATTGCCGCGTCTTCGCGGCATCGCAGAGAGGGTGCTGGAGGATCTGGCTCGGCCGGGCGGGGATTTCCTGCAGCCGGCTCTTGCCAGAGGCGCCGACGCAGTCTGGATCTTAAATCGCGAAGGAAATCCGATCCGCGGTGGAATCATCTGCGACAATCAGCCGGAAAATCGGCGCGGGAACATCTGCCAGCAGCCGGAAGTGCTCGGCAAGTATCTGCGTTCCCTGCCGAGTGGCGTGGAAATCTGGGAAGCCGGCGGGAAGAATTTTCTCGCCGCGCGGGTTCCCAATCTCGAACGCGGGCAACCCGCCGGATTTGTGGTTGCGGGAAACCACACCAGCCCGGGCCTGCTAACCAGTCTCGCGGCCATTCAAACGCAGACTCGCGAATACTACCAGGCCAAGCAGGATCTGCGTGCGCTGAAGCGACAGATGCTTTTGATCCTTATGCTTTTCACCGTACTGCTGCTCTCGGCCGTCATGTGGGTTGCGCTGTTTCTGGCCAAGCAGGTAACCGTTCCCATTCAGGCTCTCGCGGAAGGAACGCGCGAAGTCTCTTCCGGTAACTTCGATTATCAGGTACCGGAACAATCTCAGGATGAGCTGGGAATCCTGGTGCACTCGTTCAACGCCATGACCACGCAGCTGCGCGACAGCCGCTCGCAAATCGATCAGTTCACCACCAATCTCCAGCAAGCGGTGCAGGAGCTGGAACGCCGGCGCCAACTTATGGAAACCGTCCTGGAAAATATTCCCACCGGCGTCATTTCGCTCGATGCTGCGGGAGCGATACTCCGTGCCAATAAATCCGTCGCGCGCATGTTCGGCGCGAGTTCCCGCGACCCACTCTCCCTGGAAGAGCTGCTCGGGGGCGATGCAGCGCGCACCGTGCAATACCTGATGCGGCGGTCCCTGCGCATGGGCGTGGTCTCGCGAGAGATCGAGACAGTCGTGGCTGGCCGCGTCTTGCACCTTGCGGTAACCGTAAGCTCGCTCGGGCCTCGCCGGGCCAACACCGGCTTCGTACTGGTTCTCGACGACTTGACGGAGATGCTCCGCGCCCAAAAATCAGCCGCATGGCAGGAAGTCGCGCGCCGTATCGCCCATGAAATCAAGAACCCGCTCACGCCTATTCAGCTTTCTTCGCAGCGGCTTTCGCGATTCCTTGACCGCCGCGCCGCGAGTCAATCCGCGAATCCGCAGGATGCGGAGTTGACGAAACTGGTTCAGGAATGCTCCCGGCTGATCGAGCGCGAAGTCTCAACCCTCGCCGCGCTGGTCAACGAGTTCTCTCAATTCGTGCGCTTCCCTACCGCCAAGCTCGCGCCTACTAACGCCAATACCATCGTCCACGAAGCGGTGGAAGTTTTCTCCGGCCGGCTCGATGGCATCACCCTCAAGACTACTCTGGCGGACAATCTTCCCGCGGTCCGCGCCGACAGCGGGCTGCTTCGCAGCGTGGTCGTCAATCTCATCGATAACGCCGCGGAAGCTATGGAGAATTCCTCCTGTCGCGAAATCCTTGTCTCTACCCGTGCGCACTCGGACGCCGAGACCATCGAGATCTGCGTCTCCGACACCGGCCACGGGATTTCTCCCGAAGACAAAGACAAGCTGTTTCTTCCCCATTTCTCCACCAAAGATCGCGGCACGGGCCTGGGCCTGGCGATTGCCGCGCGCATCGTCGCCGAGCACGGCGGCAGCATCCACGTAGAAGACAATACCCCCGCAGGCTCGCGATTCCTTGTCGAACTCCCGGTTGCGGAATTGACGCCCGCCTCCATTGCCGACCACAATGGAACGGACCACTCTCGATGACACCCAGACCGCATCTCCTCATCGTCGACGATGAAGCCGGCATCCGCGAATCTCTCTCTTCAATTCTCAACGAAGAGGGTTATCACGTGGAAGCCGTCGCTTCTGCCGAGGAAGCGCTGGATCGCGCTTCCGCGGGGGATCTCGAAGTGATGCTCCTTGATGTTTGGCTTCCAGGAATGGATGGCCTCGAAGCTTTGAGCCGCTTGCAAGCGACTCCCCGCCCGCCCGCAGTCATCATGATTTCGGGCCACGGCACCATCGAAACTGCCGTGCGCGCCACCAAGCTCGGCGCTTTTGATTTCATTGAAAAACCTCTTTCCATCGAGAAAATCGTCGTGCTTGTGCGCAATGCCATCCAACAGCGGCGCCTGGAAGAGGAAAACCTGTTTTTGCGAACCGAGCTGGGCCACCGTTATCAAGTCATCGGTGAAAGCGTGCCGATGAAAGCCCTGCGCCAGCAAATCGCGGTGACTGCGCCGACCAACGGCCGCGTCTTGATCTACGGCGAGAGCGGCACTGGCAAGGAGCTGGTAGCCCACGCGCTACACGCCGCCAGCCTTCGCAACAAGGGCCCCTTCGTGGAAGTGAATTGCGCCGCCATCCCCGAAGAGCTCATCGAGTCCGAGCTTTTCGGGCATTTGAAAGGCAGCTTCACCGGCGCAACGGAAGACAAAACCGGAAAATTCCAGAAGGCCGACGGCGGGACTCTTTTCCTGGATGAAATCGGCGATATGAGCCTGCGCACGCAATCGAAGGTTCTGCGCGTTCTCGAGGAGCAGCGCTTTGAGCGCGTGGGCTCCAACCAGACCATGCGCGTCGACGTGCGCGTCATCGCCGCCACAAACAAAAACCTCGAGCAGGAGATCACCCGTGGCGCCTTCCGCCAGGATCTCTTTTATCGCCTCAATGTAATTCCTTTTTTTGTTCCCCCGCTGCGCGACCGCAAAGAAGATATTCCCACGCTGGCGAAATATTTCTTGCGCGAATTCAGCTCCGCTTACGTGAAAAAAACACGCGAACTCAGCGACTCCGCCATGGAAGTTCTGGTGCGTTACCCCTGGCCGGGAAATATTCGGGAGTTGCGCAACCTCGTCGAGCGTTTGGTCATCGTGTGCCCGCAGCCGCGCATCGAGCCACATCACCTTCCGCCCGAGCTCTTTCGCGGCGTCGCCGAAAGCCCCCATCATCCGTATTCAACGCTTCACGAAGCGCGCAGCGCTTACGAGCGCGAGTTCATTTTGCGAAAGCTTCAGGAGCACCGCTGGAACATGACGCAGACGGCTACCGCTCTCGGCCTCGAGCGCAGCCATCTCTACCGTAAGATGAAATCGCTGGGAATTGCCGCACCGGACTGATTGCTGCCTAAACTATTGCGCTTGGTGCTGCTGCCAAGGAATTCTCTTTTCCCGTTTAAGATGCACTTCGTGTAAAATCGCCCCAACCTGAGTCTTGCATTTCGCAATACTGTTTGAATCAGCGGATTTCGATCGGATTCCCCGGATTCACCGCCCATTCATGCATAGAAATCCTGACTACTCTCCACAGGCCAGCCGATTCGCTAAACGCAGCCAGTCGGAATCGTGGGATCCCCAGTGATGAAAACTATTTTCGTCCTTTTCGCACTCGCGTCTTTCTTTGCTCTTCCGGCGCGGTCTCAGACGGACACCCTCGCCTCGGGCAACAGTGCGAAAGCCGCGGCCGAGTCTCGTACCTTCTTTCCTAAGAACTGGATTCGCGGCTATGTGGACTATCAGGTTGCTCCCTCTCACAACGAACCCGACCTTGGCCGTTGCCCGTTCCCTCCGCAGGGCGGGGCCGCTTCCACGTGCACGGCGTACGCGCGCTATTTCATCAGTGGATACGTCGAGCTCCAGCCGTTTGGCCGCACTCCCGCACGGCATCTCTTCCTCTTCTTCGAACCTAAATTCAGCTTTGGCAGGAATATTCCCCAGTTCACCTACACCGCATCCATGTTGCCGATGGCCTACGAGCGTTCCGTTGGAATCGGATTTCAATTGCCGAGGAATTTCGAGCTGCGCGCCACGCAGCATCAGGTGGATTGGCTCGGGCGTTACGCCAAGTCCCTGGGCTCGGGGGACCTTCGCAACAATGGCCCTTACGGTCTCTATGCCACGTTTGGAGTGCGCTGGTCCTTCGGCGGCTACGGCCACCAGGGTGCGCCGGCTTACTAAAAGGCGCGCGATCCACGGTCCGCCCCGGAAACTCTATTCGCTCTCTTCCTGATTCTTGCTGAGTCCTTCCAGCTGAAAGTGCCAATCCAGCTCTCGCACTTTTTGCGGGCTCTCCCGCCAGTCCGGCACCACTTTCACGAATAGTCCGAGATAGATCCGTGTATCCAGTAGCGTTTCCAGTTCCTTGCGCGCTTCCGTGCCGATTTTCTTCAGCATTTCGCCTTTGTGGCCGATCAAGATTTTTTTCTGCGTGGCGCGCTCCACATTCATGGTCGCTTCGATGCGCAGCAGCCGGGGCTTCTCCTCAAATTTTTCCACCACCACCGCGAGCGCGTATGGCACTTCGTGATACATCACCTGGATTGCTTTCTCCCGTATGATTTCCGCGGCAAGAAAACGTTCCGGCTGGTCCGTGACCTGATCTTCCGGAAAGTACGGATCGCCCTCCGGCAGGTGCTTTCGGATTTCCTCGAGCAATTCTTCGCACCTCGCGCCCTTCAGCGCGGAAATCGGAACGATGGCCGAAAATTCGAACGCCTTCGAGAAAGCCTCGATCAAGGGCAGCAGCTTAGGCTTTGGCACGCGGTCGACTTTGTTCAATGCGAGAATCGTTTTCCCGTGAAAACGCTGCGCCTTCTGCAGCAACAACTCATCCGCATGCGCGTGCGGGCTGCTGGCGTCCACCATCAGCAGCAGCACGTCGATGCCCTCCAACGCGGCGGCCACTTCCTGCATCATTTGCCGGCCCAGCGCGGAGTCCGCTTCGTGCACCCCGGGTGTATCGATAAAAACAATTTGGCTCTCGGGCGTGGTCACAATTCCCTGAATGCGGTTGCGCGTCGTCTGCGGCTTCGAAGTCACGATCGCTATTTTCTGTCCCACCAGGCGATTCACCAGCGTCGACTTGCCAGCGTTCGGCCGCCCGATAACCGCGACGAACCCCGAGCGAAACGTCCGCTTTTCGGCACTCTTTCGTTCTTCTTCCATTACGGTTTCACGATCGGCAACTCCAGCGCGCTAGGATGATCCCCATCGTGGACCAGCGTGATGTGTGCCGTTTTCGCATCTTTTCCAGTCTCCGCCGCCACAACGCCGCCGCTATTGTAGTTTTTCTCCGCGCCCGTCGAATTCATGCTGCGGATGACCAGCCGCAGCCGGCTTCCTTTGCCTACTTGCCGCGAGAAAAACGTGAAGTTGTCGAATACATATTTTTCAGTTTTCCCCACCGGCACGGGCTTGGCTTCACGCGGGGATTCGCGATATCTCGCTCGCATCGTGGCCCCGGTCAGAGCCACCGATCCGCCATCCGGCAAGATCTCGTACAGGTCCGCTTCCAGATCCGTATCAGGCACATCCATCTGGAGCCATACCGTGAGTTTCGCGAAACCGGAAACTTCCGTGGCTTCGTCAAACAGCTCGCTGTGGTACACCACGCCCTCGCCGAACAGATTCAGCACCGTTCTTTGCGAGGTCAGGCCATTTGGCTCGTCGTCGGGTTCTGCTGCACCGGGCCGGGTTTCCAACGGATCGTATGTCCACGAATCACTCGCTGTACCGCCGGACGGAGTCTCTGCCAGGTTTCCGGAATGAAAAACGTCGCCCGCTGTGCCAGCCGAACGCAGGTACAGTGTTTTCTTTGCGTTCGAAATGCTTTCCAGGCTGTCCGCGTACTTCCATTCCTCCGCTCCAACCACGTAGTAGGCTACGCGTTTCTTCAAGAACTGCGGTTTCTGGCCGCCCTTCATCGCCCAGTCGTACCATTCAGTATGCAGCTTGTTCAGATCGAGCACGCTCGCTTCGCCGAATTTGAGCCCGCCGACTTCCCTCTTGGGCGTGCGCGTCCCGGGGTGATCCCATGGCCCGATGATGAGGTAGTGATTCGCTTTCGCTTCCGCGGTTCCGTATTGCATATGCCGCTTATAAAACGTGAACGCGCCCGGCTGGTCGCCGTCGTAGTGCCCGGTGATCGTCAGGATCGGGACGCTCATCTTTTTGTATTGTTCTGGCGACGGTACCATCGCATCGTAGTAAGCATCCGGCGTTGGATGCTTCATCCACTTTTGGAAGACTGTCGAAAAATTCCCCACCAGCTTGTCGAAATCCTGAAACGCCAGGTGCGACATGTACATCTCGCGCGCTTTGGAGCCCCAGAAACTGCTGCTTCCAAATAGGCTTCCATTCCCCGTCACACCGCTCGTAAACGTCAGCCACTGTAGGTCGTAGGGAGCAAAGATGTTGTATTGAAATGGAAAGTCGACTCCCGGATGCGCTGCCGCTGCCGGAACAATCGTTGCGAGGTGCGGCGGAAACTCTTTGAGCACTGTCCATTGATCGAACCCTGCATACGATCCGCCCCACATCGTGACTTTGCCGTTGCAATACGGCTGCTTCGCCAGCCATTCGACGACGTCGTATCCATCCCGCCCCTCGTTCACGAACGGTTCGAACTCGCCGCCAGAATTTCCGCGCCCGCGTACGTCCACCAGCGCATACACGTAGCCATGCTTCGCGAAGTACATAGCCCGGTCGGTGTAGGAATCCCCGATATACGGCGTAAACGTGAAAATGACCGGGAGCGGTTGCTTTTGGCCGTGCGGCGTGAAAACTGTGGCGTTCAACTTCACTCCATCGCGCGCGGGGATCTTCACCGCCCACTGCATGTCAACATTCGGCTCATCCACCGCAGGCTTCTGCTGCGCTCGAAGGGCTGGCGTTCTCAGCGTCATCGCCAGTGCCAACCCTACCGCAGCTTTGCACACGCTCTTCCTTGTCCATCCAAACATTCCGCCCCCTCAACAAAGATGTGATTCGAATTCCAGATCCTGGTTCGATTCGCGGCGGTATTATTTTTTCGTCAAGGCCGCTTTCATTTGTTTGCGAATCCGTACGCGCAAGACTTTTCTTTGGTTGGCTTCCAGGACCTCGAAGCGGTGGCCCGCCAGTTCGATCTTGTCACCCGGCGCGGGCACTTTTCCGGAAGCGTGGCTGAGTAATCCCGCGAGCGTGGTCACTGCTTCATCGGCACGATCTCCAAATTTCACTCCGAGCAGTTCTTCCACGTCTCGAATCGCCAGGCTGCCGCGCATGATTAGTCCGCCATCCGATTCGCGCACCACATCCGGCGCCGGCGGCTTCCAGTCTCTTCCGCTTTCGCCAACGATTTCTTCCACCAAATCCTCGACCGTGGCGATGCCCGCCACCGTTCCATGCTCGTCAATCACCACCGCCAGCCGCTGGCCCTTCTGCCGCATTTCGCGAAGCAACTCCGAACCCGCCTTGGTTTCCGGAATAAAGAGAACGGGCTTTGCCAGCTCCCGCACTTTTCTTTTGGGCAAGTCCTGGTCCGCAATGTGCAAAAGATCCTGCGCGTAAACCACTCCGAAGATGTCATCCAGCGTCTTCTCGTAAACGGGAATCTTGCTGATTTTCGTTTCCACAACCTTGGCGTGCAGTTCCTCGAGCGTGGCTTCCGCGGGAATGGCCACAATGTCCGGCCGCGGTGTCATCACTTCGCGCACGCGCTTGTCGCTGAATTCCACCACTTGTTCGATCAGGTCGCCCTGCTCCGGCTCGATGATGCCTTCTTCTTGGGCGACTTCCACCAGCGCTTCGATTCCCTCTTCCGTTCGCTGCTCTTCGCTTTTTTCCAATTCGTGTTCGGAGATGCGCGCCAGGGACTCTGCGCCCTCCAGGAACACACGCACCGGCCACACCAGCCACATCGCTCCGCGAATCAGCGGCAGCAGTGGCAGCAACCATCTCCCCGTGGTGCGGTACAACAGCATGTCCGGAATGAAATGCATTGCGAAGACCACTTCCAGCACCACAAAAACGGTAATTTCCACAAACGATTCCCAGTTGCCGTGAACGAAATAGACCACGCCGCGCGTGGTTTCCAGCACCAGAAATGCCAGCCAGAAATGGCCGAGGATTCGAAACGTGCGGCCGCCGCTTTGCCGACGGATTCTCAGCTTCGGTTCGATTTCCGCTTCGAAAATATCCAGATGTTCGTGGACACGTCCGGTGGTCATGCGGCCGAGTTCGCGGTAAATCAATGTAAGGTAAGAAAAAATGGGCAGCGTCAGTCCCACGAGGACGACGCTCAGCGCGTAGAGCAGGCTCAGGTCCATCACGCCAATCCGAACCGCTTGCGCAGTTTTTGTTCGACGCGATCCATCTCGCCGCGATCGGTTTCGTGATCGTAGCCCATCAAGTGCAGCACACCGTGAAGAATAAGCACGCGCAGTTCGCTCGGAAGCGTGCGCCCGTTTTTTCTGGCGTAGCGCCGCGCCGTGGCAGGGGCGATCGCAACATCTCCCAGGAATTCGACTTCCTTTTTTCTCTTGGACGCCGCCCGCAACGAGCCGCGCGCGCGCCGCGCAGCGGCCGGAAATGACAGCACATTCGTGGGCCCAGTTTTTTTGCGATACGTTTTATTCATCCGCGCAATCTCCGCATCGCTCACCAGACAAATCGTGGCGCTGGCTTCTCCCAAGCCCAGTTCCTTTTGCACGCGGCGCAGAAAAGTTTCAAGCGGACGCCGCGAAACGCGCACGGCTCGCTGGCGGTTTAGAATCATCCTTGCTGGGTTTCTTTTTCTTGCTCTTTTCCGGATTCTCGCGCCGCGGTTGCCGCTTTGCCGTTTCCGGTGTTCCCCCCGCGTTGCGGGTGAGCTACATCATACTCTTCATAGGCGCGGATAATCTGCTGCACCAGGTTGTGGCGCACCACGTCTTTCTCGCCGAAGTGCAGCACGCCGATTCCTTCGATTTTGCCGCATACTTCCAGAGCTTCAATCAACCCGGATTTTTTCCCTTGCGGCAAATCGATTTGCGTAATGTCGCCGGTGATCACCGCTTTCGAATGGAAACCCAGCCGCGTCAAGAACATTTTCATCTGTTCGCTAGTGGTGTTTTGCGCTTCGTCCAGAATCACGAAGGAATCGTTCAGCGTGCGCCCGCGCATGAACGCCAGCGGCGCCACCTCGATGATGCCCTTCTCCAGAAAGCGCTCCAGCTTGTCCGCGTCCAGCATGTCGTAGAGCGCGTCGTAGAGCGGGCGCATGTACGGATCGATTTTCTGCTGCAGCGTGCCGGGCAAAAAGCCGAGCCGCTCGCCCGCTTCCACCGCGGGCCGCGCCAGGATGATGCGGTTCACCTGCTTGGTCAGCAGCGCGCTCACCGCCATGGCCACTGCGATGTACGTTTTTCCCGTGCCGCCCGGGCCGATGCCGAACATCATGTCGCGCTTCTCGATCTCCTCCATGTAGCGCTTCTGGCTGGCGTTTTTCGGCGTCACCTGCTTCTTGCCAAACGAACGCGTGCGCCCGTGCTCGAACATTCCGCGCGGCGATTCGTGCGGCTCGTCGGTGGCTACGCGCAGGAGCGATTTCACTTCCGCGGCGGAAAGCGTGCGCCCGTGCCGCGTCAAGTGGTTGTACTCCTCGACGATTCTTACCGCCTGGTCCACGCAGTCCTGTTCGCCTTCGATGGTCAGCCGCGTGTCGTGCAGATGCGTGCGCACGCGCAGCGAATCCTCGAGCAAGCGCACGTTTTCATCCAGCGTGCCGAAGAAGGGTTCAATTTGTCCGGAAATGTGAACGGTACGTCTCATCCAATTGGAAGGTTTTTCAGTTGTTACGGGAACCGGATGGCCTATGGGATTCCTCCTGGTTCGTTCGCGGCCGCTTTGCGGCCTGCTCAGGGAGAAACTAACTCCACCCTAACCCAGCCCCCCGTCGCGGTCAAGTTACGGTGCCCGTTATACCAGTGCTACTTCGCGCTCAAAATTTGGCTTCTTTTCAGCGTGGAGCTTTAGGGCCACGCCGCACGCCGTAGCGATGCGCTCGAGCATAGTGAGAGAGTGCCCGGCGTATTCGGCGTCTTCAAGACGAGCAATAACAGACTGTGTGGTGCCAACCTTTTTGGCAAGTTCGGCCTGAGTCAGACCCGCATCCTCTCGCATCTCGCGGAGCAGGAGGGCCAGGTCAATCTGATGCAGGGTGCGCTCGAAAGTCTTGCGGTAGGCAGTGCTCTTTCGTGCGCGCCGTTCGACAATCTCGCTGTGTCTGTCGCGCTTGGCAGTTTGTCTCATAGTCCCAACTCCTTCAGGATATCTTCCTTTTCCTTTTGCGATCCCGTGTAGCGGTTCCTGTACTTCATCCATAGCTTTCTGAGCTGCTCTGCCCTGGTAATTTCGCCCGGCGGGGTCTCTTGCGTCTTTTTCTGAAATCCTGACGTAATCACGATCAACATTCCCGGCTGGTAGAAGAAGAGAACTCGAAAAATGCGGTCGAATTGTTTGACCCGTAGCTCGAAGATGTCGTCCGTGAGCTTCTTTACGAACTTGCCCTGCATGCGGTTCCCATAGACACGCAGGCGCTCGATGAAGGCGTCTGTCCGCGCGGCTGCTTTGTCATCCAGCGAATCCACGAACACACGCGCAGGCATTCGCCCGTTCGGCAACACGACATACTCAATCGTGAATTCACCGTTCACGCTCTTCAGATTATCGCATTATTGCGATAGGAGGTCAACCCAGGCACAAGCGGGAGTTCGTGGTGAAGGATTGCGATGGCCGTCTGCTGGCTTTCGGCGCGAACCTGTAATCTTCTTCCAATATGAGAAAACGTTCCGTCTGTCCCTGAGCTTTCCAAGAATTTATTTTGGGAATTGAATTAAGCGCGGGTGCAACGGTCGATAAATTGCGTGAACTGAGGCAATGTCTCGATCTCGGCGGGTGCTAGATCGCGGTCACTGACAAAACCTGTTTGCGATGAACCGATGAATCGGTCACTTTCATTATGGCACTTGCAGTTGTAAGTAAAAAAGCTCTTGCTCTTACGCTTCTTGCTGAACTGAAACGTTCGTCCCTTAATGTTTCTCTCCCAAAGCCGACTCGGATCTTCGGGAATGCCGTGCTTGAACCCAATTTCTTCCTTCATACTTCCCCCTGGGACAAGTCTATCACTGATTGTCGCTTTTTCTTCGCCTGTGTTAGGCTCTAAGGTGGGAAAAGTTGTGGGAAAGGACCGGGGGATTCGAATGAACCGACCGATTGATGAGTACCTAAAGCACGCCGACGCGTTGGCGCAGGACGTTGTAAACGTCTGGGGTTCGAATTGGGAAGGCGGCAAGGGCTACTTTACGCCCGAGTTCAAAGTTCTGCTGGACAGAACCTTTCCCTATTGGGAGGCAAAGCGAACCGCCGAAAACCATCGCGAGTTCGGCACGGTCAGTAGGAAGGTCGCCGCAGCGGAGCACGACACGCGGCTGACGTTCGCACAAGCCTACAAGACCTTTTGGGAGCGCCATGAAGAACTAGAGGGGGTACATTGATGATGACTACGACCACGCATATCACGGCAATCTGCTGCGCCGCTGCTGAGAGGCCCGGAGCGGCGCATACCACGACTCTAAACGGTCATCATCCCCAGGTGTTGCGATGCTCCGAATGCGGCAAGGAATTCTCTGTCGATTACAATCCGGCGGATGCGTTGAGAATTGCGAACTTCCAAGAAAGACTGCTGGAGGCCGCGAAGCATGCTGTTGATGCAAGTCATCCGCTGCACCCGATCTACGTGGACGTTCACGAAGTTTAATATTGGGAAACTGGGGACAGACGGGACGTTTCCCCCTTTCTGAAAATCTCCATCGTTATGAGCAAAACGAGCCTTTTCAAACAATCCGAGAAAACGTTCCGGCTGTCCCTGAGTTTCCTTCAAAATCGATCCCACATCCGTTCCGAAATCTGGTTGAGGATTAGGAACCGTCGGCGCCATCCCCAAGAGGAGGCGCCGACAGGCGAAGGAAGAAAATGGCTGCAGAGTCGATAAAACGCATCAGGACTGTCGACGGGCTACTGAAATTCGTTGACGAGTTTCACCGAAAGCTAGGGTTTGGGACCAAGGGAAAACGTGAAAAGTGGGAGCAGTTGTGGTTTCGGGGGCAAGCCTCATCTTCATTGAACTGGGGGCTCAAGCCGAAACTCTATCGGCCAGAATACAAGGGAGCCGACGAAGCTGAGATTCGGCAGGATTTTCAAAGTCGGGCGCTGCAGTTAATCCAAGGCAGAATCCCGGCCACCGCCTACGAATGGTATTTCTTGATGCAGCATTATCGCGCCCCCACCCGTTTATTGGATTGGACGGACAACCCTCTCGTGGCGCTCTTCTTCGCCGTTGAGGAGGCGCAAGATAGGCAGAACTCCGCCGTTTGGGTCGTCGATCCGGCGAGTTGGAACGGGGCTCTTGAAATGACCTTTTCCGGCCCCCTACTTCCGGAATGGCAGGAATCGAAGCAGTGGCTGCCCGAATTGGAAGCGGCGTTCTCGACGGGAACATCCCTCTCGCAAGACTATCCGGCGGCCATTGATCCCCCGCACGTCGATCGCAGGCTCGCCGTTCAAGGTAGCCACTTCTTCATTTTCGGCAGAAAGAGGGACATGATTGAGGCGGCCGACGAGCTAAATGGGGAGGCCAAGAACCAAAAGGAGCGGGTATTTCTCGAGAGGATCGAAATCGAAAAAGGCTCCCAGGGGACAATATACCGAAGGCTTCGGCAATATGGTATCACTCGTGCGAGCGTTTTCCCCGACCTTGAAAACCTTGGCGTGGACATCAGCAGGAAGTGGCGTGTTTAGTTGGCAGGTGGCATGGAGCAGGCAGAAAAATGAAAACCCTCCTGAGCATTCTCTTCTTCTCGCTTGTTGTTTCTCAAGCTGCCGGACAACAAGTTCACTCTTCACTGAGCGACCAGAAAATGTGTGCAACTCAGGCGAAGAAGTTTTTCATGGAGACCGATTTTTCAAACGATTCGAAGCGCCCTCTCAAGAATGAGTTCACGAGTCATTACGATGCGCCCAAGAAAGTTTGCTATGTCCGCATCAACTACACCACCCGTACACCGGGAAGGGCCGAGATAACTGTCGGCCAGTATGTATTTGACGCATTCGAAGGGCGAGCCTTGGCTTCATACATTTGGATTTCGGAAAAGGGCAAGAAGTTCTGGGAAGTGAAACCAATGGAGTGTTGGGTCAAACCTATCGGCGGCACGAAGGGGGATTGTGTATCATCCGAGGAGTTTGAAGCTGCGGTGGAAAAGAATTTCGGCCTCGGAGAATAACGAGACGTATCACAGGCGGCTGCCCCATACGCCGGGTTTGGCGTGTGGGGATTTTTGGAGGATGGGGCAGACGGGATGTTTTAGAGGAAGTGGCGAGTGGCGAGTGACGAGCGCAAGGCCAAGGTAAAGAGAGCAAAAAGCAGATCCCTCCCGATAAGACTCAGGACTCGTGCGCCTCGTCGGGCGCTCGTCACCGCCATTCGCGACAACCCTTGCGCCCCGCTTGCCGCAGGGAAGAGCGCGACTGGGTTCCCTTCGGCTGCGCTCAGGGCAGGCGGGATGACACCTAAGGCCGAATCAGAGGAAGTGGCGAGTGGCGAGCAAAGAAATCCGGAAACGCCGGGCTTCCCGGGTAGAGACGTGCCGCACCTCCGGCGCTCCGCGTTCTTGTCTACCAGGCACCCAGCGCTTACGCGCTGGGCTAACGTGTGGCGCGCCTTACGGCGCTGGATGAAACGCAGATTCTGCTTCTCATCCCAGCGCTTACGCGCTGGGCTAACCTATGCCGCGCCTACGGCGCTGGATGAAACGCAGATTCTGCTTCTCATCCCAGCGCTTACGCGCTGGGCTAACGTGTGCCGCGCCTACGGCGCTGGATGAAACGCAGATTCTGCTTCTCATCCCAGCGCTTACGCGCTGGGCTAACCTATGCCGCGCCTACGGCGCTGGATGAAACGCGGATTCTGCTTTCTCATCCCAGCGCTTACGCGCTGGGCTAACCTATGCCGCGCCTACGGCGCTGAACAAGGTTCCCACACACTACCCCTTGACTTCTCCGCCATTCAACTGCTTCTCGCGGGCGAGTGCCGGAGGCGCGTCACACTTTAGCCCAGCCCGTTAGGGCTGGGCTAAAAGGCAAGAGAATGGTGAGCACCGTAGGTGCGGCACCTAACCAAGAACATATTTCGGATCAAACTCGATTCCATGCTTCTTCAACAACGCGACAAACTCGGCATCAAAATCCATTTTCTTGTGATGCTCTTCCTGATTCCGTATGTACCGAATGACGGCAGGAATCACCGACGCACTGACGCTGAATGCCGCATAGCCTTCCTGCCACCCGAACTTGTGACCCTCCTCAGTGGCCCATCGTGAGGAATTCGCTTTGATCGTTGCAACGGCCTTCGACAAGGTTAAAACGGGCGGAATTTGGATTAGTAAATGGATATGATCTTCCATTCCGCCTACGGAATGAACATAGACATCCAGCTTTCTACAAATGCCCGTAACATAGGCCCACAATTTGGGCCGAAACTCGCTATCTATCGTTTTGTGGCGGCCTTTTGTGCTGAACACCACGTGCACGACGTTTTGCGCGTAGGTATGAGACACGTGCCGCACCTCCGGTGCTCCGCGTTCTTATATACCACGCACCCAGCGCTTACGCGCTGGGCTAAAGTATGCCGCACCTCCGGTGCTCCGCGTTCTTATATACCATGCACCCAGCGCTTACGCGCTGGGCTAAAGTATGCCGCACCTCCGGTGCTCCGCGTTCTTATATACCATGCACCCAGCGCTTACGCGCTGGGCTAAAGTATGCCGCACCTCCGGTGCTCCGCGTTCTTATATACCATGCACCCAGCGCTTACGCGCTGGGCTAAAGTATGCCGCACCTCCGGTGCTCCGCGTTCTTATATACCATGCACCCAGCGCTTACGCGCTGGGCTAAAGTATGCCGCACCTCCGGTGCTCCGCGTTCTTATATACCATGCACCCAGCGCTTACGCGCTGGGCTAAAGTATGCCGCACCTCCGGCGCTCGAAGAAACGCAGATGCTCCTGCCTAGTTCTTCTGAGAATTAGCTTTGCGTCTGCCGCAGGGCATGCTCAATGCGGCGATCGGGAATGAGCCAGAGAATCGCGACGAAGACGTAGATCGCCTGGGCCGTCCAGGACGAAAAAAGACTGCTAAATATCCCGGCCACATACAACAGCGGCGAGAGCTTTCCCTTCCAGTCACTTCCAATCGCCTTGCGGAGCACCGAGCCTGGCCCCTGCGAAGCGATGATGGCTTGCTGCAGGATGAAATAGGCAATGCCAGCCATCAACAAGACGAAACCGTAAAGGGCAATGGGCGGAAGCCCAAAGTAATTCTGGCCCATCCAACCCGTGGCAAAGGGGAAAAGGGACAACCAGAACAGCAAGTGCAGATTGGCCCACAGAATCGGCCCGGTGACGCGAGTCGTGGCATGCAACATGTGGTGGTGATTGTTCCAGTAGATCCCTACATACAAGAAGCTCAGCACATAACTGAGGAAGACCGGAAGCAGCGGGCGCAACGCTGCAACGCTTTCGCCCTGCGGCACCTTCATTTCCAGCACCATGATGGTGATGATGATGGCGATTACGCCGTCGCTGAAAGCTTCCAGGCGCCCTTTGCCCATGACGGACATACTACAGGAGCCAAGGCGTGGAATTCACTCGCGGACTTGGCAACATTCCCCGGCACTGCCCCCGCGGGTTCGCGGGTGGCGCACCCTTTGGCGCCCTGAAAAGCCTCTTTGCATCCGATGCTAGCAATGCTATCATTGCTGACATGGCCGCACTCACCATTCGGCAACTGGATCAGAAAACCAAGACCCGCTTGCGCGTTCGCGCCGCCCACCACGGACGCTCGATGGAAGAAGAAGCGCGTGAGATCCTGCGCTCCGCTTTGACCACTTCCTCTCCGACCAAAGGAAACCTGGCGGAGGCGATTCGCCGCCGGTTTGCGTCCTTTGGCGGAATCAAGATCTCGTTACCGCAGCGCGACGCCGTGCGCAAGGCCCCTGGATTCGAGGCGTGATCATCCTCGATACGAATGTGCTGTCGGAACTCATGAGGCCGAAACCTTCCGCCCGAGTCGTGGTATGGATCGCCCAACAACCGCTGGCAGACCTCTTTACGACCGCGATCACGGAGGCGGAAATCTTTTACGGAATCGAACTGCTCGCCAAAGGCAAGCGGCGCGACGGCCTGCTGGCTGCAGCGGAAGGGATGTTTACGGAAGACTTTGCGGGACGTGTACTCGCATTCGAGAGCGACGCTGCGCAGCATTTTGCAGGGATTGCAGCACACCGCCGGTCGCTTGGAAAACCCATCAGCCATGCGGACGCCCAGATCGCAGCCATTGCCCGGGCGCACGGGGCTAAGCTTGCAACGGGGAATGGCCCCGACTTTGCGGATTGCAGCATTACTGTCATCGATCCCTGGCGCGCGCCCGCGCCTTAATTCGGAAATCGCGGGGGGCCGCGCCTTAATTCCGAAAAACGCTTTTGGGTGACCCATCCTTGCGGGTTTGCTTTTTTGCAAGGGTGGGGGTCTTTCTCTTCTCTTTTTTCCAATTTCTATTTTCCATTTTCTGGCAAAGCGGGGCGGAGGTTGCCGGCGGCGAGGTCGTTGAGGGACTGGAGAGCGCGAATCAGTTCGGCGCCGGTTAGACGGCCTTCGCGGTAGAGGGAGCGCAAAAAGTCGGCGGCGGGGCGCGCGCCTTTACGGGAGTTGCATTCCATGCAGGAAGAGACCAGGTTGCGGTACGAGTTGGGACCGAGTTGGGCGCGGGGTATGACGTGGTCGAGGCACTGCATTTGCGAGCCGATATGGCGGAGGCAGTAAAAGCAGACGCCCCTTTCGCGTGTGTGGATGGCCTGGCGGAGTTCGGGGGTGCGCATAAAGTCAGTTTCCTCGAGGTTGCCGCAGCGAGGAGAGGGGACGGCCGCGCGGGTTTGGGCTCGCCTTCGGCGGGTGCCAGGAACCTCTTCGGGCAGCCGAACGTCCATCACGTGGCCCGCTTTGCTGCGCTCGACCAGCCGCAAGGCACGGTGTTGCACGAGGCGGCGCAGGGCGGCGCGCACAGTTTCCTCGTCGAGGCAGAGATTCCGCGCCGTCCGATTAAGGGAAAAATGAAGGCGAGGCTTGCCTTCGAGGTGGCTGTGCCGGAGAAGGTGGTAATAGACGGCTCGGTCGGTGGTGGAGAGGCGCAGACGAGGGGCAAGAGCGTCCTCGAACTGCTTGCAGACAAGTTCGGCGTTGGGCTTTTTGACTTTCATGATGAGATCCGGGAGAGAAGCTAACGAGAGAGACAAAGACAAAACAAACAAGGACGCAACACCCCGACTGGATCGGGGCAGGCGCCGAACACAGAGGCCGGAGCACAGAGAGCGCAGAGAGGAAAAGCTAACAGCGCACAGGCACTCCAGAATCGGCTCAATACGGGACTGCAACAGGGAATCTGGGATACCGCGGGCAAAAAAAACGCCCCGAGAGGATCGGGGCACAGTACTATACGAAAATTAGTGTATCAGGATATAAAGTTCTGTCAAGGGAAAGTTTTCATTTTCTTGTAGTTTTTTTATCCTTTGTTTTCAGTGAGATCGCGACCTCAAGAATTTGCCTCTCGCCGGTCTTCGCTGTTAGAGGGGGGCCGTTCAAGGGGCGTGCCAAACCAAGAAAAACCGGCACAGCCGGTCTGAACGACGGCATCTTCCAGAAATTCAACGAGATACGCGCTTGTTGAGAAACAGCAGAGCTCTTGTTTCCCTAAAGACCGATCGCGAAGTCCTTTCAATCCGCCGCCACCGCACGCGTCTTGGCCCATTCGCGAATCGCCTGCACTTCTTCGGCGCGCGTCACGCTGAGCGGCTGCGTGCTCTTGATTTCTGCCACAAGAATATCTGTGGTGAGCTGCTGCTTGGCGCTGAACGCCGTGTACAGCCCCGCGATGATCGCCTGCTCGATCTCCGCGCCGGAAAATCCGTCGCTCGCTGACGCCAGCTTTGTTAGATCGAACGCGCTCGCATCGCGGCCGCGCTTCTTCAAATGCAGCGCGAAAAGGGCCCCGCGAATTTCCGCGTCCGGCAAATCCACAAAGAAAATCTCATCGAAGCGCCCCTTGCGCAGCATCTCCGGCGGAAGCACGGTGATGTTGTTCGAAGTCGCCGCGAGAAACACGCCGCTCTCGCGGTCCTGCATCCACGTCAGCAGCGTGGCCAGCAATCGTTGCGAAAGTCCCGCGTCGGCGTCTCCACTCGAGCCCGCCGAAGCAAACGCTTTCTCAATTTCATCGATCCACAGAACCATGGGCGCCAATTTCTGCGCCAGCTCTAGAGCTTTGTGCAACCGCCGTTCGCTTTCGCCAACATACTTGTCGTACAGTGCGCCCGCATCCAATCGCGCCAGTTCGTAACCCCATTGCCCCGCAATGGCCCGCGCCGCCAGGCTCTTTCCGCAACCCTGCACGCCAGTAATGAGCACGCCCTTCGGGGGCACCAGCCCAAATCGCTGCCCTTCCACGGTCAACGCGCTTTTTCTTTTGTCGATCCATTCGCGCAGCCGCCGCAGCCCCGCCACATCGCCAAACGACGCGTCGCGCCGCACCGTCTCAATCAGCCCTTCGGTCTTCAGCGTCTCGCGCTTCGTCTCCAGGACGGCATCGAGCAATCCCGCATCCGCTTTTCCGCGCGCCAGGATGGACTTGCGCAGCGCCCGAAAAGCCTCTTCTTCCGGCAAGCCCACCAGATTCCGCGCCAGCTGCATCATCGCCGGAACATCCAGCGAAATCGGAATATGCTGCTCGCGATTCAAATCTGCCAGCACCTGCTTCACGCCCGGCAGCAGATCTTCCGCCGCCGGCAAACCCAATTGAAAAGGGATCGCATCGCCTTCGAGGTCCGGCGGAAGCTGCAGGGAAGCCGCCGTCAGCACGATCGACCGCCGCGCCGTTCGAAACTTCTCCGCCAACTCCCGCACGCGCCGGCAGATCTTGTCGTTATCGCAATACCGCGCAAAATCCTTTAGCAAGAAAATTCCATCGCCCTGAATCAACGCGATATTCGAAAGCGCCATCTCCGGATTGTCCGTGTTGTACATCGGCGCGCCATGAACCTTGGCCAGCCCCGTCGTGACGCTCCATTCATAGAGTGGCACGCACAATTCCGTGGCCACATCCAGCAGCATGGCCTCCAGCCGCTCCTCTTCCCCCGTCTCCGCCGCGATGATCGGGTGCCGCGAATTGATCAGCAGCCGCAGCTCGTCATGCTTGTTGGGCAGATTCGAACGCGCCGCCGCTACCGCGCCCATGCTTCCGCCCGCCGGAACCATCGGTTTCAGCGGCACTGGCGCACCCGCAGGCCCTTTCACCTCGTTTGACAAAGCCCTTAGCCTCGTTTAACGTTAGAAGTTTGAGCGATACCTAAAAGGAGCAATAGATGGCCCAGGGACAGGCTACCAAAGTTAAGAAAAAGAAAAAGTCGGTTTTGAAGCGGGCGGCGCAATCTCGCCAACGCGCCGACGTCAACCGCGCCAACCGCACCCGGGTCCGCACGCTGATGCGCCGTCTGCGCACCGCCATCGACGCCGGCGACGCCACCGCCTCCGGCAATCTCCTCCAGCCCACCATGTCCGCCATCGACCAAGCCATCACCAAGGGTGTGCTCCACGAAAACACCGGCAACCGCTACAAGTCGCGCCTCACCGTCGCGCACAACGGCCTCAAAGCCAAAGCCGCAAAGTGAAGAATTCAAGGTTCTCAGTTTTTAGTTTTTGATTCCCATTTGCAGGGCGGGCTTCAGCTCGCCCTTCTTTTTTGATTCGTCCTTCTACACATTCACACGCCGGACACACGCGCATCACCCGCATTTAATCTTCGCGCAATCTCCGTGTAACTCGCTCCGTGCACTCTCGCGTCGCCCGTTTCAGCCTTCACCCCAATTGCCCGAGAGGAGAACGCATGTCACTGAAGCACGCAGCAGCAAAAACTTTGCATGGTCTTCGCGTCGCATTCATCGCCCTGACCGTGTTCCAATTCAGCTTGGGAGGCCCGCTTGCAGCCTCGCTCCAGGCCCATGAACAGGAAAAAGGTCATACTCGCACACCCATCAAGCATGTCATTGTTCTGATCGGCGAGAACCGCACGTTTGATCATCTCTTCGCCACCTACATTCCTAAGCGCGGCGAGTCCGTCAAAAATCTGCTGTCCGAAGGAATCATCAACGCGGATGGCACTCCCGGCCGGCATTTCAAGAAAGCCCAGCAATTCCAAGCCATACCGCCGTTTAAAACCAAGTTCTACATCAGCCTCGATCACAACGAGAAGACTCCGTATGACATTCTTCCGGCGCCGACCCTGAATTTTTCGCCCAGCCCCGCCACCGGCGAGCCGCCTCCATTTCCTCCGGGCACCCCAACCTCTATCTTGGCCGCAATCGAGCCATCGCTGGAACTCGGCGACCTCAACCTGCTGACCACTGGAGCGTCTGGTGCCGCACAATCGGCTGAGATTCCCGACTTCGATTCGCGAATAGACAATTTCGATAATTTGCCAAACGGACCGTTCCCGCTCCAGGGAGCAACTCTCCCCTACGATTCCTACACCGGCGACACCACCCACCGGCTCTTCGAGATGTGGCAGCAGTCCGATTGCAACATCAGAAACGCTAGACGCGAAAACCCCTCGGGCTGCCTCAACGATCTCTATCCTTACGTCATCACCTCTTATACGAGCGAAATTGACCCCAACAGCTTCCCTGTTGCCAACCAGGTCGACGACAACGGCGGCGGCAACTCCATGGCCTTCTATAACATGAATGCGGGAGATGTTCCGGTCCTCAAGCAGCTCGCCGATCAATACTCCATGAACGACAATTTCCATCAATCGACCATGGGTGGCACCGCCCACAACCACATCATGCTGGGCAGCGGCGACTCCATCTTCTGGAGTGATGGCCATGGCAATCCGAGCATGCCGCCTTCCCATATTGCCAATCCCGATCCGCTGCCTGGCTCAAACAACCAGTACACCGTGGACATCAACTTCGATGGCAACTTCACCAAATGCGCCGATCCCACTCAGCCAGGCGTCAAGCCCATTCGCGATTATCTCGAGTCGCTCCCGTACGACCCGAAGCCGAACTGCGAGGCTGGCCACTTCTACATGATCAACAACGACAGCCCGGGCTTCTTGCCCGACGGCACCTTAGACACCAAGGGTATTGCCGGCGGCGGCTCCATCCCGCCGGTCAATACACGTATGATCGGCGAAGCGCTCAACGAGAAGGGCATCAGCTGGGCCTACTACGGCGGAGCGTATACCGCCGCCGTAAAACTCCAGCAGCTCAAGGAGCAGGGCAAAACCACCACCGATCCCTCGATCCTGGTTGGCGCTGCCTACTGCAACATCTGCAACTTCGAATCCTATACCAACGCGATCATGGGCGACCCGGCGCAGCGCACCGCGCACCTCAAGGACGCGATCGATTTCTTCGCCGCCGTTGACGATGGCAGTCTGCCCGCCGTCTCCTTCGTGAAGCCCGACGGCTTGCTCGACGGCCACCCTGCCTCCTCGAAAGAGGACCTCTTTGAAGCCATGGTCAAGAAAGTCGTGGACCATCTCACTGCCAACAAAGAACTCTTTGAATCCACCGTTTTGTTCATCACTATGGACGAGGGCGGCGGCTACTACGACTCTGGCTACATCCAACCGCTGGACTTCTTCGGCGACGGTCCGCGCATCCCCTTGATCGCCGTTTCGCCCTTCACCCGCGGCGGGCACATCAGCCACACCTACTCCGACCACGTCTCCATCCTCAAGTTCATCGAGAGGAATTGGGATTTGAAGCCGCTCACGCATCGCAGCCGCGATAATTTCCCGAATCCCAGAGTTGACGAAGATAATCCCTACGTGCCGCTCAATAGTCCGGCCCTAGGCGATCTCTTCGACCTCTTCGACTTCGGCCGCCACGACGGCGATCACGAAGGCGCCGACAACTGAGCATCTCCTTATCCTCAAAAACAAAAAGGGCGGCCACTTGGCCGCCCTTTTTCATCTCTCGCCGAACTCTCCGTGATCTCTATGTCCTCCGCCCTTCTCCGTGTTCTCCGCATTAATTCTTTTTCTTTCTTGTCAGCCCCGCGCCGCCTTCGCTTCCCCACCCGTCAACTCCGTAATTAGAAACTCCAGCACCGCCCGCGCGTCTTCTCCGCCGCGCTTCAGCCGGTCGTCCGCTTTTTGCAGCGCACTCAATCCATTCAACAATCGGCCCTTCGAGATTTTCCGCGCATTCTGCAACGCCAGTTCCGCCTGCTCCGGCCTCATTCCCAGCACTCGCGCGGCCTGCCATCCGTTCCCCACTCCTTTCAGTTCACTGGCCTCGATGAGTTTGCGGTACATCCAGGCTATCGCGCCAAGCATCGGCAGCGGCTCTTCCCCGTCGCGCAGCAAACGATCCAGGAATTCCAGCGCTTTCCCCGACTGCCGCGACGCCAGCATGTCCGCCAATTCCCAAACCGTCGTGGTCTTCTCCGAAATCACCAGCGCGCTCACGTCTTGCCGCCGGATCAATTTTCTCTCCGCCGCAAACGTCGCCAGCTTCCCGATCTCCGTTTTCAGCCGCATCAAATCCGCTGCCACAAATTCCGCCAAATCCTCCGCCGCGCCCTTCTCAAACTCCACGCCTTCCTCTTTCGCGATCGACTTTGCCAATGCCGTCGCCGCCGCCAGCCTCTCTTCCACTTTTTCGCCAAGCCCGCATTCCACCACCAGCATATTCTCCACCAGCAACTTCCCCCACTTCATGCGTTGATCCAGTTTCGTCGCTTCCACCACGAAAACGGTAAACGGTGCCGGGTTTTCGAGATACGCCGTAAGCGATGCGACAGCATCGTCCCGGTTTTTCTCACCGAGTTTCTCAATGGCTTCCCCATCCTCGAGGAAAACCACCTGCTGCGGCGAAAGCATTGCCATCGTTTGTGCCTGATCCACCGCTGCCTGCGTCTCCCCGCGCCCCGCCGAATACCGCGACACCGCCCAAGTCCGCGACGCCTCCGGCACATATCGCTCAATCAATAGACCTCGGCACGCGTCCCGCAGATACGGCTCCTCCCCATACAAAAGAATCGCCGGAACAGGTTTCCCCTTCCCCAGCCGCCCCAACAATTCTTCCGTAGATATCCGTGCCATAGAATCTCTTCTCTGTATACCTTGCGTAGGCGCCGGGCTTTAGCCCGGCCCGCACGTCAGTAATTCTCCGTCACCGCCGCCACCAGTCGCGCCGCAAAATCCTGTGCCACCCGGTCCAGCGCCGGATCCTGCTCCTCAAAAAAACTCTTCACGTCCGTAGAAATCTCGTACTCATTCCGAAACAAAAAATTATCCGTGTGATACAGAATCTTCCCCGTCTCCCGCTCCTCAAACGTAATCTCGCACTTCACCGTCACCAGCATGGTCGTCGCTCTCCCCGTCGCCGTGTCAAAAAGCAGTGGCACCGCCTCCAGGCTCAACACCTTCCCGCGCAGCACCGCATCTCCGTTCGCCGGATCAGAAACTACGCGATACGAAGTCTTCGCCAGAAACTCGTGTACCGTCGCCGTTGTCAATCTTTGCTCGATGCGGTAGCTAGTCGTCTTGTTCTCGAGCGCTGGCACCGCAATTACATGAATGGTCCTCGGCAGAGAATCACTCCGCCCCGCGACATGGTACCCACACCCGCAAGCAATCGCAGCAACCGTAGCCAACACCACCGTGCCATACAACTCCTTCCACCTCATGCCAGCATCTCCGCCAGCTTCACCGCATTCGCCGCAGGCAATCGGATATTGTCCGCCGCGCCCCAGAACCACCAGGTCCCCGGCTGCGCGGCATCCGCCTCCGGCTTCGCTAGTTGGATGCTCTTCTCCCCCGCCGCGCTCACGTTGCTGGGCCCCGCCTCATTTCCTTCCGTCATCGCAAAACCCGCTTCCTGGCACGCGTTCGAAATCTTTTCAGCACTCACGCTTGCATCCATGTCCGCCCAAGCCGCAAACGCCATTCCATAAAAGACCGGCGCATGGACCATCTGAATCGCCGGAACCGCCGCCTTCTTGCCTACACACGCTTTCGTTTCTACTCGCACGCGTTCGCGGATCGCGTTCAGCTTCTGCGCGCTCCCCGGACCAAAGTGGTCGAGCATGTTGAATGCAACCTGAGTGTCGAACACCGGTTGCCCCACTCCCTGAAACGAAAGCAACTGCCCCGTCTGGCTTTCCAATTCTTCGATCCCCGCGCGCCCAGCCTCCGAAACCGGCTGAAAACCAACCATCCCCAGCTTCCGCGCGCCAACCTTTGACAACGCAAGAGCCAAGCCCGCCGCCGCGGTAGCCGCTGCAGAAGGAATTGCATACGCCCCGGCATTTTTCTTGAACTCCCGCCCCAGCAAGGCATCCAGTTTCGGAAACCATGCTATCGTTTTCACTTCCGCCGCAATCCCACCGGAAAGATCAATCATCGTACCGCCGCCGCGCGCCGCACCAGCCGTGTTTCTCCGCGTGAATTCTCCCGACCCTGTAAAAAACACAAACCGCGCCCGTTCGAAACTTCCATCCTCCACCGGCTGAATCACCGCAGGCTCTCCGCCCGCCTCCGTCAGCGTCCCCGCCGCAATCTCTTCATCCACCAGCCGGAAATCCCACGCCGCAAACCGCCCTTCTTCCAATAAAGATTTCAGCTCCGCTCCCAGCAGCGAAGACGCCCCCGCAATCACTATCCGGTTGGATTCCCGTCCAAGCGCAGGCATGAATCACGCGGTCCGCGACACCATGCGATGGCGGATAAACCGCACGAGGTGCAGCAAAACACCGACCACCGCGTACGTACCAGCCAGCGAAACGAGCACTACTTCTGAAAAAGCCCAGATGACCGCGCCAATCAGGATCAGAAAAAGTATCAGAAATGCTGGCTGCTTCCGCGTCCACGGCAGATCCTTAAAACTGTAATAACGAATCGTGCTGACCATCAGCCCGCCCAGCGCTGCCGCCAGCAATAGCCAGGCCACCGACCATCTCCAATCCAGCAACGGACCCGCGCGATGGAACGCATGCACAATCGCTGCAATCACCCCAGCCGCTGCCGGAGTCGGCATTCCCACAAAATATTTTGATCCGCCCGGCGCCATTCCCTTTACGTTAAATCGCGCCAGCCGCCACGCGCAGCAAATCAAAAAGAACAGGCAGCAGACCCAGCCGAACAGTCCCAGTTGGTGTAGCGCCTCCAGGTCCATGGCCGTCACGCTTCGAATGCCCCACGCATAGGCAAGAATCGCGGGGGCTACTCCAAAGCTGACCACGTCCGCCAGCGAGTCGAACTGCACTCCAAATTCCGTGTTCGTCCCTGTCATTCGCGCCACTCGCCCGTCCAACGAGTCAAACAAGATTGCGAGTCCAATGGCCTTAGCCGCGCGATTAAAATCGTCCGGCGTCCCCAGCAGTGAGGCGACAATGGCGTAGTAGCCGCACAGCAGGTTCGCGGAGGTGAACGCCGCCGGCAGCAGAAAAATCCCACGCCGAAGTTTCGGGTTCTTAATACGCCGCGCTTGGAACGGTATTTCGTGCTGTTCGGGGTCGGCCATGGTCACGATCGCTTTCCGGTCGCTGTCAGATTCGCGTCCGTCTCCGCCGCATTTGCCGCCTTCAAACTGTTCGCCGCTGATTTCCCCGGCCACCGCGCAAGAACGCTGGATCCGCCATTCACGGTCTGCCCCAACTTCACCAGAATCTCCGCATCGCTCGGAACCCACAAATCCACGCGCGACCCAAAGCGCACCAGCCCGATCCGTTCTCCGCGCGCCACACGATCACCCGTTTTCTTCCATGAGACTACTCGCCGCGCAATCAACCCCGCAATCTGCTTGAATACAATTTCTCCCGCATCGGTCGAAAGCGTAAACACATTCTGCTCGTTCTCCAACGAAGCCCGCTCGCGCATCGCCGCCAGAAATTTCCCCGGCCGGTATTCCAGCTTCTTAATCGTCCCCGCCGCCGGCGAACGGTTCACATGCACGTTCCAAACCGCCAGAAAAATACTGACGCGCTTTCCCGGACGCCCCTCATGCTCCTCATCCGTCACCACCACCACTCGCCCATCCCCCGGAGACACCACCGCCCCCGGCTCCGACGGAATCACTCGCTCCGGATTTCGAAAGAAGGAAAACACGAAGAGCGCCAGCAACACCATCGCACCCGCAACAACATTCCATTGCAGGTAAAAACAGACACCGCCCAGAACGAGCGGCGGCAATCCAAAATAGTAGCCTTCCTTGACCATGCTTTTCCGGAACAGGCCTCGACACTTTCGCGCGCAGCTTCAGCGCCGCGGGCGCGCACGGTCATTCTACGACAGTTTCCTCTGCCGTATCTTCGTTATTGAGTGTAATTGGCCCGGCTGCGTAAGATACGCGCGGCAATCCGCTCCATCTCATCCTTGCAGTGGAGCTTCATCTTCTTGAGCTTGATTTCTTCCAGGAGGTCTTCTGAATTCAGGTAGGGCGATTTGGAGATTTTCTGCAGTTCTGCTTCGTATTGCTGGTGCTGCTGGGCCAGACGCTGATACTCGGCGTCTGTTTGAAGAAGTATGTCCCGAGGTGCCCGCTGCGCAGTTGCCATGCGTCCTCCTCACGACTCCGTGAATGTTTTGTAATACTACATGAACGAAAGATAGCACTCTGGTTCGCCACGTCAAGAGGCAACCTGTGGGAAAATAGTCCTAGCCCCCGAGTTTCTTCTCCATCAAAATCGCCCCCTCAACCGGATCAAGGTAATACTTCGGCCGAAGTCCCGTTTTGACAAATCCGTGCTTGCCATAAAATCCGATTCCCGTCGCGTTGGACTCCCTAACCTCTAGAAACACGCGACTTACGCCCCGAGCCACAAACTTATCCAATGCCGCCTTCAGGAGTGCCCCGCCGCCTCCCCTGCACCTCTTGGCTCGTGCCATTCCCAGATTCAGAATTTCAGCGTCTTCGCCGACCTGCCGCCCGACAAGAAAGCCGGAAATCTCTCCGTCTACTTCACTCACCAACGCGACTCCGCCTGAGGAGTTCGTTGACTGCTCTAAACTTTCTCGCGACCAATTCGCTGCCTCCGGAGCCTCCTCCAGGATCTTTGTCACCGCAAATACATCCGCGGGCAGCAGCGCTCGGATCGCCACTCCCAGAGTCTCTCGCTTCGCCTCAGCGCACATGTGCGATGTTTGCATCCCGGAGACCTTTACCGGGACGCCGCCCCGCCCTTCCAGAAAATCTCGGCATCCGATCGCCGCACGTAATTCGCGTCCAGGGCGAGCGCGTCAGTATTCCGTCCCGCAACCAATTGTGCCCAGCCAATCCGCCCGATGGCCGGAGCCAACACGCTCGAAACCGGCTCCACTTTTTCGCCGCGTCTTTCGCGCACCTTCCAAGCCTCTTCCCCCAAGACGCAGCCAGCATCCTTCGAAACCCATGCGATGCTCCCACCCTGTGCCAACTCCGCCGCGGACTCTACAAACTTCCCCGGCGCGATCACCATCTCGTCGCCTATCCGCTCCAGTCCCGCGCCCTTCCGCCGGAACACTGCCCCAAACACCTGTCCCCGATGAGCGTCCGCAAAGGCCGCGACAATTGGAGCTTCGTATGTGGCTTGAGCCGCCACTGCTTCCATCCTCGATACCGCCGCAATACTGTTCCGGTAGGCCTCGCTCCAGGCCTTCACTGTTGTCAACCCCACCCGCACCCCCGTGAACGACCCAGGCCCCGCCGCAACCGCATATGCATCGACCGCCGCCATCCCCACGCTCGAAGCGGTCAACACTTGCGAGACTGCAGGGAGCAGCCAGATCGAGTAATCCTCCGTCGATTCATGTGCGGCAACGGCAAGCAGCTCCCCATCCCGCAGCAGCGCAACGCTGCCCCGCAAATCGCACGTATCTATCGCCAGCACAATCACATGCGCATTCTACCGTACTCTCTTCAACCCCGCGAAAATTCGCGAGAAACCCAACGTTTCTGCGATTTCGATCCAGCGACTTGCTGCCTTTCGCCACCGAACAGCGCTTAATCCTTCCTGATCGGCGTCCTCAGGGATTTTTCCGCCTAGCAATTCCGCTGCCAAATTCGTACCTAATTTTCCCTAACCTCTTCATTCCAGAGGATATATCTTGACTCTTCCAACACAATTCGTTATTCTTTTTCTGCTTCCTGGGGGGCAACCGAATTTATGGACTACAAGATCGGCGACAAGGTCGTTTACCCGAATCACGGTGTGGGCATTGTTGAACAGATCAGCTACGGCGTCTTGAACGGCAGAACCGAACGTTACTTCATGATTCGCATTGTTTCCAGCGGTTTGCGCGTCATGGTCCCGCAATCCAACGCGACTACCGTTGGCCTTCGTTCCGTCATCCGTTCCACGGAATCAGCCAAAGTCCTCGGCTTCCTCGAAACCGGCAAACTCAATTCTCACCACGACTGGAAGCACCGCTTCAAAGAGAATTCGGAGCGCATGCGCACCGGGTCCCTCCTCGAAGTCGCCGTCGTCCTCAAGAGTCTCGTTTCCCTCAGCCGCAGCAAGCCGCTCTCCTTCCGCGAAAAGAAAATGCTCGAACGCGCGAAGTACCTCCTCGTCAGCGAGATGGCCACTTCCCGCAACACCACCGCGGAAAGCGCCGAAGCCATCGTCGTCAAGTCCCTGGCCAAAGCCAAGCTCCAGTTCCCCGTCCTAACCGAAAAGTTCGAATAACATTTAGAATTTGTTCCCCTTTTTCTGCCGGCGGGCAACCTCAAGTTGCCCGCCTTTTCTTTAGCATGGCCCCCTGCTTCCACCCAGCGCGTGAATGGCTCGGCATTTTATGAATCCGGTTTCGTGGCCACGTCCCGCGGCGGACGACTACCTGAGGGTAATGGTCACAATAGGAGCTGCACACGGGGTTTGCAAGATTCTTGTTCCCTTCTGGGCCAATACCTCCCTTTGTTTGTCGGTAAAACCTGGAGGGATAAGCTCCGCCTTCAATCGATAGGTGCCTTTGTTCGCCGGCAGCTTGAACTCATCCTCCGTGCCGTAGATTTCTCCATGCTTAAGCAGAATCCAGAATCTTAGGTCGGATACCTCTTTCAAGGCATCAACGTCGCCCAGCGGCGGCCAGCTATCGGAAGAGCACCCTTCACTGCGCACGTCACGGTCATGCCTATCAAGGAACTGTAAAAAAACGAATCCATATTGGTTGCTGCACACACTTATATCTCGGGGAAGGTATAAAGGCGTTTCGCCCGTGTTCGTGACCAGGAACTTTACATGCAACGTTGATTCTGGAGAGTACGTCATCTTGTCAGCCACGATCTGAAAATCGATACCGTTTCTCTCGCCACGATTCGCAGGCATACCCTGCACGACGGCGGTCAATGAAACTATTGCGCCGAGAATGCCACTAGCGCATGTTGCTTTGCTCATAGCTCCAGCCTCCCCACGCGGTCAACGCTTCCATCGCCCGAGTTAGATGCAGAAACACGCATCAGAGGCTGAGGTTCGGGTGCAGCGTCGCATTTCGATCTCCGGGATGGGACTCAACAATCACGTCTAGCTCCGCGAGACAGCGCAAAGCGTCACACCAGATTCGTGCAGCGTCCGCGCCACCGCCGCCGCAATCGCCGGTGCGCCAGGGGTATCCCCATGAATGCACAGGGTCCGTGCGTCAACGGAGACTTCGCTCCCGTCACTCGCGATCACTAATCCTCGCTCCGCTATCCCCAGCGCCTGCCATGCCGCTTCTTCCGGACTACGGATCAGCGCGTCCTCAAACTTCCGCGAGCGCAAAGTTCCATCTGCCTCATACCGCCGGTCGGCAAACGCCTCCGCCGCCACCGCAAATCCCGCTTCTCGAAATACATCCAACATCGGCGATCCAGCCAGCCCCACAAGCACCGTGCTCCTGTCCCACCTCGCCACGCCATGCGCAATCGCTTTCGCAAGCTCGCGATTCTTAACCGCCTGGTTGTAAAGCGCCCCATGCGGCTTCACGTGAACCACCCGCACGCCGCACCCCGCCGCAATTTCCGCCAGTGCACACACCTGCTCGAAAACCGAATCCGCAATCTCCTTCGCCGGCAGCTCCAACTCCACCCGCCCAAAATTCGCCCGATCCGCATACCCCGGATGCGCCCCAATCGCCAGTTTCCACCGCAGCGCCTGCTCCACCGTCGTCTTCATCGTCCGCTCGTCGCCCGCATGCCCCCCGCAAGCGATGTTCACTGACGTCAGCGAAGCCATCAACGATTCCTGCGTCCCATCCGCAATCGCCTCCGGCAATTCGCCCATATCGCAATTCACATCAATCCTGAGATCGCCGCGCGTCATTCGAATAGCCGCTCCTCCGACCCCAGCAATTCCTCCTGCTCCCTCAACAAATTTCGCGCCGCCTCCCAATCCACCCGTTCGAATCGCACCTCATCCCGCGGCCGCAGCTGCCCCAAGCTATGAAAATCCGCCGAAATCACATTGGCAATCTTCGGATACCCGCCCGTCGTCTGCTGCTCCACAAAAAGAATAATCGGCTGTCCTCCTTCCGGCACCTGCACCGCCCCTAGAGATACTCCTTCGCTGATCATCTTTCCGCCCGGCGTTCCCAAAACCGCCTCACTTCTCAATCGAATCCCCATCCGATTGGACTCCTCCGCCACCAGATATCGGCCCGCATAAAACAATCGCTGCGCAGCCTCGGGAAACCAATCGCTCTGCGGCCCCGGCGTCACGCGCAAAACTCTTCGAGGCTCCATTTCTTTCAACGCCCGCGCAGAAAGTCTTCGTTGGCGAGCCGCTCCGCCCGCCGCTCCAATCTTCAGCACGTCTCCTTTTCGCAAGGCCCGTCCCTCAAATCCTCCAAGCCCACTCAAAACATGAGTCGACGCGCTCCCCAAAAAAAGTTCTACCTCGACTCCTCCGCGAACACACAAATAACACCGCGCCCCAGTTCGCGTCGACCCCATCTTAAGCACTTGCCCCGGCTTCGTTTCGAACGTCGCCCGTAACTCCGCCGGTTTCCCATCGAGCGTCGCCCCGAAATCCGACCCTGCAAGCGCCACCATCGCGCCTTCCGGAAACTCAAACGCCCCACCAAGCAGCGTCATCTCCAACCCCGCCGCCCCCTCCGCATTCCCAACTAATCGATTTCCGATCCGCAACGAAACCGCATCCGCCGCTCCTGACGGCGAAACTCCCATCGCCCCAAATCCTTCCCGCCCCAAATCCTGCACCGTCGTGAACAGCCCCGGCTCCATCACCCGAATCACCGCCATGCGCGCCTCATCACCACACTGTCATCCCCGGCTCCCGCGCCTGCCTCACGCCCGCGCGCCCCTCATCACAGCATTTGTCATCCCGAGCGCAGCGAGGGATCTGCTTTTTTTTTCATTCCTAATTTCCCCTAGCCTCCGCCGCCGCGAATTCCTCCCGCGAAATCGGCACAAACTTCACGCGATCCCCAATCGAAAGCAGACTCAACTCTTCGCGGTCCGCCCTAAACATCGCCACCGGCGTTCGCCCCAGCAACCTCCAGCCCCCCGGCGTCGCGAACGGATACACCCCCGTTTGATTCCCCGCGATCCCCACACTGCCCGCAGGCACCCTTCGTCGCGGCGCCGCCAGCCGCGGCGTCACCAGCCCTTCCGGCAATTCTCCCAAATACGCAAACCCCGGCACGAACCCCAAAAAATAAACAAGGTACTCAACCGAAGCGTGCAGCTCGATCGCCTGCGCCGCCGTCATCCCATGCAGCGTGCACACCTCCGCCAAATCCGGCCCATACTCTCTGCCATAGCACACGGGGATTTCCACCAGTCGCGGCTCAGGAAGTTTCACCTCTTCGAGCCGTTCGAGATATCTGCCTAGAATCGCTTCTAACTCCTCGTGCCGCATTCGAATCGCATCAAATTTTAGGAGCAGCGAGCAATACGCCGGATGCAGGTTGCGCACCCCCGCCACCGGCTCCCGCTGCAGCAATCGCAACAGCTTCCTCACTTTTTCATTCGCTTGAATTGTGATTTGATTTTGTACTGGCCGGGCGGCGCCTGTCCCGACCGGGTCGGGAGCCCGGCCTTGTTCCCGACACTGTAGTGGCCGGTCTTCAGACCGGTCCGACTTATCCGCTTGATCGAAATAAATCAGCAGCGACTGATCGCTTGCATATTCGAATCGCGCGCCGTCACCCGCTAAGTTCCCCATGCTCGCGAAAGTATAACCCACGCAAGACTGTCTCGAGTGGGACAAGCTCCTTGCCTGTCTTCTTCACACCGCCCAAAGCTGGACTTGTGGACCGCGCCGCAGACTTGCAGCTAGGAGCCGAGCGCACCCAACTATCTGAATTACTTCCGAGTAGCCCGTGATCCGCCCGGACTTGGCGGTTGAGAGAGTTATCAGCTGGTTCTCTGCTATTTCAGCGGCATTTGCACCAAGGAGTTCGCCGCGTGGCTTCCTGCAAGCCGATACCTTGGTATCCGTCATAGGTCATGCACAGGTCGGTGCTCTTGTAATCTGAGAACTTGAAGCGGACGGACTCAATTGGTTTACCACTCGAATCGAGTACAACCAGCAGATGCCGTTCACTGGTATCAAGCCCATCGATTTTAAGACTCTTCCGCTGAGGCCACTCCTCCACTGGTCTCGTGTCGACTCGGACCTTAAGCCCGTGAGAATTTATCTCGCCATTTGGAAGGGTCGCAGGCTCTTTCCAAAACGGATCATCGATCCTTGCCGCAACGCAGACACTGCCTGTGCCTCGTTGCGCCGCCCCGGAAATCGAAACCAAGAGAACGAGCGTAACCGCCATACGTCCAGTTTTCACGATGTCTCCCAATCTAGGCGAGGGCGAGGCTGGGATCGGCGTTCAAAGTAACATCCGCAAGTATCCCGTTGCGGAATCGCGAATACGCCGCCGCCGCAATCATCGCCGCGTTATCCGTCGATAGCGCCCGGCTCGGAAAGAATACCGGGATACCGGCAGAGCTCGCGCGCTCTTCAAAGGTGGCGCGCAACTGGCTGTTCGCCGCTACGCCGCCGGAGACCAGCACGCTTTCCGCGCTCAGTTCTTCCGCGGCCTTCATCGTGCGCTCCACCAGGTCGCGCACCACGGCATTCTGAAACTCCCGCACAAGCGCCAGCGTTTGCGGACTGCACAGCGGCAAAAGTTGCTCGAATTTTCGTTCGCCGCGCTGCAGCGCTTCCTCCCGCGCGTGAATCTCCCCCGTGTACTCAGCATGCTCCCGTACGTGATACAGCACCGCCGTCTTCAGTCCGCTAAAGCTGAAGTCCAGCACATTTCCCTTCATTTTCGTCGGACCGAATTTCACCGGCGCGGGCGCGCCATTCGAAACCGCCGCCAGCCGGTCCAGAATCGGCCCGCCGGGATAGCCAAGTCCCAGCAACTTCGCCACTTTGTCATACGCTTCGCCCGCCGCGTCGTCCCGCGTCTGCCCCAGCTTTCGATACAGCAGGTTCGCGCTGGCATCCTGCACGTTCGAATCTTCCGCCTTCACTTCATACAAAACCGTATGCCCGCCCGAAACGATCAGGCACACCGCCGGCAATTTCACCGTTCGTCCCGTCTTGTGCGCCTCCAAGAAAACCGCATGAACGTGCCCTTCCAAATGATTCACTGGCACCAGCGGTTTTCCCAGCGCCTGCGCCAGCGTTTTTCCGTAGGTAATTCCCACCAGCAGCGCGCCCACCAGTCCCGGCCCTTGCGTCACTCCAATTGCATCCACATCCGCAAGTTTCATCCCTGCTTGTTCGATAGCCTCGCGCACCACCGGCACGATCTGCCGCAAATGCTCGCGCGACGCCAGCTCCGGTACCACCCCTCCATATTTCCGGTGCACATCGATCTGCGACGCCACCACGCTGGACAGAATCTCCCGCCCGTCCGCCACGACCGCGGCCGCCGTCTCGTCGCACGAAGATTCAATTCCCAAAATTCGAATGCTCATGTCCCGCCCTGCTTCCAGAAAAGCGCCTCTCTACCGTATGCTAGCACACGCCTGACGCCGCATTGTTTGAGCTGTTGTGCGCGGCATTTGTTCGAACAAAATGAGGCCATCGTGAATCGACGATTCCTACAGCGCGCCATACTTTCTTCACTCTTCGCGCTCTTTTTCGCCGGCACTCTTTCTGCACAATCCGAGCCCCAGTCCGAATCAAAAACTCGCAACGTCGTCCTCATCGTCGCCGACGGCCTCCGCTGGCAGGAAGTTTTTACCGGTGCCGATCCTATCCTCCTCGATTCCGAACACGGCGGCATCTGGGCCAATCCGGAAAATCTGAAGCGCGAATTCTGGCGCGATGATGTCAACGAGCGCCGCAAAGCCCTATTCCCTTTTCTCTGGAGTGTCGTCGCCTCGCAGGGCCAGCTCTTCGGCAATCAGCTCAAAGGCAGCGTCGCTCGCGTCACCAACGGCAAGGCCTTTTCCTATCCCGGCTACAACGAAATGCTCACCGGTTTCCCCGACCCGAAAATTGATTCGAACGACTACGGCCCCAACCCAAACGTCACGGTGTTCGAATGGCTCGACAAGCAGCCCGACCTCCACGGCCACGTCGCCGTCGTTGGCACCTGGGACGTCTACAAGAATATCTTCAACGTGAATCGCAGCCACCTCCCGATGCAAGTCGGATGGGATTTGCCCTACCACGGCAAACTCGATTCTAATCAGCAGCTCATCAACGACCTTTACCTGCACACCACAAGACTCGACGACGAAGACGTCACCGACTCATTACAACAAATTCCCCTGCTCGACTTCGTCCGTTCGAATCATCCCCAGGTTCTCTTCGTCGGCTACGGCGAAGCCGACAATTGGGCGCACTCCGGCCGCTATGACCTCGTCCTTCACAGCGCCCACGAAATCGACCACTTTATCGACCAGCTCTGGGACACCATGCAGTCCATTCCCTTTTATCGTGGCCAAACGACTTTTATTATCACCGCCGATCACGGCCGTGGCAGCGGACTCGTGGAATGGAAAGATCATGGCGCGGATCAGAAAGGCTCCGAAAACATCTGGATTGCGGTCATCGGGCCGGACACGCCGCCACTCGGCGAGCGCACCCTCGCCACTCCCGTTAGGCAATCGCAGATTGCCGCCACCCTCGCCTGTTTCCTTGGCAAGGACTATCGCCACGACGTCCCAGCCGCTGGCGCGCCGATTGCCAGCGTCCTTCCGACAGCGCTCCCTTGTAATCCTGGCCGCTAGTTTGACGCTGAATTTTGTAAGCTGTCGGCGTGTCGTTTCCGCGCAAGCGCAACATCGCTATCATTGACAAAATCGCTTGCTCGCGGCTACTGTGCACAAGCGCGATGCCGAATCATTTCTGTTCCGCATTTCGCATTTGAATATGTCAACTGACCTTTCCAGCTCACCTAACAGAACCTCGCTCCGCGTGCGCAAAGCGGTTCTCCCCGCTGCGGGCCTCGGCACACGTTTTCTCCCCGCCACAAAAGCGCAGCCCAAAGAAATGCTCACGGTCGTCGACAAACCGCAAATTCAGTACGTTGCAGAAGAGTGCGTGGCCTCCGGCATCGAGCACATCATCATCGTCACCGGAAAGGGCAAGAATTCCATCGAAGACCATTTCGATTCCGCGCCTGCCCTGGAACGCTTTCTCGAGGAAAAAGGCAAACACGGCCAAGCGGAAATGATTCGTAAGCTCAGCAACATGGTGCAAGTCAGCTACACGCGCCAGAAAGAGCCCCTGGGCCTCGGCCACGCCGTCCTCGTCGCGCGCGATCTCGTCGGTGATGAACCCTTCGCCGTTCTCCTCGGCGACGTACTCATCCCCGGGAAAAATCCCGCCACCAAACAACTCATCGACGTTTTCGAATCCACTGGGGTCGGCGCCATCGCCGTCGAGGAAGTCCCCAAAGACAAAACGAACTTGTACGGCATCGTCGATGCATCACCCGCGCCGCAGCCACCGTTTGGCGAACGCCTGCTGCGCATCCGCGATTTGGTGGAGAAACCGAAACCGGCGGACGCGCCTTCGAATCTCGCCATCACCGGCCGCTACGTTTTGCCTTCGGCGATCTTCGGTTGTCTTGAGCGCACCAAGCCCGGCGCCGGAAACGAAATTCAATTGACCGATGCGCTCCGCATTTTGGCGAAGGAACAAGGATTGTTCGCTTACATTTATGAAGGAATTTCCTATGACGCGGGAGACAAACTCGGCTTCCTGAAAGCCACCGTGGAAATCGCCTTGCAAAATCCCGAATTCGGCGCCGCCTTCCGCGAGTATCTCAAAACCCTGAAGCTCTAACCGAAATTATGTGGCGG
>Ga0207101_1016_pt1 | contig 36603 bp, 29 predicted proteins | sample Alteio_BWMinHeat_83_FD_153581 | JGI IMG/M metagenome (GOLD analysis project Ga0207101, IMG submission 153581) | Enriched cells from forest soil in Barre Woods Harvard Forest LTER site, Petersham, Massachusetts, United States -... | ecosystem: Environmental > Terrestrial > Soil > Temperate forest >...
GCGCGTCTGGCAACGGTAGCTCCAGACGAACCTGAGCTTGCGGCCTTTCTCGAGACCGAGTTGCAACCCGAAGTGCAGCGCTACTCTGCAGCACTTCTGCCTTGGGATGTCGAGGCGATGCTGCCGCATGCAGCGCGGACGCTCTCGCCTTCGGATTTTGGCTTTCACAACGCACTTCGCAGGCCGGATTCGTCGCTCGTCTTCATCGACTTCGAATACTTTGGATGGGACGACCCCGTCAAGCTCAGCGCGGATTTCTTGTGGCACCCGGCGATGACGCTGAGCGCCGCAGAACGAGCGTGCTTTTTTGATGGAGTCACCCGTTTGTACGGCAGCGATCCGCACTTCGCGCACCGCTTTACCGCCTGCTATCCTCTTTATGGAATTCGCTGGGTGCTCATTATCCTCAATGAATTCTTGCCGAAGCTCTGGGCCCGCCGCCTCCGCACAGTTGTACCGAAACGACTTGCGCGCCGCAGAGCTGCTGCGCGATCGCAGGGATCCCTTCGGGCACCTCGCGGGTTCGATCAGCGCCGCTCGAATGCATGGGCAACCTCTCGAAACGACGCATAGATTTGGTACGGAAGATTCGGCACCGTCGCAGCTGAGCTCAGCAACAGCCGCTCTACGTTGGGAGGAAACGCCGGGTCATCAAAGACTTCTTCGAGATCGTCGATGAAGTGCGTACAGGAAAGCGCAATGATGCGGTCGATCTTTTCGGCGCGGGTGCTTTCAAAGTAGACGCTCGATTCCGGCACGGCATCGGGCCCGACCATGCCGCTTGCCAGCAACCACGCTCGAGCAGCGTCTCGCAAATTGACTGGCTGCGTTCCCATGTTTGCAAATGCGGTCTTGTGACTTACGATCGTGAGTTCCGCGCCGTAAGCCCGAGCGGTCCGAACGAATTCAAGCGCTCCCGGCGCCGCGCTTGCACGACCGATCGCAGGTCCGTACACCTGCGCTTGCAATCGTTGCCACTCGATTTCGCCATCTGGAAGGAGACGAACATAGTCGCGAATCTCACGTTTGCTTCCCACAAATTCCTTACCCACAAAACCGCTTTCTACCGCGACCTCGTAGAAAAGCCGGTCATAGCTGATGAGGGTATTGTCCAGATCGAGTCCTATCCGCGCACTCGATAAATGTCGTGACATTATCACATGGTTCGAAAGCGAGTTATCTCTTCACTTCAAATATTGCGGGGTTCGCGAACGCCACCCATGCGCCCAGACTATCCTTCGCATCGAGGCCAAAAGTAATCGTCACGTGATGCCCGGCGAATTGCTTCATTGAGATCGCATACGGCAGCCAAGTTGGCGCGCTCGATGTTGCCGGCGGAATCTGCTTAACAAACACGCGAGTCGTGTGAGTACCGTCGCTCACATCGACCGATGCCGTCACGGCGCTGCCCATTGATAGCGGCTTGGCTGCCTCGAATGTGAGCATGTCAGCCGGACCGATTGCGACATCTGAATACGCGTATTTGAAGCCGGTTAGCACCGTTAGCGTTTTTGCTTCCCCGGGATAAAATGGCCACGATAGGATAAGCGCTCCGCGGCCCGTCGGAGTTTGCGCTGCAGCCTCCGAATTAATCTTGCCGTTTGCGTATTTGTCGATGAACGAATATCGTAGCGTTCCAGTCAGCTGCTTAGGAGGAGCGGTTTGAGGGACGGATTGTTGAGCCGTTAGGGGTTGTGCCGTGGGTTCGGCCTCTTGCTTGGCGCCGCCGCACCCAGCTAAGACCAGTGCAACTAACAGGAGGGATGTTCGAGCGATCATACCGGACGCGTTTCTTATGCGCCCTGCTGTCTCCCTTCGGTTCGGTCCTGCGGGGAGACGCCGTAGCGCCTAGCGAATCGCGCGCTATTCCTATGGAAACTGCAAGGCTTGATTTTGACTGCAACATTTGCGGTACCCACATTGTTGATTGCCCGATCGAACAAATCGATCGCGAAGTCGTCTCATGTGCCACCTGCGGCTCGACGGTGCGCTGGCGTGGCATCGTCCACGTACTAAGCCTTGCGCTGTTTGGGAAATCGATACCACTCACCGAGTTTCCTGAAGATAAAGCGATCCGGGGCGTGGGCCTGAGCGATAGCCCACTTTATGCAACGCCGCTCGCGGAGAAGTTCTCGTACACCAACACGTACATTCACCAGGAGCCGCTGATGGATATTGAAAATCCAGCGGAGGCTTTCATCGGCGTCCATGATTTTCTCATTTCGGCCGACGTTTTCGAGCACGTCATGCCACCAGCGGCGCGTGCTTTTGAAAACGCCTTGCGGCTCCTCAAGCCGGGCGGGCATTTGATTCTGACGGTACCGTATGGGCACGACGATGAAACGCTCGAGCATTTTCCGGACGTTGCCGCGTACAAGATCGTGCAATTTGACGAAGAATACGTCATGGTCCACCGAGATAAATTCGGGGCTTACACTCTTCGAACCGATCTGCGATTTCATGGGGGCCAAGGCGACACACTCGAAATGCGTGTCTTTGCGCGCCGCCATGTTTTGAAACTGCTCGCCGACGCCGGCTTTACCGACATTCAGGTTTTCGAGGATCCCTATCTTCCATGGGGGCTCCGCAACTTCGATCCCTGGGGAAAGCCGATCTTAGCAAAGCGACCGCTCTAACTCATGCGGGCCGCAGCTCTCGGTTTTGCGCAGGTGGGACGACGTTTTTTGCTGAGGCTCTCTCGACGAATCAATCGCTTAGGACATAGCGTGCCGCTTGTGATACCGGCCCCTGATGCGGCGTTGGAAGATCCCGCGCAAATCGATGGTGCTACCGCAACGGTCTTCACCAAGTGTTCGACTGCCGATCAGTACGAGTCGTACGTGAGAGAACATCAGGAGCTCTTCCAACGCCGTGTTGACTTCGAGGCGCGGCTTGTGCCACGGCACGAGCGTTTTCGAGTGAAGGGAGACTGCGCAGCGTGTAAGCGCGAGACCGCCTTTTTCGTCGACTTTCTTTATTCATCATCGGACCGAGATAGTGAACGCGTACCGAATTGGCGCGAGCACCTCGTTTGCCATCGCTGCAAGTTACCGAACCGCCTGCGAGCCGTCATCGATTTTATGGAACAGGTTCCGGCGCCGGATCGGTTGGACTCGCTCTATGTTACTGAACAAACCACCCCATTCTTTCGTTTCGTAAAACAACGCTACCCGAATACTACCGGTAGTGAGTTGCTTCGCGACGGAACGGCGCTCGGCAAGACAAATGTGCTCGGGGTCAGGAACGAAGATCTAACTGCCTTAACTTTGCGTGATTCATCGGTCAAAGTTATCTGCACGACTGATGTTCTCGAGCACGTTCCAGACTACACGAAGGCGATTGCAGAATGCTTCCGCGTTCTGCAACCGGGCGGGGCGCTCATCATAAGCGTTCCATTCATATTAAACAGCCGTGAAACACTCGTGAGAGCTCGGGTAAACGCGGATGGATCCACCCATCACCTCCTTGCGCCGGAGTACCACGGCGATGCTCAAAACCCACATGGTGTGCTGTGCTACTACCACTTCGGATGGGATCTGCTCGACAGCTTACGCGAAACCGGATTCTCCGACTCGGCGCTCTACTTTTACTGGTCGGCGGCGCGCGGGTATCTGGGTGGGGCACCGTTCCTCATCTGCGCGACAAAGCCGTAGCGTTTCGACTAATCGAGCTTCTCGAGGACTCCCTCATCGACGAGCCAACGAAAATACGAGCCGGCATCGGTCGTAAATGGATCGGGAAAGAGCTCTTGTAGTTGCGCGTTTTCGCGGTATTTGACGCGGTGATGACGCTGGATTGGCGTCCCATCGTCATAGCTGGCGTACGCCCAATAGTGTTCCGGGATTGCTGCGTCGGTTGCTTCGCTCAGATTGCGGTTGTACCAATTCCAAATCTCGTACACGGGAAAGTTACCTTGGGCGTATCGCTTCGTCATCGCGTCGGCGGTTGGACCGGCCTTGGTGAAATGCCAGAATCGAAGTGGCGATCCGTTCACGGTTATTGAGCCATCGTGATGAATCGCTACCTCGCGCTTGCTCAAGTTCCAGCTTGCAACATTGTATCCAGGGTCGCGCAAGATTTTGACGTTATCGAATAAGGCGGGAACCATGTCGCACCATTTCTGATCGACAAATAGACCCGCTGCCGGATCATCGTAGCAGAACTCGAGCAACCTGTCCGACCACCAGCGCGCAAAGCGTTTGCCTTCTCCTTTTGTGCGAATCGCGCAAAAGCCGAGGTTGTACGTGCCATGTTTGAGTGGAGAGATTTCGTTTTCGATAATTGCCACGCGTTCGGTTTCCGGGCTTAGGGTATGCGGCGTGAGAATGATGTCGGCGGACTCAAGCATCGATATAAGTGGGTCGAGGCTTCCAAATACACAAGTATCGGGATCTAAGTAAATGATCGCGTCAGCTTCGCCCGAGCAAGCGCGGTGCATGAAGGGCCCTTTAACTGCGGTGCACGCCTCCACGACGTTGTGACGGAATACCCATGCGCCGAAGTTGTCGATGCCAAGTTCACTTGCGTAAACGAGCCTGTCAAAGGGTTCGCACTCGGGGCGGAACGCGTACTCAGGTGGCGGCTCATCAGTGATCAGCGCGACAAGCTCCCAATCAGGGTGGAACTTGCGAAGCGACGCGAAGAGCATTCGAGCACGGTTGAGATACGAAAATGTAAAGCTGCTAAAGCATTGGATCTTCATTATGCGGGCGAAGTAATCAAGTCGGCCGTAAGGTTGCCATAGAGTAATTCGTACAATTCGACGGTGCGGGCCGAGCGCGCCATGAGAAGCGCATCGCCCGACTCGAAAAGATCGAACAAGGCGTTTTCGTCGATGAGAGTCATTCCTTTGCCAGACTCCTGAACGAGTCGAGTGAGGTTGCCGCTCTGCGTTGTCGTAATCACGGCGGCGCCGCCAGCGATTGCTTCGTGAGCCGTAAAACAAAATGTCTCGGGGCAGATCGACCAAATCAGAGCAACATCGATTGCCAGCTCGTCGATCGCCGCTGCCATATCGTTTGGCGCATCGGCGTCCACGCCGATTTCCGTATAGGTGATGGGCAAGCCGCGCTGATACCCTTTCCCGAGATGGAAGAACCGGTATCGTGGATCCTTCCGGTGTCGAAGGGAAAGCTCGCGAAAGACGGGCCAGCCCTTGTGCGCATGTGGAAATCCTAGGAGCGCGACGCGAAGCGGGCCTTCGATTGTGTTTCCCGCGTCGCGCTTGGGAACCAGAACGGCGTGCGGATGCACGATGCGATCCACCGCAGGTAGGCGCGTAGCACGCGACCACGTTTCCATCGTCTTTGCTGCGGGCGCCACGGCTGTCATCTGCAATCGCTCGAACAAATACCGATGATCGCTGACTTGTAAGCTACGCCGTTCGCCGTAAACGCAAATCGAACAGGCCGGAGAGTTCAGTTCTGGAGCATCGCAGTACTCGACGTCATCGCGGAGCAGGTTGTGTCCCGCGCAAATGCTTGCGAAATCGTGGATCCAAAAATAGCCCGCGCGTAGGGCAATATCTTCGAAAATTTTCATCAAAGCTTGAACGTTGTGTCCAAGGAGACTGTGAATTGCAAGCGTCTTTGTTTCGAACTGTCTGCCGGGACCCGCCACATCGCGCAGAATTTCATCAATCGTGCTCGCGTGGAACTCGCCGGCAAGCTGGCCGTTGATGAGGACGCCAGAGATGGGATCGCCATCTTCATGATTCGTAAAGAGCAGAGGGCGTACGGGGTAGAAATGCACGTGATCGAATCCGGCGTGCTCAAACCCGCGTGCCTCGCGCAACAGGCACGATTGTAGACCGCCGAGATTCACCGTGTAGTCATCGTGGCTGACCGATATGTGGAGCTTACGGTTGCCCGAGCGATCTGCGCCAGCGAACGCGTCCCTTAACTGTTCGCCATCGCGGGCCCGCGACAGTGGCGTTCGTGGTACTGCTGCGATGCGCTCCTCGACGGTCAATTGTCCGGCGAGGATGCCTTCGCGAAATTCGAAGAACGCCTTGAGAGGACGGCCCTCAGCTCGGCCTTTCTCTAAATAATGAAGAAACGGATTTTCCCCGCTCTTTACTGCACCAGGGTTGGCTTCGATGTAGGCCTTACCGGAAAACCACGCATTCGGATCGCGCCCCTCAATCCACCCTGCTCGGAGGTAGTGAAATAGGGGATCTATTCCGAGCGCAACAACATCCGCGTGCATCGCAAGGTAGTAGTCCGCATCAAACTCGGGGCGAACAATCTCCGCTAAAGTGAGCGATTCGCGATCCCACTTGACCTCAACGGTTTGGAGCGCGCGCGCGCGACTAAACGGGCGTGGAGCCAACACCATACGACTAGGCGGCCGGGAGAAATACGCATCGGCATGGGCCGACGGTTCCGCGTCGATGCCTTCAGCGGAACCGATCGTTAGATAGTGAGCGAGCGGGCCCATTGCGAGGTCCCGACTCTCCGGCACCGCGGCGAGATAAGCACTGGTCGAGAACCATGGATTTGGATCGCGGTCCTCTTTCCATCCCGTCGTGATGTAGTGCGTCGATGCGTCGATCTCGGTCGGAATATCCGGATACGCGAAATGATAGAATTCGTCGTCGACGGATTGCGCAAGGGCCTCGGCTAGCGGGTCGGACATCGTGCCGATGGTCAATGAGCTTCCCGTCTGCGCAAGCGAGCAATTGCATCTTTCAGAATCCAGAATCGGCTCGATCGGACTGCGTGTAAGAACGTATTCATCTCGTCGATCTCCTCGTTCGTACGTGCGAGCACGGCCTCATTTTGGGCAATGAAGCGGCTCTCGAGCTGCCTATACGCACCCTCAAGCTCATTGTATGCTGCCGCCGATACGGTTGTCGCAGCCAGCGCCCGCAGGATCGCATTTTCTTTCGCGAGATCCGCCGCTACTCGCCGACTGTCTCGCAGGGTCGCATCGGTCCGCGCCAACTGATTGCGCGCGTCCGCTAGTTCGGATTCAGGTGTCCGCGAGCTGTGCTCGTTCATAGGGTAACCTTCCTACGTTCGCGCAGGTCAACCTGCAGGCGGAGTGGTAGGTCACTTTCGCATTATGGGTCGCGATCACGAGTCTCCAGATACGAACAAGGCACGGCGTCATACGATAACATCGCGGCGCGAAATCGTTGACGTCGACCCGCGTGTCGAGCTCTTGGCGGGCGAGGTAGCGCGGGCTATGAGCACGCTCGATCGGCTGCGTCGCGATTACGAAGTTGTCGAACGAAGCAAGTTCTCTCGTCTGCGGACGTTGTGGATGCTCTTCAAGTCAGTCATTGGCTTGAACACCGACAGCGATCTCTTCTATAGTCGCTCGAGCGCTGCCCGTATCGCAAAGTTGGACACGCGCGATTCCTTGACATTTGCGCGCGGGTACACGGATGTCATAGCAGCCTTTGCTGCCCGTGTTCGGGGTCGAAATGCGGACGACTCACCGCAGGTTTCCATCATCATTCCGGTCTTCAATCAATTGCCCGTCACGATGCGCTGCTTGAAGTCGATTGCGCGGACGTGGTTCGCGACGCTGCGCGTCGAGATAATCGTCGTAGACGATTGTTCGACCGACGACACGGATAAATTCTTACCGCTTGTACCGGGAACAACCGTCCTCCGCAACAGCGAAAACCTCGGTTTTGTTCGCTCCTGCAATCGCGGAGCCGCGGTGGCTCGCGGTGAGTTTCTCGTCTTCTTAAACAACGACACCGAAGTGCGCGACAGCTGGCTTGAACATTTGCATGCAACCGCGCAGAGTGACCCTCGGGTTGCTGCGGTCGGATCCAAGCTGATTTATCCGGACGGAAAGTTGCAAGAGGCCGGTGGGATCATCTGGAGCAATGGCGACGGCTGGAACTACGGACGGCTTGAGAATCCGCAGGATCCGGAATACAATTTCGTTCGCGAAGTCGACTATTGCTCGGGCGCGAGTCTGCTGGTGCGCACGGAAGCTTTTGCGGCTGTCGGTGGCTTCAACCAAGAGTACGCGCCTGCATACTACGAGGATGCTGACCTCTGCTTTGCGCTGCGAGAGGCGGGTTATAGCGTTCTCTACGAGCCTCGTTCGGAAGTCGTGCACTACGAAGGCGTAACATCAGGGACTGACATCTCATCGGGAACGAAGCGCTACCAAGCGATCAACCGTCACAAGTTTGTAAAGCGTTGGGCCGGGGAACTCGCGAATCACTTTGAACCTCAGCCTCCCAACGCGTATGCGGCGGCTCGCCGTTTGCTCGGGAAGAAGGCCGTGTTGATCATCGATACCCACGTGCCAATGTATGATCGTGACGCGGGGTCGTTGCGGCTGTTTGAAATCATTAAAATTCTGCGCAACGATGGCAACCGCGTCGTATTTCTTCCTGACAACCTTGCGCGCATGGAGCCGTACAGCGAACAACTGCAGGCGCTCGGTGTCGAAGTGATCTATCATTTGGAAGGCAAGAAATCAACGCGAGACCGAATTCTTGAGGCCTTTGAGCATATTGATGTGGCTTGGATCTCGCGGCCGGACCTCTACAAGAAGTGGTCGCTCTCTTTGCGCAACTACCCAAAGGTGCGAGTACTCTACGATACGGTCGACCTGCATCATGTGCGTGCTCGGCGGGAAGCTGAGCTTACCAACGGCCACACATCGGTATCGTGGAAGAAAATCGAGTCGCTTGAGCTGGGCTGCGCACGTAGGGCCCACGCAACCATTACGGTCACCGAAAGTGAGCAAGCAACGTTGCATGCGGCCGATGTAAAACACGTCTACGTTGTGCCCACGATTCACAACCCGAAGATTTCAGCAAGCCGTGATTTCGAACAAACGAATGGTCTGCTTTTCATCGGAGGGTACGGTCATCCGCCCAATGTTGATGCCGCTATTTGGCTTTGTGAAGAAATAATGCCGATTGTCTGGCGAACGATAACCGGCATCCGCGTTACGCTGCTTGGAAACAATCCGCCGCCTGAGGTAGCAGCACTAGCATCGAGTTTAGTCGCGGTTCCCGGCTTCATCGCCGACGTAGAACCGTATTTTCTCTCGCATCGGATTTTCGTAGCGCCATTGCGCTACGGTGCTGGCCACAAAGGGAAGATCGGACAGAGTCTATCGTACGGACTGCCTGTTGTAACAACAGCGGTTGGAGCTGAGGGCTACAACCTTCGCGACGGCGCTGATTTCCTGGAGGCAGAATCCGCTACCGAATTTGCGCAAGCAATCGTGCGACTGTACGGAGACGCCGAGTTGTGGTCCAGCATCTCGGCAAATTCGATTCAATCACTCGCCCCTTTTTCATCGCAGGCTGTAGCGGTTGCCGTACGAGAGGTTATCGAGATTTCGTGACGAGATAATGGGCACGATACGAACGGTTTTGGCACTGTCCGTCGTGTTGTGGCACGTTGGTCCAGGTCTCGCGCCGGTTACAGGTGAGTCGGCGGTAACATGCTTCTACATCATTTCCGGCTTTTATATGTCAATGGTGCTCAACGGCCCATATTCAGAAGACGAATGGCCATGGAAGTTCTACCTCTCGCGATTCTTGCGGCTCTACCCCGCGTATTGGGCAATTGCTCTGGTATCACTTGTCACGTATTTGGTAAGCGAGAGTCCTCGCCATATTCTCAATTTTGACGGAACGTTGCATCCTGCGCTCTGGGCCTTCACGATTTTTTCGAATGTGTCGATTTGGGGCTTGGATGTGTTGAACGGCATTGCGAAGGCGGGGCTCTTTACAAACCACCGTATCATACGTCTCGTCGGGCCCGCGTGGACGCTGGCTGTCGAGCTCCAGTTTTATCTCGTCGCACCGTTCATCGTCCGGCGTGCATTGCGGTGGTGCTTGATTATCCTCGGTGTGGCTCTCGTGATTCATTTCTTAACGCTGGCTGCGCCCGAGCATCTGCGCTACTATTTGGCTCCGTCCGCATGGTGTTTCTTCTTGCTCGGGCACTTGAGCCACCGCGTTTCCGCTCTGCTTACAGAATCGCGCGTCCGTCGAAATCTTGGCCTCGTATCAATCGGAGTGGTACCGCTTTGCGCTGTCCTCGGGCGGGTCTGGTCGTATCAGAGTGTTGACCACATTGGTACCTGGGCATTTTATCTGCTGTTTGCCGCCGCCGTCCCGTTTCTTTTCGAGCGCACGCAGAACAACCAACTCGATAACGCGATCGGTGGCTTATCCTATCCGGTGTATTTGGTGCACTCGCCGTTCATTGCAATTGCCGCGCTCATTTTCGGGGGCAATGAAAACGAACTTTATAAATTGGGCTTTTGGGTTTGCGCCGGCACGGTGGTCGCAGTTGTCGTTGGTGCGTTGGCGCTTCACTACGGACTTGAGAGACCGATCGACCGAATCAGATGGCGGCTGCGCTCCGGCCGAGCGCCGGCGGTTAGCACCGCCTAGCTATGGTTCAGAGGGTGCGAGAAGCGCGTCCAAGTCCTTCCACGCCGGGGTAAGGTTCGGGTTTTCCCGGAGCGCATGCCGCAGGTAGGCAATTGCTGCTGCGTTGTCGCCGCGCGCCCTCGATATCACGGCCAGCTGGTAATATGCCCCGCCGTACGTGGGGTCGATTCGAATGACGTGGTCGAAATCCGATTCGGCAACCTCGTACTTCCCTTGCGCTATCCGAAGCGACCCTCGTAAGAAAAATGCATCGACGTTTTTTGGGTCCGCCGCGATAGCTCGACTGAGATCGCGCGCTGCGGTGATCTGATCGCCCTCGCCGCGTGCGATCGATGCCAAGCCAAGGTATGCTGACGCGTTCTTTGGGTCACGAGACAACGCGGCCTCGAAATCGCCGATCGCGAGATACATGCTTCCACTTTCCGCGTAAGCAAGGCCACGCTGTACGAGGACCGAGGAAACTCTCCCGGGTTCCAAGCGGCGCAGCTGCGAGAGAATTTCCGTGCAGGCCGCAATTCTGAGGTTTGCCTTTGCTGTTATGCTCGTGCAAACCGCTAACAACTCGACGGCGCGCCTCGCGCGTTGCGCCTGCGCATTGTCGAGCAATCGACTTATTTCAGGCCTTGTGCGAACGCTGTTCGGATCGCGCTGGATCGTTGTGCTTGCGTCCATGAATGCAGAAACATCGCGCTTCAGAGCAGCGTTGGCAAGCGCGCGCCGGTAGTAGGCCTCGGTATTCTGCGGATCCAAAATGATTACTTGATTCAAATCAGCTATTGCTAGGAGGTATTGCCGCTGGGCGAGGCGCTCCGTTGCCCGAGCATAGTAGAGATGCGCATCAAGATTATATCGGGGAAGTTTTTTGCAGGCCGTGATCCTTGCATCCGCGGATGCCAAGAGCGATTTACATTGTTCTAACGTGTGCGCAACTGCTCGAGTGCGGGCATCAGCCGGCCGCCCTGTTAGGTGGTAGATGCGATAGTCGTCATTCTGGAATACCGGATTGAATGCCGCATTGCCGATGAACAGGTCCAGGCTCGTTGGGAAGAGCACTTCGCCGTAGCACTGAGCTGCACGGCAACTTGAGCCCGTGTAAATGGTGACGTATTGGATATTGTACGATGCGATAAGCGCGGGATCAGCGGTAATTGCGAAGTCAGCAAAGCCACTCATTCTTTGCGCGGCAGCTTTTTGTTGGAAATACAACTGGTAAATTCCTGAGCCTTCGAGCGTTGAATATCGTCCCGAAGTGAGAAACCAGAACTTATTGTCGCTGCTAAGCACGTTGGAGTACACCAGATCGCCAGGCTTCGTATGATCGCGGATAAACTTCATCGCTTCAAATGTCGAGCGAAGATTGGCGTCTGCGCCGGTCGTTCCGTTCTCCCTGATTGAGTTGAGGTTCAGGCGATCCACGGCCCGATGCGCAAGCCACGCTGCTGAAACGGGGCGGCCCATGAGTGGGTTGACTGAATTGAGCAGCCAAAGTGCCGCGAACACTACGATTAGAGTTGTTGTCATGCGCCTGAGTACGGGCATCAGTGGCATCCACTTCGCTGACAGATCCCTTGCTTCGTGCGATCGCAGGTACAATTCATGTGCAGCGTATGACGCGATGTCCCATGCGCACGTACCGACTGCGAGCCAGTAAAAAAACTCCGAATAGACCCACGTGCGCCGAATCGCTGCAAGCGGATACAGTGCAACCGATTTGTAGTCGAGGTAAATGCTGAAAGCGACGAGCGCAATATAGATAGCTAACGATACGAGAGTGAGACTACGCAGTCTCCAGGGGCTACGCCGGGCGAGCGGCGAGAGATAAAAGAGCAGTAGAAGCGTCGGCAGCGCTGCATAGGCGAGCTTCTCGAGCGCGGGCAGCGTGTGCAATTGTGCGATACCTTGCGAAGGAAAGTCTCGTAGTGCAATATCGTCGATGCCATTGTGCACCAGGGACGCCACCGGCAAGAAGGTAGCCATGGCAACCATTTCGAGGGGCGCGACGTATGGTGGCCTCATCAGCACGGTGGGAGTGCCTTCATCGAGTGGCGCGGCGACCCAGGCATTGTCAAACTCAATGGCAGCATCGGGCTGGCCGGACACGGGACGCGGGGTGTTTTCAATTGGTGAGGACGTGCCCGAATATGAGAGTGAGAAGAGAAAAAGGAGAACCAGGAGGCCCGCGGCGCTCGCCGCTCCCACGGCTGCTATTGCAACGAACCGGTTGCGGTTGCGATCGGTTAGAACGAAGCTGGCTGCATATGCAAATGCGAAGATCGCGACGATGATTGCGGTTACGCCGTGAGTCAGGATCAACCCGAAAAAAAGTGTTGACAAAAGCGGCGCGAAACGCAGCACCTTGCTCGGGGTTTGCGCGCTCTTGACATGGTCGAGCACGGTGACGACGACGAGCAGAAATCCGAAGCCGATGATCCAGGCAAACGACTCGCCGCGGAGCGACCAGACGCGAAGGCCGAGAATCGTCGTGCAAAATGCGCTTGCGGCAAGTATCGCGTACAACGTGGGGAGGAAGCGCCGGAATAAGAGAAACGCTCCGATCGGAATCACCGGCGCGATCAGGAGATTGAGCCAATACTCTCCGAATACGTAGTACTGAAAATGATCACCGTACGAGAACATCCCAAATGTTGCTGAGATAAGGTGGCCGGTGTACAGGATCGGCGCGATGAACGTCGTGCCGAATTGCGGGAGCATCGCTGCGTACTGGCCTTGGAATATATTGAAGCCTTGCAACAGGTACATCGATGTTGCTTTGCGCAGCGGGTATTCACCAGCGTCCAGAATGAGCCAAAACGTGAACGCGGCGAGAGCGTAAGCGTAAGAAATGGGCGATAGTACTCGCCAGGGTCGGCGTGCAAGGGTACGAAAACGCGCGTTCGTCAAGCCGGCCACGATCAAAACGGCAAGTGACCCAACGATTGACGCATAGCTGTAGGCGTGAAGCACCTTGAGCAGCCACGTCAACAAAAGCACGACGACGGGACCCAGAGCGAGTGCGACATAGTTGCTGTCGCACAATGGCGTTTCTTCGTCGAGCCGCATAGCGGCGCAAAACATTTCGAGCGCAGCTCGCCCGGCGACATAAACCAAGGCGCAAAGGACGAAGATCTTTGCACCCTCGCCCCAGCCATTCCAAATAAACGCGGAGCCAATGTCCATCAGCGGCAACCGTTACTGCGACAGCGCCGCGCGCCCCTGTCCTCTTATTTTGGGGGGAGCAGAGCGCCGGGCTATCAAACCGGGGGGCGGGTTGCCGCGTTGCCGAGTTATCTTTGTCGCACTGGAGTAGCTATGATCCAACGAATGAGTCCGCTTTGGGCCGTAAGAACGATGTTGATTGCTGGTTTCCTTCTCGTTCTCGCCGCTAACTTGCCGGGCCAGATGTCGTGGGACTCGGTGTTCGCGCTGTACCAGGTGCGCCACAACATTCCGTTATCATTCGACCCTCCGGTAATGAACCTGCTGCTTGGCGTGTTCGACAAAATCGTCCCCGGGCCAGCGCTATTCGTCACCGCCAACGTGCTGCTCTATTTTGGAAGTCTTCTCTCGTTCATGCAGTTGCGTGAGCGCACGACGTGGTTGGGACTGCCGGCGGCAGTGCTTATCTGCCTGTCCCCTTTGATTTTGATCACGCAAGGAACGGTCTGGCATGATGTGCTCTTCGCCGACCTCGCTGTTGCGGGCTTTGCGTGCCTCGGTGCGGCGGCAAAGAATTGGCAGAACGAGCCGATCCGCTTGTCGGCGCTTGGTGTACTCATTCTCTTACTGTCGATGGCAGCGCTAAGTCGGCAGAACGGTATCATTTGCTTGCCCGTTGCGTGCTTTGCCGTCTATCTCATCGCGCGCAAAACCGATCCAGCGCGAGCGATACGCATCGGCCTTTCATTTGCGGGTCTCGCATTCGCGTTTGTCATCGCGCTCAACGCCGCATTCTCCCTAGGACATGCGAATGCGTCCTATGGTTCAGGCTTACAAGATCTTCAAGAGTTCGACATTGTCGGTGTTGCCTCGATCGATCCGACGATTGATCTCTCGATCATTGATCACAACTCTCCCGCGCTCGTAGCGATGGTGAGGAGTCAAGCGAAAGGCTTCACACCGCAGCGTCTTGCCTACGTTGCGCAGAATGCTCCGCAACTGTGGTCGTTCTTGGAGAGCTCACCGCCCACGGCCATTCGCGACCAGTGGTGGACCATTGTTATCCACCATCCGGTTGATTATGTGCGCGAACGGGCTGCCGTCTTTACTTGGACGTTTCTAACCCCGGAGATTGAAAAATGCCTTCCCGTTTTCGTCGGCATCGGCGGAAAGCCGGAATGGGTCACTTCGCTCGGGCTGCAGTTGGGAGCGCGCGCGCAGGATCAGGCACTCTACGGTTACGCCACACGGTTATTGCACACACCATACTATTCGCACCTATTTTATGCACTGGTTTCAATCGTGCTTGCTATCCTACTGATCCGACGCGGCGATCGGCAGGATATTGCCATTGCGGCGCTGCTCACAAGCGGCCTCTTGGTAGCCGCCTCCTACTTTGTCATCTCCATTTCTTGCGATTTCCGCTTCTTGTTTTTTCTCGATATTTCATCGCTTGCGGGTCTGCTGTATTTCGCGATCGATCCGACGTGGCGACGGCGGCCTACGCTATAGACTTCTCAAAGAGATAGACTTCTTGGCCATAGATGTTTCCAACGTACTGTCGCAGATTCAGGTGGGCGGCAGCGCAGCTATCAGTGAAAAACGCCGGGTTCATATCGATGCGACGTGCATCTCCACCGAACTGCGTCCCTTCCGGTGGTTCAATATGGATGGACGCCAACAGGCGCCCTCCTGGCCGAAGGATGCGCGCGACTTCCTGAAGATAGCGATGCATTTCCGGTTCGAGCAGGTGTGTGAAGAGTGAGCCGCAGATTACAAAATCCGCCGATGCATCTTCCAGCGGGAGCGTAACGTTGTCCGCCTGCATGCGCCCGCCTGAATTGTACAGACTCGAATACACGTCGAGGTGAATAAACTGGGCACGATCTGGGTAGACCTTGCCAAATTCGACTCGACACCAATTCATAGCTGATTCGAGTACGTCGAGACCAATATATCGCAATCCCGGGTCAATCATGAGGAACCGACCCATCTTCGCGCAACCGGCGCCGATGTCAACGACGACTGGATCGCGAACCGGCATGAACCGCGCGGCTACTTGCGCCCACGCTTCACCAATCGAGAGAAACATGCCGAGATCAGCAATGCTCGATGCAGCTCGCAACGGCGAGTTTGGCATTGCAAGCGCAAACTCACTGCGCCAATGTGCTTCCGTCCCAAACGAATCGTCTTGGCGTTTCCAGGTTGGCGTGTGCGCGGTATCCGGCAACGAAACTGGATCGGCAGTGGGTGCGGCGGCGGCAACCGCATTTGAAGCCGGTCCTCCGCCCTTTGTGAAGATGATGAAACCGCCTGGTGCTAGTCGCGCCTTCAGTTCGACTCGAATGCCTCGGTCATACTCATGGATGATGTCCCAGATGCCTTCGTCCACGTCTAACCCGGCGTTACCCGTTTCTTGAAGCAGGCTGCGAAATGTGGCTTCGTAGAGGTTGCCAAGGCCGTCCGTTCCCGGATAGACCCGCACGCTCGAAAGGTCGAGTTGCTCGCACAATTCCATCAGATACGGCTCGTTGAAGAACCACTTGTCGTCTAAAGACATCGTCCACGGTTTCAATACGGGCACACCCAAACGGTGTTGAAGATCGAAACGCATCGCGCGCATGATCCCAATTAGAGGCCCCTGTGTGTTCTGGGTTTCCACCAGATGCTTGATGATTCTCTCGTACATCGTATAGAGAAGCATGTTTCCGGCTTCGAACGGCTCGTTGAGCAACAACTTCCCGCCGGGTTTGAGCGCGGCGACGACATTCTGCAGCGCTGCCAGCGGGTCCGCAAGGTGATGAAGAATCGCCCAACCGACGATTAGGTCGAACTGGTTTTCATCGAAGAACGGCTTGTGCAAATCGAAGCAACAGACGCTGACCCGGTCGCGTAGTGCGTCGTCGCCTTCAATTTCACGGCCGAGCATCGTAAGAAGTTGCTGCGAGATGTCAGACGCGACGATTCGCGCGTTTCGAGCCAGTTTGGCGAGCGCAAAAACGCTTCCCCCACTTCCGGAACCAATATCGAGGACGCTCAGCTCGGCTTGGCAATCGATACCTGCGAGTTGCAGACAGAGCTGCATCGATCCGGAAAAGTCAATCGTGCGCAGCTCATGATAGACTTCTGCGTTTTCCATGAACTGGTCGGAGACGCCGACAGGCTCCCAGTTATCCGCAATAAAGTAGTTGTCGCGTTTTGAAACGACAACGCCTTCGCGCAGCTTATACCCAAGAGTACCAGCCTTCACGCTGCCGCTAACCAACTTGCGCCAATACTTTCGCGTTGTATGCTAGCGTCTTTTCGAGTCCCGAAATCAGATCGACCTCCGCGCGCCAACCGAGTTGCGCGTCGGCTTTAGCCGGATCGCAATAGTTTTCGCGCGCCTCGCCGGGACGATTCGGTCCGGCTACAACGGGCGCTTCGAAGCCCGTGATTTGTACGAGGGCTTTATAGATGGCGTTCACCGTCGTTTTTTTGCCGGTGCCAACAACGTACGCCTCATTTGCTCCGCGATCCAAAGCTAATACATTGACGCGAGCAACGTCACCCACATAGGTGAAGTCGCGCGATTGCTCGCCATCAGAATTGATTTGCACCGGCTGCTTCCCGACAAACCTGCCGGTAAAGATAGCGACCACTCCGCCTTCACCTTGTGGATTTTGGCGAGGTCCGAAAACGTTACCGTAGCGCAGAATCGTGTATTCAAAACCGCGTTGACGAGCGTAGAATGTAAGGTATTGTTCGCCGATGAGCTTCGTCATGCCGTACGGTGAGAGTGGCCGCTGAGGAGTTTCTTCGGTTGCCGGCAAAGACTCAACGTTGCCGTACGTGGCGGCTGTCGAGGCAAAGATGCATTTGCGCGCGCCGATCGCAACGGCCGCATCCAAGACGTTAACGGTCCCGAGCACGTTGACGCTTGCATCATAGGCGGGCTCACGCGAACTGCGTACGACGCTCGTCTGAGCGGCCTGATGGCAGACGACTTCGGGACGGAACTCGGAAAACACACGATCGAGCTGTTCTCGATCGCGAATGTCGACTTCGTCGAATCGTACGTCCTTCGGAACATGCTCGCGCCGACCACCACCGCGCTCATTCAGATTGTCGACGACGCAGACGGTGTGACCGCCGCCAAGCAAGGCGTCGCAGATATTGGATCCGATGAACCCAGCGCCGCCGGTAACAATGACTCGCATAGAACGGCATGCTTCGCCGATATTAGAGCTGGCCCTAGGTTGAAAACGCGACGCGGTGAACACGCCCCTTCGTGCCCTCAAAATATCGCTTGCGAGAGCGCGGCGCTCAGCTTTACGCCCTACTAACCAGCGGCGACTCGTTTCGACATGGCAGCTGGCTTTTTTTCGCGACGATTCTCGGAAGCGCCGGGCTGTACGTTTTCCACTTGGTTGCAAGCAGACGCTTGGGACCCGAGTCTTACGGCGTATTGGCCTCGCTCCTTGCCATTGTCGCATTGATTGCCTTTAGCTCGGCGGTCGGGACGACAATCGTTGCGCGTTTCGCCGCAGAGTTCCATGCGATGCGGGAACCGGGGCGCCTTGCTCGGTTGAGCGATCTCGTTGCTTGGGCGTGTGCGATCATTTTGGGTTTAGGCGGCGTCGCTGCGCTGGCACTGCGCACGCAAATTGCGATATTTCTTCATATTGATACGTATGCGATTGTTGAACTGACGGTGATCTTGACGGCGCTTAGCATCGCCGTTGCATTACTTCGCGGCATGCAGCAAGGCGCCCAGCGCTTTTCTGCCCTCTCGCTCTCGCAACTCATTGAAAACGTTGGGAGAGCTGGCCTTGGTTTGGCCGGGGTTGCGTTGGGATATGGGGTGCGAGGCGCGCTCGCCGGTCAGGCACTTGCGTCGGCGGCCTCCTTAGTTTATACATTTGCCGATGTGCGGTTGCATTTTGCGTCACGACCGGAGAAAATGCGAATCGATCTCCAGCGTCTGTTCGTTACGACTCTGGGAATTGCGAGCGCGTTCTTTGCGCTAGCAATGCTCGTTCATATCGACATTATTTTGGCCAAGCACTATTTGTCGGCATACGAAGCCGGCTTGTATGGTGTCGCGACGCTGCCGGGGCGGGCAATTACCACAGTCGTGGCGTTCCTCCCCGTCTTGGTGCTTCCGAAGTCGACTGCGCGGGCGGCAGAAGGGAAAAGCGGAACCGGCCTGCTTCTTTGGGGCATCGGTCTCGCAGCGACGTTCTCACTCGCAGGTCTTGTCGTTTTTTATTTTTTCCCGTTGCAGATTGTCCACGTCATCGCCGGGGGCGCGTACGATGCGGCGGCCCCGCTCGTCTTCCCCTACGGTTGCGCAGCTGCGATGTACGGTTTGGCGAGCATCGCCGTTTCTTATCGGACGGGCCAAGGCCGGTTCGATTTTGCCTTCCCGCTCGTACTGACAGTGATTGGCGAGGTTGTCGCGATCGCCAACTATCACGCAAACGCAGCGGACATCATTCGCGTTTTGATCGTAGCAAACGGTCTCGCGCTCGTTGTTAGTCTCTTACCCCTATCGGCGATGACTAAGCGTATGTCTCAACGAGATCGTTGAGGCCCGCGTGTCTAAAGAACGCCTCGATCTCTTCGCGATTCATCGCCGGTGAGAGCGCCGAATTATACGGCTGATCGAGTGGCTTGCCTTCCTTCTCCCAAGCGTCGAAACGGTCGCGAACGTTCGTCTCCAGCGCTGGCTTGACAACTAAATATTTGCCCCAATCAAAAGTACGACGAACTTCTTCCTCGTTTGTGAGCTCTTCATACATTTTCTCGCCCGGCTTGCTGCCAATAATGTCGATTTTGATTTGCGATGGCGTGCGCCCGAACTTTGGCGCGAGTTCTTCAATCATTACGGCAGCGAGGTCCTCGATACGTAATACCGGCATCTTGGTGACGATCACTTCGCCACCGCGCGCGAGAAATACAGCATCCATCACGAGCTTCGCCGCTTGATCGATTGACATGATGAAGCGGGTCATGTTGCGGTCGGTGAGTGTGACGGGTCCGCCTGCGGCTATCTGGCTCTTGAAGCGTGGGACTACTGAGCCACGCGAGCCCATCACGTTACCGAAACGGATAGAGGTAAAAATAGGCTTGCCTTTGGGCGTCTGCGAACTCGCGGCGGACATTAATCGTTCACCCATGAGTTTTGACGTTCCCATCACGCTCGTGGGGTTGACCGCTTTATCCGATGACGTAAAAATAACGCGCTCGACCCCGCTTTCACGCGCGGCTGCTATCACATTCTGCGTACCGATAATGTTCGTAAGGATTGCTTCGTGCGGAGAATGCTCGCAGATATCCACGTGCTTGTATGCTGCGGCGTGTAGAACGATGTCTGCGTCTTCCATGCGACGTGCCAGCTCTTGCGACATTCGGATGTCGCAAAGATACAGTTGCACGCGCTGGTCGGACCGGAGTTGCTCGCGCACCGAGGCTAGTTCGGTTTCATTCGTGTCGACACCGACGATGCCGGCGACGTTGAGGCCACAGAGGTTGGTCAAGAGTTCGCGCCCGATTGTCCCGCAAACCCCCGTGATGAACACGTTCTTGCCGCTCCAAGCGGCACCATCGATGGGAGAGGTCATAAGACGAGGGAAGTTGTATCCGCTTTCTGTTCCACTCCTGCAGAAACAATAGGTCTCCTGGATACTAAGCATGATCCTCGACTTTAGTCTTATCCGCACCCTCGGGCTTCTAACCGGCATCGCCATGCTCGTGGTGAACTTTTTATATCATCGCGGGCCACGCTGGAGCCGATCGGTTTTCGGCCTGGTGCTGCTCGCAGCAATTTCGCTGATTATCGTGTCGCTTGCGCCGCAAACGGTCAACGGTCTTGCGGATATGCTCAGTCTAAAGGGATTTGCATATGGTCGCTTATTGGCGCTGGCAATTGTTACGAGCTTTGCGAGTATTCTACTTGCGCTCTACACAAAAGCGCGTGCGGATTCCTTACAGCGCTTGATCGATCGTGTCGTGTGCGGCGACACGGCAGAACGCGCACTGTCCTCAGGAAATCTTGAGAAACACGCTAAGCCGATCATGGTGCTCATACCGGCGTTGAACGAGGAGAAAAACTTCGAGTTGCTCCTTCCGAAGATTCCACGCAAAGTCGATGGACGCGAAGTCGGCGTGCTTGTCATCGACGACGGCAGTTCCGATGGCACGGCCGAAGTCGCCGCACGTTACGGCTGTTTGGTAGCGCGCAATAGCGTGAGGCGCGGCCAAGGAGCGGCGCTGCGCGTCGGATACACGATTTTGCGCCGTTGCGGCGCGGAACTCGCCGTTACGATGGACGGCGACAACCAGCACCGACCCGAAGACCTACCCGCAATGCTGGCGCCGCTACTGAACGGCGATGCAGACTTTGTTCTTGGCTCGCGTCGCCTTGGCGGCGCTGACGCAAGCGACGGCATACGCTCGATCGGAATCGTCGTTCTTTCGCGTCTCATCAGTGTGCTATCAGGCCAAAAAATCACCGATTGCTCGAGCGGTTATAAAGCGTTCCGGATGGCGCTTTTCTCACGGCTTGATTTGCGCGAGGATCAGTTCCAGAACTCCGAAGTCATCATGGAAGCCGCGAAAAAAGGCATGAAGATTGCCGAGGTACCGATCCACATTACGCTGCGAACCCACGGAGTGAGTCACAAAGGTCCAAACTTGACCTACGGATTTTTCTTCGTGAAGACCATGATCAAGACGTGGTGGCGTTGAGTCGTATCGCCTGCCTGTCCATCGACATGGAACCTGATCTGCGAGACCCCGAACAGCGCATCCGCCTCCTGGACGATGACGATCGGATGCAACGGCTGGTGGGGACTCTTCGGACGCAGGGCGTGCCGCTCACGTGCTTCACCGTGATGTCTCACGCGGCGCGCTATCTTGATCGCCTCAATGCGCTGGCCGCTGCCACGCCGGTAGAATTTGCCGTCCACTCATTTAGTCACGACACGTCAAATCCAGCGTCGGATAACGAAGTTCAGCGCTCTGTACAGACCTATCGTGAACTATGGAACTCAGACCCGTCGGGCTATCGTTCGCCCAATTGTTTGATCGACGACCGCGGCATTGACACTTTGTCGCGCGCGGGTTTTATGTACGATAGCAGCGTTGTGCCTTCCGTGCGACCGGACCGGTATGCGTACAACAACCTTCGCTTCGGGCGCGAACCGTTTCGTTTTGAGGGCCCGAACGGGACGATCTTGGAATTGCCGATTGCGTGCTTGGGCGGACTTCGGCTACCGCTGGTATTCAGCTACGTGAAGTTGCTTGGGTTGGGCGCCTATCAAACCGCGATGAACGTGTTTCCGCTTCCAGACATCGTCGTAACGTATTTTCATCCGTACGATTTGTATATCGACGAGATTGCGCACAATATTCCGGGCTGGAAACAATACGCTCATCGCCGTAACGGCAGACATGCTGAGGCGATGTTGGGAGATCTCATCGGTTTGCTGAAGCGCCGAGGCTACACGTTCGTTCTCATGAAAGATCTCGCTGCAACGCTAGCCGATCGCTCGCTGATCAAACATCAACTTCATCAGGTTGCATGAACGGCGCCGATGCCGCCATGATAGTTCACCGGTGTCCCCGTTGCCACGCGCACCTGGACTCGCCTACCGGCGCGGACGCTGCTTGTCGGCACTGCGGCGCGGTGTATCTCGTCATCGACGGAATCCCAAGCATCACTCCGCATCGCAGCGACGAGGCAGTGCAAGCGTATTTCCATCGCGTCGCCGAGCAGAGCGAGGATTCCAAACTCGGGTATGCTCCATGGAAAGAACCAGGGCTCGAGCTTCAGCTACGAATTTTATCAAGCGCAGTGACCCGCGCGCTGCTGCGATGGGTTCCCGCCGGTAGTTCGCTCCTAGATGTCGGTTGTGGCCACGGCGGTCTCTTGGAGCGAGCGCTCCCGAACTACCGCATGGTTGGAATCGACTTCGTCTTGGAATCGCTTCAAGTCGCGCGCCGACGAGGCTACGCGGTCTACCATGGTGACGCCTCCGCGCTGCCGTTCGCGGACGGGCAATTCGATGCAGTCGTCTCTACCGAAGTGCTCAATCAGTACGATGATGCAACTGGTCTACTCAAAGAACTCGCTCGGGTTTGCCGGCCGGGTGGATCGGTAATTGTCTCGACACTCAATCGGAATTCAATACTACGGCGTGCGCGCCGATTTCTGATGAGTGGCAAAACGCCGGCGGTCGTCACTGTTCCCGTAATTTCGCGGACGGCGCGCGAGTTGATTGCCAGCGCCGCGAATTTGGACGTAACCCTGCGAGAAATCGCGTGGGTCATCTCCCCGAGCAACATGGTCTTCTTTACGAGAGGGCCTTCAGACGGGTTCGACCCGCTCGCTGCAAACTTTATTCTTTGCATGCGTAAGAAAATGGATAGTATTACTTCGCGTCTATAGGAACGGTAGATCGCGGCGAATCAGCGGTCCCGCGATATTGCACACACTCGGGGGAAGCGACGACCAGATGCGCTGCGCCAAGCCTTTCTCGCGTGTCTCGCCGACCAAGCCCAATTGCGATCGGCGGTTGCCCTCCGCGGGATAGAACTGATATTGTACCGCAACATCGGAGCCGCCCCATTTACGCTTGAACAAATGCACGTTGCTCTCAGGGGTACTGCGCCCCATATCGAACTCGGCGATGCCGGATTTCGCTGCATCGCGAATCACGTGCCAGTACATCAGATAGTTGGCGAATTCAGTGGTCTGCGCTCGCCGCACGATCGCGTAAAGATCGGTCCAGCGATTCCCCTGGACGATGCAGAGCATTCCGCCCACGAGGCGCTGCTCATAGCGCAGAAGATATAAGCGCAATCGCTGCATACCGAGTTGCTCGCGCATAGCATGGAATGTCTTGAGAGAAAAGACTGGCGTCCCAAGGTCGCGCATGTGTGCGGCGTAGAGAAGATAGAAATCATCAAGGAACAGCAAGTCGGTGTCGTGCGTGATCTCAAACGGCTGCTTCTCGGCCTGGCGTATGCCCCATCGTGTTTTCGGTTTAATGGCCGACCAGCGCGCGTCGGGGCCTTCACTCGTCGGGACGACGGTGTGCAACGTTGTTAGCGAGAAGGAAGCTTCCGGATCGACCGAGCCGCCGCGGATTTGCACGTAGCGCACGCCGCGCTCGTTGCGCAACGCTTTTGCGGCCGACAGGAGTGATATTCTAGCGCCCTCATCGCGCGCCAGAATGCCACCCTCAAGCGTGGTAAAATGCGTCCCCGTAAAGATGCTACTAGTACGATACATCGGCATGACTCCGACGATCGCTCCCGAGTCGTTCTTCGCCATGAAGAAGTGTGGAGTAACGGCGTAGGCATCGCGCAGAACGTTGAACCAGCCGGCGTGATGCATCGGGCCTGCGTCGGGCGTATTATCGACAAAAGTTTGCCAGGGTGCTAGATCATTCTCAGTGGCGAGGCTTACGTTCACTCAACCTTCTCTGCAACGTAGACGTGATTGAGGTTCCACTGAAAGTCTTTCGTTAGCACGTGTTTGAGTGGTGGAGTGTTCAGGTATCCCAGCAGCTCCGCGCGCGGCATACAGAACTGCTCATCCTCCTCCATGCCTCGCTCGTGATCCATATCGACTTCACCCCGCAAGCCGAAATAAAAATGCTGCCACTTATGAGTGAGCAACTGTGTGATTGGCTCGCCCTCCGTCATCACGAGGCGGCCCCCGGGTTTAAGGACCCGGGCGAATTCGGCAAACTCTGCAACTCGAAGGTGCTGGGGAATATGGCCGCCGACTGCGACAAGCGTAAGCGTGTCGAACGATGCGTCGCCGTACGGAAGTTTGGTAAGATCCTCGACGATGTTTTCGACGCCTTCATAGGCGAACACATCAATGCCTGTGCCATGCTCCGGGCCAATAAACTTCTTGATGAACAAGTTCCCCGGCCCACAGCCGACGTCGAGGACCTTGCCGCGACAAAATTGGGCGACCTGCCACATGCGCTCGTCGCGCACGGAAGTCAGGCCCAAGTAGCCTTGTGGCCCCATGAAGAGTGCACGAATCGGGAACGCGATGGTATCGGCGATTCGGGTAAGTGGTGGACGAGCTATGGAAGTCACGGGCTCCTAGTTCATGCCGTGCCCAGCAGGCACCTCGGCCATCGCGGTGATGTCGGCGCGCTATTTGTACAGGAACCCCTGCGGCCCGCGGGGCAGTACTGCCGGGCCTAAAACGGGCTGTTTTTCTATTTTTTCGACAGAAAGAGCGTTGCGTGCGCGTAGTTATTTTGGGTGGTGACGGGTACCTCGGTTGGCCGACGGCGATGGATCTCGCGAGCAAAGGTCATGACGTGTGGGTGATGGACAATTATCTGCGCCGCAATATAGCTCGTGAAACAAAGTCCGAAGCACTCATTGAGGCGCCAAACCTATTCGACCGCGCCGAACGCTTTGAATCTGTTTTCGGCAAGAGGGTCCGCGTTCACATCGGCGACTGCGCGAACTTCGAGCACATGGAGCGACTGTATCGAGAAGCACAACCGGAAGCGGTAATTCATTACGCGGAGCAGCCGTCGGCGCCGTACTCGATGATCGGCCGCGATGCTGCGAAGAAAACCTTCAGCAACAATCTCGATGCGACGTTTAACACGATTTGGGCGACGCTAGAATTCGCGCCGCAAGCGCACATTATCAAGCTCGGCACGATGGGTGAGTACGGTACGCCGAATATCGACATCGAAGAAGGCTGGATTGAAATCTCACACAAGGGTCGCAGCGACAAGTTCCTCTACCCTCGCGCAGCGGGAAGTCTCTATCACACGACCAAAGTTTTGGATACCGATCTGTTGTGGTTCTACGTCCGCGCATATGGTTTGAAAGTCACAGACCTCATGCAGGGTCCCGTGTACGGTTTGTCAACAAAAGAGAGCCTTGCGCACGATGACTTGCTGCCCAATTTTCACTATGACGATATCTTCGGGACGGTGATCAATCGGTTTCTCGTGCAGGCTGTTGCTGGCGTACCAATGACCGTGTACGGCCAGGGCGGCCAGACCCGTGGCTACCTGAATCTACTCGACACGTTGCAGTGCGTTGAACTCGCGCTTGAGGCTCCAGTGAAAAGCGGTGAATTGCGCATCCTCAATCAGTTCACCGAAACGTTTACTGTCAACGAGCTCGCGAGCCGGGTGCAAGCCGCGGCTAAGGGAATCGGTATTGACGCGGCGATTCAAAACATTCCGAACCCGCGCAAAGAGAAAGAGGAACACTATTACAATCCCGTTCATTCGGGGTTGCCAGAGCTAGGTCTGCGCCCTCATGTAATGAGTGATGAAGTCCTCTCCGAGATGCTGAAGACCGTGATTCGCTTTAAGGATAGGATCGACACGCGGAAGATTCTTCCGCGCGTTTCGTGGAATAAGTAGCCTTAATGGGGGGAATCGCCGCACTGAGCGATATCGCGCGGGGGCTCGAGCAAGCTGCGCCTGAGCAGATTCTCGAGTGGGCGCTACATGAATACCGCGACCGCATTGCGCTAGCATGTTCATTCGGCGGTCCGACGGGCCTCGTTGCACTTGATATGGCGCTCGCGATGGACAGCAGCGTAACCGTTTATTATCTCGACACAGATCTGCTGTTTCCGCAGACGTATGCACTGATTGAGCGCGTGAGCAAGCGCTATGGCATTTCACCCATCGCCGTAGCGTCCGAACTCTCGCTCGAGGAACAAAGTGAACTCTATGGAGAGGCGCTTTGGAAGCGAAATCCCGATCGGTGCTGCGAACTGCGCAAGGTCGAGCCGCAAGCACGCTTCCTGCAAGATTATGCCGCCTGGATCACCGGCGTGCGCCGAGATCAAACGCGCGATCGCCTGAGCACCCCGGTCGTGCAGTGGGATCAACGTTTCGAACTTGTAAAAGTCAGCCCATTTGTCAGCTGGGATGAGCAGATGGTTTGGACATACGTCCGCGCCCATGATTTGGACTATAACGAGTTGCATGACCGCAGCTATCCGAGCATCGGCTGTACCCACTGCACGCGCGCCGTGGAGGCAGGCGCCGACGCTCGCTCGGGCCGCTGGCCCGATGTCGCGAAGCTCGAGTGCGGGCTTCACGTTCGAGACTAAGGTCGGCTGCTAGCTCGCTGCGTCGACCGTAGGAGAGGCCTGGTCCTGGGCACAGCGAGAAACGAGCCTTAATGCGGGTTTTTAAGAAGGCGTGGCGGATTTTTCGCACGCATGGCTTTCGCGGGCTCCTGCGTCGCGTGTTCCGGCGTATCCGCCTTCGGATGATTGCCCGAGCTGAGGCAAACGCCCAGCGCAAGGCCTGGGAGAAGCTGATCGCGCGAATCGGCCAGAATCGACCCGTCTTTTTTCCACGTCACGAGAGCCCACTGGTTTCGGTTATCATACCGGTCTTCAATCAGGTCCGGTTCACCGCTGCGTGTTTGAACTCGATCCTGCGCGAACTCTCAACGATTCCATGTGAAGTGATTGTTGTCGACGACGGTTCGACCGACGGTACGGCGGAGTACCTGGCATCTTGCTCGGGCATTCGCGTCGTCACGCACACAAAGAATCAAGGCTTCGTGCGTAGCGTGAACGATGGAGCCGCGGTCGCCCTTGGGCGCTACCTCCATTTTTTGAACAACGATACACTCGTTACGCCCGGCTGGGCAACGGCGCTTCTTCGCACGTTCGACTCGCGCGATAACGTTGGCGCAGTCGGCTCGCAGTTACGCGCTCCCGATGGGATGGTTTCGGAAGCGGGTGCCCTCGTTTGGCGCGATGGGAATGGGGCGAATTTCGCGCGCGGCCGTAGCGCCATGGATCCCGCGGTTTGCTTTCCTCGCGAGGTAGACTATTGCTCGGGCGCGAGTCTCATGGTGCGCGCCGATCTGTTCAGGGAGCTCGGCGGCTTTTCTGCCGAGTTTGCGCCTGGGTACTACGAAGATGTTGATCTCTGCTTCCGTTTGCGCGCAGCCGGTTATCGCGTCATGTATACGCCGGAATCCGTCGTCGTACACTTCGAGGGCGCCACGAGCGGCACGGATATCACGTCTGGGATGAAGCGGTTTCAGCTGGTAAATCGATCGAAGTTTGCGCAGAAGTGGGAACACCAACTGGTCAAACATTTTCCGCCTGACGTCGAATTGATCGAACGTGCCGCGCGGCGCCTCGCGGGAATCGGCACGATCCTCGTCGTCGATTCGTTCATTCCCTTCGATGACCGTTCGGCTGGCGGGCGACGATTGCTGGCGGTTATGCGCTTGATGCGCGAACTTGGGTGGCACGTCATTTTCGTTTCCGACGATGGCATTGCGCACGAACCCTACGCGAGCCGCGCGCGTTTGGCAGGGATTGAAGTGGTCCCGCATCGCGGCGATGCGCTCGCGACAATCAGCAACATTCCCGTGCCAATCGATCTTGCGTGGATTTCGCGCCCGGATCTCCTAGGGAAATACGCGCCATTGCTCCACCGGCGCACGAATGCGAAGCTCATTTACGACACAGTCGATTTGCATTTTTTGAGATTGCAGCGCGAGGCCGAGCTCACCGGTCGCGACAACGGTTGGGAGGCGATGCGCAGTCTCGAGATCGACTTGATTCGCAAGGCCGATTGCACGGTGGTCACCTCCGAAGTCGAGCGCGACATGCTCGCGGAGCTCTCTTTAAGAACGTACGTCGTGCCGATCATTGAACAACCCACGCGCACGCATACCACGTATTCCGCTCGTCACGATCTGCTATTCCTAGCGAACTACACGCACGCGCCGAACGCCGATGGAGCAGTGTGGATGGTCCACGATATCATGCCGCACATCTGGAAACATCTTCCGGACTTACGCATCATTCTTGCGGGCGCCGATCCGACGCCGCGCGTCGAACGTTTGGCTGAGGAACGCGTTGTTGTGACAGGTTACGTTCCCGACGCGCGGTCACTGTTCGAAAGTGCGCGCGTATTTGTGGGCCCGCTCCGCTTCGGAGCTGGCATGAAAGGCAAGATCGTTCAGGCGATTTCGTATGGTTTGCCGACCGTTACAACATCGGTTGGGGCCGAGGGGATTGGCTTGAAGGACGGCTCGAGCGTCTTGATACGTGATGATGCTGCCGAATTCGCCGATCAGGTGTTGCGTCTGTACAGCGATGAGGCGCTGTGGACGAAGATCTCGGATGAGTCTCGTCGCGTTGCTGCCGCGTTTGGCCCGGACGTCGTCCGCGGGCAGGTCGCGGCTGCGCTACAGGCTGCGCTCGAGCAGAATCAAGAGGTAGGGATCGACCTCGGTCTTGCCCCGCACTCCGCGTAAGAAATCGTAGTAGGCGCGCAGCACGTAATACAATCGCTTGAACTGCAGGCGCGCGACCTTGGGTGCGACGGCGCGCCAAAATGATATGAGGAACGCGGAAGTAAGATGTTGCGGATAGTGCTTCTTAATTAGGTGCAGCATGTTGCGAACCGCATAATAGTCGTGTACGCCGCTCTTGAAGCCGGCCGAGTGGCCTTCTTTGTGCCAAACGATACTTTGAGGACAATAGAACAGGCGCCACCCGCGCTTACGCATCTCAATGCACCAATCGGTCTCTTCGCGATATAGAAAATACGATTCATCGATTGGGCCGACGTCGCGAATGACGTTCGAGCGAATGAACATGCTGGCACCGATGATGTGCTCAAGCTCGATCAACTGATCCAGGTCTGCATGCGTGCGCTGACCACGCCCGATCTGCGTGTCGCGCGCCCACCGCGGGTCGAGATGACCGCCACCGAGTGCTTGGATGGTCTCGGGTGAATGATACTGCATGAGCCGTGAACCCAGCATCGCCGCGTCGGGGCGAAGCGTCAAGGCTTCGAGCAGATAGCTGAGCGCTTGACGATCGACCACGGTGTCGTTGTTGAGCACCCACACATAGTCAGCATGCAGTTGCTCGATTGCAAACATCATGCCGATGTTGTTTCCGCCGGCGTATCCAAAATTGTCGCCGTTTCGGATAAAGATGACTTGCGCGTCTGGTGATGCCGCGGATGCCTCTTCGGGTGAGTCGTACAGCGCGTAGGGCAACGGTTTGGTAACCGGGCGATACTCCCAGGCCATACCTTTTGTCTCGCCCGGCTTCTTGACCTCAAGAATTCCGTCAGCCCACTCGGTCAATCGCTCGATAGAGTGGTCCTGCGACGCATTGTCGCACACGACGATCTGGTGGTTCGCGTAATCACTGCGCAACAAGCTTTCGAGGCACTCGATGCTGTCGAGCCAGCCGTTCCAGTTAAGAACGACGGAAACAACTTTTGGCAGCTCCGCGGGTTGCTTTCCGCCATGGGAGTCGGATGAAATTGGGGTCACCGCACAAAGCCTTTCCGCTCGCCTACGAGAACCGCCTCTCGATGGGTATTATGACCCGCTTTTTCTATATATTTGCTGCGTTGATCGGAGTTCTCGTCTCCGCTTCGTCGTCTGTGTCTGCGCAGCAGCTCGTGTACCCAAAAGGCCTAGGGAACCCGTCCGATATTGTGAGCGGTATTTTCCCCGCTGACGACGCCGGGAGCTGCTGCTGGATAGGTACACAGGGTGTGATAAAAGTACGGGCGCCTGCCGGGGCGGACACGCTCCTTCTCAATCTGTACCTACCCGACTTTGCGGTTCGCGATGGCACGCAGTCAATGCGCGTACGAATCGACGCAACGCCACCAGTGCTTCGCTGTTGCCTTGGTGCAGGCGAGCACGAACTCACGATTCCGATCCCATCATCGGTGCGGGGCACGGCGTTCACCATTACCATGCGGCCTGGCCGCACGTTCGTGCCGAAAGAGCTCGGGCTCAACCTCGACCCGCGCCATCTTAGCGTGATGCTGCGCGACGTTGGTTTTCTCAATGCTGCGACCGGCGAGCGACTGGACAACGCTCCGCTTCCATGGATGCCCGCGAGGGCTGCCATTCCCATTCTGCTTGTATGCGCGCTCGCGGTGCTGTTACTCACGCTAAAGCGCCCACTTTTTGGCCTGCTCGCGTTGATCGTCTCCGATCCGTTTCTGATAGCGTACACAACGCACGGTACCGCGATTACGCTGCCGAAGGTTGCGCTCGTTGCGGTTGCGCTCGGGTTGTTACCGCGCGCGATGCACATTGCTCGAACGCGCCCAATTCACACGCTGCTGCTCTTGGCGGGCGCGCAACTGCTCTTTGCGGCGACGATGTTGCCGGGCTTTGCGCATGCCGTTTCGCACAGCGCTGCTTTGCGCGAGACATTCAAAGCGCTTCAATATGTTCTAACGATCGTTGTTGCCTACTGCGCATATCGCCTCGATCCGGGAGAGAAGGCTATACGCATTACGCTCGCGGTTCTCACGATTGTTGTCACGGCTACCGCGTTCGTGCAGAGCGCGCTCAACGTCGGTGAATCAGAAGTCTTTTTCGGGCATAATTTCGCGCGAATTGCGGGTCCTCTCGAAGGCCCAAATCAGTTCGCCGGGTTTCTCGCCGTCGTCGTCTCGGTCTGCGTCGCGTTCGTGATGCTCCGCAAGGCGATGATCGTTGAATGGATCGCCATCGCGATTGGAACTCTTGGGTGCTTCATGACGTTCTCGCGCGGCGGCATTGCGGCGCTTGCGATCGCCGTCGTGGTCGGGGTTGCAATACGATACCTTCCGAAACGTCGCGCATACGTGTGTTACTCGGCCGCAGCCCTTTTCGCGGTTGTTTTCATGGTTGCGTTCGGCGTCTTTACCGGTGCGTTGCACGGCGGCATCGCGTTGCTCTTCGGTCCAAGTGGAGCGGGCACGTTTAACGGCGGCCTTGGATCTCGGGTTGACCTGTGGCACGGCGCGTACGCGTTGTGGCGGTCGAACCCCGTTTTTGGAATCGGCGCCGGCAACTTCGAACTCGAAATTGGCCGGTATTTTCCGGGGGCTCGCACGCATGCGAATGGGATCTTTTTCCAGGTGCTTGCAGAACAGGGCGCCGTTGGATTCATTGCTGCACTCGCCGTTACTGCGGCGCCTCTGGTCGCGTTCGCTCGTCGCCTTGAAGAACCGCTTGCGCTCGGCGCGTGGCTTGCCGCAATTGCTATGGCTTTTCATCAAATCGTCGACTGCATGTGGCTCTATCCAAAAGTAGCGGTTGTGTGGTGGCTGGTACTCGCAAGCGCGGCCGCCCTCGTTGACCAGACTGCCGAACGTCCGTAAGATAGGCGAGCTATGGAACTCCGCCTCGACTCGGCCACGGTTGGCCGCTGCCGCGAACTCGCCTCGTCTATTGTCGAGCCGGTCAGCCGCTTTATTGCGAGCCACTCGACCGTCGCGGTCGAGCGCTCGATCCTGCGTCTGCTGGGCGTGGACGGGGTTGGCGACGACGAGGTTCCGATCCCGAATCTCATTGTCGATGCGCTCCCGGTGGAGCAACGAGGGCATGGCGTTGCCATCGCATTCGGTCGCGCGCTCGCGGAGACTGGCCTCGAGCCGCGCGCCCTCGGCGAATCGATCGCCGCCGGAAAGCATGCACTCGGACAGTTTGATGCGACTCCGGCGCAAGCCGCGCGCGGCGCTCTCAAACCGCACGTTGAAAAAGCTCTCGCGCACATACGTAAACGTCGCGAGGAGCGCAGCACCTATCTCGGGCGTCTACCACAATTGCCTTCGCCGCTGCTTTACGTCATTGTCGCAAGCGGAAACATCTACGAAGATCGCACGGCCGCGGTTGCCGCAGCGGAAGCGGGAGCGCAGATCATCGCGGTCATTCGCTCGACGGGTCAATCGTTGCTCGATTTCGTGCCCTTTGGCCCAACAACCGAGGGCTTCGGCGGCACGTACGCGACGCAAGAAAATTTCAAAATCATTCGCGAAGCGCTCGACGAGGTCGGCGAGAAGATCGGCCGCTACGTGATGCTCACCAACTATGCGAGCGGCTTGTGCATGCCGGAGATCGCAACGATGGCGGCGCTTGAGCGACTCGACATGCTGCTTAACGATTCGATGTACGGAATTCTCTTCCGCGACATCAACATGAAGCGCACATTCATCGACCAGCACTTTAGCCGAATGCTCAACGCGTATTCCGGTATCATCATCAACACCGGCGAAGATAACTACCTCACGACGGCCGATGCCGTTGAACAAGCGCCCGCCGTCCTCGCGTCGCAATTCATTAATGAAGAGTTCGCGCATCGCGCCGGGATGCCCGATCGGCAAATCGGTCTCGGCGACGCCTACGAGATCAACCCTGATTTACAAGATGGCTTCCTGTTCCAGGTAGCACAGGCTCAGATGACGCGTCAGATTTTTCCAGACGCTCCGCTGAAATATATGCCGCCCACCAAACACATGACGGGCGACATCTTTAAGGGCCATTTGATCGATGCTATGTTCAACCTCACCTCGGTTATGACGAAGCAAACGATTCATCTCTGCGGCATGCTCACGGAGGCGATTCACACACCGTTTTTGGGCGATCGCGCGCTTGCGATCGAGAACGCTACGTACATCATGAACACTGCGCGCCACTTCGGTGACGAGATCACGTTCAAGCCTGGCGGCATCATTGAAAGTCGTGCCCAGAATGTGCTGGCAGAGAGCGAATCGCTCTTGCGCCGGGTCGCCGATATGGGGCTGATGGAATCGATCGATGCGAAGTTCTTTGCCGACGTGAAGCGCGCGCCAGACGGTGGACGCGGATTCGATGGTGTGTTTGAACGAAGCGGCGATTACTACAATCCGTTTGAAGAGCTCCTCGGGCAGGCTCAGGATGACAAGAAAATGGTCGCAAAATGAGCGAGGTTGTGCGCCCCTACGGGGACACCATGAACGATGGCAAGGTGCAGCTTTCGTTCACGTTGCCGATCGAGTGGAGCGAAGCCGCCGACGAAGCGGCGCGTCAACTCGTGACCAAAATGGGCTTCGCGGACGTAAGCGTGGTGGAAGGCCGGCGGATCGCAAAAGGCTTTTCGTTTTTCGTCGTCTATGCGAGCGCAAGTGCCAGTATCGATTTCTCGACCATCAAGGCCCCCTCGGCCAAATCGCACGCCATGTCGATGGAAGAGGTTGATGCGTTCATTAAGGACCAGTTTGGGCGCAAGCTCAAGATCGCGGGGGCCTGCATCGGTACGGACGCGCACACCGTGGGGATCGATGCGATCCTGAACATGAAGGGCTACAAGGGCGACTACGGCCTCGAGCGCTACCACATGTTCGAGACGTTCAATCTCGGCAGTCAAGTCGCGGTCGAAGATTTCGTACGGTTCGCGAAGGAGCAGGGCGTGGACGCACTCCTCGCGTCGCAGGTGGTTACCCAAAAGGGCAGTGACATCACCAACTTCACGGCGCTCGCCGAGCTACTAGAGGCAGAACGCATACGTGATAAAGTTATCTTGATCTGCGGCGGCCCACGTGTCACCAACCTGATGGCGAGCGAACTTGGCTATGATGCCGGCTTCGGCCGAGGGACGCTCCCGAGCGAAGTCGCCGCGTTTGTGGCAACCAGCCTTGCGGGACGGGTCAGCGCTCGTAGCCAATAACGGCCCTGACCGTGCTTAGCGACCTTCTTGGCTGGTTTACTGGCAAGGACGCCAATCGGCGTAAATATCCGCGCAAGCGGAAACCGTATCGCGCGACGGTTTCGGTCGATTCTGGGCTGACCCAAAAGCCCGCGATCGGCCTAGACATTAGCGGCGGTGGCCTCTGCGTCCTTACCCAAGAACCTGTTGGCCGTGACGAATTCGAAGTACGCGCGACGATCGATACGCGCGTTATTCGTATGCGCGCAAAATCGGTGTGGCAAGACACCGTCTCTCACCAAGGTAAATCGGTTTGGCGTTACGGCATGCGGTTCACCGGCATCTCCGCAGACGACTGGGATGCGATAATTCGCTATACCACCGATAAGCCGGTCGCTGAATCGAATACGGCGCAAGACGAACTCGTAACGGTGCGCATGACGCCCGACGATGCGAATCGTTTGCTGCCGGTCGCGTTACAACAGCGATTGTTGATGCAATTGGTCGAGCGTCGTCGACTCGCGCCGCTTTCGGACAACGTCACGCCGCTCGTACAATACTTTTACTCCGGTGTCGTTCGTCACAACAACACGCTCGTTCACCGTCTCACGATTCAGTCAAAGGTCGTAGGTCCAGAAGGCGCCGAGATTTACGAGACCCGATTTGTCTTCGACGACCAGGGCACCAATATACAAATCCTCAATTAGGGCCACGTGAAGAAAACGGCCCTCATTACTGGTGTGACGGGGCAAGATGGTTCCTATCTTGCAGAGTTGTTGTTGGATCAAGGCTACCGCGTTGTCGGCATGACGCGTCGCACGTCGACCGACGTACACGAGCGCATCGCCCATTTGGTCGACAATATCGAGTTCGTTTCGGGCGATCTCCTCGATCAGAGTTCGATGACGACGATTGTGAACGATGTGCGTCCTACGGAAATTTATAATCTCGCCGCCCAGTCGTTCGTCCCAACCTCGTGGCAGCAACCGGTCCTCACCGGCGAATTTACCGCCCTCGGCGTGACGCGCGTGCTCGAAGCGATCCGAGCGGTCGATCCGAAGATTCGCTTTTATCAAGCTTCGAGTTCGGAAATGTTTGGCAAAGTAATGGAGACGCCGCAAACGGAGGCGACGCCGTTCTATCCGCGCAGCCCCTATGGCGTTGCCAAGGTCTACGGACACTGGATCACGGTAAACTATCGAGAGTCATACGATATGTTTGCGGTGAGCGGCATACTGTTCAATCACGAGTCCGAACGCCGGGGTAAGGAGTTCGTAACCCGCAAGATCACCGATGGCGTGGCGCGCATCAAACTCGGCCACGCGAAAGAATTGCGCCTTGGCAATCTCGACGCGAAGCGCGACTGGGGGTTTGCCGGCGACTACGTGCGCGCGATGTGGCTGATGTTGCAGCAACAAACGCCCGATGACTACGTTATTGCAACGGGTCGCACGCATACCGTGCGCGAGTTCGTTCGCATCGCTTTTGAATCGGCCGGTCTCGGCTCGTTCGAACCATATGTCGTGATGGATCAGCGCTTCATGCGGCCGGCGGAAGTGGATTTGCTCGTTGGCGATCCGGCGAAAGCCAAACGAGTACTCGGCTGGGAACCGAAGGTTAGCTTCGAAACTCTGGTCGAGATGATGGTAAAAGCCGACATCGACCGGCTGTGCGCGCACTTGTAACCGGCGCCACCGGGTTCGTTGGAGCGCACCTCGTTGCTGCTCTCGAGGCCCGAGGGGATAGCGTTCTTGCTTGCGGGGGTCCGAACGACGAACGCAGACTTCCAATCGATCTTGCCGATCCGCCCTCGATTCGCGCGGCGTTCGATTTAGCCCAGCCCGATATTGTATTTCATCTCGCCGGACAAGCGTTCGTTCCGGAGTCGATCGATGCACCTGACGCGACGTATGCAGCCAATGTCGTCGGAACCGCGAACGTCGTAGCAGCAATGCGCGACTATATGCGCGAGGCGCAGGCTCGGGTGCGGCTCGTATTCACGAGCTCTGCAGAAGTGTATGGGACGCACGCAACGCACGAGTATCCGCTTCGTGAAACCGCGCAATTGTTTCCGCCAAATCCGTATGCGACGAGCAAGGCCGCGGCCGAAGAACTCTTGCTCGCGCAGGCCCGCTCGCACGACGTCGACGTTGTTATCGCGCGGGCGTTCAATCATATCGGCACCGGACAAAGCGATCGTTTCGTCGTGAGCAGTTTTGCGTCGCAACTTGCGAGCATTGCCGGCGGTGCGACGCCCATCATGTACGTTGGCAATCTGGAGGCGAAGCGTGATTTTCTCGACGTGCGAGATGTCGTAGAGGCGTACGTTTCGCTCGCGCAGCACGGCGCATCCGCCGAGATCTACAACGTGTGCAGCGGCGTCCCGCATGCGATCTCGGAGGTACTGCGCGAATTGATCATCGCCGCACACGTGCCCGTTGAAGTGCGCGAAGACCCCGAACGGATGCGCCCATCGGATACGCCGCTCTCCTACGGCGACAACACGAAACTGAAAAAAGCGACCGGATGGGAGCCACGCATCGCGCTGCGGCGCTCGCTACGGGATATCTACGAAGCGGCGCGAATGAAGGTC
>Ga0207101_1017_pt1 | contig 36099 bp, 35 predicted proteins | sample Alteio_BWMinHeat_83_FD_153581 | JGI IMG/M metagenome (GOLD analysis project Ga0207101, IMG submission 153581) | Enriched cells from forest soil in Barre Woods Harvard Forest LTER site, Petersham, Massachusetts, United States -... | ecosystem: Environmental > Terrestrial > Soil > Temperate forest >...
GTATCGGAAATACGCAATGACGGTCTCCCGCAGGCAAACAGGGGGCAGATTCAGGTCTTCGACTTCAGCTTATACCAATCGGCGTTGAGGCCGACCTTGGCGTCATTGCTTGGCTCCGCACGCAATGACGGTGATACCGGCAGTCGCTATCAATGCTTCTTGGCATTAGCCTTGCCGAACACACGTTCGAAGATCGTGTCGACATGCTTGAAATGGTATCCCTCATCGAACATGGCTTCCAGCGCCGCGTCTGAGAGACGAGAGGAGACTTGCGGATCGGCCTTGAGGAAGGCGAGGAAGTCGCCTTCACCGCGCCAGACCTTCATCGCATTGCGCTGGACGAGGCGATAGGATTCCTCGCGGCTGGCCCCGGCCTGCGTCAACGCGAGCAGGACGCGCTGCGAATTGTGCAGCCCGCCGAGCCGGTCGAGGTTTTTGCGCATATTGGCCGGATAGATCAGCAATTTGTCGATGACGCCGGCCAGGCGGCCCAACGCGAAGTCCAGCGTAATGGTTGCATCGGGGCCGATCATACGCTCGACCGAAGAGTGCGAAATGTCGCGCTCATGCCATAGCGCAACGTTCTCCATGGCCGGCATGGCATAGGAACGCACCATGCGGGCAAGGCCGGTGAGGTTCTCGGTCAGGACAGGGTTGCGCTTGTGCGGCATGGCCGAGGAGCCCTTCTGTCCCTCGGAGAAGAATTCCTCGGCTTCCAGCACCTCGGTCCGCTGCAGATGGCGGATCTCGATGGCGAGCCGCTCGATGGAAGAGGCGACAACGCCGAGGCTCGCAAAGAACATCGCGTGGCGGTCCCGCGGGATCACCTGGGTCGAGACCGGCTCGACCGCCAAGCCCATCTTGGCCGCGACATGTTCTTCGACGCGCGGATCGATATTGGCGAAGGTGCCCACAGCGCCGGAAATGGCGCAGGTAGCGATCTCCTTGCGGGCGGCGACCAGGCGCTCGCGATTGCGCGAGAACTCGGCGTAGGCCTGGGCGAGCTTGAGGCCGAAAGTCACGGGTTCGGCATGAATGCCGTGGCTGCGGCCGATGGTGGGGGTATATTTATGCTCCATCGCACGCTTCTCCAGCGCGGCGAGCAGGGCGTCGATATCGGCGATGAGCAGATCGGCCGCACGCGACAATTGCACGGCAAAGCAGGTGTCGAGCACATCGGAGGACGTCATGCCCTGATGCAGGAAGCGCGCATCCGGCCCGACGATCTCGCCCAGATGGGTGAGGAAGGCAATGACATCATGCTTTACCTCGCGCTCGATCTCATCGATGCGCGCGACATCGAACACGGCGTCCTTACCCTCGGCCCAGATCTTTGCAGCCGCTTCCTTCGGCACCACGCCGAGTTCGGCCAGCGCATCGGTGGCGTGCGCCTCGATTTCGAACCAGATACGGAAGCGGGTCTGCTCGGCCCAGATGGCAACCATCCGGGGGCGACTGTAGCGTGCGATCATCGAAAGTCCCTTTTAGGCCCTTTTAGGCAGGATCGCGGTGAAAGGGTACCCACTTTCGCAAGATTTATGTGGGCAGAATGCTAACGCGACGCGGCGGCGTTCTTGAGGGCGCCGATCATGTCGCCATAGGTGGAGGGCCCGTCCTTGAAAATGTAGGAACCCGCAACCAGCGCATTGGCACCTGCGGCCACGACGAGAGGCGCGGTCAGCGGCGTGATGCCGCCATCGACCTCAATATCGATGGGCCGATCGCCGACCTTGGCGTGCACGGCCGAGATCTTGCCAAGCATTGCCGGGATGAAGTCCTGGCCGCCAAAGCCCGGGTTGACAGTCATGACCAGCACGAGATCGACGAGGTCGAGCACATAGTCGATCGCATCGGGCGGCGTGCCGGGATTGAGCGCCACGCCAGCGCGCTTGCCCAGGCTCTTGATGTGCTGGAGCGAACGGTAGAGATGCGGCCCCGCTTCCGCATGGACAGTGATGGTGTCGGCGCCGGCCTCGGCGAAGTCACCAAGATAGGCGTCGACCGGAGAGATCATCAGATGAACGTCAAGCTTGGTGCGCACATGCGGACGGATCGCGGCGGCAACGCCGGGGCCGATGGTCAGGTTGGGCACGAAATGGCCATCCATGACGTCGAAATGCACCCAATCGGCTCCCGCGTCCTCGATGGCCCGCACTTCTGCACCCAGTGAGGCGAAATCGGCGGAGAGAATGGAAGGCGCGATGACGAGCGGGCGGGACATAGGAAAATCCTGAGTATGATGGGTGATCTGGGACGTGTCGTGCCAGACGGACGCAATCTTTGCAATCAATAGGACGTATTGCCAAATGCCTCGCGCCAGCTCGGCCTCGTTTGCGCTAAGGGCAGGGCGGTCGCCTCATAGATGCCGCGCGCGCAGGCCCTGGCAAGCGCGTGGGCTGCAGCCGTGCCAAGGGCGATCATATCGACAACCGGGTCGGTGAGCGCGATCTTGCCTGTCGCAGCGGCAAACACCGTGTCGCCATCGAGTGGCGTGTGCACTGGATGAATAGCGCGAGCGAGCCCGTCCTGTGCCATCACCGCAAAATGCCTGGCCTGGGCCTTGGTGAGAAAGGCGTCGGTAGCGACGATGGCGATCGTGGTGTTTTCGGGCTTCACGCCCTTGTAGCGCAGCAATAGAGCGTCTTCCGGCCACGGATGTGGCAGGCCGAGCCCGCCATATTCGGCGCCGTTCTCGTAAGGTGACGCCCAAAAGTGAGGCCCGTTGCCGATGGTGACGCTGCCCAGTGCGTTGACCGCCACCAGGGCTCCGACGGTGAAGGCACCTACGCGCGCGGAGGCGGATCCGAGCCCGCCCTTATGGGTCGCCGTCGTCGCCCCCGTCCCGGCGCCGACTGTGCCGAGAGCAAAATCCGTGCCGGCCTGAGCAGCCGCCTGGAAACCGAGTTCGCGATAGGGTGGATAACGGCCCCAGTTCTTGTTGCCCCCATTGAGCAGGTCGAACAGGATGGCGCCCGAAACGATCGGCACAACGGCATCACCGATCCGAAAACCGCGCTGGTTCTGTGCCAGGAAGGCCATCACGCCGCCGGCCGCATCGAGGCCGAACGCTGAGCCACCCGAAAGGGCGATGGCATCCACACGTTCGACCGTGCGCTCGACGGCGAGAAGATCGGTGTCCCTCGTGCCGGGCGCGCCCCCCCCGCACATCGACGGCGGCAATCGCTGGCTCATCGAATATCACGGCGGTGGTGCCGGATGCGAGGTCGGTGTCCCCGGCATTACCGACCGCGACGCCGGCCACATCGGTGATGAGGTTTTTCACGAGCGCTTTCCGATCCATTCTCGGCCAGAGGATCACCGTGACGCACAAACCTGGATTGTCAATCGCCAGCTGCGGCATCAATTCCGATCACGAGCCGATGATCATGGCATGAACGGACTTGGGGCGAAGCACGCAGCACTGTAGAGCAATACATCACAAAGGCCGCTCGCAACCCAAAACGACGAGAGGTCGGGATCGTTCATGCATCGCCGGATAAGTTGATGGCTGATATTACCTTGCCCGCGGTGTTCCTTGCTGGGCTCGCCTCGTTCCTGTCGCCCTGCGTGCTGCCGCTCGTGCCGCCCTACCTGACCTATCTGGCGGGTGCGACCATCGACGAGATTTCCGGTGATGCCGTCGACCGGGCCGTCCGCCGCCGGGCTGTAACGTCGGCCCTGTTCTTCATGGCCGGACTGGCGACCATCTTCATTTCGCTCGGTGCAAGTGCTTCGCTGGTGGGGTCGGTGCTGGTCTCGGCGCGGCGCGGTCTTGCCGGCTTGCTGGCGCAGGCGGCGGGCGCCGGCATGCTGCCGATGAACTGGGCCGTATCGATCGATCCCTTCGCCCTCATCGCCGGTATCATCATCATTGCAATGGGCCTGCATTTCCTCGGCGTCTTCCGTATCGCGATGCTCTACCGCCAGGCCCGGTTCGAGAGCCGCGTCACGCCGGGACCATGGGGAGCCTATGTCATGGGCCTCGCGTTTGCCTTCGGCTGGACACCGTGTATCGGACCTGTCCTCGCGACCGTGCTGGCGGTTGCCGGCCGGGAAGCGAGCGTGGGCCAGGGCGCCTTCCTGCTGGCGATCTACACGGCTGGGCTGGGCCTTCCTTTCGTGATCGCAGCCTTTGCCATGAATCCCTTCATGGGCTTTCTGCGCCGCTTCCGCACCCATCTTGGCACCGTCGAGAAGGTCATGGGCGGCCTGCTGGTGGTGGCCGGCCTCGCCTTCCTCACTGGCGGCATGGCCGATTTCTCGGTCTGGCTGCAGAGCACGTTTCCAGTGCTGACGAGACTGGGATAGGCGAGCGCGGATAACGCGATTTCCGTTCTTGCCTTCCTGCGGACAAAGCTCTTTCAAGTGGTTGCAGACGGCGCGTTCGCCGCGGATGAAAGATGCCCGGCCATCAGACCCACCCACGGGGTGTGTCTGATGGCCGGCGCACCCGCTGGGTGGGTTTTCCAGGCGCGCCTTCTGCCTTCAGCCCTTAGACCCCCGGGGCATCGGTTCCAAGAGCGGACTGGAAGTCCACGTTCCGCCAACAAAAAAACCCGCCCCGGAAATCGGGGCGAGTTCTTCAATCCACGTTGTGAAGCAAAGGCTTACGACGGATTTTGGAAGTAGTCGATCTTGCCGTCCGGGCCCTTCTTCCAGGTGTAGAGGACGTAGCCGGCCTTGGTCAGATCGCCCTTCTTGTCATAAGAAAGGTCGCCGAGCACGGTGTGGAACACCTTGCCCGAATGCATCACCTCAGCCATCTTCTGGGGATCGACGGACTTGGCTTCCTCGGCAGCCTGCTTGAAGATCTCGACGGCCGCATAGGAGTAGAAGGTGTAGGCTTCAGGGTTGAAGCCGGTGTCCTTGAACTGCTTGACGATCGCAGCGTTGGCGGGAATATTTTCCGGCTTGGGCGGGAAGGTCATCAGCGTGCCGATGACAGCGTCGCCGCCGATGGTGGCGAAGTCAGCCGAGGTGATGCCGTCGCCCGAGAGCATGACGGTGTTCATGCCCTGGTCGCGCAGCTGCTTGAGGATCAGCGCGGCTTCGGTGTACAGGCCGCCCCAGACCAGGACGTCGGCACCCTCGCCCTTCATCTTTGTGACGATGGCCGAGTAGTCCTTCTCGCCAACATTCACGCCTTCGAAGATGGTTTCGGTGACGCCTGCCTCGTTCAAGAACTTCTTGGCGTTGGTGGCCAGGCCCTGGCCGTAGGTCGTCTTGTCATGGACGATGGCGATCTTCTTGCCCTTGAAGTTCGCAACGATGAAATCCGACCAGACCTTGGCCTGCTGGTCGTCACGGCCGCAGGTGCGGAAGGCGTTCCACAGATTGCGATCCGTGACCTTTTCATTGGTCGCGGACGGCGTGATAAAGATAACGCCGTTGTCGCTGTAGACTTCGGAGGCAGGAATGGTGACGCCCGAGTTGAAGTGGCCGACAACCATGGTCACGCCATCGCCGACGAACTTGTTGGCGACCGAAACACCCTGCTTGGGATCGGAGACGTCGTCGCCGACTTCAACCGAGAGTTGCTGACCGAGAATGCCGCCCGCCGCGTTGATGTTCTTGACGGCCAATTCGGTGCCGTTCTTCAGCTGAGCGCCGAAGGGGGCGTTAGGGCCGGTGATCGGGCCAGCAACGCCGAGCTTGATCTGCGCCTGCGCGATACCGCCAAGGGCGAGGCCTGCGGCAAGCACGGCGCCTGTCAACCAGAGTTTCTTCATGTGGTTCTCCCAGTGGATGAACAGAGCCTGCGGGCTCTGGCTTAGCGGGTTCTATGCACGCCAATTGGCTTATTTTGCCGTTTTCTACGTGCTTGTCACCCGATTTCGGATGGATCTGTACAGCACAGGAGCGGAATGAGCATCCCGCTCCGTCATCGCGTGCGATGTGGTCCGTGCAGGAGAAATGCGTGAGATAATTTCTCCGACGGCATCGATTCCCGGGCGCTTACTTGATTTGCGAGCGCGCGGTCCAGTTCAGGGCGCCAGCCTTCTCGAACATCCAGCCATATTTGCCAACCATCTGATTCACGAGCTTGAGCCGGAACGACAGGAGGCCGATGAGCTGGATGAAGATAAGGTCGACGACAAAGTAGTAGGGCGCAATCAGCGTACCTCCGAACGGCGCCTTGTGCAGGAAGCGCACGCCGGCCGTCAGGATCACGAGATAGATGAACAGAGTCGGATAGCGGCTCCAGGAGGAGGCGCAGGCCTTGCCCGTCATCCAAGCCGCCCAGCCGCCCATGATCAAAGTGACGAGCACGAAATGGAAGGCCGAATCCTCGTAAAGGAAATGTTCCATATCAGTGTCCTCCCTCTAGATAGGCGGCACGCACTTCGGGGCGAGCCAGCAATTCCTTGCCGGTGCCCGACATGGTTATGACGCCATTGACCATGACATAGCCGCGGTGAGCAAGCCGAAGCGCATGGAACGCGTTCTGTTCGACGAGAAACACGGTCAGTTTCTCCGTCTGGTTCAGAACGCGGATGGCGTCGAAGATCTGCTTGACGATCAGCGGGGCGAGGCCCAGGGAGGGCTCGTCCAGCATGAGGAGCCGAGGACGGCTCATCAGGGCCCGGGCGATCGCCAGCATCTGCTGCTCGCCGCCCGAAAGCGTGCCTCCGCGCTGGGCCGCACGCTCCTTCAAGCGCGGGAACAGCGTGTACATGCGCTCCAGATCCTCGGCGAAATGGACGTTGCCATCGATCTCGGAGCCCATCTGCAGATTTTCATAGACCGTCATGCGCTGGAAGATACGCCGGCCTTCCGGCGATTGCGCGATACGCAAGCGCGCAATCTCGTGCATCGGCATATGGGTGATATCCCGGCCGTCGAAGGTAATGGTGCCCTGGCGAGCCTTCGGCGAACCGAAGATCGTCATCATGAGGGTCGATTTACCTGCGCCGTTGGCTCCGATGATTGTCATGATCTCGCCGTCATTGATGTCGACGTCGACACCCTTGAGAGCGTGCACCTGGCCATAATAAGTCTGTACGCCGCGGACGGCGAGCAAAGGGGACGTCATGCTCAATCCTCCGCCTCTTCATCGGTACCAAGATAGGCCGCGATGACCGCCGGATCGTTCCTCACCTGCTCAGGTGTGCCGTCCGAGATCTTCGTGCCGTAGTTCAGCACCACCACATGGTCCGAGATTCCCATCACGACCGACATATCGTGCTCGATCAACAACAACGACGTGTTGTGATCGGCCCGGATCGAGCGCAGCAGGTTGTTGAGATCGAGACTCTCCCTTGGATTGAGGCCGGCGGCAGGTTCGTCGAGGCAGAGCAGAATCGGGTCCGTGCACATGGCGCGGGCGATTTCGAGGCGGCGCTGGTCACCATAGGGTAGTTCACCCGCCGGATCGTCCGCTCGTGCCATCAGATTGGTCTTCTCAAGCCAGTACTTCGCCTTGTCGATCGCTACCGTTTCCGCCCGCCCGTAGCTGGGGAATTTCAAGATGCCCAGTACGGAGAAGCCGGAGGCATGCATCAGGGCGTTATGCTGGGCGACAAGCAGGTTTTCCAGCACCGTCATGCCCGAGAAGAGGCGGATGTTCTGGAAGGTACGGGCCACCTTGGCCGTACGCGAGACCAGAAAGTCCGGCATGCGCTCGAGGAGGAAGAGACCATCCTGCCCGTTCACGATTTTCTGGTTCGTGGTGGCGGTCAGGGCATCGAACTCCGCCCAAATCCCCATTGTGCCGTGGCGCAGGCCCATTCGTCCTTCAGTGGGCTTGTAGAACCCGGTGATGCAATTGAAGACGGTTGTCTTGCCTGCGCCGTTCGGGCCGATCAAGGCAGTGATGTCACCGCGTCCGCAGTTGAAGGCCACCGCATTGACGGCCGTCAGGCCGCCAAAACGCATGGTGAGCTTCTCGACCTTCAAGATCGGATCGCTGTGCCAGCGATGTTCAGGATGCACGTTGGAAGCCAAAGCGGGATCAACCATTTCAGTCATTGTAGGCGTGCTCATCCGTGGCCCTCCTGGACAAGAGCGCCGGAGACGACCTTGCGTTCCTTGAGGAAGGCGGTTGGGACGCGGTTGGAGATGAGCCCGCGTGGTTTCCACAGCATCATGATGACCATTGCCAGACCGAATATCAGCGAGCGATAGATGCTCGGATCGAAGTCGTTGCCAAAGATATATTTGAGGAAGGTGAGCTCGCGCAGTGCCTCCAGTCCTCCGACAAGGACGATGGCCGAGATGACGACGCCCATGAGGCTGCCCGAGCCGCCGAGCACGACGATCGCCAGCACCATCACCGATTCCTGGAAGGTGAAGCTTTCAGGGTTGATGAAACCCTGCTTGGCAGCGAAGAACGCGCCGGCAAAGCCGCCGAACATGGCGCCGGTGGCAAAGGCGGCCAACTTGGTCTTGGTCGTATCGATGCCGAGCGAACGGCAGGCGATCTCGTTCTCGCGCAGCGCTTCCCAGGCACGGCCGACGGGGAGTTTGCGCATGCGCATCGTTACATAGGCGGTGGCCAATGCCATCGCCAGGATGACGTAATAGAGAAAAATCTTGGAGTAGATCGGTGAGAAGGGGAGGCCGAACGTGTGGGCGAACCCCGTCGGCGAGGCGTTGAAGGGGATGCCGAAGAAGGTCGGGGGCTTGATCGAAGTAACACCGTCATTGCCGCCGGTGAATGACTTCCAGTTGATCAGCACGACGCGGATGATTTCACCGAAGGCCAGCGTTACGATCGCGAGGTAGTCGCCGCGCAGGCGCAGCACCGGAAAGCCCAGCATGATGCCCCAGAAGGCCGAGAGAGTACCGGCAAGCGGGAGCACCTCCCAGAAGGTCAGACCCCAATATTGGAACATCATGGCGTAGGCATAGGCGCCGACGGCATAGAAGGCCACATAGCCAAGGTCCAGCAAGCCGGCGAGACCGACGACAACGTTCAGGCCCCAGCCGAGCATGACATAGATCATGATCTGGATGCCGAATGTGTCGACCCATTTCAGCGAACCCTTGTCACCCAGGATTCCGAGCATCAGAAGCGGGAAGGCGACAGCGAGGCCCGCACCAAACCACATCGCCACCGGCGACATGCCCACTTTGGTAAGGGCGACGCTGAAGGCGGACGCCCCAGCCTTTTTCTCGGACTTGGGCTTGAGCAGCACGAAGATTCGGACTGCGACGACGATGGCGACCATCACCGCGGTGGTGACGAAGCCGCCATAACGCTGGCCGAAACTGTAGCCTTGGTTCAGGAAGCTGAAACGCAGGCTGTTGGTCTGCGTGTCGGAATAGGTGCCGAAGCCGACGACCGGCAGGAAAATACCGATCGCAGCGATTGCCCAGAAGGCGACGTCCTTGAAAAAAGCGCCGGAGTCGAGGCGCGATTCGCTGTCTTGTGCCATGCTCACACCTTCTCCACTTCCGGACGACCCAGCAGGCCTTGCGGCATGAAGATCAAAGTGATGGCAAGAACGGAAAACACCGCAACATCGCGATAGGCCGCAACGTCACCGTTGAACGAGCCCTCCCACAATTTTTCCATCAGGCCGATGAGGATCCCGCCGATCACGGCTCCCGGCAGCGAGCCGATGCCCCCCAGAACGGCGGCCGTGAACGCCTTCACACCCGGCACGAAGCCATCATGGAAGTTCACCGAGCCGTAGAAGATGAGAAACATCAGCCCGGCCACCGAGGCGAGCGCGGCGCCCATGATGAAGGTGATCGAGATCGTACGGTCGACATTCACGCCGACCAGGGCCGCCATCTTGCGGTCCTGCTCACAGGCGCGCTGAGCGCGGCCGAGCGAGGTCTTGGTAACAAGGTACCAAAAGATCGCCAATAGGATCGCCGTGATCACGAACACCATGATGTGCTTGAGCGACAGCGTTGCGTCGATCGTGTGACCGTCGGGCGTGAGCTCGTTCCAGATCTCGAACTTGGCGCTGAGCGCCTGGTTGATCGAGTTCGGGATGGCCTTGGAATCGGCACCCTGTTCAATCTGCACGAAGTTCGACAAGGCGAGCGAGATGCCGATGGCGGAAATCAGCGGCGCAAGGCGGAAGGAGCCGCGCAAAGGCCGGTAAGCGATGCGCTCGATGGCCCAGTTCCACAAACTCGTCAACACCATACCGATCAACAGCACGATCAGCAGCGATACGATGATCGATGTAACGCCGAGCAGGGTGATCAGGATGAGGAACAACACGAACGCGATAACCGCGGAGAGCATGAAGAGGTCGCCATGGGCGAAATTCACCATGCCGATGATGCCGAACACCATCGTATAACCAACGGCGATAAGGCCATATAATGATCCTACCGCCAGCCCATTGATGAGCTGCTGCAAAAATTCTGCCATCGTCTATATACTTTCCCCTCTGCCGGCGCTGCCCTCATTGTTCCCCGAGGCGTCTCCTTTGTGAAGATTTTTGCCTAAGAGACGGGCAGTCAACCGACGTTCACCTGTCATAGCAAGGGTCGTGGGGACTGACAATCGGAACGCACCCCTTATGAGGCAAGATTGTGCGAATTACGAACAATTTAGGCAAAAGGGATATTTTTGCGCAGCTCGCTGGCGAAAATCGCGTCAAAACGGGCCCCACAAGCCAGGATTCGGCGGTATCGACGCCAAAAATCACAACTTTTAGGGTATGTAATAACTGTTAGATTTCAGCGGAATCCCGGCGCTTCCCGAATTGTTCGCCGGCTCGTGATATGAGCCGCCTTTTTGTGATGCAAAATTGCGCATTCCGCATGGTCATGAGATAATCGGTGCGCTTTTCTAGAGCGCGGTGGTCCTTGTACTAATTCTGACGTAACGTAACTAGGGCCTCTGGTGTATCGACATCAAAAGTCACGGCCGCCGACTTGAACGAAACCTCCACCACGGCATCCGTATTGGCTTTCAGGATCTGGCGGGCGCCGGCATCGCCTTGGAGATTCTGAAGGTCTGCGAAAAAACGGCGAGCCCAGATCACCGGATTGCCGCGGTGGCCGCCGGCTACCGGCAGCACGATGAGCGCGCCCCTTGCCGGCTCGAAGGCGTCGATGAGCCGGTTTAGCGCGGGCGGGTCGACCAGCGGCATATCGCCCAGGGCAATCAGGGCGGCGTCGCTCCGGGACGGTAGGGCTGAAACGCCTACCCGCACCGAGGTCGAGAGGCCTTCGGCGAAGTCGGGATTGTGGGCAAAGGCAACTGCAAGGCCAGCAAGGGCGGCGCCTATCGCCTCGGCCTGATATCCCGTCACTACTGTCACGCTCGAGGCTTTCGATGCCAGGGCCGCTTCGACGGCATGGCGGATGAGCGGCTTGCCCTGATAGTCTGCAAGCAGTTTGTTGGGACCGCCCATTCGGGTGGAACGGCCAGCCGCGAGGACAATCGCACCGACCCTGGGGCGGGTTTCGGCTTCGATCTCGGCGATGGCGCGCGGCTGCGGCCGTGTCACGATCTCCATCAGCAGCCCGCCGACGCCCAGGCCGATGATATCGGCCCGCGTCACCGGGACATCGGCGAGCAGGCGCTGCAGGATCCAGTCGAAGCCGTTCTCCTTGGGCGATCGCGCGCAGCCGGGCGCGCCCAGGATCGACATCTCGCCCCATCTGCCGAGCAGCAGCAGATTGCCGGGATCGACCGGCATGCCGAAATGCTCGATCTCGCCGCCGTTGGCTTCGATCGACGCCGGGATGACGTCGCGCCGGTCGGCGATCGCCGACGCGCCAAAGATGATGGTGAGATCGGCTCCTGCCGCCTGCGCCCGCGCCAGGGCGCCAATAAGCGCATTTTCCTGGTGAGGCACCCGATCATCGACGATCAAAGTCGCGTTGGCGGGAGCCAGTCGATCCTTCAGCACCTGTAGGGTTCTCACCACCACGCTGTCCTTCAGGCCCGGAAGCAGGGTCGAAATGGCGGCGACACGCAGGGGACGGAAGGGGGCGACGCGAATGACGGGCTCCGACAGGACGCCAAGCGCACGTTGAAGCACGGCCTCCCCGATGGCGAAGGGAATGATCTTGACGGTGCCGATCATCTCCCCGGCCTTGACGGCGGCGAAAGCGGGCAGGGTGGCGAAGGTTATGCTCTCATCGATCGCATTGAGCCGGTCGATCCGCGGCCGGTCGAGAACCAGGACACCTGCGCGCTCCGCGAAAATATTGGCCCGGCCCGTGAAGGCGTCATCAACCCGCAAGGTCGCACCGGTGAGTGCCTCGGCAACACGGGCCGCGGCGATATTCTCGCCGACATCGCCGGCGTCCAGGCGGGCGATGACGATGCGCCCAATACCTTCCCGGCGTAGTGCGGCTATTTCGGCCACGCCGATGGGCGTGCCCTTCCTCAAGACGAGCGCGCCCTTGCGGATCGAGTGGACCGCTACGCCGCCAAGGGCTTCTTCAACCGGGATGTCGCCAAAAAACATTATCAAGCAATCGCATAAAAGGGGAAATCGGGGAGTCAGGCCGGCTGACGAGGCTTCTTGTCGCCGCTTTCGAGCCGAAGCGCTGCGGTGATTTCGGCGATGATCGACACGGCGATTTCAGCGGGACTGATCGCGCCGATATCAAGACCGATCGGAGCGTGAATACGTGCGAGCGCCTGCTCGGAGAGCCCCACGTCCCGCAGACGTTCCAGCCGCCTGGCATGGGTCTTGCGCGAGCCGAGCGCTCCTATATAGAAGCACTCGCGCTCGAGTGCATGCATCAATGCAGGGTCGTCGATCTTGGGGTCGTGCGTAAGGGCAACGAACGCGGTGTAGCGATCAATCTTCAGCGGCGGCAATGCCACATCCGGCCACTCCGCGATAAGTTCGACATCGGGAAAACGTTCCAGCGAAGCAAAGGCCGTGCGTGGATCGACCACAATGGATTCATGGTCGAGCAGCCGCGCCAGCGGAATCAATGCCTGGCTGATATGGACGGCTCCGATCATGACGACCCTTACCGGGGGAACATGCACGGTGATGAAATAGCGCCGTCCCTCATGGTCGATTGCGCGCGACTTGCCTTGCCTGAATTGCATTGCGAGCTCGGATGCCAGCGGGTCTGCCGAAACGTCAGCCTCGGCGACCAGCCTCTCGACGCTGCTTTCTAGATCCGTCACGACCGCGATGGCGCGTCGATCTTGCCGCGCCTGGTTGAGCGCCTGAAGCGTGGCCAGTTTCATCGTCAATCCAGCTTTTCGACATAGACGCGGATGGTGCCGCCGCAGGAAAGGCCGACCCGCCACGCCGTTTCATCGGCGACGCCGAATTCGAGCATCTTGGGTTTGCCTTCCTGGATGACGTCGAGTGCCTCGATCACGACGGCGCCTTCGACGCAGCCACCAGACACCGATCCCAGGAAATTGCCATCTTCGTCGATGACGAGATTGGAACCGGTGGGGCGAGGGGCCGAGCCCCAGGTCTCCACGACGGTGGCAATGGCGACACCCTTGCCCTGCTCGCGCCAGTGCTGGGCACTCGCCAGAATGTCGGCGTCGGATGCGAGGTTCGTTGTGGCTTCGCTCATGGCGTGCTCCTATCCCACCTTTTTGAGCCAACTGCGCGGGTCAGCGGCCGTGTCGGCATGCCGATCCAGCGCTTTGACCAGATCGCCCATGCTCTTGAGATTGTGGATCGTCCTGAATTCGTCAACATGCGGCAGCATGGCTTTGATGCCGGCCGCCCGTGCTTGGAAGGCATCGAAGCGCAACAGGGGGTTGAGCCAGATCAGACGGCGGCAGGAGCGATGCAGCCGGTCGAGTTCCTGCGCCAGACCGGTATCGACCTGGCGTTCGAGTCCGTCTGTAATGAGGAGGACGAGGGCACCCTGACCGAGGACGCGGCGGGACCAGTCCTTGTTGAAGCGTTCAAGACAATGGGCGATGCGCGTGCCGCCGTCCCAATCCTTCACCGTCTTTGAAGCATGCTCTAGGGCCTCGTCCGGGTCGCGGGCGCGCAGGGCACGCGTGATGTTGGTCAGGCGCGTGGCGAAGACGAAAGCGTGGACGCGGCGGCCCTTTTCGGAAATCGCATGCAGGAAATGCAGAAAAAGCCGCGAATAATCTGCCATCGATCCGGAGATGTCGCAGAGAGCGACGATGGGGGGATGTTTTTCGCCAGGCTCGCGGTAGGCGATGTTGATCAGGTTGCCGCCGCTGCGCATGGCGGAGCGCATGGTCTGGCGCAGATCGACCACCCCATTGCCACCGCGGACCAGTCTTCGCGTTCGGACATAGTCGAAAGGCAGGCGCAATTGCGACATTTCGCGCTTGGCAGCCGCGATCTCCGCCGCCGTCATCTGCGCGAAATCTTTGGCTTTGAGAATCTCGCGTTCTGACATGGTGAGGCGCGCATCGAACTCGACGAGGCGCTGTTCCTCCTCTTCGCGCGGGGCCTGGTTGTAAAAGGCGTCGCTCACGCGTTGCGAGCCGGCCTTGGGCTTGGCCTGCTCCTCTATGTGCGTTGCCACCGGCGACATCATCGCGATAAACTTCTCGGTCAAGGCGCGCCTACGCCAAAACAGCTCGAAGGCCTGGTGGAAGACCAGCGATTGCTCATGGCGCGTGACGAAGACACTGTGCAGCGTCCAGTAAAAATCCTGTCGGGTGCCGAGGCCGGCAATCTCGACCGCCCTGATCGCATCCAGAACCGATGCCGGGCCAACGGGCAGGCCCGCATCCCGCAGGCACCGCGCAAAATAGGCGATGTTGTCGGCAAGCTTGCCCGGCTGTTGTGCGCTAGCATCAGGCCGCTGCATGGGCACTGGCCTTGACGGTGTCAAGCAGTCGCTTGGATTGGCTGCCCGACAGTCGGGCGATATCATCCTGATATTTGAGAAGAACGCCGAGCGTATCGGAGATCAGGGCGGGATCGAGCGCGACGGCGTCGAGTTCGGTGAGAGCCGTTGCCCAATCGAGTGTCTCGGCAACGCCCGGCGCTTTGAACAGATCCTCCTTGCGCAGAGCCTGCACGAAAGCGATTACCTCGCTCGAGAGCCTGGCTGGAACCGCGGGCACCTTGCGGCGCAGGATTTCGAGTTCGTTCGCGGCGCTGGGATAATCGACCCAATGATAGAGGCAGCGCCGCTTCAGCGCATCGTGGATCTCGCGCGTGCGATTGGAGGTGATGATGACGATGGGCGGCTGGTTTGCTTTGATCGTGCCATATTCGGGAATGGTGACCTGGAAATCCGAAAGGACCTCAAGAAGATAGGCCTCGAAGGCCTCGTCGGTGCGATCGAGTTCGTCGATCAACAGGACCGGCGCACCGCCGACCTGTGGGCGGACCGCTTCGAGAATGGGGCGGGCGATCAAAAACCGCTCGGAGAAGAGGTCGGCGCCCAGGCTCGCGCGGTCGACATCTCCGCTGGCTTCCGCCAGGCGGATCTCGACCATCTGCGCCATGGTGTTCCACTCATAGACCGCCGACGCGATATCGAGCCCCTCATAGCATTGCAGCCGGATGAGCGGACGGCCCAACGTCGCCGACAGCACCTTGGCGATTTCGGTCTTGCCGACGCCGGCCTCGCCTTCGAGGAAAAGCGGACGCCCCATACGCAGGGCCAGGAACAGGACGGTGGCAAGATCGCGGCCGGCAACATAATCGGCTTTGGCAAGGAGTGAGGCAGTGTCGTCGATCGAAACGGGAAGGGGAGAAGACAAGATGATCTCCTGATTACGCGCCCCCACTATAGGACGAGTCTGGAAGCGATACGAAAAACCTTTTCCGCAAGGCGGACAATCGAGGGATCCGCCGAGGCCAACGACGCTCGCGCGGGCGATATCTACTCAAATCGAAGTGTCGCCCCGGCCATAGCTGCTTGATAATGGATGGACGCCATTGAATCAAAACAGCAAAATATGACCTGTGACGGCGCCCGCTCAAGTGCCGGCAAGGTGTCGATCACCGCCCGTACGGCGATCGTCGCGGCCAGATCGGCCGGGAACCGGTAGACTCCGGTCGAGATCGCCGGGAAGGCGACCGATGCCACGCTGTTGGCAGCCGCGACGCTGAGCGACTGGACGTAGCAGGATCGCAGCCGTTCTGCTTCACCTTGTTTGCCGCCAGTCCATACCGGGCCGACCGTGTGGATGACGCGCCCGGCGGGAAGGCGATATCCTCCCGTGATCTTGGCCTCGCCGACCGCGCAGCCATTCAGCGTTCGGCATTCCATCACCAGCTCCGGACCCGCCGCCCGATGGATGGCGCCATCAACGCCGCCGCCACCGAGCAGCGAGCTATTCGCCGCGTTGACGATCGCATCCACTGCAAGCGTTGTGATATCGGCGATCACGACGTGCAGTTCGGCCGTGCCCAGACGGGCCGAAATCTCAGCGGAGGGCAGGGACATTGGTTCGCACCTGCAAGCCAGACGGGGCCTCAATGTGGGCTCTTGCGTCGGGCTCGACAAGCGCATTCAAGCAGCCACATCCGGTTAAGACGGCGAACGCCTCGCAATTCGCCCCTGTGCGGCTTGGAACCGCCAGCACAGTTTTCGATGTCTTCGGCGAGATATCTTGGTGAAAACGGAAAATCAGCTATAATTGCTGCAATGCACAAGATCATGAGGCTGCCAAGCAGGTTCGCCGTTTGAAATGAGCTCATTCCATGGAAAGCGCTCAAGCTATCAGCCAGATTTTTTGCAGCTGCCCAACACGAACCATCGATTTGCGTGGATTGATGGCTGCATGCATGCCCATAAAGCCGGCCTTGCGACGAAGGCCGATGCGGACATCAATTCGTCAGATCGGGCAAGTGCATGCGGCCTTGGTTTCAAAGACGCAAGCACTAGAATCAATCGCCGATCGGTCCCATGGAACCTGTCGGATCAGCTTTCGTAGGGCCAGTCCGGCGGCGCAATTGGCGCGGCGCGGTTTGCGGGAGAGGGCGGAACCCTGCGCGAAGACCGTTGCAAATATCAGACGTAAAAGTGCATTATTACTCGGGAGTTCTGCGACAGTCGGATAGGCCAGCCATCAAATGCGCGTTTGCTGTCGTTTGGGTCTTCGCCGCGCTCCGTCATGCCATAATCGCAAATAACATGCCCAATGGGCAGGCGATATCGAGCGAAGACTCCAGCTCGCCCCATTGACTGAGCGCGCCGGTGTTCAGGCAGATTGTGCCACTGGATAACCACTTTCTCGCTTTCAAAAAATGACAGAAAGGCTTTTGCCCCGATTGGTTAAGCTCTTGAACCGATCGATCGATATAAACCCTTCGATCTGGTCCAGATCTGGGCGCAGGTCAGCCGCTGCATCCAGATATGTGCCCTCCTGCCCTTGTGCCGGCTCAACCTCGAAAATGACCGCGGTCATCGCGCGCCTCCTTGGGGGGCAGACACAAGTTTGAGGAATGTCCGGTCTTCGCGCAGCAGAAAGCGCTCACGCATTGCAAAGTCGTAGTTCTCCCGACCGAGAGGGTCTGCTGCCAGACGCTCTCGATAGATCTCGTAATCGGCAAGACTGGCGATGTTGTAGATGCCATAGGCTAGGGTGCTTGATCCCTCATGCGGCGCGAAATAACCAATCAAATCGGCTCTACAACGGGGGATCGCCTCTCCCCAATTGCGTGCATATTGGGCAAACTGCGCCTTCTTTGTCGGATCGATGTGATATCGAATGATGCAGGTCAACATAGGAGCTTCTCCGTTGCGAGATGATCCATCATATCGCCTGGTCCGACGCTGATGTTTCGGCAATGGCCGAAGCTTGATGGTGGGCCCGTAACGTCGTGCGGATTTCCGCCTCGATCTCCATCGCACAGGTCATGCAATTACTGACTTTGCGAGAGCTATAGGCATCATTGAAGTTGCTGTACTTCTGCCGTTGCAAAAGTCAGGCGCTAAACAGCCTTTTTTGCGCACGATTTCCGCAACGGTCGAAGCGCTGGATTCCAGTCTCTCCCGCAAATGTTCCCCAATCGGAATAGGCTCACTTTGCGAGGCAAACTTATTTGGCAGCGGCGACGGCCCTGCGGGTTAGGACACCGATCAGGTGAGCACGATAGTCGGCGCTCGCATGTATGTCGCTGTTGAGTTCCTTGGCGGCGATGTTGATGCCGTCCAACGATTTGGCATGGAAGCGCGTCGACAGCGCCTCTTCCGCCTTGATATGGCGGAATACGCCGTCCGATCCGGCGCCAGTGACGGCGACGCGCACGGCGTTGCCCTTCTTGGCGACGAAAACGCCCACCAAGGCATAACGCGATGCGGGATTGGGGAATTTCTGGTAGGCCGCCTTCGCCGGTATCGGGAAAGAGACCTTGGTGATGATCTCGCCTTCCTCGAGCGCCGTATCGAACAAGCCTGTGAAGAACTCGTCGGCCGCGATCTTGCGCCTGCTGGTGACGATGGTCGCGTTGAGGGCGAGCGCGGCGGCGGGATAGTCGGCCGCCGGATCATTATTGGCGAGCGAACCACCAATGGTGCCGCGTGAGCGCACGGCGGGATCGCCGATCATGCCGGCGAGGGCCGCCAGGGCGGGAAGGGCCTCGCCCACAGCGGCACTGGTGGCGACGTCGGCGTGGCGTGTCATCGCGCCGATCACCAGATTGCGGCCCTTGACTTCGATGCCGGCAAGAGCCTCGATCTTATTGAGGTCGATCAACGTCGCGGGGCTGGCGAGACGCTGTTTCATCGTCGGCAGCAGCGTATGGCCGCCCGCGAGAAGCTTAGCGTCATCGGCCTTGCCGAGCGCAGCGATGGCGCCGCGGACCGATGTGGGGCGCTGGTATGTGAACGGATACATGGTTCATCTCCCGATGAAGGGCAGGCAAGGCCTGCCATGAATAAGGGGTGGGCATAAGCCAGGCATGCCCGCGTCAATCACTCGGCCGCCTTCTTGAGGCTGTTGGCACGGCGCACCGCGTTCCAGACCACCTGCGGGTTTGCCGGCATGGCGATGTCCTCGATGCCGACGGCATCGGTGATCGCATTCATTACAGCGGGCGGGGCGGCGATGGCGCCAGCCTCGCCGCAGCCCTTGATGCCCAGCGGATTGGAAGGACAGGCCGTCTTGGTCATGCCCACGGTAAAGGAAGGCAGATCATCGGCGCGCGGCATGCAGTAGTCCATGTAGGACGCCGTCAACAGCTGGCCGTCCTTATCATAGACCGCGCCTTCGAGCAGCGCCTGGCCGATGCCCTGGCCGATGCCGCCATGCACCTGTCCCTCGACGATCATCGGATTGATGAGTTCTCCGAAATCGTCGACGGCCGTCCATTTTTCGATGGTCGTGATGCCGGTCTCTGGATCGACCTCGACTTCGCAGATATGGACGCCGGCAGGGAAGGTGAAGTTGGTGGGGTCGTAGAAGGCGCCTTCCTTGAGCCCGGGTTCGAGATCCTGGCCGGAGAATTTGTGGGCGATGTAGGCCTGCAGCGCCACTTCACCGAAGCCGAGGCCTTTGTCGGTGCCGGCGACGGAGAAACGGCCATCCTTGAACTCGATGTCGCCTTCGGAGGCTTCGAGCACGTAGGAAGCGACCTTCTTGCCCTTGGCGATGACCTTGTCGACCGCCTTGACGATGGCCGACATGCCGACCGCACCCGAGCGTGAGCCATAGGTTCCCATGCCGAATTGCACCTTGTCAGTGTCGCCATGCACGATAGACACCGAGTCGATGGGAATGCCGAGCCGGTCAGAGACCAATTGGGCGAAAGTGGTCTCGTGGCCCTGGCCATGGCTGTGCGAACCGGTGAGCACCTCCACGGTGCCGATCGGGTTGACGCGCACTTCGGCCGATTCCCACAGACCGACACCGGCTCCCAGGGAGCCGACGGCCGCGGAAGGCGCGATACCGCACGCTTCGATATAGGCCGAATAGCCAAGACCGCGCAGCTTGCCGTCGCGCTCGGAGATGCGCCGGCGGGCTGCGAAGCCCTTTACGTCATGCAGTTCCATGGCCTTGTCGAGCGCGGCGTTATAGTCGCCGGCATCATACATCATGATCACCGGCGTCTGGTGCGGGAAGGACTTGATGAAGTTCTTCTTACGGAACTTGGCGGGATCGAGATTGAGTTCGCGGGCCGCAACCTCGACGAGGCGCTCGACCACATAGGTCGCCTCCGGGCGCCCCGCGCCGCGATAGGCGTCAACCGGGGCCGTGTTGGTGTAGACGCCGTCGACCTCGGCATAGATCGCCGGTATGTCATATTGGCCCGAGAGGAGCGGGGCGTAGAGATAGGTCGGCACGCTCGAGGAGAAAGTCGAAAGATAGGCGCCGAGATTGGCGATGGTGTGGACGCGCAGGCCGATGATCTTGTTGTTGTCGTCCACCGCCAGTTCTGCGCGGGTGACATGGTCCCGGCCATGCGCATCGGCCAGGAAAGCCTCGGTGCGATCGCCGGTCCATTTCACCGGTCGGCCGATACGCCGCGCGGCCCATACACAAACGGTCTCCTCGGCATAGATGAAGATCTTCGAGCCAAAGCCGCCGCCGACATCGGGCGCGATCACCCGCAATTTATGTTCGGGGGCGATGCCGACGAAGGCGGAGAGCACCAGCCGCGCCACATGCGGGTTCTGGGATGTCGTGTAAAGCGTGTAGGACTCGGTGCCCGCATCGTAGTCACCGATCGCAGCACGCGGCTCGATCGCGTTGGGTACCAGGCGGTTGTTGACGATGTCGAGCTTGGTGATGTGCTTGGCGGCCTTGAAGGCGGCGTCCGAAGCGGCCTTGTCGCCGAGATGCCACTGGAAGACCGTGTTGTTCTCGGCTTCGGCATGCAATTGGGGCGCACCCTTGGTCTGCGTCTTTGCAGTGTCTGCACTGGCGGGGAGCACCTCATAGGTGACGTTGATCGCCTCGGCGCCGTCTTTGGCCTGGGCAAGTGTTTCGGCCAGCACCACGGCGACATGGTCGCCGACATAGCGGACCTTGCCCTGCGCAAGGGCAGGGTGGCCACCGGCCTTCATCGGCGAACCATCCTTGGAATGGATCATCCAGCCGCAGATCAGCCCGCCGATCTTGTCCTGCGCGAGGTCTTCGCCGGTGAGGATCTCGATCACGCCCGGCATCTTGCGGGCTGCGCCGATATCGATCGACTTGATCGTGGCATGCGCATGCGGCGAGCGCAGAAAATAGGCCTGGGCCTGACCCGCGCGATTAATATCGCTGGTGTAGTTGCCCTTGCCGGTGATGAAACGGAAGTCTTCCTTGCGGCGCACTCGTGCGCCCACGCCCGTGGCGGTCATAGCGTTTTCTCCACATCGTCTGGATTGCAGGACGAGGCCGCTTCAATGGCGACCCTGTTGCCCCCGGCAAACGCAGCGTCGCCGAAGGATCGTGCGGGAAGTCAGCAAATTAGGAGGGCTACTCGGCTGCTTGAAGCGCCGAACCATCAACCGTCATGGCCTTGGCGCCGGCAGCGACCGACTTGACGATGTTATGGTAGCCAGTACAGCGGCAGATATTGCCTTCAAGCTCGTGGCGAATGGTCGCCTCGTCGAGGTCGCCGCCCTTGCGGTGCACCATATCGACTGCCGTCATGATCATGCCCGGCGTGCAGAAGCCGCATTGCAGTCCATGATTGTCACGGAATGCTTCCTGCATCGGATGAAGCTGGCCATTGGAGGCCAGGCCTTCGATCGTCGTTACCGAGCTGCCGTCGGCCTGAACGGCGAGGATGGTGCAGGATTTGACGGCGCGACCGTCCATATGCACCACGCAGGCGCCACACTGGCTGGTGTCGCAGCCGACATGCGTGCCGGTGAGCCGCAAATGCTCACGCAGAAATTCAACCAACAGAGTGCGTGGATCAATATCAGCCGTAACGTCTCGTCCGTTGACGAGAAGTGAAACGGAAGCCATGGGGTCCTCCAACCGGTTCGTGATCTGTTGTCCCGTTTTTGGCTCCCCGCCGTTCAGCTGGCATATAGGAGCTCGAGACTCTCATAAAGCAGATCAGAACAATTTCAGTCTGAACCCCTGTTTTTCAGCGGTCAAGTGACAAGCTTGCAAAGATGGGCATCGATTTCGAGGCATTTTTCGATAGTTTGACCAAAGTGCTGGCAAGCGGCCGGGCCTGCCACCCAAGCCGGTCCGTGGCTGGAACCGGCTCCTTCGCATGCATGAAGGGTACCCCAATTGATCCGTCACGACAGGTAGGCAGTGGCGGCAGCAGACGTCGGTCGCCAAACCTATGCCGCCGCCGGCAAATAGGCGCCGGCTTCCCGCGCATCGCGCAGGGCGTGCGCCCACCAGCTCAATTGCCGGAGAAGGGCCGACATCGCCTTGTTCGCTGAAGGCGGCGGCTGGCCGGCGGAATCGAACAGCTCCCAGACATTGGCGAAGCTCACGCTATCGCGGATGGTCGTCGCGTGAAGCTCGGCGAAGACAAGCCTGAGCTGCTCGACCGCGCGAAGCCCGCCCGAGATCCCGCCATAGGAGACGAAGGCCACCGGCTTGGCGTGCCATTCCCGCGAGGCAGTGTCGATCAACAGTTTCAGCGCCCCCGGATAGCCGTGATTGTATTCCGGCGTCACGACCACGAAGGCGTCGGCGCTGGCGAGCCGGGCTCGAATATTGTTCAGCGTCGGCGCGTCGATTCTTTCGGCGCCGAAGCCATGGGCCTTCGGATCGATGCGGTCGAGAAAATAGCCGCCATAACCTTGGATCTCTGCGGCCGCCCAATCGGCGACCTTGTCGCAAAAACGCCCCTCTCGAACACTTCCATAGATCAGCGCCACATTGATAGGTTTTGACATATCCTCACCTTCTGTTGCTTGCCGAGGTTCGATGCCTACAACCTCAACTTAAGTTCAGGTCAAGTGCGTGCGATGCGCCCGATCGGATATCGGAGCGGTCGACGGGTGGATGCGCAGCGGGGACGCACCTCGACGCCGTTTCCCCGTTCGAAGCCATCTGCACGAAAGGAATGAAGAAGCGAGCGGGAAGCCCATCGAGCCCTGCGGGCAGCAGGTTGCTCGGTTGCGCTGGTGGTGTACCAATCATCTCGAAAATGTCGCACAGGCAGGCTATAAGCGCGCCAACGCTGGTTTGAGTCTGCCCCATTTTGGAACCACACAACCCCCGAACGTCCGAACTCCTAGCGACGATTGCGTCAGCAGGCGGGGAGGATCGCGTTTATTTCGGCGACCTCACGGCTGCGATGCGCAACCGCGCGTTCGGCATGCTGTTTCTTCTCTTCGGTATCCCTAATTGCCTGCCGATGCCTCCGGGCATCCCCGTGATTTGCGGAATCATCGTCGCCCTCATCGCCGCCCAGATGGTGATCGGGCGTGACCACCTGTGGTTGCCGCAATGGCTCGCCAAGCGCAGTTTTGCGCGGACCGATCTGCGGCGCATCGTCACCAAAGCCGAGCCCTGGATCCTGTGGGTCGAGCGTTTTGCCAAGCCCCGGCTGCATCTGTTCGCGGATGCCCGCTCACGGCGTATCGTTGGCACCGTCGGCCTGATCCTCGGGCTGGCCCTGCTGCTGCCGATTCCGATCGTCGGCAATATTCCGCTCGGCATCCCCATCTGCATACTTGGTCTGGGTCTGGTCGAGCGCGACGGCGCCGTCATCCTGGCGGGCTACGCGGCGACCGGCATCGGACTTTTGATAACAGCCGTGCTGCTCTGGCTGATCTTTCAGGGTGCGCTGGCAATCTTTTGATCGTCTGATAGAGCCACCTGGGGCGTCCATGCTGTTCATGGCGATCGAGAATTTCCGCAATTAGGACGCGAAGGCGGCCTATAGCCGCTTTCACAAGAAGGGGCGCCAGCGCCCCGACGGACTGACCTTTGTGGGAAGCTGGGTCAGCGCGGATCTCTGCCGGTGTTTCCAGATCATGGAATGCAACGAGGTCGCTCCATGGCGATAATGCATAACCAACCGGGTATGGTAAATTCAAGGATACTTATTCCCCGGCGTTGATCGAAGAAGGAAGTCTTGAAAGCTCTCTGGCTCTCGGCCGGCAATGGTTGCCGTGCCTGCCTCTATGGCATTGGCGTGGTAGGGCGTGACTGCGCTCGCGCCGCGATCGCTCGAAATGAGGACTATATCGTCCTCGTCTTGTGCAATGCGCAGTGCGGCAACCAAGGGCAGGCGCCTGCTCGCGGCTTGGACGTCCCAGACCATTGCGGCCTGGTCGTGGCCGAGTGACTCCAACCTGCAGACGACCGCGCGTCCACATGACCGGTGGCTCCTGTGATATGGATCATTATGCCGCTCTATGGTCCTGCTTGACGCACCCATACCTCAATGGTTATACGTTAATCAATAGCCATTGGGTTATCGATTCCAAATGTCGAACGCTCACGACGTACTCTTCAGAACGCTAGCCGATCCGACCCGGCGGGCTCTGTTCGAACGACTGTGCCGCGAAGGAGAAAAGACGGTTGGGGCTCTGACGGCTCGGGCCGGTATCTCGCAACCGGCCGTGTCAAAGCATCTCGGGATCTTAAAACAGGCCGGGCTCGTGCGCGACCGCCACGAAGGTCGCCAGACACACTATAGCGCTCAACTGGGCGCCTTGGCCCCGCTCATGGACTGGACAAGTCAAATGGCCGGCTTCTGGCAAAGCCGGTTCGACGACCTTGAAGATCTGCTCAAAAGAATGGACCAATGACCAATATTGCGACCCAAACACGCTCCGTCGTCGTCGAGCGGGAGGTGGCTTTTCCGCCAGAAAAGATCTGGCGTGCGCTTACGCAACCACACCTGATCGAGGAGTGGCTGATGAAGAACGATTTCAAGCCAGTCGTGGGTCACCGCTTCAATCTTCGAAAGAACCCTCAACCTGATTTGAACATCGTCGTTGACTGCCAGGTCCTGATCGTCGAGCCGAACAAATCGCTGTCCTACACGTGGGCGGCTTATGATCTCCAGAGTGTCGTCACTTGGACCCTCACCCCTACGAGCACGGGGACCCACCTTCGCATGGAGCAGTCGGGCTTCCGGCCGGATCAGAAACGAGCCTACGCAGGCGCCAAAGGCGGATGGCGGCAGTGCTTGGCGAAGCTGGAACAGGTCCTGGCGCGGATAGATTGAAGAGTGCGCACCGCCAACGTAACAACGGAGAAAACAGCGATGAAGATCAAGTTGACCAGCGTGTATGTGGACAACCAGGAAAAGGCCCTGCGCTTCTACACCGAGGTGCTCGGCCTGACCAAGAAGGCCGATTTCAGCAACGGGCCGTATCGCTGGCTGACCGTAGCTTCGCCCGACGAACCGGATGGAACCGAGCTGCAACTTGCACTCAATGACAACCCGGCGGCCAAAGCCTATCAGCAAGCCATGTTCGAGCAGGACAAGCCTGCGTTCATGTTCTTTACCGACGACGTCAAAGGCGACTACGAACGCATCAAGGAGCGCGGCGCCGATTTCACCATTCCGCCAACCGAGGTAACTGGTTCGACCATCGCCCAGCTGAAGGACACCTGCGGCAATCTCATTCAAATCACCCAACTGGCGCGATGGTAGGGCGCGCCGTTTAGCAGCGTGGTTGCCAGGTGAGCACCGACGCCAAGGCGACGTAGGCCGGGGCACACGGCGCACTTATGTGGCTGGACAATTGCATCGCTTAGGCGCGTGAGGAGAGCAGCATTTGAAGACCCTTGAGGAAGGAGCCAGGGTCAAGTTCCGCCCGAAAGCAGATGGGAAGGGCGCGCCCGGTGCCGGTGAGGCCAAGTCCATCAAGGTGCGAAAAGGCCAGAGCGGTGTCGCCCTCCTCTCAGGCGGCAACCCGCAAATCGCGAAGGGCGACGGCGACGCCCCGGTACAAGCCTTCATCGCCGCGATGCCGGGCTGGAAGCACGACCTCGGCAAACGCCTTGACGCGCTCATCGTGCAGAATGTGCCCAATGTGCGCAAGGCCGTGAGTTGGAACTCGCCGCTATACGGCATCGAGGGCCAGGGTTGGTTCCTTGGGCTCCACACTTTCACGCACTACGTCAAGGTGGCCTTCTTCCGCGGCACGTCGCTGCGACCGGTCCTGCCTGGAGCCAGCAAGGGCAAGGACACGCGCTATGTCGACATCCACGAAAGCGGCGAACTCGACGAGGCGCAGATGGCGAACTGGATAAAGCAGGCCGCCGCGTTGCCTGGCTTTCTCGGGCCCTGACCAAGCCGGGCAGCATTAGGCGGCGGTTGACTTTCAACTGATGGATCAAGGACCGCAATTGGATGCAGTAAGACCCAACCAATCCATCGGAGCGTATCGGCCAACTGATCGCAGAACTCACACTCGGGCCTGGCAAAACACTCGCCAGCATTCGTTTTTCAGCACGATGCTTTAGTGGATCGAAAGGCCGTGTGCGTCCCATTCGCTCTTGGGCACGGTGTCTTCGACCTTGTACTCGAGCGAGATCACTTTCATGCGATCGGGTGTCGCGGCGCAGGTGAAGGAATAGCGATACCACATGCCGCCGCTACGGAAGGCCCCGCCGTCACCTTGCAGCGTATCGCCGGAAATGCTGGGCTCGCCGAGCGCATAGGCGATCACGCTGTCGGGCTTGTAGGATCGGTTTTCATGCCGCAGCTTTTCCATCAGTGCGATGTCGCAAACCTGTTGAAAACGGTCGGACGGTGCGAGCTTGGCGAGTCCGGAATCAGTTTTGCTTTGGCGGGCGAGAGCAGGCGCGGTCATGGCGGCGATCAGAGCCACCGACAACAAAATTCGTTTCATTTTCCAGTCCGACAATTGACATCAAACCAGATGCGCAAACATCACGGCTTGGGCAGCGACAGCCATAGTGCGACCCTATTGCGTAGGTCCGCCACCGCTAGGAAGCTGTCAATAATGCCGTGACCATGACATCGTCTGGAATATTCGGTGACATGACCGCGGCGCGAACCCGCCACTCGGGCCGATTCCGCCGCGGAAAATATCGATTCACATCGTCAATGTCGATCCGCCTTTTTGGCCGTCAGCAATGCATCGAGACTGAGCGGGCCGGGGCCCCTGAAAACCAGGTAGAGAAAGAAAAAGCAGTACAGGATGGCAGCGTCGCCCTGGTTGAGAGCCGGAAAGAACGAGCGGGGGGAATGAAACATGAAATAGGCAAAGGCCATCTCGCCCGAGGCGATGAAAGCCGCCGGCTTGGTGAACAGGCCGAGCGCAATAAAAAAGCCGCCCACAGTTTCGATAATACCGCCGAACCACATCAAGGTGAACGCTGGCGGCATATGATCGGTGGTCGGAAAACCGAGCAGTTTTTGTGTGCCGTGCTCGATGAAGATCAGCCCCACGATGATACGCGCGATCGAGAGGATGGTCGGGGCATAGGATGACAGGCCGTTTTCGGAGGTCGTTTGCGACATGAATAGGTCCGCTTGATTCAGCTGAAGGGCGCGCAACCTCGGCGAAGTCACGCGATGCATCCGGAGATTGTTTCCCGATGTCATCTCTCGCGTAGCGAAGCGTCCTTGTACTTTCCAGCTTAACCCAGTCTCCAGCGGATCACTTTGGATCACGACTTGGTGTGTTGGTCGATATGATTTCCATGTTAGTCAGGTTCGGCTTGCCGCCAGGAAGGTGCCATGACTGAACGCGACCTGCGCCCGACTCTTAGCGCTCCTGACGACGATCCGCGTCGGTGGCTTGAGGATATCGAGGGCGATCGGCCCCTGGCCTGGGCGGCTGAGCAGAGCGCGGCGACCTTGGCCCGTTTTGGCGGACCCGCCTATGAGGGGGACCGCGATGCGCTCGCCGCCATCCTGGACCGGCCCGACAAAATCCCCCTGATTTCGCGGCGCGGACCCTATGTCTACAATATCTGGAAGGATGCCCGAAATACGCGCGGCCTGTGGCGGCGGACGACACTGGCATCCTATGTCGAAGCGGAGCCTGACTGGGAAATCCTCCTCGATATCGATGCGCTCGCCGCCGGTGAAGGGGAGGATTGGGTCTGGGCTGGCTCGAGCCTTGAGCCGGATCGGCGCGAACGTGCCATCTTGCGCCTCTCGCGCGGCGGGAGCGATGCCATTGTGCATCGCGAATTCGATCTTGCTTCGCGCAGCTTTGTTGCCGAAGGGTTCATATTGCCGGAGGCAAAAGGGAGCCTTGCCTGGCTCGACCGCGATACGATCCTGCTCTCGAGTGCCTTCGGCGAGAACATGGCGACCCGTTCGGGCTATGCGCGCGCCGTCCGCCTATGGAAACGCGGCTGCGACCCGCTGCTGGCGCCGGTGATCTTCGAGGCTGACGCGGACACGATGAGCGTCTGGGCGGAGGTCGATCGAACGGGCCAAGGGGAGCGCATCTGGTTCGTCAACAAGCCAGCTTTCTTCGAGGTGATCGGTTGGCTGGGCGATCGTAGCGGCCCCCGGGAACGTATCGACCTGCCTGCCGACGCCTGGTGGAACGGGTATGACAACTGGCTGACCGTCAAACCACGCAAGGATTGGAAACTGCCGGGTGCTAGCTATCCCGCCGACACGCTCCTTGGCATTTCCCTCTCGGCGTTCCTGACCGGAAGCCGGCAATTCAGCGTTCTGTTCGAGCCGGGCGAGAGACGGGCCCTGCAGTCCTTCTTCTGGAACGCCGGTCAACTGGTGATCTCCATCCTCGACAATCTCGAGCCGCGCTTCGAAATAGCCCTGCCGGGCGCTTCCACCTGGACGAAGCGGCCGATCGGCAATCTGCCGACCTCCGGCGTGGTCAGTCTCTGGTCACTCGACTGCGATGATCATGAGACCAATGGCGAGGTCCTGGTTTCGATACAAGATCCGATCACGCCGCCGCAAATCCTGCTGCTGGATATCAAGCAGAAAGCCCCGGCTCCGCATGCGCCGATAGTACTCAAGCGCAGTCCCGACGTCTTCGAGGCGGCCGGCCTGAAGGTGACGCGCCATGAAGCGATTTCCATCGACGGGGAGGCGATCCCCTATACGCAAGTCGGCCCGGCCTCCCAGACCGGTGAGGCCTTCGTGCATATGACCGGTTATGGCGGTTTCGGTGTTTCGGTCGAGCCTTATTACGGCTCTGCCGTCGGCAAATTGTGGCTGGAACGAGGCGGCACTAGCGTCATCGCTAATCTGCGCGGCGGTGGGGAGTTCGGCTCACGATGGCATGAGGCGGGCCGTCGCGAGGGCAAGCGGTTGTCCCACGATGATTTCGCTGCCGTCGCTGCCGATCTGGTGCGCCGCCGCGTCACCCGGCGTGAGCGCATCGCAGCCGAAGGAGGCTCAAATGGCGGTCTTCTCATCGCCAATATGCTGACCCGCTATCCCGAGCGTTTCGGTGCCCTGTTTTGCACGATTCCGCTGATCGACATGCGCCGCTATGCCAAGCTCTTGGCCGGTGCGAGCTGGATCGACGAATATGGTGACCCCGACAAACCGGAGGACTGGGCCTTTCTCAAGCAGATTTCGGCCTATCACACCGTCGAAGCCGGCCAGCCCTATCCACCAATCCTGATTGCGACGACACGCAAGGACGACCGCGTCCATCCTGGCCACGCCCGCAAGATGGCCGCCAAGCTGCAAGGACTGGGCTATGACGCGCATTTCTACGAGCCGAAAGCCGGCGGCCATGGCTATGGCAAGGACAACACCGAAAAGGCCTCCTTCATCGCGCTGGGCTACAGCTTCCTGAGGAGTGCCATCGGGTGGGCGTGAGCGGCGCAGAGCAGTGACGAAGATGGCTTGCCGGCCTGCTCGTCATTCCCCATCCAGCACCCCGCTCTTGCCCGTAGCATAGGGCGGGCGGGGTATGGCGATGTGAGCGGCGCGCAGGGCGGCCGACCACCGTTCGCGCAAATCGTGGTAATAGGGTTCACCCGGCTCGATACGGTGGTTGATCTCGGCACACAGAGCATCGCGCCGTGCCACCAAGATATCGATCGGCATGCCGACGCCCAGATTGGAGCGCATGGTTGAGTCCATCGAAATCAGGCCAATCTTCAGGGAGTCCGGGATGTCGGTGTTGTAATTGACGGCACGATCCAGAATAGGTTTGCCATATTTATGCTCGCCGATCTGGAGATAGGGCGTGTCGACTGTCACCTCGATGAAATTGCCGGCCGAATAGATCATGAAGAGCCGCATCTTGCCGCCCTTGATCTGGCCACCGAACAGGAAGGCGACGTCGAAACGGCCGTTGTGCTCTTCGAGGCTCTTGCCGTCGGTCTCGTAGACGGTACGGATGGCACGGCCGATCAGCTGGGCTCCCTTGAACATGCTCGGCATGGTCATCAGCGTGTCGAGGACGCCGGTTTCGGGGTTCTCTATCCCCTCCTGAACATAGTTTAGCACCGCCTGGCTGACCGAGAGATTGCCGGAGGTGCAGATCGCCATTATGCGTTCACCCCGCTGCTCGATAACATGAAGCTTGCGGAACGTGGCGATGTTGTCGATGCCCGCATTGGTGCGGGTATCGGCGATCATCACGAGGCCGTCGCGCACCGAAATTCCCACGCAATAGGTCATCTACATTACTCCAGGGCCGCGTCGGGCCGTCCCGTCCTTTAGAACAAGATTCGAGGGGTGCAAAGCAGCATCGTGGGGCCTGAGAGCTTTCGAACCCCATCGTCACCGTTTCGCTTCGCGCGCGATGACGGATGCGCACTGCGAATTTGGCGGAGCGCCAATTCTCAATTCTGCGACTGGCTTTGGGCCTGCTGATGCGAGAACTTCTCGCCAATGTTGAAATGCACGTCGAGGCTTTCGCCTTCCCCGCCATAATGGGCACCACGCACTGGGGCTGCGCTGAGATAATCGAGCCCGGCGGCAACACGGATATGGTTCACGGTCGGACAGAGCTGCAGAGACGGATCGAAGGCGACCCAACCCAAGCCCTCGACATAGGTTTCAGCCCAGGCATGATTGGCGTTCGCATTCGCTTCGCCGGCGTCGGGCTGATAGAGCAGGCCGCTGACATAGCGGGCCGGGATCTTCAGCTCCCGGGCGCAGGCAATGAAGAGATGGGCCAGGTCCTGACAGATGCCGCGTTTCTTGCCGAAAGCCTCGTTGATCGTCGTTGCAACCTGCACGCGATCGCGGTTGACCTCGACACGGTCATGGATCGCTTCCATTAGGGCGTGGCTGGCTGCGAGCGGGCTGTCCTCATCGCCGGCGATCTCCAACGCGAAATCGCGAATGATTTCGTCGGCCTTGGTCAGGTCCGTCTCCCGCAAATAGAGCGAGACAGGAAAACGCTCGATCACTCCGTGGAGGACACCGGCCTTGTCGTGCGTCTCGACCTCGCCATCGACCCGGACATGCAGCGTCTCGATAGCGCCGGCGGCTGAAAAGGCATGGGTTATGTTGCCGAATGCGTCTTCCGAGACCGTCAGGCGAATATCCTGGTCGATGTCTATGCGCCAGCGCGCGACATGCTGGCCGTCATGCGAGCGCGGTGTCAGGCGCAAGGTCTGGATCACCGACTTGGCCGGGCGCTCATAGCGATAGGTGGTCTCATGGGCAACGCGGATTCTCATGGTGTTTCAGATCAGATATTGCTCGGCAATCGCCGCGCTGAGATTGTTGTTGTCCGTGATGAAGTCAGTGACGAAATCATGCAGGCCGGATTGGAACACTTCATCGATGCGAAGGTTCTGCAACCGGGACTGCGTCACCCGCACGAGGCGCTGGGCCGGGCCCTGGCGCCCATAGACCTGGGCAAGCTCGTCGAGGTTGCGGCTGAGATTCTCATAGCATGAGGCCAGCGAGCGCGGCATCTGCACATTGAGGGTGAGTAGGTCAGCCACCAGCCACGGCTTCAGGCTCTCCTTATAGACCCAATGATAGGCAGTGAGGGCCGAAACGGCGCGCAGAATCGCTGTCCACTGGAAGTAGTCTAGGCTGCCGCCGACGCTTTCGGAAGGTGGCAGCAGCACATGGTACTTTACGTCGAGGATACGTGCGGTGTTGTCCGCGCGTTCCAGGAAGAGCCCGAGCCGTGCAAAGGCGTAGGCGTCGTTGCGCAGCATGGTTCGATAGGCCGAACCATCGAACATCAGCGAGACGCCTTTGACCCATTCCAGGAAGCGGGCGACTTCCTCGCGGCTCATGCGCGAGGGATCGTAATGCTTGAGCTGCAGCCAGGCATCGTTGATGGTCGACCACATCTCAGCCGTCAGCGCCGTGCGGACGCCGCGGGCATTGGACCGCGCCATCTCGAAGCAATTGCGGATGGAAGAGGGATTGTCCGGTGAAAAAGCCAAGAACTCCGTCACCGTCCGTTCATTGGCCTCGTCATGCTGGGCGAAGAAGGCCGGTCCGCAGCCCGCCGTTTCCACCGCGCTCTCCCATTCCGTGGTCACACCCCCATACGAGGCGGGCAGGGAGGAAAGCCGGTAGGCTGCGTCGAGAATACGGGCGAGATATTCTGCGCGCTCAACATAGCGGGCGAGCCAGAACAGATTGTCGGCGGTACGCGAAAGCATGACTATTGGTCCGGACAGCGTTGAAACCAAGAAAGCAGCAAAGCGGAACGCAACAGTGTCATCGATCGAGGATCCATGTATCCTTGGTGCCTCCACCCTGGCTGGAATTCACCACGAGGGAACCTTCCTTCAGCGCCACCCGCGTCAACCCGCCCGGTACGATGCGGATCCTGTCCGAGCCGGTCAGCACGAAGGGCCGCAGGTCAACATGGCGTGGTGCGATGCCTTCCTCGACGTAACAAGGGCAAGTCGAGAGCGCCAAGGTCGGCTGCGCGATATAGCCGAAGGGATGGGCTTCGAGCTTCGCGCGGAAATCGGCAAGCTGTTCCTTGGTGGCATGCGGACCAATCAGCATGCCGTAGCCGCCAGAGCCCGATACTTCCTTGACCACTAGTTCAGACAGATGGTCGAGCACATAGGCCAGAGCCTCGGGCTCGCGGCAGCGATAGGTCGGTACATTCTGCAGCACCGGTTCCTCGCCGAGGAAGAAACGAACGACGTCCGGCATATAGGAATAGACCGCCTTGTCGTCGGCGACGCCGGTCCCCACCGCATTGGTGAGCGTGACATTACCGGCACGATAAGCCGTCATCAGGCCGGGCACGCCGAGGGCGGAGTCCGGGCGGAAGGCGAGGGGATCTAGGAACTCGTCGTCGATGCGGCGATAGATGACGTCGACCCGGCGCGGTCCTTCAGTGGTGCGCATATAGACGACATCGTCGCGCACAAACAGGTCTCGGCCCTCGACGATCTCGATGCCGAGGCGGTCGGCGAGGAAGGAATGCTCGTAATAGGCCGAATTGTACATGCCGGGGGTCAGCAACACGACCACGGCATCCTGCGAGGCCGAGCGTGGTGCAATCGAACGCAGCGTCGCTAGCAATTCATCCGTGTAATTCTCGACCGGCGCGATGCGATGGCGCGCCACCACCTCGGGAAAGAGGCGCATGGTGACTTCGCGGTTCTCCAGCATGTAGGAAACACCCGAAGGCGTGCGGGCATTGTCCTCAAGGACGTAGAACGTGTCTGCGTCGACCCGGACGATGTCGATACCGGCAATATGCACATAGACATCGTGGGGAACGTTCTGTCCTGCCATCTCAGGCCGGAAGGCAGGATTATTGAAAATCAGATCTTCGGGAACGACACCGGCGCGCACGACTTCGCGTTTGCCGTAGACATCCTTGATATACATGTTGAGTGCACGGACACGCTGCTCCAGGCCGCGTTTCAATGTCGCCCATTCCTTGGCAGCAAGAATACGCGGAATGATATCAAAGGGGATCAGGCGTTCGGCGCCGTCCTTGTCGCCATAGACCGCAAAGGTGATGCCCATCCGACGGAACAGAAGTTCGGCTTCATTGCGCCTATGGGTCAAGAGTTCCTTGGGGGCCGTGGAAAGCCAGTGCGCGAGATCGGCATAGGCGGGGCGAATTGTGCCATCGCTCAGGGTCATCTCGTCAAACGCCACCATCCACTCCTCCAGATCTACAGCCCGCAACTACTTTTAGCGAGATCGACCGGCGCGGCAAGCGGTCAATACGCAGCATACAGGTTGAAAACGCGGCAGGCCTGCGTTTGCCTGCCTTATAGGCAATTGCCTCCTTGTCCTCACGCCACAAAGCCTAACAAAATATCGCATGGTGCAGATTGCGTTAGAATCAATCGAACTTTGGCGCCAGCGTATTTTCAAGAGAAGATGACAGACTTCTTAATTGGCAAATGCGTCAAAGCCAAAAGCTAGAGCTACTTTCCGAATCCACCAGGTCGCAAAACGCTCAGAGATCATGTCCCATGGCCTTTGAGAGATTGGCAGCCAGAAGGTCGATGGCGCTTCGCACGCGGAGCGGTAAATGCGGGGATTTCGGCCACAGGGCATGCACGTTGAAGACGAGGCCGGGAATGTCGGCGAGCACGCGGACCAACTCACCCCGGCGGATCTGGCTGGCAACCAGCCAGCACGGCAGCCAGGCGAGCCCCATCCCTGCGGCGGCCGCATCGGCTATGGCGTCGAGGGCATCAAAATGCAGCCTGCTCTTCGGCATGATTTCGAGCGGCGCGGCGCCTGGCTGAGGAAAGAGCCATTCCTGCGGGTGCCCCCGATTGGTGTAGGTCACGGCGTCGTGCTCGGCCAGGGCAGAGAGGGTACGTGGAACACCATGTGCCTCCAGATAAGCCGGTGAAGCACAGACCGTCATGCGCTGCTGCGCGACCCGGCGCGTGATCAGGCTGGCATCCTCGCCCAGATGGCCGTTGCGAATGGCAAGGTCGAAACCGCCTTCGACAAGATCGACGACGCGGTCGCTAAAATTCAGGTCGAGTTCGAGACCAGGATGCCTGGCTGCAAGTCTCAGGAGGATCGGCGCCACGCAATGGCGGCCGAACAGGAACGGCATGCTCACGCGGAGCCGGCCCGAAACCTCGCGCCGACCGCTTTCCAGCATTGCCTCGCCGCCCTTGATCTCGTCGAGCGCGCGCAAACAGCGTTCGTAATAGATCTGGCCGTCTTCGGTGAGACTCTGGCTTCTGGTGGTGCGGTGGAAGAGGCGCGTTGCAAGGCGCTCTTCCAGGCGGGCAATGGTTTTGCCGACGGCCGATCGCGAAAGGTTCAAACGCGTTGCCGCGGCCGCGAACCCCCCGGCGTCCACAGCTTCGACAAAGACGGCAACGCCGGCCAGGCGATCAGTCATGATGCGATCATTGTAGATAAAACAGAGCCAATATCCGGAAATCTTATCGCCACTGACGACAAATCTCCAACGATATAACGCGGCTTCAACGGGTCGGATCGGGCCGTTGATGGAGGTGGTTATGGCGGGCATGATGAAGCGCTGGACAATGGACATGGCGGGGAGGGATCGGTTGAGGCTCGAAACCGTGCCGCTCCCGGAGGCAGGACTTGGCGAAATCCTGGTCAAGGTAAAGGCCGTTTCGCTGAACTTTCGTGACAAGCTGGTGATCGAGACGGGCTTTGGCCTGCCACTCGATTTTCCGTTCACGCCCGCCTCGGACATGGCGGGGATCGTCGAGGCCGCCGGGGAGGGGGCGAACCGCTTCAAGACCGGAGACCGTGTCATCTCGACCTTCATCCCAGGCTGGATCGACGGGCTCAACAACGGTAACGCGCGTGAACCGCCTTATCGGACGCTCGGGGGTCTTTATCCCGGCGTGCTCGCCCATTACGTGGCCTTTCCGGAGGGCTGGTTCACCGCAGCGCCGACGAGTCTTGATCACGCGCAAGCCAGCACCCTGCCGGTTGCGGGATTGACGGCATGGTCTGCCCTGGCCGAGCGCGGTGATCCGCTCGCGGGCAAGGTCGTACTGGTACAGGGCACCGGTGGCGTGTCGCTGTTCGGGCTCCAGATTGCCGAGGCCTGCGGTGCGCAAGTGATCGTGACCTCTGGCAGTCCCCAGAAGCTCGCTCGTGCCATGGCGCTCGGAGCCGCGCACGGCATCGATCGCAGAAGCGGGAATTGGGTCGACGCCGTCTATAAACTCACCGGCGATCGCGGGGCTGACCACATTCTCGAAATAGCCGGCGGCTCCAATCTCGGCCGCTCGATCGAAGCGGCGGCAATGGGCGGGCGTATTTCCATTATCGGCGTATTGGAGGGTTTCGAAGTATCCGGACCCGTTGTTCCCCTGATGCTCAAGGGGTTGACCATCCAGGGGATCGGTGTCGGCCATCGACATGCGCAGGAAAATTTCACGGCGGCGGTCGACCGCCTGAAAATCAAGCCGGTGATCGACACGAGCTATGACTTTTTCGATCTGCACCGGGCGCTCGACCATCTTGACCGCGGTCCATTCGGTAAGGTCGT